>Ga0335078_10000919_pt1 | contig 44786 bp, 46 predicted proteins | sample Lox_Sample_32_FD_206711 | JGI IMG/M metagenome (GOLD analysis project Ga0335078, IMG submission 206711) | Soil microbial communities from Loxahatchee National Wildlife Refuge, Florida, United States - Lox_Sample_3.2 | ecosystem: Environmental > Terrestrial > Soil > Wetlands | place: USA...
TATGCAGGCTTCCTATCAGAAGTCGTTGTTTATGACTTTTCTTATCAGTTCTTGTTTCCTTTCTACCCTGACTCTTGCCCAGGGCGGCGGGAATTCGTCGTCAATCACGGGAACCGTTACCGACCCTCCGGTGCTGTAGTTCCGAATGCAACGGTCGAGATCCACAATCCGGTGAGCGGCTTTGACCAGAGTGCTGTTACCGATTCAAGCGGCCGATTCACGATTTCAAACGTTCCATTCAATCCCTATCACTTGTCCTTACGTGCCAGCGGTTTTGCGTCATATACCCAGGATGTCGACCTTCGCTCCGCAGTCCCGGTCAATTTGGCAATTCAACTCGGAGTTGCCGCGTCTTTGGAGGTCGTCAATGTGCAGAGTGAAGCCAGCGAAGACCTGTTGGAAAATGAGCCCACGTTTCACACGGACGTCGACCGGCAACTCTTCGACAAGTTGCCTTTGGAGAGCAAGTCGTCCTCCGTAAGCTCTCTCGTGACCTTAGCCACTCCGGGGATCGCAGCCGACTCCAATGGTCTTTTTCATGGGCTAGGGGATCACGCCGAAAATTCATTCTCGGTCGATGGCCAGCCCATCACAGACCAGCAGAGCAAAGTGTTCTCCAACCAAATCCCGCTGGATTCCGTGCAATCCATGGAAGTAATTGCCGGTGCTCCGCCGGCCGAATATGGAGATAAGACGAGCGTTGTAATCAACGTAACAACGCGATCCGGACAAGGTGTCAAAACACCCACCGGATCGGTGACGACTTCCTACGGCAGCTTCGGAACGAGCAATGCAGATTTCAATCTGGCCTATGGAGGACAGGACTGGGGAAATTTCATTTCGCTGAGTGGATTGAACACAGGCCGTTTTCTCGATCCGCCTGAATTCGCTGTCATGCACGACAAGGGCAACGAGGAGAACGTGTTCGACCGCGTCGATTACCAAATCTCGTCCGGAGATACCATCCATCTAAACTTGGGATTTACTCGTTCGTGGTTCCAGACGCCCAATTCGTTTGATTCGGAAGACGCAACTCCCTGGAGAGGCGTCGTTGTGAACGATGGTGGATTGGGTCCTGATGGTCTTCCTGTGGGCCCTACTGATCAACGCTCTCAAATAAGAATTCAACATCGCACCTTCCTGGACTCGCTTGATCAGCAGCACTACGGTTTTCACATTGGGTGCGTTTGTCCGCCATGACCAGTACAACTATTACCCAAGCGCCAACCCTTTCGCCGATCTCGGACCGATTTCTTTGCAAAGGGAAACTGTAGGACAAGACCGAACACTGACGAATTCGGGCATGCATTCTGAAGTTTCCTATGTCAAAGGGGTCAACAACATTAAGGCCGGCGCAACCTATCAGCAAACATTTTTGAATGAAGACGACAACCCTGGCATTGTCGATCCGACTTTGAACGATCCAACTGGTTCGTCGTTCAACTCCACGTTAGCTCCGTATGACCTGACCCGCGGTGGACAGCTTTTCACCTTCCGCGGGCATACCGACGTAAAAGAACTAGCACTGTATGTCGACGATGCAATTACGAGGGGAAACTGGAATTTCAGACTTGGCGTCCGGGGAGATTTCTACAATGGCCTGACGGTTCATCGGGAAGCTGAGCCACGCCTCGGAATCGCATATAACATCAAAACGAGCAATACGGTGCTGCGTGTTTCGTATGCACGCGTGCTGGAAACTCCCTTCAACGAGAACCTGGTGCTCAGCAGCGTCGGATGTGAGGATCCGGTACTGCCACTTTTGGCTTGCTCTTCATTCGGACTCACACCCCTCGGCCCCGGATGGCGAAACGAATTCCACGCGGGTATCCAGCAGGCTTTCGGAAAGTACCTGGTATTTTCTGGGGAATACATCTGGAAGTACACGCACAATGGGTTCGACTTCAGTGTGTTAGGAAACACTCCCATTACCTTCCCAGTCGAGTGGGACCGATCAAAAATTCCGGGGTTCGCTGGTCGTATCAGTGTTCCTAATCTGCACGGGTTTTCTGCGCTTATGGTTTTTTCCAGCGTAGCTGCAAGATTTTTTACGCCTCAAGTGGGAGGCGCTGGGGCAACTCCGTCTGCTCCGGCAGGAGTTTTTAGGATTGATCATGACGAGAAATTTAATCAGACCACGCACTTTCAATACCAGCCTTGGAACAACGGCCCATGGGTTGGCTTCAATTGGAGATACGACAGCGGACTGGTAGCCGGGGCTGTTCCCTGCGCGGGCGGGAATTGCGTAAACGGCCCGCTCGGAAACGACAGTACTGTCGACACGTCAATTTTGAGCGCGGATCAGCAATTCGAAGCCGGCCTCTACTGTGGCGCCGTGCGCGCCTTGGCACCCACCGCTGCGAACCCGATTGGGGTGCCGATCAGTTCCAGTCTAGGCACAAATCTTTGTCCGGCCGCCCAGTATGGATCGACCGTGATCAAGATTCCTGCTCCTGGCACCGAAAACGACGACAAAAATCCGCCGCGGATCGCGCCCAGGCATCTCTTCGACTTGCCATTGGCGATGACAACCTCTTCCATGGCGACAAGTACAAGTGGAGTGCGCAATTCACTGTTATTAATTTGGCGAATGACTACTCGCTTCATAATTTCTTGTCCACTTTTAGCGGGACCCACTATGTCACTCCGCGAACTCTGACGGCGCAACTTGGGTTCAGTTTCTAAAACATGCAGGAGAAACGGCCGAAGGAGGAGATTCGGCCGTTGTGTTCAGGGGAGGTGCCACATTCGGTCAAGAAGCCAATTCCTCTAGGGCTGGACGATTCCGGATGACTAAGATCGAGCCCTCAAGGCGTATCAACTGTTTCCTTTTCAGTTCTCCGATCAGCCGAGTGACGGTTTCTCGCGATGATCCGATCATCTGGGCCATCTCTTCGTGCGTCAGGCTCGGACGGATCCGTACTTCTCCAGCTTGCGTGGACCTCTCCTTATGGGGCATCCAGGAAAGCAGCAGGCGCGCCAGTTTGCCGGCTGAGGAGCGAGACAGAACTAGATCATGAATATCGCGGTAAGCTGATTGAAATTCTATGCTCAATGCAAGAGAAGACTTCAATCCAATTTCACCACTCCGCTCGATCCTCTGCATGAGCGCTTCTCGCTCAATGAAATTTACCTGACACGGTTCCGTCGTTTCGGCAGTCATTTCGAAAGGCTGATTGGCAATGACGGCACTCAACCCGATTACCTCGCCTGCCTGGACCATTCTCAGAATCAAAATCTTGCCTTCGCGAGAGGTAGTTGACAGCTTCGCTTTTCCAGAACAGAGCACATAGACCCCGCGAGGACCCTGACCCTCTACGAAAAGCAACGCGCCGCCAGGATAAGTTGTCAGATGACTGACGCCACCGAGCATTTTTAAATTGTTTTCGGAAAGAGAGCAGAACCACTCGTTCTTTCTCAACTTACAACTCAGACAATTGTCGACAATTTCCAATCCATAAGGCGTATTCATATCTGTTACTCGTTGGTATATTCTCCGAGGTCTGAAGCAATGCCGCGCTTTACGCCAGATCCTGGTTTTTGCGCGCTGTAAGTCTCGACCCATGATTTGGCCGTCTTCAGTCTGCGCCAGCAATTCCGCCGCAAGCGTTCGGGCACCAGGGCTTGATTCCCGAAAAATCTGCAGCAGTTGCCATCCCGCTTGCGGGTTCCGGTCGCGGTGCCAGAGAACTCCCAACTGCTGAATGCACGCGTAGTCATTTGCCTCAATTTGCGGATACGTGGTTGCCTGAGATTTTGTCCAATCCTCTCGAGCAATGCCTGCCCAATGGGACAGTGAGTTGGTCCAATTCGCATCCGCACTCCACTCAGGCCAGCCGCTCCGTCGATCACAAGGCTTCCCAACTTCTTCGCTTGCCATGAACTCCGTCCTTACCCGCGATCACACTTGTCCCATCGTCCAGGTGTTCCGGGGAGGCGCCCTTCAAATTTCGAAGAACTGGGATTTAGCCACCTGGAAGAGCTTTACAAAGCCAAAACTAGGGTGGTGGCACGAACGCTGCCATATCTTCAGCAACACATAAACTGAGGAAAATAAGAAGGGCAAGACTTATAGGGAGAGATCAGGCAAAGGGGCGAAGTGCCGATATGTCATCACATTGCCTACATATCGGCACATGGTACGAGCGCTTAGTTCTGATAATCCTCGCGGGTGATGCCGAGTTTCTGCATTCTGGATTGAAGCGTGGTGCGCTTCATCCCTAAGCGGGCTGCGGCTCCCCGCACGCCTGCAATGACACCCCCGGTTTCTCGTAGAACACGGAGAATGTGTTGGCGTTCCATGCTTTCCAAAGTGTAATCATGCGGAGCCGCTTCAAACGCAGGCCTCAATTCAGCGATGGGGACGATAAGTGTCTTACCCCTGGAGAGGATCACCGCTCGCTCTATAAAATTCTCGAGCTCCCTTACATTGCCCGGCCACGTCCATCGAGTCAAAGCGTCCATGGCTTCGGTAGGGATTGTTTCAATTTGTTTTCCCATGCGTCGAGAAAACTTTTGGACGAAATATCGCACAAGTACCGGGATGTCATGGGCCCGCTCGCGCAATGCGGGCACGCGAACCGGAAACACGTGTAACCGGTAGAACAGGTCGCTCCGAAACTGATTCGCGGCGACGCTTTTGGCAAGATCGCGATTCGTCGCAGCAATCACGCGCAGACTGACTTTGATGGTGCGATTCCCGCCGAGTCTTTCAAATTCCTGGTCCTGCAACACGCGTAAGAGCTTGGGTTGAAGTTCGAGTGGGATTTCACCAACTTCATCCAGAAACAATGTTCCCTTGTCAGCCAGTTCAAGACGTCCGATTTTTTGGTTTACGGCGCCGGTGAATGCTCCTTTTTCATGCCCGAACAATTCGCTCTCGAGCAACCCTGTCGGAATTGCCGCGCAGTTCATTTTTATGAACGTCGAATCCTTTCTCGAACTCATGCGATGAATCGCGCGAGCGACCAGTTCTTTACCCGTCCCGGTTTCGCCCAAGATGAGCACAGTCGCGTCGCTCGGTGCGACAGTACCTGCCTGCTCTAAAACAGAGTTCAGGGCCCCGCTCTCCCCAATAATTTCTTCAAAATTATGAGCAGACTTGATTTCGTCCTGAAGATAGAGTTTTTCCTGTTCGAGCTTCTTGCTCAGTTGCGCAACTTCACGATGGGCGGCGGCATTATCCAACGCCCCCGCGATCTGCAGACCAAGCATTTTCAGGAGATCAACCTCTTGCTCGTCGAAGCGACTCGGGTCAGAACTCCCGAGATTCAAGCCACCGAAGGCGCCTTTGCTCGTAATCAGGGGCAAAAAGCAAAAGGATTGAATTCCCTCTTCGCGCAGCCGCTTGAATAGGGGCAAGTTCTTTTCAACCAATTCGTTGTTGTGCAATACCAGGGTCTGGCCGAGCAGAAACGCCGGGCCACAAGCGGCATCCCGAATTGCCATCACTCGATCAGCACCGACGAATTCATCCAGCAACTCTTCGGCCAGCGGCGAGTCCAAGGAGTACACGCGCAGACGATGAATGGTTTCGTCATAGAGCGCCAGAGTCGCGAACTTGGGATCAAGAAATCGCTTAACCAACGATGAGATCATCGGCACCAGCTCTTCGTCCTGAGAACCCGGAATGGGTATGGTGCCAAACTGAAGAAGCGACTCCAATTGCCTGCAGCGCGTTTCCAGACGGTTCAGATCAAACTCTTTTTGCTGAAGTCGCTTCTCCGCTGTCATGTCCACGACGAGCATCGCAACTTGCTTAACCAGACCTGAGGTGTCCTTGATCGGAAACAGGTTGCCGTTCCAGGTGCCGGTGATCGACTTTGTGGGCAGCGTAGCTGAGACCTGAAGATTCCATTGAGGTTGCCCTGTCGACAATACGCGATGGAACGAAGGCTCAATCGCATCCGCAACGCGACCAAGGGCTTCGCGGATGGTTTTTCCGAGGCGCGCTTCTGCCGGAATTCCAGTCATGTCAACCAGAGCTGGGTTTACCACGCGATAGCGCATATCGCGATCGACAACAGCCAAGCCGAGGTGAGGAGTCTGAGCAAATGCGGGCAACAGCCCACTGTTATCGCGAATCATCTCCCACATTGAAAATTGGCCAGATTGATCAGGTTTGGGCTCCACGTGCGGCTCCTGAGTACCACTGAATTGTTTTTAGGATGTTGACAAGCGCTCAGCTACGGCTCTTCTTCGACTACGGGGAGGTTCTCGAATTGAAACTTACGGTGCCAGTGAAAAATTATGTTGAAGCAATAAATTCAATTTACGACTATCCAGGCAACGTAGAGCACGGCTAGAGCCCGCTGCTATTTCGGCTAGAAACTGAACAGCGCATCATCCCCGAATGTGATTTCGGCAGGACACGCAGCTACACAAAAGCAAATCCCCTATTTCCAACGCGAAGTGGCAGATGAGAATCGGCGGAGCGATTTCAGTCCCATCCCTGGGTCGTTCAGCGCAATCCTCTGCTTACAAACGTCTCGGATTATAGGTCACTTGAACAACGCTTGTCACATTATTTTTCAAGGATTTCGGCCCCCTGTTCCCTTTTTGGGTCATCATCACCTAATGGACACAATTCGTGACACAACCTAAATCATTGTCCATCGGTTAGTTATCTCGGGCCGTAAGCGGAGTTGGTAGCGGGGTCTGGGCGGAGTTTATTCAAGCGGCCTCGGCACCGCGATCCCTGTTGGACGGAGGCGTCCAGAATTCGGCTTTGATCGACATTTCTCCTCATTTCGATCGACGCTGGAGCTTGGTGAAACTGGCCATCCGGTCGAGCACGCCCCCGAGTGTCCTAATTCCAGACATTCTTATGATCGCGGGAAAAGAATCCTTGCAACTCTCCGAATTGGCTAGATTTTTAACTACTAAGAGTTATAGTAACCCTGTTCAGAGAGTGAATAGTCGAAAGTTAGCGACTACTTACTCTTCACTGTGCCGATTAGTGCCGTCCGATCATAGGCGGGCTGATGAGCGACGCATCCCTTAAGCTCCTGGCCATCGATGACGCTCCCGAACATTTAACCCTCGTTAGCGAGGCTCTCCGGCAAGAAGGGTTGGAAATCCAAACAGCGACTGACGCCGATGTTGGGTGGGACCTGTTTCAGCGTCTCCGTCCGCGAATCGTGTTGCTCGACTTGGTCATGCCGAAGGTAAATGGCATGGAACTGTTAGAGAGAATGGTTGCAGCAGATCCCGCCGTCGATGTCATCCTCATGACCGGGCACTACTCTACGGAATCCGCAGTCGAGGCCATTCAAAAAGGCGCTTGCGACTATCTGAATAAACCGATTGATCTGGAGCGACTCCGATCTCGAATCGCGGGATTGGTTTCAGAAGCCGAACAACGCCGAAAGATCATGCAACTGGATCACGAATTGGTAGATATGTACCAGTTCGAAGGCATTGTGAGCCGCAGTCCGTTGATGTTAGATGTGTTCGCAAAAATTCGCCGCATCGCGCCACACTTCCAAACTGTACTGATCACGGGAGCAACCGGAACTGGTAAGGAGCTTGTGGCAAGAGCATTACATCGGCTGAGCCATTCGTCGTCAGGGCAGTTTGCCGTTTGCAATTGTGCCGCCTTGGTGGACACCCTGCTTGAGAGTGAGCTGTTTGGTCATGTTCGTGGAGCATTTACTGGCGCAATTCAGGACAAGCCTGGGGTGTTTGAATACGCTAACGGCGGAACGGTTTTTCTCGACGAAATCGGAGAGCTTTCGCCGGCTGGCCAGGCGAAACTTCTGCGAGTACTCCAAGACCACCGAGTACAAAGGGTCGGATCCCCGGTTCCCCGCCAGGTCGATGTTCGAGTCGTTGCCGCGACCCATCGTGACTTGCGTGCGATGATTGCCCAAAAACACTTCCGCGAAGATCTCTACTACCGCCTGGCGATGGTCGAGATCAATCTACCTCGGTTGGCCGAAAGACGCGAGGATTTACCGCTTCTTCAGCGATATTTCCTGCAGAAGTTTTCGACTCAATACCACAAGCAGATCTCAGGCATCACACGGCGCGCCCAGGCGCGAATGGCTACGTATTCCTGGCCAGGGAATGTGCGCGAATTCGAGAACGTTATGGGAAATGCCTGCATAATGGCGGAAGGCAACACCGTCGATATTGATGATCTTCCGGAGAATATGCGCTCCATAACCAGCGACACAAAAGCTCCGGACGAAGCTCTACTGTCACTGGACGAATTACAGAAACGGCATGTTCTGCGTGTTCTTGAAAGAGTGCATGGGAACAAGGCTCGGGCCGCGGAGATCCTCGGCATCGCGCGCGCCACCGTTTACCAGATGCTCGCGAAATGGAAAGTCGAGCAAGCGGAAGACACCGTTCAATAGCAGTAAGATTTCAGAGCCGTAGAGTGGCTTGCGGATAATAGTGAATCATGCACTCCGGACATAGGCCATCCTCCAAGGTTCGGGGACGATTCTCTAAATAATCTGGCACAAAGTCCCAGCACTCGGCGGCACTAACCCGCCTGCAACGGCAACAATGAGAGCACATGGTGATGAAGCCCGCGTCGGAAAGATAGTTATGCTGGCCGGGCCTTGCGACTGCCGCGTGGCTGCGCTTAATGGCGAGAGTGTGCCGAACTAAGAACCAATCCAGAGCAACGATTGGATCAATCTGCATCCTGTACAGTTTGAATTCCTCGGGATCGGGACACTGATAGAGGTGCTCCCAATTGACCTGTTCGATCTGAACCAAGCGGAAAGCATCACGATAGAACGGTTGCAACAAACGCGGGATAAAGTTGAACAGAGGCTTTCCCGCCAGAGCATTCAACGCTAGCTGTGGTGCCCCTTGCCCGATGGCGAAGGTGTCCCAGGCTGGATTGCAATATACAAACCGCAAACCATCGTCGAGAACAAAGCTGACGGAGGGTTCGAGCCTGAGAGACTCTACGAGCATCGCGAGTTCTTGGCGAACGGTTTGGGGGCCCGTAAGTTCAATAACAGGATCAGAGGCTTTCGCCTCTATCCTTACGGGTCCTCCGATTCCGAATGGTCGCTTATTCATCTTTAAGCCCGAAGGTATTCACCAAAATCTAGAATCGGCAGAATTCCTTCATTTCTTCATTTCGCCACTTCTATGGACCTGTTGCACCGCTCCGGCCACTGTTCACGCCAGCAAAGTCTTTTAGTTGGCGGCCCGGCGCCACCCTTCCATGTCTCGAAAGCGGATTGCCGTACGCGATTCGTACACATGCAATGCGACTGATCGCGAAGCACAGGATGCATGACTCTCTCATCGGCCTCTCATTTGCCTGGTATTTTCCAACTTCTGGACAGAAATCTGATCTGTGAACAAGAGCGGTTCCGGAATCATCTTTTGTGACAAGCACTTACGATGGCACTCCCATTGCACCGTTGGCTCTGGCTGCGATTGATGCGGCGACCCTAGCGCTGGGAATTGCCTCCCCGCCACAGCGTGCGGACGTAATCGGCAATGAGTTACAGCAATCCTCAAAAGCTGCCGATTAGGTATGACGTCGGGTCCTCAGCATTGGAGGAGGCTCTATGCACGGCGTATGTCGAACGCTAGGCTGTCTCGTCGGCGGCGTTTTGCTCGCAGGATCTTGTGTGGCGCAAGAGACCTCATTCGTCGACTACGTACCATTGGCGAGTTCCAACTCGAGTACAACTTCGATGGCGGCGCCGGCAATGTTGGTGAGTGCGAATCCCGTCAATTCTAGAGCCAACTCGGACTCATTCTGGCCTCGGCCTTACACATATGCCGGATTGGCCTTAAGCAGTGGTGCAGGGTATTCCCCCGCCGCTGGAGTGGTCGGCTCCGGGTTGAACATCGACACCAGACATTTTCTCTTTCTTGCCGAGGGCTCTTTACAGAATGCCCGCAAACTGGATTCCGGGACCGGCATGGAATACGACCTTAAGGCACGTTCGTTTGCGAGAGCCGAAAACGGATGGTTCTTCGGAGGCGGTGCGCAGTGGAGCAAATTGAGCACTGCGGCATACGCAAAACAGGCCTGGAGGCCAACCTTCGGCGGCGGTAAGGATGTGACCCGTGAAAGCTTTTCGTTCCGCGCCCAAGCGCTCTATGTTCTGCCGGGGACCGATCATCTGAATGCGGTTCAAGGCCCCGAGATCAGTTTATGGCTGCCCTCCCCTGCTGCGAAGGCCCACTTCTTCTACCGACAAACCATCGGCATCTATGAGTTCCATCAAACATCAGTACCGGGGAACAGTGGAACGAACATCAGAAATGAGTCGACTTTCGTGAGTCTGACCGCGATGTATCGGTTCTAACGAATTATGGCTTCCCTCATAGAATTCGCGTACCCATCTCCTTTATCGTCCTGGCGGGACAGTGCAACCCCGATGTGGATCTTCGATCAGGAAAGCCTGGCGTTTCTCGACGTAAATCAAGCCGCAATCGAAATGTATGGATACTCGCGACAGGAATTCTTGGGAATGACCATTTTGGACATCCGCCCACCAGCTGAGGTTCCCATCCTGGTCCGCCACACGCTGCATCCAGCTCTCGCAGGACCTAGTACCCGGGAACAGTGGACTCACAAAATTAAAGGTGGAGATGTACTCAAAGTCGAGATCACAAGCTGGCAGATCAATTATCAAGGAAGAGCAGCGGAACTGGTTAGAGCTGAAAAAGCAAAACTCTAGGATTCATGCCAGCGTTTTGTTTGACGTCCTTCTGAGATTCGTCCGCCAACGCAAAAACCACGCCAGCAAAGCGGCCCCTGTCACCACCAATACAACGATCAAATGCTCTTTGACCAGATTTCCTAGTACGTGAACTGCGCTTGGTCCAAGTTTCAAGGTGAGTAGCGACAAAATCAAAAAGCGAACGATACGCCCGCAAAACACGGCAAGTAGATATCGTACGAAGCCCATCTCCGAAACCGCGGCAGCTAACGCAAATAGCTTGAATGGGGTGGGTGGGGGCAACATCGCGGGAAACATCAGGCTCCAAAAAGGATGTTTCTCGAAGGTCGAGTGGATTTTTGCGAATCGCTGGGCAGAGATACGTTTTCGAAGAAGTTCTTCCCCGCCTTTGTAGCCGATGACATAGATCACAATGCTGCCGAGCGTTGAGCCAGCCGCCGCCATGAACACGTAAAGCCAAAAATGGGCACGGTCCTGGTACACGTAGCCGGCGACAACCGCGTCGATCGGCATACCGACAAGCGCGCCATCGATAGCCCCGATGGCCATGACACCCCAAGCACCCAGCGGTTTCAGAAGCATCCACAGAAAAGCGGTGTAGCGGGCCAGAATATGTTGAATGGTCTTCAAGTTCTTTGGGAGTGAAACGGTCCAAAAACGGGTGCTGCAAGGCTATGCTTTAAAAGTAATTAAGACACGGTACTGAGATCATCCCCCGTGCTTGGTGTTACCGCTTAACAATTGCAAGGCGTGGGGCAACAAGTTGATAACTGCTTCCAGCGACTCGACAGCTCCAGTTGGGCTCCCCGGCAAATTGAGAACCAGAGACTCGCCATAAACTCCGCACAGTCCACGGCTCAGGACGGCTAGCGGAGTTTTCTTTGACCCTTCAAGCCGCATTTTCTCTGCCACGCCTTCTAAGAACCGCGTGCAAACGTTGCGCGTGGCCTCCGGCGTGACATCACGCCTTGCGATCCCTGTACCTCCGGTGGTAATAACCATGCGCGCTTCGTTGGCCCAATACACAATCGCCTTCTCAATGGCCGATTGCTCGTCGGCGATGATCTCGGTTCCAACAACCGAAAAATTTGTTTTTCTGAGAAGCTCGGCAACTGCGGGACCGGAAAGGTCGGTGCGGTCGCCACGAGCGCAGGAGTCACTCACGGTCACCACAGCAGCAGTCCATACTTCAGGAGTCGAGGAGGACATCTTCCTCTTCCTCGCCGGCTTTTCCCGCGTCTCTTTGGGATTCATCCAGCAGGCGCAGACCTTCCATCAATAGTCCCTGTGTGTTTAGGGTCGTAGTCTGCTTTGTAGTTTTGCCTTCGAAGTTGATCTGGAAATTCCCCTCAGTCCATCGAAGAACTTTAAATACCGCTTGATCACCAGTGAGGACGCCATATTGTGCATGCTTCACCTGGCCCTCGCTGAAGTACATCTCGCAGGTCTCATCGTTGTTGGTCATCTTCAGTGCGCCGCTCTTTCGCCCCATTTCAAGCGACTGTACGATGTCAATCACGTTCATCTGCGACAAGCTACCGCGGAGCACGCCGTCGGACGGAGCCGTCTTGGCCATCTTCTCCAAAGCAATCTTGTCAATCACGCGCTTGATACGCTGCGTTGCTTCTTTCAAGAAGAACGGCTTCTCAACAAAATCGTCCACCATCTGTTCTTGGGTGCTGAGCTTCTCAGTGATGTCCGATTTCGTCGCCAAGAGGATCACCGAGGCGCCGGCGGTCTTGGGCCGGCTTCTAAGCTTTTCGACCAGTTGCCGACCATCCATACCAGGCATTCGGTAGTCACTGACCAATAGATCCGGGGGATCTTCGACGGCCTTTAAGAGCGCATCCGCGGCATCGGAAGCGGTTACCACTTTGGCTAACGGTGACAGAGCGCCACGCAACATTCCCAGGATCATGGGATTGTCATCTACCAGCAGAACCTTGACGTCGTTTGCCATTAGCTCCGATGCTTCCCGCTGAGCTTGCGAACATAATTGCCGCTCTTGCCACCGGTTTTGCGTTGCAGCACAACCTCGCGAATTTCGATTCCTTTATCCAATGCCTTACACATATCGTACACGGTGAGCGCAGCGACGCTTGCCGCCGTCATCGCTTCCATCTCGACCCCGGTTGCCGCCGTAGTAGTAACTTTTGAGGTAATAGCGACGCCATTCTCGCATAGTCGCAAACCCACATCAATGTGGGAGAGCGGAAGCGGGTGGCACATCGGGATCAACTCCGACGTTCGCTTTGCCGCCATGATCCCGGCCAGACGCGCCACTTCCAGCGGATCCCCTTTCGGATTGTCTGGTAATGCGTCGATCACGTCAGGCTTAAGCGTGACGAAAGCTGTAGCTTCGGCTGTTCTCGTGGTCGGCGATTTACCGGAAACATTCACCATTCTGGCTTGTCCATTCCGGTCGTAGTGGGAAAGCTTGGCCATTTGAAGACTCTATCTTACATAAGGCAAAGACAGCGCCGCGCAGGTTCTGCCGATTAATCGGCAGTGGCAGACGCGATACACAGCTCCAAACAAAGTAGTTGCAATCCGGAACTAATGCGATGACAATCCTCGCTATTCCCGGGAATGAGCCAAAGGTCGTGGAGGTGGTCTCATGCTCCGTCTCTTCAAGAATTGTTTCGCCCTTGCCCTTCTCTCAGCAGCCCCGTTGAGCCTCGCTGCAACTGATCTGACGCTACCCGGATGTGAAGCTCCGGACTCCGTGCAGACTCAACTCAACGAAATCATCTATGAAGGTCGCTTTCGTGGCGAGAAACTCGGACGACCTATATTGGAAAAGGCCGATGCCCTCAATCAGTTAATTTCCGAACATCCCAGAGAACTTTCTCCGGTGCGAGAATTGGCTTTTCTAATTAGGTATCGCGCGCCGGATCATTTGCCAGCTCTACAAGACCGCTTGACGGAAAAAGCATCCCAATCGCCGGGTGATCCCCTGGCTCTCGCACTCGCGGGCTATGCCTTGAGCGATACAAATGTGGTCGAAGCTCAGCGTTTGCTTCGCACAGCAAATTCGATCGCGCCGAACTTTCCCTGGCCATATCTCTTTCTTGCCCGAATTTACTCGGATGGAAAGAGCGCTGACGACAAGCTTATGCGAGAGAACACGAGGGCATTCTTCCAGCAGTGTCCCAGTTCGACAGATTTTGCCGCACAGAGATTGCTCGCTAGAACGAAGGACCCTGATCTAGTGAACAGCGTGGTGTCTGCACTACGAAGACATGTAACCAGCACCTCCTCACCGATACACCTCATGGAGTATGAAACCCTCTGGGGACTCGAGTTCCAGATTCACAAACCTGCCGAATACGATGCTGTCCGCCAGCAGGTCGGAATCGATCTTGAACGCATTGAGACACTGAACCCCAAGCCTGATGCGCAGTTTCAAACCTTTCTCATTCAGGGGTACAAAAACGCGGGGGCATCTGAAAGAGTTATTCAAGGAAAAGAGGATTCACTGCTGAAGACGTATCCGCAATCGAAGCAGGCCTACCAAATCCTCGAAAATCGATGGTTCGCCACCCACGAAGAACCAAAAGATCAGAGCGACGTTGCTGCATGGAAAGCTTGGGAGCCCGATTACCAACAAGCACTCAAGCAATGGGCTGCAACTTTTCCGGATATCGATAGTGTGCGCAGTTCGATAATCATGGACAAGTCTCTGAATGACGAGGGTCTTTCTGAACAAGAGACAGTTTCCATTGCCAACGCTATGCTTGAAGACTGTGAGGATCGTCCGGCCCGCGCCTGGTGCTACACGGGGCCAGCAGGGTTTCTGCTGAAACACGGGTACGCACAGAGCCCCGCATTGGAGATGCTTCGCCAAGCACAGCTAGCCTTGGACGAAGAGGGAGTACAGAACGCCCGTTTCACAAATCTTAACGCAGAGGACGATGAAGAAATAAAAACGAACCAGGCGTTTGTGAGGCTCTTGATACAAGGAGAGGTTTTGGAAGCCGCACGCCAATTGCACAATCCCGCTCTGGCGCAGCCACTGAGAGAGTCCGTCGAAGCGCAACCACCAGCAGACAAGAAGATCGTTTCAACGTACTGGTCGGGTCGAGCACGGTTAGCAGTATTGGATGGAAGAAATGCAGACGCGCTCACTTATTACCAACTCGCGCACAGAACACGTACAATCCCACCTCGATGGATCCGCGGGCGACTTCAGGACGAACTCGGAGACGAGACCAAGCGATTTTGGAAAGAGCTTGGTGGAACGGAAGCTGCGCTCGAAATGTGGATGCAATCAGCAACAAGGGGCCCGGAACTCGCTGCCGGGTTGTGGGAGAAATCGGCCAAACCGTTTCCCGACTTTCAACTTTCCGACGTCTCAGGTAACAATTGGAGCTTGAAAGATCTTCACGGCAAGACACTGTTCGTTACAATGTGGGCAACCTGGTGTGGACCGTGCCAAGCCGAACTTCCACACCTTCAGAAGCTCTATGACACGATTAAGGCGCGGAAAGACACCCAAATATTGGCCTTGGATCTCGACGAAGATCCTGGGGCTTTGAATGTATTTCTCAAAAGCAATAACTACACTTTCCCAGTGCTTGTGGCGTACGCGTCAATGTCTGATTTCCTGCAAGAGGGAATACCTCAAAACTGGATCGTTGCCCCGAATGGAATTGCAGCTTGGAGAGGTGGCGGATTCTCGGGAGATGCAGACTGGGAGGAGAGCACGATCAAGAAACTGGAATCTGTGAAGAACAACGAATAAGTTTTTCCCTCTTTGCTGAACAGTCTTTTAGCGCAGAAAGACCGGAACGAATTCTCCCGCTTCTATTTTCTCTCGATCGGCAGCAATTACGATGTAGCAGTTCGCGCGCGCGGTGGCAGCAATGTCCCCCGATCCTTGCCATCGCAGTGATTCAACTCCTGCGTTTTCGAACTCGCCCGACAGAAGCCCAGGCAGGAAGCGCTTCAAGCCCGGTTTCATCGTGACCTCGGACTTCAGCTTCGCATGAAGGAAGACAAGCTTTTGTGGTGTCAGTCCGGCTAAAGCCTCCAATACAGGTTTCGCAAAAAGTTCGAACGTCACCATGGTGGAAATTGGATTGCCCGGCAGTCCGAAGAAATATCGAAATTCGCGCGCCTCCGACATATGCGGCACGCGGCCAAATACAACCGGCTTACCCGGTTGAATCCTTGCGCCAGTAAAGAAAAATTCCGCGTTGAAGTCAGCCAACACTTGCTCCACGAGATCGTACTTCCCCATCGATACCCCACCCGTCAGCAAAAGCAGATCGGCATCCAGGCCATCGTTGATCAGTTCGCGAAGGCGCTCGGCTTTATCCGCTGCAATTGGTAACAGTAACGGTTCTCCGCCAGCAGCTTGGACTTGCGCAGCTAGCGAACAACTATTCGAATTTCGAATCTGGGCAGCAGCAGGCGGTACGTCGATGTCTACGATCTCGTCGCCGGTAGCAAGAATCGCAACCCGTGGCTTGACGTAAACGAGCAGTCGAGTCCTCCCAACTGAAGCAGCGACAGCAATCGCTGCCGCATCGAGGCGCATTCCTGGAGAAAGTAGCTTCTCGCCTCTCTTAGCTTCCGCTCCAGCAGGCACAATGTTTTCTCCAGCGACAATGCCTTTTGTGATCTGCACCGTGTCGCTCGAGGAAGACGTATATTCCACCATTACGACGGCATCCGCCCCGGGTGGGGCAGGCGCTCCCGTCATAATGGCCGCGGCTTGCCCCGATTCAACCTTGATCGAGGTCTGAGCCCCTGCTCTAATTTCACCGACCACCCTTAAATCGACCGGGAGTTGAGCCAAGTCGCTCGCGCGGACCGCGAAGCCGTCTCTTGTGGCCCGGGGAAATGGCGGAAAATTTCGATCAGCGGCGATTGGCTCAGCCAAAACGCGCCCTACAGAGTCGAGCAGTTCAACAAGTTCCTTGCCTTGAGGACTCAAAATCGAGGCGTGGCTTTCGACACTATGACGCGCATCCTCGAAGCTCAAGACTCCGGGGTTAGAGGGCATCCGAAAATCATACGGGAAAGTACAGAGGTATGCGATTGTCGGCAGATTTACAAGCAAGACTTAGTTCAAGAAAGTTTGGCCCGTAGGCGTTCTGGGTCTGTGGCGTAGGTACAAGCCGTATCGAGCGTTATATCCTTGTTGGCGACAAGCACGGAGAGGGCAGTATCCAAAGCTTGACTGCTCTCGTCGGTCCCTTTGGCCATGAAGTCTAAGATCTGCTTACTGGCAAAGTCGTTGCGCTCCAAAATCGCCCGCACCGATGCATTAATGCTCAAGACTTCCGCAGCTAAAACGCGGCCGCTTCCGTTTCTCGCAGGCAGCAAACGCTGGGAGACCACCATCCGCAATGTTTTGGCGAGCCTGTTCCGAATCGCCCCGTACTCAGATGAGCCGAACATGTTGATCAGTTTATCCAGAGTTTTCGCGACATCCGGAGTATTCAAAGCGCAGAGGACGAGGTGGCCGGTTTCCGCCGCCTCAAGGATCATCTCCATCGTTTCCCTGTCTCTTGCATCGCTCACTTGAATAACATTTGGTGACTGTCGAAGTGCCGATTGCAGCGCCATGGAAATACTTGGCGTGTCGCTGTGCAGTTCGCGCTGGTGAACCGTCGCCTTCTTATGGTTGTGCAAAAACTCGATTGGATCTTCGATCGTCACGATATGACAGAGCCGTTCGGAGTTGATCCTGTCGACAACCGCCGCGAGTGTGGAAGACTTGCCTGAGTTCCGAGGCCCTGTGATAAGAACGATGCCTTCATTGAGGGACGAGATCGCTTCAAGTTGATGCGGCAGTCTCAACGAAGCCACATCTCGAATCTCGGTCGGTATGACTCGGATGACCACTGCGCAACTTCCTCGCTGAATAAATACATTCACGCGGAAACGAGCGAGCCCTGGTAGACCATAAGAGATGTCGCAGGCTCCTTGCTCACGCAAGGTGGTAATCGCTTGTTTGTTGCTTCCGATCAGGTCGGCTGCAATTCGGCGTGTGTCGTCGGCATTCAGGGTTCGAAGGCCCTTCGTCTCGATCTCCATCAGTTGCCCGTTCACTTCAATTTGAGGAACTCGCCCGGGTGAAAAGATCAGATCACTGACGTGGGGATGCGTGCGAAGCATTGCGGCTAGAACCGCATTCGTCGCATTTGCGTCCCTGCCGCTGGGCAACTCGAGGGAAAGCGAGATTGGAGCCGCACCGGTAGCCATTGTGAGCGCCGCAGCGAACTGAAAATTCAGAGCTGCGCTGATCTACTGTAACCAACAGCCCGCGACCACTTCCACGAAGAACGATCGGTCCAGGAACCTTAGTAATGGGTCGACACCAAAAGGAAAGGGCGGCCTCTGAGCCGCCCTTTTGAATCAGTATTGTCTGCAGATTCCTATTTCTTCACTGGCTTTCCCTTTTTGGTGCCGAAAGAGGTTTCGATTGGCGCTCCAATGCTGGCCAGCATCTGCTTCGCAGGTTCCGCAAACTGTCCAGTGGGCTGGAGTTCCAGGTACTTATTGAAGGCGTCGGCTGTGCCATCAGGCGCGACCATCTTGTCGCCCTTCAAAGTAGCTTTGCCGATCAAATTGACGCCCTTCCAATAATAGGCATCGGCGCGGTTCGGATCAGCGGCAATGGATTTGTCGAAAGCCGCGATGGCATCGTCGACCTTGCCGGTGTTAGTCATGATGGCGCCAAGGTTGAAGTAGTACTGAGCGGCGCCAGACGGGTCGAGTTGTGCTGCTGTACCATAGGATTTCGCCGCGTCGTCCGTCTTTCCGGATTTCGCCTGAGCCTGCCCAAGGTTGTTGTAATAGGAAGCCATCTGTTTGACGGCGTCCGGCGTCTTCTTTGCCGGTTCGCTATCGAATGTTTTCTGTTTAAGATCGATGGCCTTCTGATAATCACCCACCGCATCGCTATAGTTTTTCGTCTTTTCGGTCGCATCGGTCTGCTTGCCAGCAGCGTCCAAAGTGTATTCGCCGAGTTTGGCCCAAAGCAGATCGCGGTTGGGGTCGACTTGCGTAGCTTCCGTCAGCGTCGTCACAGCGGTATTAAAGTCTCCGGAATCCGCAGCGGTTTTGGCGGCAGCCAACTTCTCATTCAGTCCCTTGACCGTATTGTTTTCTTTGGCAGCCGCAGCATTCTTGGCTTCCTGCTCCTGACGTTGCTTCACCTGTTCGGGGGTCAGCCCTTTTCCTTCCGCTTGTGCCGATTGCTCCTTCTTCAGATCGAAATCAAGACTGGTTTCATCCAAGGTCACGTTTACGCCCGTGAAGTTATAGATCTCCTTGCCATCTTTGGACAGGACGACCTTGTATTTGCCGGGAGTGATTCCAAGCGAGAAATATTCGCCCTTTTTGTTCGTCTTCAGGTCGTATTTTCTACCGTTCTCAGTATTCAGCCACTCGACTTCGGCGTCCGTGATTGGCTTTCCCTCAACATCCTTGCAAACTCCCTTTACCGTGCCGCTATTCTGGGCATAGAGCAGGGGGATACAGCTCACCGCCATCAGGCAGATTAAGAAGGGCACTACGTAACGCTTGATCATCTTTGCCTCCCGCTAGGAATCACTTGAATTTGCTGCTTCCAAATCAGAAGTTTGAGCGAATTGGAAACACAGTCTTTAATTTCAAACTCTTTCTACCGCCTCGGCGTACGGTATAGGATCGGCTACGCCGGCGGCACGAAACGCTCGCAATCGGAGCGTACAACTGTCACATACTCCACAGGCACGATCTTCCTGACTATAACAAGACCACGTTAAATCGAAGGGAGCACCCAGTTCAAGGCCAAGCGTCACAATCTCAGACTTCTTCAACCCGATCAGAGGTGTCACAATTTCAACGGATCCCTCTTTTGTGCCCACCCTAATGACTTCATTGAACGCCTGATAATATGCTGCCCGACAGTCGGGATAGCCCGAACTGTCCTGCTCGACGGCTCCGATGTATACCTTTTCGGCGCCCAATACCTCGGCCCAGCTTACTGCGACCGACAAAAAATGTGCATTGCGAAAGGGAACATAAGTGATCGGGATGTCACGTCCGATTTGCCCCGATTCGGGAACTTCAATGTTCCGATCCGTCAGCGCCGAACCACCGATTGACTTGAGCGCATCATTTCGAACTGTAAGCCGCTGATCGATCCCCAGCACGTCGCAAATACTATGAAAAGACCGCAATTCGCGCGCTTCTGTACGCTGTCCGTAGCTGACGTGAACTGCTGCAGCATCGTAATCCAGTGTGGCTAGAGCTGCACAAACACATGAATCCATCCCGCCGCTAAGCAGAACGACCGCACGAGATTGGCTTCGCGTCTTCAATGCTCAAACACCTTTCATAGCCGGATCCCAAATGAACTTGTGGATCTGTAACCCGAGGCGGGCAGAAACGCTATCGGTGAGCATCCATTCGGCCAGTTCTCGCGGATCGAGCAAGCAATGCGATGTGTCCCGGCTGCCGCTGGCATCTTTGCTGAATGCAGGCGAGAACAATACCGCATGCACTCGAGCCGACAAGCAGTGGTGCGCCGCGAAATCGCGCGCAAATTCGTAATCAGCTCGGTCGCTAATCACAAACTTTATTTCATCGGAAGGAGTGATGGTTTCGAGGTTCTCAATACGAAATGTATCTCCCTCCCCGGAACTTGGACACTTTACATCAACGATCTTCACCACGCCTTTGGGAACCCGCTCCAATGGCCGTTCTCCGCTGGTTTCTAAAAGGACGTCATATCCTGCATCCAGAAAACGCTGCATCAGCGGAACTACTTCGCGCTCCTGTAGCATTGGTTCGCCGCCAGTGATTTCGACTAAGCCGTCGGGGCTCAGCCGCTCAACCTCTCCGAGAACCTCCTCAACCGTCATGCGATGTCCGCCGACGAAGGTGTACTCACTATCACACCAATTGCAACGAAGATTGCAGCCCGTCAGGCGAACAAATACGCAGGGCACGCCAGCATACGTGGACTCACCCTGGATCGACCTGAAGATTTCGGTAATCTGCATATCGCCGCCTTTATTCGCTGTAAGTGGCCGTTGTCGTATCGGTTTCGAAGACGGTGACGTTTTTTACATGAACTCGCCCGTTACTGACATTCTTCAACTTCGCATTGGCCTCGTCATAGAAGTACTTGGCGAGGTTTTCCGCCGAAGGGTTCAGTGTCGTGAATGGCTCAATATCATTAATCATCTGGTGGTCAAGCCTCTCGATGACGAACCTCATGACCTCCCGCAAGTCTTTGAAATCCAGCAGAAGCCCAGCCTTGTCCAGGTCTTCTCCGGCCAACGTGACGCGAAGTTTGTAGTTATGGCCGTGCGGATTCTCGCACTTGCCCTTGTAATTGCGCAGGTAGTGGCCAGCTGCAAAAGTATCTTCGACGGTAACTTCAAACATGGGTTCTTTCCCGGCCGGGCCAATCCGGTATTGGCGCAATCCCGGTAATTTATTGTATCGCGAGGAGAGCCTGATCTTGACGCCCTTCACCCAGGGCATTTAGGTTGATTCGGCTTCTTCTTTGGAGCCTCAATGCCCAACCGAACTGTCATATTTGCGTTGTTCGCAACCCTTTTCGCCACCGTCCTAGTTGCGCAGAACAAGCCAGAAGAGCCCGCCTTTGACGTCAAAGCTCATTACACGAAGTATGAATATCGCGTGCCCATGCGGGACGGCGTGCATCTATTCACCTCAATCTATGTGCCGAAAGATACCTCGCACGCCTACCCATTCCTGATCGACCGCACTCCATACAGCGTGGCTCCTTACGGCGTGGACCAATATCGCAAGCAGCTCGGACCTTCTCTCGATTTCGACAAGGCCGGATACATTTTCGTCTTCCAAGACGTACGCGGCCGCTACATGTCGGAAGGCACGTTCCTCGAGATGCGTCCGCACATCGACAACAAGAAGTCCAGTAAAGACGTCGACGACAGCAGTGATCTTTACGACACGATTGACTGGCTCTTGAGGAACGTTGCCAACAACAACGGAAAGGCCGGTATCTGGGGCATCTCTTACCCAGGATTCTTTACCTCAGCCAGCATCATTGATTCGCACCCGGCGCTCAAGGCTGCTTCTCCCCAAGCTCCGATGACTGATTTGTTTATGGGAGACGATGCCTACCACGGCGGTGCGTTCATGCTGGCTGCGAATTTTGGCTTCTACAGCGCATTCAAGCCACAAGCGAATCCTGAACTTCCACCCAAGGTCCGTGTGCCCTTCGATTACGGCACCACCAGCGGATATGATTTTTTTCTGAAGGCCGGGACTCTGGAAAAGCTCACCGAAATGCTTCCCGGGCAGACGCTCTGGGAGGATCAGGAAAAGCACGCCACCTACGACGACTATTGGAAGCCGCGGAATCTAGCTCCGCACATGAAGAACATTCATTGTGCAGTGCTTACCGTCGGTGGCTGGTTTGATGCTGAAGACCTCCAGGGACCTTTTTCCACCTACCATGCCATCGAAAAGAACAATCCCGGAATCTTTAATGCGCTGGTCATCGGGCCGTGGGTCCACGGCGGCTGGGCCCGTTACGAGGGCAATCATCTCGGCCGAGTAGATTTTGCCTCGAACACGGGCGACTATTACCGCAAGAACATCCTTTTTCCATTCTTCGAGCAGTATCTGAAGGGCAAGGACGACGCCAAGCTTCCCGAAGCTTACGTTTTCGAAACCGGCACCAATGTGTGGCGCCAGTATTCCTCCTGGCCTCCGGCTGACATTCAGCAGAAGACGCTTTACTTCCTACCGGGTGGCGAACTTTCTTTCGATCCGCCGAACGGCGGGTCTGGACAGTTCGATGAATACGTCAGCGATCCTGCCAAACCCGTGCCTTTCGTCGGCTACGCCGCCACTGCCGTTCCGCAGGAGTACATGGACTCCGATCAGCGATTTGCCGATTCGCGAACAGATGTCCTCGTCTACAAGACGCCTGTGTTGCAGGAAGACGTGACGATCGCCGGCCCGGTTTCGCCACGGTTGTTCGTTTCAACAACTGGGACAGACTCAGATTGGGACGTGAAGGTCATCGACGTTTACCCTCCGGATTATCCGGACAGCAAACTGGATGAGGTCAAACCCGAGGACCGTGACAAACCCCGAACCGATGTCGTCGCACCCTCGTTTGCAATGGGAGGCTATGAACAGCTCGTGCGCGGTGAACCATTCCGGGGGAAGTTTCGCCACAGCTTTGAAAAACCGGAACCATTCATTCCCGGCAAAGTCGAAGAAGTTAACTTCACCATGCAGGATGTTAACCACACGTTCCGTCGCGGGCATCGGATCATGGTGCAGATCCAGAGCTCGTGGTTTCCGCTCACAGATCGTAATCCGCAGACCTTCGTCAACATCCCGGATGCAAAGCCATCGGATTTCGTGAAGGCCACGCAACGTGTGTATCACGACAAAAACCAGGCTTCGGGAATCTCGGTCGGAGTGGTTCCGACACACTGACTTTTACCAAGGACCACTCATAAAACAACCGAGGCCCTCGCACCTCCCAGCTTCTTGCGTGCAAGGGCCTCAATTTTTTTGCCTGGCACGATTGTTGGAGGGTTTCCTTGCTCTCACTGTGATCCGACACACGCACGAAAGTGACTAGTTCCCGTTTTGGGAAACATGCGGAGAACCGCTGGACGCGAACTCAGACAAGAACGCGTGAAGGCTTAAAGCCCTCACGCGCCAAAAAGCTTAACCAACAACTGCTGGAACTAACTCTTCGACATTCGCCTCGCGGAGAAACTTGGCAGCTTCTTCCGGCGGAGTCGGATTGATGTAGAAACCAGTTCCCCATTCGAATCCGGCCGTCTTCGTCAGTTTCGGCATGAATTCAATGTGCCAATGATAGTGATCGTTGGTCGGATCCTGGACAGGCGACGTGTGAACTACAAGGTTGTAAGGCGGATTATCGAGCACGCGATCCGCTTTCGTGAGCAGCAACTTGAGGGCTTTCGCCAGGTTTTCGAACATGTGCGACGACGAGTTTTCAAAAGCCGACTCGTGCTGCTTCGGAAGAATCCACGTCTCAAATGGGAAACGCGGAGCATACGGAGCTAACGTCAGGAAGTCTTCATTTTCTGCCACGACGCGAATGCCGGATTCGGTTTCCTGGCGAATGATGTCGCAGAATACGCATCGTTCTTTGTAAATGTAGTACTGCTTTGCGCCTTCGATTTCCTCGGTCAAGTAAATCGGCAGCATGGGCAAAGCGATCAATTGCGAGTGCGCGTGCTCCAAAGATGCGCCTGCGGCCTCACCATGATTCTTGAAGATAAGAATGAACTTGAAACGGCGATCCTTCTTCAAATCTAGGATGCGGTCGCGAAACGTCCACAACACATCTTCAATTCTTTTCGAAGGCAGCGTTGCCAGCGTGGCGCTGTGATCGGGCGTCTCGATAATAACCTCATGCGCGCCGATGCCGTTCATCCGGTCGAACATACCCTCGGCCTGGCGATTCAGACTGCCTTCAATGCCGAGCGCAGGAAACTTGTTGGGCACCACACGAACCGTCCAACCCGGCGAATCGCGCTGTGGTGGCGGCCCTCCATTCGGATTCGGCCGGTAGGCCTGGATTTCCGGCGGAGTTTTGCTTTCGTTTCCGTAGCAAAAAGGGCAGAACCCACCTTTAATCTTCACTGCATCGCGGGCAAAATCGGTCGGACGCTTGGCGCGATCTGTCGAAATAATCACCCAACGCCCGACAATCGGGTCTTTTCTAAGCTCAGGCAAGACTAAGTCCTTTCAATATGAGGGCGTAAGTGCAATTTTATTTTAGCCCACAGGGAAGGCATTCTGAAACAGCTCGAACTGCGGTCGGCTGGAATGCGACTCATAATACACGGAAAGAATGTCAAAGCGCCACTGGCACGGAAGTGCCGTATGACGAAGGTAATCCCTGGCAACCGCAATCAGGGAGCGCTGTTTGTCGCGATCGACAGCAGTTTCTGCCGGCTTTACATCGTGTGTGGTCCGGGTTTTGACCTCAATGAAGCACAACACATCGGCATCCCAACCGACGAGATCAATCTCACCTCGCGAATGCGCTGAACGGAAATTTCTGGCGACCATCACATAGCCGCGCCGCCGCAGATAAAAGTAAGCAGCCTCTTCGCCTCTCTGGCCGATGCGCTGATGACTCGGTCGGCGGTCAGCAGAAAGCGTACACGCCGCAAGCCAATCGAGAAACCGGATCGTGGCGAGCGTCAGATGCCGGAAAGGCATGTAGCCAGAGTAGAGAACGGATCAGCGATGCAATGTGATTGCCATCACGCGTGGTGTGATGCCGCCTACGCTATTGCCCATTTCGGGATTAAGGTTCCACTTCGCAAGCGAGCTCTTGCAGTCTCGGGGAGGGCGATTTTCTGCTGTTCACAGCCAATACCCCCGCCAAGGCAATGGTTCCACCTAAAAGCGACAAAGGACGCGGTACTTCACCAAGCCAAATCCAAGCGATCAGGATCGCCATGACGGGGATTAAGTAGAGCAGGCTGCTGATGCGTCCGGCTGGTCCATGCGACAACACATAAGCCCATCCCACGTAAGCCAGAGAACCAGGGAAGATGCCCAGATAAATGATGGCCAGAGTCCCGCTCAACGGGGCCGCAAGCGTCGCATGAAACAAGCCCGAACCGAACGGCAACATGAAAAGAGTTCCCGTCCAGATCGAGTAGGCAGTGAACTCAAGCGCAGAGTATCGACTCAGAAAATGCTTCTGCTGGATCATATACACCGCTGATGTGATAGCGGCTGCAAGAATGATCAAAGCCTGCGGAGAAAGATGAATGCCTTCGCCTTCCCCGCTCGCAATCAGAGCAACCCCTACGAAACTCACGAGGACTCCGAGCCATCCCCGAACTGACATCCGTTCGCGCAGGATGAAAAAAGCTAACAAAACCGTCCAAATCGGAACCGAGGCGATCAGTAGACTCGCCGCGCCCGCACTAACCCTGGTCTCTCCATAATTCAAGGCTAGGTTGTAAAACGAGATTCCTATAATTCCGCTGAAGATAAGCCCCGGAATATCACGGAGTCTGGGAGCCCGGAAGTGAGCGATCCTGGCATAGACCCCGAGCGTGATCGAGGCCACAACAAAGCGCAAAACCGCCAACTGGCCGGGCGTATAGCTACGCAGCCCGGCTCTGATTCCTGCGAATGCCGATGCCCATAAAAGCAGGCTGGCAAAGAGCGCAAGCAGGGCTCGAGTTGTGAACTTGTGCAACAAAGCGTCATCCTATGGATTGTGAGAAGGAGGGCCACCCAAGGCGGCCTTGGGTGGCTTACAGTTCAACACTTCAGATGCGTGAAGATTACGCACCCTTCTCAACGCTCGAAATCGAATCTTCTAGAGCGTCGATAGCAACATCAGCTTCCTCTTTGGTGACGATCAACGGTGGTGCAATCCGAACAGTGCTTGGGCCACAACCGAGGAACAGAATTCCGCGCTCAAAAGCTCCTTGAACGATTCGATCGCGCTCGGCAGCCCCGTACTCTTTCGTCTTCTTGTCTTTTACGATCTCCACTCCGATCATCAGACCGCGACCTCGAACATCGCCCACCAGTTTGTGCTTCGTCGGCCAGTCTGCCATGCGCTTCAGCATGTGGCTGCCGACTTCGCTGGAGTTCCGGACCAGATTCTCTTTTTCGACCACGTCGAGTGTTGCCAACGCGGCTTCAACGCAAACCGGGTTGCCACCGAACGTCGAAGCGTGGGAACCGGGAATCCAATCCATGATCTCCGCTTTGCTGATCGTGACCCCGAGCGGCATTCCGGAAGCGACGCCTTTCGCCACACAAAGAATGTCGGGTTGGACTCCGGTGTGCTCAACCGCCCACCACTTGCCGGTGCGGCCGATGCCACTCTGCACTTCGTCGACGACGAGCAGGATTCCGTGCTGATCACAGATCCGGCGCAGTTCTTTCATGAACACGGTCGGAGCAACGACGTATCCGCCTTCTCCTTGAACAGGTTCGACGAAGATGGCTGCAACTTCCTCCGGCGGCAACGTGGTCCGGAACAGCTTGTCTTCGATAAAGCGGGCGCAGCTCAAAGCGTAGCTTTCTGGGTCTTGCGTTCCCGCATCGCGATAAACATCCGGATAGCGGATGTGAGTGACTCCAGGGACAAGCGGGGCAAATCGGCGTTTCTGTTGGGGCTTCGACGCCGTCAGCGAAAGTGCGCCCATGGTGCGGCCGTGGAACGCTCCGAAAAACGCAATGATGTTTTGCCGCTTGGTGTGATAGCGCGACAGCTTCAGCGCGCATTCGATCGCTTCAGTCCCGGAATTTCCATAGTAGATTTTATGCGGTCCCGGCATCGGCGCAATCTTCGAGAGCCGCTCTGCGAGGGTCACCATATTCTCGTAATAGAAATCGGTTCCTGACATGTGAATCAGTTCAGCAGCCTGCTTCTGAATCGCGGCAACGACCTTCGGATGGCAGTGACCGGTCGAAGTCACGGCGATTCCAGCAGAAAAATCGAAAAATTCATTCCCGTCAACGTCGGTGACCACGATCCCGCGGCCCGACTTTGCCACCATCGGGTAGGAACGGGTGTAAGAGGGCGAAATGTACTTTTCGTCGCCCTCGAGAACGCGCTTGGCATTCGGACCGGGCAGAGCGGTCTTGATTTTTGGGCCAATAAGCGTAGTAGTCGTCATGGAATCCTCCTGGATCGGTAATCAGTCGTTCAGCGTGGCCGACGGCACAAACTCGCCGGCTTCAGAGCGGAGATGTGGAGGATTGAAGGTTAGTCGCTACCGAACAGACTGGGACGAAGACGAGAGGGCAGCACAGCCCGGTAACGTCGCGGGCATACCAGGGACTGGAGCCAGCACGCGGGCAGGTGCGAATTGGGATGCTGATTGCGCATCGTCGAACATTCCATCACGATTATAGCTGCTTGTGAGTTGCTACGTAACCCCCAAAGTGAACTGTACGGCTGGATGCTGCGCGTTAAAATCACGAATCCTGGAGGTACTTTTCCGTGTCCGATAGCTATCCATGGACGAAATGAGCACAACAGCGCGCCCTAGCCGGTTTGCCTTGTTCTTCGCGTTCGGACTGGTGTATCTCTTCTGGGGTTCAACCTATCTCGGCATCGACATCGCTGTCGAGCACATCCCTCCGGCGCTCATGTGCGGCACACGATTCTCAATTGCCGGTGCCTTTATGCTGGCATTCTGCGCGATTCGCGGGAAGAAGGTGCTGTATTCCGCTGCACAGATGGGCGAGATGGCAGTAGTAGGAGTCCTGCTGCTGCTTGGTGGCAATTTGACTTTGTCCTACGCTGAGCAGCACATCGCCTCCGGACTCGCAGCCCTGATCGTGGCAATCACTCCGCTTTGGTTCCTGGTACTCGACAGCTTACTTTTGGGAGATCACCACATTTCGGGCCGGGGGAAGATCGGCCTCGGGTTGGGGATTGCCGGTCTGGTGGTCCTCATCTGGCCTCAACTCATGGTGACAAACTCTTTTGGAAGACGCGAGCTTTGGTCATCCCTCAGCCTCATCGGAGGCTCTTTCAGTTGGGCATTGGGATCGGTTTTGGCGAAGAAGTGGAAGTCGCCGCAAGTTGACCCGTTCTCGGCCACCGCTTGGGAAATGATCGCCGCTGGCCTCGCCAATTTCGTGGTCGCCGTATTCTTGGGAGACTTCGCGCAGGTGGCGTGGACTGTTCGCGGTGTAGGAGCGGTCTGCTACCTGATTGTTTGTGGCTCCTGGATCGGCTATACGGCATATATTTGGTTGCTGGGACATGCTCCGACCTCTAAGGTCTCGACTTATGCTTATGTGAACCCGGTCGTTGCAGTGTTCCTGGGCTGGTTGATTCTTCACGAGGCGATTAACGGTTATATCCTCGCTGGCAGCGCCATCGTGATCGCGGCGGTAGCGCTCGTCACCAGCGCACAAGTGACCACCAGAGCTGGAGTCGAGGAATTTTCGACCGCGGAAACGACTGGCGACTAGGTAAATTCTCAAAATGCTCTCTCGCTCCAAAACACCGATCACAACAGCGCTACTAGCGATCAACATCGGCGCATTTGTTGCCATGACCCTTAACGGTGTTTCGCCCATTCAACCCAGCACTATGCAGTTGCTGAAGTGGGGAGCGAATTGGGGGCCGCTATCCCTAGGACCGCAACCTTGGCGCCTGCTGACGTCAAACTATCTCCACGGCGGAATCCTCCATATCGGTTTCAACATGTGGTGCCTGTGGAACCTGGGATTCTTAGCGGAGAGAATCTTCGACCCGTGGACTTATATCTTGATCTATACCTCGACCGGCCTGGCCGGAAGTCTGAGCAGTTTGTGGTGGCATCCGATGGTGGTCGGAGTGGGCGCATCAGGAGCGATCTTTGGCCTTGCCGGCGCTCTCATTTCAGCTCTTTACCTCGGCCATCTTCCGATTCCGAAGGAAGCGCTGCGCGGAACACTCAAAAGTGTCGTCCTGTTTGCCGTTTATAACTTGTTTTTTGGCGCAGTGGGGCGAGGAATCGATAATTCCGCCCATATCGGTGGGTTGTTATCAGGGCTCGCACTCGGTGCCTTAATGGCGAAGCATCTGATCGCCTCATCGGACGTGCGTCGCAATTGGCGATTTGCCGCGTTCGTCGCCGGAATCCTCGTGCTGTCGACTGGATTTCGAACGGTCAAGCAGACGAACGGCTATGTGGTGCCGCTGCAACAGGGCTATGACGCCTTTCAAAAGCGTCAATTTGCCAACGCGATTCCGCCTCTGGAACAAGCGGCGCTCCAAAAACCAAACCACGACACTCTTGTTCTGCTTTCCGACGCTTATCTGCAGCACGAAGACTATGCAAAAGCCGAACCGGTGCTGCAGAAGATGCTGCAGATGAACTCATCCGACATAGATGCCCGATTCAATTTGGGAATCGTTGAACTAAAGCTCGGAAAATTCGATCAGGCAATCGCAGACTTAACTATGGTCGTTCAGCGTAATGCGAACGATCCCGACGCCGAAGAAGCGCTAGGAGAAGCGTATCAGGCGAAGAACATGAAGGCTGAGGCGCAAATGGCATTTCAGAAAGCGTCAGAGCTCAGAAAACAGTCCCAACACTGATGTTGTTATCTAGGCGGTACAAGCGACAGGAACAATAGAATGGACAAAAGGATGGCTGCAATGCTGTTTAGACGAACTGTGCGATAGCTTGCGGGCCAAGGAAACATCAGGACGTCGAAGACTGGCGCGAGTTTTTCCGGCCAGAAGAGCCCAGCTAATCCCAATGCCAGGGCCAACTGAATCACGACCGACACACCAATCGAATGCATTCTTCGCTCCAACGCGCAGGCCAGATTTTTCGGACCGGGAAATCTGCTGATTCGAGTCTGCCTTGACGAAAACCGAAGCGTCAATCAAAAAGTGTAGAAAGCGCCGGAAGTAATAAGGGAAACGCCTTAAACAGATTTCCAGTCCAGATTAAGCGTGTCGCGGCGGGAAGATCAGCCACTTCAAAAGCATATTTACCAGCGAGAGGACGATCCCTCCCCAGAACGCCGCCAGGAAATTTTGGATGTGGAATCCGGGTACGAAAGCGGATGCCAGCTCCAGCATCACCGCATTGATGATGAACCAGAACAGGCCGAGAGTGAGGATTGTGAGAGGAAAGGTGAGAACTTTGAGAATCAGACCGAGGGTTGCGTTTACGAATCCAATCACAACGGCGGCTATCAATGCCGCGCTTGCACCGCTTACGAAAAATCCTGGCACAATTCGCGAGGTAATCCAAACAGCTAGCGCGCTCACGATCCAGTGCAAAAGCATCCGCAACATTCGCAGACTCCGATTCGCTCACATACTATAAAGCGGCGAACTCTTATGGGCAACTGCAGAGACAGCGGCCGGCTAGCCGCTATTCCCAGTCTGCCGAGTCGATTTTCTTGCCGGTTTCAAGATAGTGGTTGATGGCAGCCTCCCAACTTTGCATTTTGATTCGAAACCACTCTTCGTCATACCGATCAATCTCAGCATTCCCACGCTCGGATAAGCCTGTGTATGTGTAACGAATGCGAGCAATCGTCTCGTCAGAGGACTTCGCGTCCAGCCTTATTTCGATCTGCGCAGTTACCAAGTTTGGATTCACCCACACAAACCCAATCGTGAATGCGGCGGGATCGTATTCCATGACGACCCAGGTCGTCTCCGAGGCGTCCTCGTTTGGCGTTGTGAAAACGCACCCCAGTTCTGCAAAACCCGATTTCGAATAGATCAGCCGATACCTCCAGCCCGGAACCCAGTCTGCCTCTAGAACCGGACAGAGCAATCGAAACACTCGGTCGGCTGGCCCATGGTTGATCTGCTCGTATTCATGACTAACACGCTTCGCTTGCATATGTTCCTCCTTAAAGAAAATGGCCCGCGCCGAAGCACGGGCCTTGCGTCCAAAAAAGAAAACCGGGCTGATCTCTCAGCCCGGCTCAATCTCTAATTTGATTTTAACAGAATAAATTTGACCCCGACAGCCTTAGACCTTCAGTTATTTGACCCTTTTTCGAACGAATCCGACCATAGAACATCCCCCTTACAACCCACTTCGGAGGTCGGCGTGCGTAAACTAGCGTGTCTCACTGCGGTGTCCGTGATCGGCTGTTTGCCTTTCCTTTCAGTACTTTGCAGCGCCCAAACAACGCCAGTTCTCATGGCAAGCGACAGTAAACCCGCGTCGGCGGATACGGCCGCGGCGCCTTCCAGCCCATCGGAACCGGTCGGAGCCCCGGTCGCTGAACAAAGCCCGGCCCCGGCTCAAACGGGACGGATCCTCGCATCGAACGTCGGCTTGGCAGTCAAGGCTTCGCTGCTCGGAATCGGGTTCGAAGCGGCGACGCCGATCACTTATCACACGAACATACGCGCTGGCTTCAACATGTTCAGCTACAGCCGCGGGTTCAACAACGATGGGGTCAATTACAACGCGAGCTTGCGTTTCCGTTCCTTTGAAACTCACTTCGATTGGTTCCCGTTCTCCGGCGGATTTCATTTGAGTCCCGGCCTGATGGTTTACAACGACAACAAAATCTCGGCGAACGCCACGGTGCCCGGCACGAACTCGTTCACGTTGGGCGGAACAACCTATGTGAGTGACCCCAGCAATCCGATTGCTGGCACAGGCAAAATCGGCTTCAACACAGTTGCTCCGACCTTCCTGCTCGGATGGGGAAACCTGGTACCCCGCAAGCACAAGCACTTCACAGTGCCGTTTGAGTTTGGCTTCATGTATCAGGGCGCGCCGCAAGCAACCCTGGCCCTCGCCGGAAATGTTTGCGATTCCAATGGCTTGAACTGCCACAACGTTGCGGGCGACACGACCTTCCAAAGCAACGTCACTGCGCAGCAGAACAAGATCAACAATGACATGTCGTTCTTCAAGTTCTATCCGTTGATCTCAGTCGGCTTTGGATACAAGTTCTAAACTTGGACCGACAAAAAAGGCCACGCTTCGGCGTGGCCTTTTGTTTTGTCCTCGAGGGCTAACCCGCTAGAACAGATTCCACAAAAATTGATTGTAGACGTCGTGATGGTACTGAACCTCGGGTGGCTTCACGAATGTCCCCAGGAGTCTCGGGCAACGGTCTGCCGAAGCCTGCTTCAAATCTGCATAACGCGCCTTAACATCCTCACCAAAGATCTTCGTCGTCCAATTCGACTTCCGGAAGTTCTCCAGGGCATCGTAGATATTGTCCGGCAGGAAACGCTGGGCTTGGCGCAGGTTTTTGATCTTCGCTGTCTCGCCATCCAACCCAGTTTTGAAGATCGAATACATCACCATATACGGACTCGCGTCCGGCGCTACCGAACGCACTTCTACACGCATGCTGCGTTCGTTTCCGATCGGAATACGAATCATGGATCCGCGATCGACGGGTGAAGCTTTTATCTGATTCGGAGCCTCAAAATGCGGATCGAGTCTCCGGTACGCATTGACGCTCGGATTCAGAAGCAGGCAGATGTCGTTTCCGTGAGTCAGGATGCGGTCGACGAACTCCCAGCCGATTTTGCTGAGCTTCTCTTCACCCTTGGGATCCCAGAACAGATTTTTTCCACCTTTGCTAATAGAAACATTTGTATGCATTCCGCTGCCGTTGACACCCACCACAGGCTTCGGCAGGAATGACGCTGTGCATCCCATCTTGGTTGCGACCTGCCTGCAAATCAGCTTATAGAGCTGGATCTGGTCCGCTGCGGCAACAACTTCGCCGTAACCGTAGTTGATTTCGAATTGCGACGGTGCAACTTCCGGGTGATCTTTTTCGTTTTGGAAGCCCATCGAGCGCTGGACTTCCGCCACGGTATCGATGAATGTCCGCAAAGTGTCGTTCGGTAGCGAGTGGTAATAGCCACCGGTGGTCACATAATCGAATTTGTGAGTTTCGTGATACCGCCGCTCGGCGTCTACTCCCTGGAAGAGAAATCCTTCAATCTCATTGGCCGCGTTAAGTGTGTACCCTTGCTTCTTGTTGAGACCTTCCGCGTAGCCCTTCAGAACACCGCGAATGTCGGCGGCGTAGGGTTCTCCGTTTTTGTCGATCACTTCGCCGAAAACAAGTACCTTCCCGGGCCCAAAAACGTCGGCCGGTCCCCAATAGAACGCCGCCCAGTCAATGCCCAGCCGCAGATCGCTCTCACGTTGCGCAGTGAAACCGCGAATCGAGGAGCCGTCAAACGTGAGATTGTCAAAACTATTGAGAAGGAATTTCTTGTCGTAGTCGAGCATGTGCAGCCGGCCTTCAAGATCGCTGAACAGCACCGTGACTGCCTTTATGCGCTTTTCTCCGCTTAGATATTCCAGGCGTTCTTCCTGAATCTTGTGGGCCGCAACGCGGCTCTTTCTTTGCTCCTTCGCATTCAGGTTGAGCTCTTCCAACTCGTCGTACGGAATCGCCAGAAAATTTCGCAGTTCGCTTGACATGGATCTCCTTAAATTTGTCGGGGCACAGCGATGAACATTTATTGGGGGACGAAAAGTCCTCGTCAGGGTATCGCGTGCTCCACACGCCTGCCAATCAAAAAAGATGATCGGCAATATAGAGGGAATTTATGACTTCGAAGAAAACGCGAATTCAATAACACGCTCCGGGGTCCACCCGCTCTCGCGCAACTGCCGGATGCTGAGCGCGTCATGCCTCTTGGCAAGGCGCACACCGTTTTCGTCGGCGACGAGCTCACAATGAAAAAAGTTGGGTCGGACCCATCCGAGCGCCCGGTACAGCAGCAGTTGTCGCGCTGTAGATTTGAGTAGGTCCGCTCCTCTTACGACCTCCGTGATCTTCATCTCGGCATCATCCCCAACAACGGCTAATTGGTAAGCGGGAACATCGTCCCTGCGCCAGACGATAAAGTCGCCAAAATCGCGGCCTGACAAGCATTCCTGCATGCCAAGGTTTTGATCCACGAAGGTGACGACCTCCTTTTCGGGTACTCTGAACCGCCAGTTCACACCGGCTGGGCTGGCAAATGAATCGGCATCCGTCCGTGACCGGCACTTGCCTGGGTATAAAGGTTCATCATCGGACTCATTCGGCGCGCTGGCGGCTTGAGCGAGATCCTTGCGCGAACAAGTGCACGGATAAATGAATCCACCGTCACGCAGGACACGCCACACGGCCAGGTAGTTATTTCGCCTCTGGCTTTGCGAATAAGGACCGTATAATCCACCGCAATCCGGCCCCTCATCCCACTCGATGCTCAGCCAGTGCAGATCCTCGAACATCGCCGTCACAAACTCCGGGCGCGAGCGTTGCGGATCGAGATCTTCGTTGCGCAAGATGAGCGTACCGTTTTGTCCTTTTGCTCTCTGAGAGGCGATCCAAAACGTCCGCGCATGACCAACATGCAAAAGGCCCGTTGGGGATGGCGCCAACCTTCCGCGATATCGGCCACGCCTTTCATCAACCATTACGGCGTCCAGACAGCATTTTTCGATCAGAGAGGCTCATATAAAAACACTAGAGCACACATGTCGTCGGATGTCATATTATGGCCGCCTTTGATATGGGGCGGATGAAACCACTCTTACTTCGGATATTTCTCGTCCTGCTAATTGCCTATGTAGGCTTCGTGGGTTTCGTTTTGTGGGCCATGCGGCAACCGCCCGAACAGTTTGGCCGCGTTATGGCAAAAATGCCGGCTCCTGTGGTGTTCCTTTTAGCGCCGTTCGAAACGATGTGGACTCATGCCCGCGCTGGAAATTTGAACGTCGGAGATCCGGCTCCTGACTTCGACCTTGTGAAGCTCGACAAATCTGCCAACGTTCAATTGTCATCTCTGACGGCACAGCAGCCGGTTGTTCTCGTCTTCGGTAGTTATACTTGACCGCCTTTCCGGCGGGAGGTTCCCGCTCTCAATAAGCTCTACGATCAATATGGGAATCGGATCGCCTTTCTTGTGGTTTACATTCTCGAGGCCCATCCGAGCGATGTCTGGCAAATGGAGAGCAACATTCGTGACAAGGTGGTATTTGCCAGCCCAAAAGACGAGGACGCACGGTCCTCGGTCGCGGGTGCCTGCGTACGGAAGCTAGGCATCAAATTTCCCGCAGTCCTCGATGAATTCGCTAACACGACGGAGCGCGCCTATACAGGTTGGCCCGATCGTATGTACTTAATTGACCAACACGGAAAGGTTGTCTACAAGAGTAAACCCGGGCCCTTTGGGTTCAAGCCCGACGACCTCCGGAACGCGATTGAACGGTTGGTTGGTAAACCTCAGTCGACAACTACAGAAAAATTGTCTCATTTAAGAACACAGCCCAAATCACTCTAAGGTCGCTCCCAGTCATTAGTCCGTCACAACTCCTGCCATAAGCTTCGCTCATAAAACCCCGCCCAGGCGGTCCGCATCAAGAATCACGGTGGTGAAGAACCGGCCGGGAATGAGGCGAAATTGCTCGCGGGAAAACGCTGCAATCCAGCACTGGTTTACGTAGCTTTGGCGGTAATCTTGATTTCTTTGGTTGCGCTGGTCGTTAGGCGGAATGCTCATGAGGCAGTCCCAGCCGCCCCTCTGCACCAGCCCCGCTGATTGAGACTTCTAAACGCTTGCCGATGAAGTAACGGGCACAGCAGGAGATTCGGGCTTGCTTTGTTCTTGTAACGCAGCTCCGAAGCCCCAAAAATCGCGCTGGTTGAGGGCTTCGAGGCCAACCTGGTGCTCGGTGTGGCCGGCTACCGGCTTGCTCCAAATGACCCGGAAAGCCGCTTTATGCTGCTTGTATTGAACGGTGATTTGCGTTCCCACTTCGACTGGGTGGCGAATCGCGCCAAGCCGGACACCCGTGTCCGTGATGTCGAGAGTGTGGGCGAGTTCCGAGAAGGAGTCGCCGCGGTGTCCGGTTCCGGAAATCCTGACGGGCAGCACAGCTTTCAAACGGCCGCGTCGGCGCTTGTTGCCGCTTTCAGCTTCGCCTTTATTCCCTGCTTTCCGAGGTGTCATAGCTAAGGTTCTTATTCCTGAGTGAATCGGGAGAATGCAATTACCGTCGATCACACTTAAGTTTAGTCGGAGTTCCGGAATCTCCAATGGCCCGGATGGGTGGGTACACCCCTCTTCGGTGGCATCGATCATTCCAGAAACCCTCGATTTGACAATCATACAAGCTATTTATTATCAGTAATTTACAAAAGACCACGGGAAAGACGAGGTGGCTCCCAGAAACGGCTGAAGGGCATCTAATCACTAGTGTTTGGGCTTGGCTAAGAGTCCTACGCAGAACTAGCACAACTCACCGGCCGGAGGCGGGTTTATAGAACTGAGACAGTTATGGATCGGCAGCTTGAAACGACCGATCCGGGCACCGTCCTCCAGGGTGTCCCAAGGGGTAAGGGCCATGAAATCAATTACACGAGTCTTATATTCAGTTTTACTGCTTGGATTGTTGAGCGCAAGTGCGTGGGCGACTGATCCTTCTGACAACGGCGCGTACCCGCCGGATACATCAACCACCTACCCCTCACAGCCTGAGGCTAACAACGCTCAGGATCCGCCCGGTCGAGTTGCCCGGATCGACTACATGAGTGGGCAAGTCTCGATTCAGCCCCATGGCACGGATGACTGGGTTCAGGCCGAGAGAAATCGTCCGTTGACGCTTTCTGACAACGTGTGGGCCGACAAAGATTCCCGCGGTGAACTGGATCTCGGTACTGGTTTCATGCGGATCAACTCTGAAACCAGCCTGACGCTCACCAACGTCAACAACGATGCGGTGCAGGTCTCACTGCACCAGGGCGCTTTGAACGTTCACATCCAGAAGCTCTACGGCGGTGAGGTCTGGGAAGTTGATACTCCCAATATGGCTTTCACTATCTCGAAGTCGGGTGAGTATCGATTCGATGTCGATCCCAATTCCGACACCACAATGGTGACAGTTTGGAAGGGGGAGGGCCAAGCTACGGGTCAAGGTCCTGCCGTTCGCCTACATGAGGGCGAACAGGCTCAATTCAATAACGGAACCTCTCTTACCCACGAAACGCATAGCGCACCGCGACCAGACGGTTTTGACGAGTGGTGCCAAGTTCGTGATCGCCAACTGGAGAGGTCCGTTTCAGCTCGTCACGTCGCACCGGGAACAGTCGGGTACGAAGATCTGGACGAATATGGCACCTGGAAAGAAAGCCCTGAGTACGGCGATGTTTGGGTACCGACAGCGGTCTCTCCTGGATGGGCTCCCTACAGCTACGGAAACTGGATGTGGCAAGACCCCTGGGGTTGGACGTGGGTTGATTCTTATCCTTGGGGATTTGCTCCCTTCCACTACGGTCGTTGGGTGTCGTGGGGTGGCGGATGGGGTTGGGCGCCTGGACCATATTGGGTCCGCCCATGGTATGCCCCTGCTCTAGTTGCGTGGTGGGGTGGTCCTCGCTGGGGCTTGGGCTTCGGTTGGGGATGGGGCTTCGGAGTCGGATTTGGATTCGGCGGAGGCTTTGGCTGGTGTCCGCTCGGGTTCCACGATGCGTTCTTCCCCTGGTATCACGTTAGTGCGGGCTACTTCCGCGGCGTGAACTTCGGTGGACGTATCGCCAACTTCAACCACATCAGCAATACATATTTCCATGACGGTGGCAGGAACGCCTTGTATGGACGAGCCGGCGTGCGTATGCCGGAATTCGCTAATCGTTCCGGAGCCGTTACTGCAATGTCCCGTGAGGGCCTTGAGCACGGATTACAGGTTCGTGGCAATTCGGTGAGACCGACCTCTGCTCAATTACAAACCGCTTCGTCTCTTGGCCGGGTGAACGCCAGCCCAACTCGCGCGAGCGTCTTGGGAGCACGTTCAGGTCAAGCGGCAGCGCGGCCTTCCAGTGCGGCCTTCTCGCGGTCGACCGTTACAAGGATGAATCCACCTGCCGCACCGAGGTCAGCGGCAACACAAGCAGCTTTCTCGCGCGGTGCTGAGAATAACCCAACTCGCTCCGCCGCACCAACTGCAGCGCGAACTCCGGAAAACGCAGGGCGCACGAATACTGGAAGTGCCGCCGTCCGGAGCCCTGCCCCGGGTGGACGGTATGTGCCTCGTCCGCCGCAGAGCATGAGATCTTCCAATATGGGGAGCCGCAACGTCGCAGGCATGAATCAACCGAGGACTGAACCCTCTCAGACCGCGATGAACCACAATGTGCCAAGGCCGCCGGCCAACGCCAGGATTGGTTCTGCTTCGTCGGAACGGTCCGGCTCATTTAACAGCTCATCCCGGTCCGGTGAAGTTCCGCACCCGACCACCTCGGCTAGAAATACAAACCCAAGCATGGGCAGCTACGGTTCTTCTCGAAGTGTTCCACGTCCGAGCGCGCCTGTGACACGTAGCTACTCAGAGCCAAGTAGCGGGTACTCCAGCCGTGGGAATGGCGGCTATTCCGGCGCATACTCGAGCCGGTCCTACGGAGGAGGGTATGGTTCTTACGGAAGCTCTCGCTCCGGAACATATGGCCGGAGTGGAGGGTACTCCGCTCCATCACACAGTTCGGGCGGATATAGTTCCGCACGCGGCGGATCCTTCGGTGGTTCCCGTGGTGGCGGCGGCTTCCATAGCAGCGGTGGAGCATCGCACAGCAGTGGCGGCGGATCGCACGGCGGTGGCCATCACTAAATTGAAGTAACGCAATTCAACCGCAACGCCGCTCTCGGGCGGCGTTTTTCCTTCCCGGCGTTTTCGCCGAAGCTGATACTCTATACCCTCTTCAAAGAACCTATCCAGGAGAACGATCGTGAGGACATTTATTCTGGGCCTGATCTTAGGCTTGGTTGCGGTGCCATTGATTGTTTACGCTTATTTCGTGACGGGTACTGCTCCGGTTGCGACTTCCGCCAAGCCGATGCCTTTCGAAAAAACACTCGCGAACGGCGCCTTGCATGCCCGAATCGACAAGGAAATGCCCAAGAATGTCCCGATTCCCGCCAATGAGGACAACTACAAAGCCGGTGCACAGGTCTACCGGGAGCATTGCGCCGTGTGTCATGGAACACCAGGCCAGGACCAAAGTGCGATTGCGAAAGGAATGTTTCCCAAACCTCCCCAGCTCTTCAAAGGAAAAGGCGTAACCGACGATGAACCGGGTGAGACTTACTGGAAAGTTGCAAACGGAATCCGAATGACTGGCATGCCCGCATTTGGAAAGTCCCTTTCCGATACTCAAATGTGGCAAGTGACTTTACTGCTAGCGTACGCCGATAAGATCCCCGACTCCGTGAAGCAGTCTCTGACTCCGGAACCCGCAGCTACAAATTCTGTAGCCCAGCCGACCGAGAAAACACCGGGGACCTCGAAGAAAGCTGCCATTCACCAGACGCAATAATCGTCACGATTCGTCGGAGTCAGCAATCAGAGTTGCGACAATGTCGCGCTGCCGCGGTCCGTCGAGTTCGACCAGGACAATTCGCTGCCAAGTCCCCAGCAGCAAGTTTCCTCTTTCAAAGGGCACTGAAACGGATGTCCCGATCAGCGAGGACAAGATGTGATCGGGCACATGCTCCGGGTTGTGCGGATGCCGATACCGCAGTTTCGGAATCATGGCTGCAAACGCATCGAGCATGTCCAGGTCTGTACCGGGATCCAGATCAGCCGTTGTAAGGGCCGCTGTTGTATGCAGAATCGCCAGGTTACAAATTCCATTCGAATCGTGCTTAAGCAAGCCTTGAATCCTATCGGTAATGTCTAGAATTTCTCGTTTCTTATGGGTTTTGATCGAGAGCCGTTGCATATTTTTCTGATGCGCTGATCCTGTCGCGAGGATCATCTGACGCTCATCGCTGGAGTCCGGGCATACGAGCGCTTATGATGGTATGGCATAGATCCCTAAAGCTTCCATGATTTCTGGTAAAAGGATCGCTGTAGTGTTGCCCGCCTATAACGCGGAGAAGACGCTGGAAGCGACCGTCCGGGAACTCCCCGATGTGGTGGATACTTGCATTCTGGTCGATGATCACAGCTCCGATCAGACTACACAAGTCGCCAAGGAACTTGGGCTACCGTTCTTCGTTCATGACAAAAATTACGGCTACGGAAGAAATCAGCGGACCTGCTATCGCGAGGCTCTCGAATCGGGCGCGGACGTCGTGATCATGGTCCACCCGGACTATCAATACACACCACTTTTGGTAACAGCCATGGCGAGCATGGTGGCGTACGACGTCTACGATGTAGTTCTAGGCTCCCGCATTATCGGAGGACACGGAGACGCTTTGCGGGGCGGCATGCCGCTCTGGAAGTATGTTGCGAACCGTTTTTTGACCGCATTCGAGAACTTAATGCTCGGCGTGAAACTGTCTGAATATCACACGGGATACCGGGCATTCAGCCGCAAAGTTCTCTCGACATTACCCCTTCTCGAAAACTCGGACGATTTCGTCTTTGACAACCAGATGCTCGCGCAATGCGTTGCCTTCGGTTTTCGCATAGGAGAAGTTTCGTGCCCCACGAAATATTTCCAGGAGGCATCTTCCATTAACTTTGGACGAAGCGTGAAATATGGCCTGGGAGTTCTGGCCACGAGCGTGCAGTTCCTGCTGCAAAGACTGGGCTTTGCCCATTTCCGTATTTTCAGCTCTAGTGGACGTCGGCTCGACTTGATGACACCCGTCTATTACAGTCGTGGAGCGTCGGAAGAATCAGCCTGATTACCTTGTTGCCCTGCGCGCGGAACGGTGAGTGTTTGCGCCTCTTTCTCACAGCGCGTAGCATCTAAAACGAGCATGCCAACCGTCACTACCGCTCCCGCGACCCCGCGTCCCAAGCTGGTCCTGAGCGAAATCCTAAGTTTCGGCTATGACACCTTTTGCTCCAACAAAGTTCGATTCGCTCTAACCGCGTTGGGAATGGTGATCGGAACAGCTTCACTGATCCTGGTCGTCACGATCGGAATGACGGGCAAACAATACGTTTTGAACCAGATTCAGTCGATTGGCGCAAACATGATCGAAGGCGAGTACCAAGGAGGCGCGCAGCCGAGTTCCACGCCTGACATGTTGACCGTCGACGACATGAACGCCGTCCTTCAGCAGGTGTCCGGAATTGTAGCTGCCTCTCCGGTGATTCCGCTTGATGATCACATCCCTGTGGGTGGTGGAAAGGTAAAAGACCTCCGCATTTTAGGCGTGTTCCCGGCGTACAGCCAGGTACGAAATCTGGTGGTGCTCTCTGGCCGCATGTTTGATGCCCAGGATGAGCAGGCGCGAAACAAAGTTGGTGTGATGCAGCAGAAATTAGCCGAGCAAATCTATGGAACAGTCGAGACTGCTATCGGAAAAAACGTGAAGGTGAATGGCCTACCCTTCACAATTGTCGGTACGTTTCGCGAACGCGTGGACACCTTTGGTCAATCCGAAGTGACCGATAACTCCATGCTGATTCCCTACAGCGTGGCCCGCTATTTCACCGACACGCCTGCGGTCCGCCAGCTCTATTTCTCAGCGGCTGAGCCATCCATGGTGGTTCCGGTAACAGAGCAGGTGAAGAAAGTGATTCAGTCGCGGCATCGGCCTGAGTCGGTCTACGTGGTGCAGAACCTGACCGAACTCGTCACGGTAGCGAATCGCACGGCTAACGCGCTAACGATGGTCTTGCTTCTGATTGCTGCCGTGACTCTGTTGGTCAGCGGTATTGGGATTATGAACATCATGCTGGCGACCGTGACCTCGCGCATTCGGGAAATCGGGATTCGGAAGGCAATCGGCGCTACGAACCGCGAAATCCGCTTCCAGTTCTTGTCGGAAGCGATCTTAATTTCTCTAATCGGGGGCTTGGTCGGGGTCGTAATTGGCTTGGCTTTGCCCTTCTCGGTCCGTTTTCTTACCGAATACCGCATTCCGATCTCGGGACTTTCGGCGATTGTCGCAATCGTGGTCTCATCCCTGGTCGGCATTTTGTTTGGGACAGTTCCCGCTACCCGTGCCGCCAAGATGGACCCCGTCGAGAGCCTACGCTACGAATAAAAGTAAAAGCCGGGCTGTTTGACCCGGCTTTTTTACAATGAAATTTAGGAACCTGGTTTTGTTCCTACCCGAACTCTTACATCACCAAAGCGAGACCTTCGAGTTCCTGCTGCAGTACGGGCATTGAGCACCCTGACATTTCCACCCGCCCCGCGGCATCCATCGCCGCCTGCGGCGACACACCATAACCGCGCCCCATCAGGAACACCTGTAAAACCTCCGCAGCCTCTCTGGAATCGACAATTCCACCTTGCAGAAGGTCATTCCTCAAGGCTGTAAGTTCAGTCACCGTGAATCTTTCTCTCATAGCCCTCACCTCCGACCCTCTACTCCTCACCACATTAGACTCCCACGCTGCTGATTACGTTACATGCAATTCCAATGCCGTAACTGTAGACGCTTCGCGGATGTCCTGTAGAGGATCCCATTAATCCTGTAAACCCCTGCAGATCCGATAAGTTGCGGGGGGAAGTCCTGTAGACAGATGGCACGAAAGTGGTGGGAAGTGAATTCTCAGCAAGTGACAGATTGTGTCTTTCTGGAACGCGGAGCGGCGTGAAAGGACACGCTGTCGAACGGTCTAGCTAGGCTCGATGACCGCCTCGTCAACCAGCATGATTGGAATGTCATCCCGCACCGGGTAGACCCGGTGGCAGGCGGTGCATTTTAGACTCTCAGGGGATTCCCGCAAAATCAGCGGCTTTTTACAAGCCGGACAAACAAGAATACTCAGAAGTTCTTTCGCGACCATGACGCCATTTTACCTTTTCTAACGGGGATCGTCTGCCAGGCAATACGCCACGATGGTTTCACCAGAAACCCCTGCCGTTTTCTCTACTTCGTTGACCAAGATTGACTCGATATCATCCGGGTCGGGCGTCATTTCGCAATCCGCGACTTGTTCAGGGGTAGCGCCCCGAAAACAAAGCTCGCAGATGCCCAAGCCGCCTTCGGATCGTACGGGTGGCCCGAAAACCCTGCAGGTCATCGGGCGCCACTTATAAACATCACAGCAACCTGTGTCCGGATCAAGAGCCGGACAGGGCTCGTCGTTTGCAAAACCCTCGAATCTCGCCTTCGACCGCGAGTCTTGGTGAAGTACACCTGTCCGAAGGTCGCCCGGAAAGTCAGCACCGATTTTTTCGATTGACTGGCGCGCCCGCTTTCGAACCGCAGTTGCACGTTCGGGCGACAGTTTCTCAAGTTCCGCGATTCCGTGCCGCAGTCGCGCCGCATCAAGCTGATTAATTGCGAATACACCGATGCAACACTGTGTACAGCCGGGCCGGCACGCAAGCCACGAACCGCTTTTTCGGGTAGCCTCAGCCAGTGCAGCATCCACAATCTGAACCAGGTACTGATCCCGTTCTGGGAGGGAAGAACTCACAACAAATAGGATAACAAGCCGCAGCACGGGTATTCTTGGCTTTGCCTTCATTGCGCAAATGCGACGTTCTCATTCTCGGCGCGGGCGCCGCAGGACTGATGTGCGCTATCGAGGCAGGGAAACGGGGACGCCGAGTCATTCTCTTGGAGAAGAGCGACCGAATCGGGAAGAAAATCTTGATCTCGGGCGGAGGACGATGCAACTTCACGAACTTGCACTGCACAGCCGAGAACTTCCTGTCCGCGAACCCACATTTCGCGAAGTCCACACTCGCGCGCTATACGCCAGCAGACTTCATCGCCTTAGTTGAGAAGTACCGTATTCCCTATCACGAGAAAACACTAGGACAACTCTTTTGTGACCGCTCCGCCCGAGACATCATCGACATGCTTGAGAACGAATGCCGAGCTCACAATGTACAGATCCTCGCAAATCATGAGCCGCGCGAAATCAGACGCACGGATGAATTCAGTGTTGCAATCCAAGGCGCGGAGTTTCGGGCACCCGCGTTGGTTATTGCGACTGGCGGCCTTTCCATCCCTAAGATCGGCGCAACCGCTTTTGGATATGAGGTCGCGCGACAATTCGAATTGAAAATCCAGCCCACTCGACCGGCACTGGTGCCGCTTGTTCTCAACTCGCAAGATCGTAGCGACTATTGCGCCCTGGCCGGGGTCTCGGCGGAGGTGATAGCGACGTCCAACCATCATTCCTTTCGCGAGAAGATGCTAGTCACTCACCGCGGGCTAAGTGGCCCAGCAATTCTCCAGGTCTCGTCCTATTGGTCCTCGGGGGCATCAATTCAGATCGACCTCGTACCAGGCAGGGAGCTTTCGGAGCATTTGCAGGCTGCAAAACCCAGAAACGAAGCCACGATTCGTTCTGTAATTCGGGAAGTGCTGCCGAACCGTCTTGCCGATCGATGGCTCGAACGGCACGCACCTGTCTCGTGGAACAACGAAGGTCTGGCGGAGCTAGAACGACAGATTCACAATTGGATTGTCACCCCTGCGGGAACCGAGGGTTATCAGAAGGCTGAGGTCACGGCCGGTGGGGTGGATACGGATGAGCTGTCGGCGAAAACGATGGAGAGCCGCAAAGTTCCCGGGCTCTATTTCATCGGCGAGGTCGTGGATGTGACTGGACACCTCGGCGGCTTCAACTTTCAATGGGCATGGTCTTCCGGAGCGGCAGCCGGCAGGGCGATTTAGATCCAGATTTTGAGCTTCAGTTCTACACTGATAGTCAACGTCCTTGTAATTTTTGTAATTTTTGTAATTTTTGTAGTTTTTGT
>Ga0335078_10000921_pt1 | contig 44686 bp, 37 predicted proteins | sample Lox_Sample_32_FD_206711 | JGI IMG/M metagenome (GOLD analysis project Ga0335078, IMG submission 206711) | Soil microbial communities from Loxahatchee National Wildlife Refuge, Florida, United States - Lox_Sample_3.2 | ecosystem: Environmental > Terrestrial > Soil > Wetlands | place: USA...
CCGCCGTGCCGGACGCTCCCCCGCTGCGCAGCCACGCGGGCCAGCCCCCGTCGAGGACACGCACCCGGTCGTGACCGTAGATCCGCAGCGCCCACAGCAGGCGCGCCGCCATGAAGATCGTGTTGTCGTCGTAGGCGACCACCTCGCTGGTGTCACCCACGCCGGCGGCGGACATCGCGCGGGCGAAGTCGGTGGGCCCGGCCAGCTGCCCGGCGACCGCATCGACGGGGTCGGAGATGTCCGCCAGCCAGCTCACGTAGCGGGCGCCGGGGATGTGGCCGGCGAGGTAGGCGTGCCGGCCGCCGTCAGGGTCGGCGAGATCCCAGCGCGCATCGACCACGGCGAGCCCTGGCTCGCCCAGCCGTGCCCGCAGCTCGTCCGCTGCGATCAGGTAGTGACTCCGCGGCTCGCTCACGTCAGGTCTCTCCGTGGTCGGGGTACGTCACCGGGTTCGCGCGGGCGTGCGGCATCCTCCGGCCGGCCTCACTGCCCGGTGGGCGCACCGATGCAGGTGATATCCCAGGCCTCGGTCATGTGCAGCGGGAGGACGTTGTCCCCCCCGATCTCCTTCAGCCGGAGCATGGACTCGTAGGACTGGAACAGGTCGGTGTGGCCGCCGGGCGGGATGACCTTGAAGTGCTCGCTCTGCTCGGGTGAGGGGTAGAAGTTCTCCCGGAGCACGCACATCCCGGCGATCACGAAGGTGCCTTCGCTGGTGCGGATGACCGCTGACTGTCCCCCGAAGGTATGGCCCGGCGACAGCACCAGGTCGAAGCCCTCGGCGACCTGGTGCGCGCCCTCCAGCAGGGTCAGGTTGAACCCGGCGAGCTTGTCGTAGTGTTCCTTCGGCCCGAACGAGGTCGCGAACATCTCGTGCGACGGGGTGGTGTCCCATTCCCTGTGCTGCACGTAGAACGCGCTGCCGGCGAACGGATCGACCGTCATGCAGTGGTCCCAGTCCAGGTGGGAGAGCACGACCACGTCGATGTCGCGCGGCGCCAGCCCCCGGTCGGCCAGGTGCCGGGTGATCGGCTTGACGTCGACGACGTCGGCGAAGACCTGGCCCACGTGTACCAGCTCGCGATCCTTCGGCCGGATGTGCTCGGTGTAGTCCCGGGCGCTGCAGCCGACATCGACGAGGGCGGTCAGGTCCGGGCCCCGGACCAGCCACGACACATAGGGGATGTCGATGGGGACACCAGCATTGTGCATGTAGGTGAAGCGGCTTTTTTCCCGGTGCGGACCGTAGGCGACGACCATCGGCTCGATCGTGAACATCGTCCTCTCCCTACTCCGGCCAGGGCAGGCGTGTGCCTGGCGCGCGGCGGGTCACGAAACCGGCCAGCCCTGCATGGTGTAGGCCATGTCCCAGAACAGGTATTCCAGCTGGGTGCTGACATGGAATATGCCGGAGACGCGCCGCATCTCGGCCTCCCCGAGTCCGGCGCAGAGGCGGTCGAGCCGGCTCTTGCCCGCCTCCAGGGTCTCCCAGTACTCGGTGCCGGAGAAGAACTCGAACCACCGGTCATAGGCCGGCTGGCCGATGGGGCGCCTGTCCGCGTAGGCCCGGCCCAGCTCCCCGTAGCTCCACGAGCAGGGCGTGAAGGAGGCAAGGACGTCGGCCGCGCTGCCCTCGTAGGCGACCGTGATCAGATGACGCGTGTAGGCGAGGTTGGCGGGCGCCATGGTGAGCCGCGCGGGGCTGCCGGGCGCGACCTCATCGAGCAGCTCACGGTTCTTGGGGATCTCCAGGTTCATGATGTTCCCGACGACCTCGCTGAAGTCACGCATGGTGACCTCGTCGGCCGCCTTGGCGACCCCGATCGCGGCCGCCTTGGCCAGCTCCGGCAGGAAGAGCAGGTTCTGGCCCACGTAGAACGCGAACTTCGCGGCAGGCAGTGACCCGTCGGCCATCTCCCGCAGGAACGGGTGATCGTGAATCTTCGCCCACATGTCCGCACAGTCGCGCCGGAGCAGCTCGCACGCGGATTCGCTCATCTCATGCCTCCCCGGGCGGTGCCGCCGCCGAAACCCACGGGGCCGGTGGCGGTGTTGTAGGCATACGCGCTGGTGACCTCCTCCGGCAGCCAGTCCCGGTAGAAGTCGATGACATAGGGCTCGACCAGGGCCGACAGCTCGCCCCACCGGGCCCACTCACCGCGCAGCTCGTACAGGCCGCGGTCGACGGCCGCGGCGAAGCGGTCCTTGACGGCCTGCTCGTCGACGCGGGTGAGGACTCCGCCGTGCAGGACCGGTTCGCCCGCCACCATGACGCTGTCGATGTCGGCGGCGTCACAGCGGTCGAGGATCACGTCCAGGACGGGCGTGCCCGACCAGCGTTTCTCCGGCCAGAACACCCGGTCCCGCCGGAGCACGATGAGGTCGGCATCCTTGCCGGGCGCCAGGCTGCCCAGCCGGTCCTCGGCCCTGGCCGCGCGCGCGCCGTTCGCGGCCGCGGACCGGAGCACCGCCTCGGAGCCGAGCCGCCCTGCCTCCAGGCCGAGTGGCAGCCGCTGGAGGTGGGCCGCCAGCCGGACCTCCTGGAACATGTCGTCGCGCTCGGAGAACGAGATCGCGTCGGTGCCGAACGCGATCCGGCCGGAAGCGTTCATGATGTCGCGGACCCGGCAGATTCCGGTGCTCAGCCTGAGGTTGGAACCGGGATCGTTGACCGCGACGCCGCCGCTGTCGGCGAGCAGCTCGATGTCACGGTCGGTTGCCCAGACGAAATGGGAGTGGGAGACATCGGGCCCCAGCACGCCCAGCCGGGCGAGCCGCTCCATCGCCGTCACGCCGTAACGGCGGATGTTGAACTGCATCTCCTGGCGGGTTTCGAGGGTGTGCGTCATGATGCCGGTGCCGAGATCGGTCGCCAGCTTCCGGCACCGCGTGTACAGCTCGTTGGAGCACGCCGGGGTCCAGTCCGGCGCCAGGAGCACGCGGATCCTGCCGCCACGGCCATCCCAGCGGGCCACGACCCGCTCGTAGGCGGCGATCACGTCGTCCACCGGCAGCGCGTAACCCATGGGCGACGCGCGGACCTCGGCCGCGAGCGCGGCCGGGAGGCGGGCGAGGAACGTGTCGTTGTCCTCGTGGACGTAGACGTTCTGGTCGCGCAGGGTCATGCCCAGGGCGGCACGCATGCCGAGGTCCTGGTATGCCTGCAGCGCGATCTCGGCGCCGAAGTTCTCCAGGCCCGGCCGGCCGTAGAACGCGTCCACCGCGCAGGTCTGGCCGCCCCGCAGTGCCTGCATGAGGGTCACCAGGATGGCGTCGTAGGCGTCCTGCGGGTCGATCGGCTTGAAGGCCGGGTGCACCCAGATGTTGGCCCGTTCGAAGAGCAGCTCATACAGCCCCGGCCCGAGCGCCGCCTCCGAGTGGAAGTGCCCGTTGACGAAGCCGGGCACGACGAAATGCTCCGCCGATCCCAGCACCTCATCGAACGGCCCCTGCTCCTGGAGGCCGGCGCGCGGCCCCGCGCGCAGGACGCGGCCATCCTCGACGATCAGCGCGCCATCCGGGATGACCGGCGCCCCCTCCGCCAGGGTGACGAGGGGGTCGCCCAGGACAAGCGAACGGGTCACGGCCGGCCCTCCGGGGTCATGTCGCAGCCTGCCCGCCTGCGGCGGGAGGTGCCGGGATGTGGTAGACGCGGCGGGCGTTCTCGCCGAGGATGAGGTCGATCTCGCTGCCCGGTATCCGGTAGCCGAGCTGCTTGGCCCACTCGGGCAGCATGCGGAACTCGTGCACCCACTGCCTGAGCGTCAGCGAGACCTCGATGCCGGCCATGTCGCTGCCGAACAGGATCCGGTCCGGGCCGATCCGGTCGCGCATCCAGACAATCTTGCGCACCAGCTCATCCGGTGAGATCCAGTGCTGCCACAGGCTCAGGTCCAGGTGGACGTTCGTCTTGTAAATGGCCACCGACAGCGCTTCATCCGACCAGGTCTCGAACCGGCCGGAGTGCCCCAGCACGAGCTTCAGGCCGGGGAAATCGGCCGCGGCGGCGTCGACGTGGACCGGATGGGCGAACTTGGATTTCTGCCGGCCCGCGGAGTGGCCCTGGTGCAGCAGTACCGGGATGTCCCGTTCGGCGCAGAACCGGTAGAGGGGATACACGACCTCGTCAGAGGGATAGAAGCCGTTGGGCGGGTACAGCTTGAGGCCGATCGCGCCCCACTCGTCGACCGCCCGCGTCAGGATGGCGAGCGCATCCGGGCGGCGGGGATCCACGCCGCAGAACGTGTAGAGCCGCCCCGGATGGCTCCGCGCCGCCTGCGCGCAGAGCCGGTTCTTCTCCGCGATGGGGATCACGCCCTCCTCGCCGAGCAGCAGGCCATGGTCCATCGGCATCATCACCGAGACATCCACGCCGGCGTCATCCATGCGTGCCACCGCCTGCACCCCGGTCCCGTCCCACGCCTGGTCGTGGGCACGCTCGAGGTAGGCCGGGTCGGATTTGGGCGGGTCGAACCAGCGGACCTGGCGGGCCCAGCTCTGGCTCATCCCCTGGGTGATATCGCGCGGATTCCAGTCGGGCTCGAGCAGATGCATATGGCAGTCGACGACGAGGGCCATCGGCAGGCCTCCTTGCGCGCCAAATCCGAGATGGAGAATATCGCATCTGATATCCTAGAGCAACGAGTGCCGGTGTCACCGCTGGTGAGCGGGAGGGGCAATGGCGCAACCATCGCCGGGCCCCCTCGGCGGGGAGCTGGTGCGCCGGGGCCGGCGGATAGCCGCCGGTGTGCCGCGGCACCGCTTCGTCCGGCAGCTCGCGGACGGCAGCCTGCCCGGGGACTCGTTCCTGCGTTACCTGGTGCAGAACGCCCTGTTCCTGACCGGGTACGCGGCGGCGCTGCACGAGGCCCCCGGCGGTGGCGCGCCGTCGTCCGTCACGGATTTGCTGACCGGGCTCGAGACGCCGATATCCGGCCCGGCGATCGGCGCTCACGTGGCCGAGTACCGGTCCCGGGCCGGCCGGGACCCCGATCTTGCCGCGGCCATCCCGTCGCCCGTCACCACGGCCTACGTCAGCCATCTGCGCGCATCGGCCAGGTCCGGCGCGGCGGCGGTCCTGGTGGCGATCCTGCCTGGCGAGCAGAGCTACGCGGCGGCCGGGCGCTACTTCGGCGGGTCCGCCGACCGCACCTCCGCCAACCCGTACGCCGGGTGGATCGGACAGTACGCGGCGGGACAGGTCGACGAGCTTGTCACGGCGATACTCGCCGGCATCGCCGCCGCCGGGCCCGCTGCCGCGGGCCCTCCGGCCGGCCCGGCCGGCCGGATGCGGCAGGAACTCCTGCACATATATGAACGCTCGGCGCGGCTCGACGAGCAGTTCTGGGAAATGGCCGGCCGGCCGGCGGAAAGCTGACCCGCTGGCCCCGCCCGGGCCCGCCCCTGACCCGGCCGCAGCCGGCCCGCCGGAGTTGCCGTCCCGAAAGCACATGGCAGCCGGCCATCCACCGCCCGGTCACATTCAAGCCAGGTGCCTTGACCGTCCGCAGCCAGGAGCCTAGGGTGATATATCGAATATGATGCCTCATACTCGAGATGCAGGCACGTCTCCGCCCGCGGGATGGAGACCAGGCTGGTGGTCTGTCGAAGCACACAGGGGCACGCGCCATGGCACGGGAGATGAAGGGCCAGGCCGGCCTGCGGCGCGTGCCGCCGACGGATGGGGCTGCCGACAACGCCATCGAACTGGCGGATGTGCGGCATTACTTCGGCGACCTGCTCGTGCTTGACGGCATCGACCTCAGCATCCCGGCCCGGTCCAGGGTCAGCTTCGTGGGGCCGAGCGGGTGCGGGAAATCCACGCTGCTGCTGATGATCGCCGGCCTGCTGAAGCAGCAGGGCGGGACCATCACCGTGGGCCAGGCCGCCGAACAGTCCGGCCGGCTGCGGCAGTGCGCGCTGATGCCCCAGCAGGACCTGCTCCTGCCCTGGCGGACCGCGCTCGACAATGCGTGCCTGGCCCTGGAGAACCGGGGGGTGTCGCGGTCCGCCGCCCGCAGGCAGGCCCAGCCGCTCTTCGAGCATTTCGGGCTGGCCAGCTTCGAGCAGAGCTACCCGTCACAGCTGTCTGGCGGCATGCGGCAGCGGGTCGGCTTCCTGCGCACGCTAATGGCCGACAAGGCCGTCTTCCTGCTGGACGAGCCATTCGGCGCGCTCGATGCCATCAGCCGGGCAGCGATGCAGGAATGGCTGCTGTCCGCGATGTCCGACGTGCCCAAGACCATCGTGCTGGTCACTCATGATGTCGAGGAGGCGCTGCTGTTGTCGGGCACCCTGGTGGTGTTCTCGTCGCGGCCAGCCAGGATCGTCGACGTCATCGACGTCAAGCTCCCGGCAAGGGAGAACAGGCTGGAGGCCGTCTCCGACCCCGAGTTCGTGGCGCTCAAGCACCGCGCGCTGGGAGCCATCCGGTGATAGGCACCCCCGCCACCAAGGAGGACCCCGGCCGGGCGGCGGCCCCGCCGGCTGCCCGGCGGCGGGCGAGGGCCTGGGGCTTCGGCCGCAAGTACGGCGGAGCCGTGGCCCTGGTCCTCGTCATCGTGGTGCTGTGGCAGGCGGCCGTGCACCTGTTCAGCATTCCCGACTACCTGCTTCCCGCCCCGACGGAGATCGTCAGCGCGCTGGGGGACTGGTCGGTGCTGGGCGTCGCGACCTGGGTAACGCTGCAGGAGGTCATCTACGGGTTTGCCATCGCACTGGTCGCCGGGGTCGGCATCGCCGTCGTCCTGCACGCCTCCGCGCTGCTGCGCCGGGCGATCTACCCGCTGCTGATCGGCTCGCAGAGTGTCCCGATCATCGTCATCGGGCCGATCCTCGTTGTGGTCCTCGGCTACAACATCCTCCCCAAGCTCATCATTGTCGCGCTGATCTGCTTCTTCCCGATCGTCGTCAACACCCTGGACGGCCTGGGGTCGGTGAGCGAGGACTACATCCTCATGATGCGCACGCTGGACGCATCCCGCCTCGCGATCTTCCGCCGGGTCGAGTTCCCGGCCTGCCTGCCGATGATGTTCACCGGCATCAGGATCGCCGTCACCTACGCGGCCATCGGCGCGGTCGTCGGTGAATGGGCAGGATCGACCAACGGCCTGGGCTACGTCATGCTCGAAGCCGAGCCCAATCTGCAGATCGCTCGCATTTTCGCGGTCATCGTCATTCTGACCGGGATCTCCGTCGTGCTTTTCTCCCTCGTCTCCATTATTCAGCGGATGGTGATCCCATGGGCCAAAACAGCGAACAGCAGAAGGGACTCCACATGAAACCCCGGGCTATCAAAGGGAACCGCGCCGGAGCATGGGGAAGGTGGCTCAGATGAGAGATCTTCCCTCCCGGCACATCCGTATCGCGTCAGCCGCGCTCGCGGGCTGCCTTGCCGCGGGCCTGGCCGCCTGCGGGGGCAGCTCGTCCAGCACCACCGCCACCACCGCCTCGGGGAAGACGCTCCAGAACGTCACGCTGATGCTCGACTGGGTCCCGAACCCCGATCACGTGGGCGTCTACTACGCCCTCGACCACGGGTACTTCAAGCGGGCCGGGCTGAACGTGAAGATCCAGGTTCCCGGCGAGGGCAACGCCGCCCAGTTCGTCGGCAGCAACAAGGACGACCTGGGCATCAGCTGGCCGTCGGGCATGTTCGCGGCCACCCTCGCCCACGTGCCCATCACGGTCGTGGCGGCGACGATGCCGCAGACGGCCGATGTCGTAATCATCAGCCCCAAGACCGGTGTCACGACCGTCAAGGGCCTGGCCGGGCACAGCATCGGCTATTTCAGCCCGGAGGGAAAGACCACGGCTGAATATGTCATGCAGCACAACGGCGTCAATCCCGACAAGGTGCAGTACGTGGATGTCGGCACCACCCTCGTCCAGGCGCTGCTGTCGGGAAAGGTCACCGCGATGACCGGTGGCCTGGCGAATGTCGAGGCAATCCAGACGCGGCTCGCGTTCCACCAGCAGGAGCCGGTCTTCACGCTCAGCTCCGAAGGGTTCCCGCCCTATCCGGAGTTCACGCTGGTCGCCAACACGGCCCGGCTGAAGGATCCGGCGTACGCCAAGATGGTGCGGACCTTCATCACGGCGCTCATCGCGGGCGAGAAGGCCGCGGTGGCCGATCCCGCCGGCTCGCTGGCCGTCCTCAAGAAGGTGACCCAGTACACCCCGCAGTTCCTGGCGCTCAGCACGCCGGAGTCACTGCGGCTGATCACGCCCTCGGCCGGCGCCGGCTGGGACTGCCTCAACATCGCGCAGCTACAGCAACTGGCGGACTTCATGACGGCAAAGAAGATCATCACCGGTCACGTGGACGTCGCCCAGGAAGCCACGAACGCCTACAACCCGGCGTGCTGACGGCAGAGAGGCCGGCCAGCAGGCCATGACGGGCCCGTGAGCCGGCCCGGCGCGCATGGCGGTGCGCGCCGGGCCGCCCGCGGGCTGGCGCGACGGAAGGGAACGACGTGGTTGACCCCGTGGTGGACGCCCACATGCACATCTTCCGGGAGCCATCCTGGAATCCGCAGAACACCACCGCTTACCCGGACAGCTGGATCCGCCAGGTGCGCTGGTTCGACCAGGATCTCGCGGCGGCCCGGGAGCGGTACGCCGCGTCGGTGCGCGATTGCTGGGATCCCGACGGCAGCAAGACCATCGCACGGATGGACGACGCGGGCGTGGCCGCCTCGGTGATGATGCCGATGGACCGGGGGCTGCCCGTGGGGGACGAGGGATTCGTGCCGATCGAGCAGAAGAACGAGGGCTGCTACGAGCTGACCCAGAAATGGCCCGGGCGGCTGTTCTCCTTCTGCGGGGTGGACCCACGGCGGCCCTATGCCCGGGACCTGCTGATCCGCGGGCTGACCGAATGGGGGATGCTGGGCCTGAAGCTCTACCCCACCACCGGGTTCTATCCGGACGACGAGATCGTCCACCCGCTGTATGAGGTCTGCTGCGACTATGACGTGCCGGTGCTGTTGCACCAGGGTCATTCCGGCGGCCGGCTCAAGAGCAAGTACGGCCACCCCATCCACGTGGACTCGGTGGCCGCGGACTTCCCCGGCCTGAAGATCATCATGGGGCACGGCGGGCGGATCGAGACCTGGGGCAGGGAAGCCCTCAGCGTGGCGATCTACAAGACGAACGTGCACATCGAGATCAGCCTGTGGCAGCACTGGGCCAGCGTGGATGAGCTGGTGCGGCTGTTCGTGTGGATCCGGGACCGCATCGGCATCGACCGGCTGATCTTCGGCAGCGACATGACGAACACCGAGGTCTCCATGAGCCTGCGGGAGTGGGTGGAGACCATCGCCATGTTCCCGGAATGGGCCAGGCAGCTCGGCTTCCGGCTGACCGAGGAGGAGATCGGCCTGGTGCTGGGCGGCAACGCGAAGCGGGTGTACAAGCTCCCGATCTAGGAGAACCGGACAAGCGATGCCGCGTTATCTCGTCCTCGGCGACCCGCTCATCTCGCTGGCTGATGACACGCCCGTGCTCGCCGACGGCGCCCTGATCATCGACGGCAGGACCGTCGCCGCGGTGGGCGCGCGCGCGGAGCTAGACCGCCTCGGCCCGTTCGACCGGGTTCTCGGGTCCGCGGATCACCTCGTCCTGCCCGGCTTCATCAACGGCCATTTCCACTCCACCGCCCCGCAGGCGCCGGGCATGTTCCAGTTCGTGTTCGAGCGCGCGAACACCAGGGCGTCCCGCCATGTGATCTCGGAGGACGATCTCAGGACCGTCGTCCTGATCAGCGCGATCAATGCCATCCGGGGCGGCCAGACCGGCGTCGTCGACTTCAGCTACGGGGTGCCGTCCCTGCCCGACTTCGGCAACCAGGCCATCCTGGAGGCCTACCGCGCGGTCGGCATGCGGGCGGCCCTGGGCATGGTCACCCGCGATCAGAACATCTACGTGCACGGGGACAACGACACCTTCCTGGCGTCGCTGCCCGCCGGCCTGGCGGCCAGGGTGCGGGAATCAACGATGGGCTACGCCTGGCCGGCCGACGCCGTGCTCGATGCCTACCGGCGCGTGCACGCCCGGTGGGACCACCACGACGACCGGATCCGCGTCATCCTGGCGCCGGACTGGACACCGGCCTGCTCGGACGAGCTGTACCTGCGGAACCGCCGGCTGGCCACGGAGTGCGCCTCGGGTATCACCACGCATGCGCTGGAGACGCGCTCGGAGATGCTGTTCAACCTCCGCGCCTACGGCAAGACCGCGATGCGGCGCCTCGCTGATCTCGGCGTCCTCGGGCCCGACGTCTCGTGCGCCCACTTCGTGTGGGCAGCAGATGAGGACATCCAGATCCTGGCGGACACCGGCGCGGTGGCGGTGAACAACGCCGGCTCGAACCTCCGGCTGAGCACCGGCATCGCCCGGACCCGCGACATCCTGGACCGGGGCGGTCATGTCGCGTTCGGCACCGACGGCATCTCCTTCTCCGAGCACGAGGACTTCTTCCAGGAACTGCGCCTGGCGACCTACCTGCAGCGGGTCCCCGGGGAGATCGGCCGGGGCCGGCTGGACTCGCTGAGCGTGCTCGCCTCGGCCGCCCGCGCGGGGGCGCAGGCCCTGTGCCAGCCCGGGCGGCTCGGCTCGCTGGCGGTCGGCAAGGACGCGGACCTGCTCGTCCTCCGGAAGGAGCGGCTGTTCTACCCGCCGGGGAAATACGCGCGCACGCCGCCGCTGGACGTCCTGATCGACCGGGCGAATGCCACCGACATCGACCAGGTGGTGGTCGCCGGGCAGATCCTGCTGGACGACGGGGTGATCACCACCGTCGACGAGGACCAGGTGCGCGCCAGCTATGAGGAGGCGGGCCGGGACAGGTTCTGGGCGGCAACGGACGCGGCGGACCGGCAGCGCCAGCTGGCCGCGGCGGTGGAGCCGCACGTGCTCGCGTTCTATGCGGGCTGGGATCGCGTCCCGGTGGAGCCTGCCTACGAGTACAACATGCGCCGGCCACGGCCGGAATGACCCGCTATGGCCCACTAACGCCCATAGCGCAACTGCTCTCCTCCGGCTTCCGGCCGGGCCGTGTTCCGGGACGGCAGGCACGCGGCCTGCCGTCATCCGCCGGCGACCGGGGCCCGTCCCCGGGGAACGCGGCCATGGTCGTCACGGGCGCCGTCATCACCGGGCCGTCCAGCACGTTCATGGCGGCCGCGCACATATCCGCGGCGACCACGGCCGCCGGCCGGTGCCTGTACGCCGTGCCGGTCCTGGCGGTACTCGCGGTGGTGGAGGTCCGGCGCATCGGCGGGCGGGACATCCGCGAACGGCTGCTCGCCCTGGCGGCGGGCTCCTTCCTCGGGATGGACCTGGTGCTGTGGGGCCGGTCCATCGCCGGTCTCGGCGCGGGAATCGCGACGGTCGTCAGTAACCTGCAGGTCTTTCCGGTCAGCCTGCTTGGCTGGCTGGCGCTGCGGGAAAACCCCGGCCGCCGGCTGCTGATGGCCGCGCCGGCAGCGGTTGTGGGGATGCTGCTGCTGGCCGGCACCGCGGGCACCGGGCCAACGGGATCAGACCCGCTGGCCGGCCTGGCATACGGCCTCGGCTCGGCGTGCTGTTTCGCTGTCTTCCTGCTGTGCTTGCGGATGAGCCAGCGCGGCCGGCACGTCGTCGGCCCGTTGCTCGATGCCACGCTGGGGGCCGCGGCCTCGGCCACGATAGCCGGGCTGGCGACGGGCTCGCTGAGCGTGCCGCCACCGGCGTCCGCCGAGCCCTATCTCATCCTCCTGGCCTTGTGGTCACAGACCGTCGGCTGGCTGCTGATCACCTATGGGCTCCGCGGGATGCAGGCGGCACGGGGGGCCCTGCTGTTCCTGGTCAACCCGCTCGTCGGCCTGGTTGTCGCGGCCGTCGCGCTCGGCGAGCGCCCGTCGGCCACGCAACTCGCTGGCTGCGTGATCGTCTGCGTCGCGGTGGCGGCCGGAAGCCGTGGCCGCGACCGGGCGGCCGCGCCGCCCGGTTCCGGCTAGCCACGGCTGCCCAGCGCCGCGCCCCGCGCGCCGCCCGGCCGCCTCGGAACGCTGGTCACTCGACCAGGGCGCGCGGCGTCACGGCGGTCATCCGGCGGAGTTCATCCTCGGTGAAGCCGCGCCGTGCGAACTCCCGGATGAACAGTGCCAGCCCGACGTCCGGGACCGGGGCGTCCACCCGGCCCAGGTCGCTGGAGAGCACGTTGCGTGCCACCCCGGTGGCGCGCACCGCCCGGGCCTCGGCGTCGATCACCTGACTGCTGCCCGAGTAGGCATAACACCGCTCGAAGTAGGTGCCCTGCGCGGCGAGCCAGGCCTGCTGCTCCGGCGTCAGCCCGATGGACGGCGACTCGGGATGGGTGATGACGATCTTCTCGATGCCGGCCCGGCGCGCCGCCGGGACCAGGATGCACATCTCCGGCCAGCCGAGGTGCCCGGTGCACAGCGTCAGGCCGTAGTCGCGGACGACCTCGATCACCTCCTGCGCGCCCCGGGTCAGCCCGCCATCGTCGCCGGTCACGGAGATCGCGGGCGGCAGCCGCCCCTTGTTCAGCAGGTCCTGTTTCACCTGCAGGTAGGGCGGCAACGGCTGCCCGGCCGGCCAGCCCGCCAGGATGCCCGCCTCGTTCGCGGCGTCGGTGGTCGGCAGCCAGACCACCCGGGCGCCGCTTCGGGCCGCGCCCTCCGCGGCGCATGGGTTCAGCCCGCCGACGTAATGGTTGAGAGTGATCGACCCGACGACCCGGACGCCCGCGACCAGCGCGGCGCACAGGGTGGCGCGGTCGGCCGTGGGGGCGTGGTGTGACTTGATGACGAACCCGGCCATGCCCGCTCGCCGGGCCCGCCTGGTCATCTCCAGGTCGCTCACGCTTCGCGGCACCAGGTCGGGCGCGGTGTGGACGTGCAGGTCCAGCGCGCCCCTGAGCAGGTCATCCATGCTCTGCGCCCGCCTCGGACAGCGCCGCCGGGCCGGCCGGCCGCAGCACGATCCGGGCGTCGGCCACGGTGGCCCGGCCGTCCCGGACGATCACTGGGTTCAGGTCGATGTCGGTGACGAGATCAGCAATGTCCGACAGCAGCCCGCCGGGTCCCGCAACCCGCAGCAGCGTGCCGACCAGAGCCGCGGCGCTGCCGTCGGCGGCCAGCAGTCCGGTGGTGCCAAGGTCGGCGAGCATCTCCTCGGCGTCGGCAGCGGAGAGCGGCCAGAGCCGGATGGCCACCCGGTTCGTGGCCTCTACCAGCGTTCCCCCGAGCCCGACCAGGACCACCCGGCCGAGGGACTCGTCCATCGTGCTGCCGATGATGATCTCGGTCCCGGCCGGGATCATCTCCTCCACCAGGTATCCCTCGATGGGCGGCGCGGAGCGGGAGAGCCGTTCCCGCATCCGGTGGAGGCTGGCCGACAGCTCGGCCGCTGATGTCAGCCCCACCTGGACCGCGCCCAGCCCGGTCTTGTGCAGCGGGGCCCGGGCGAGTGCCTTCAGCACATAGGGCGGGCCGAGGTCGGCGGGCAGCGCGGGGAACTCGTCATCCCTGCCGATGACCCGGCCACGGGGGGTGTCCACGAGGTAGCCGGCCAGCAGGGCCTTGGCCCGTGCCTCATCCAGTGCCGCATCGCCCCGCGCCCGGGCGGCCTGCAACTCCGCCCTGGCGCCGGCGCCGCTTCCCGGTGGCCCGCCGGCCCCGTTCCGCCGCCGCCCGGCCGCTGGCCCTGTATCCGCTGGCCCTGTATCCGCTGGCCCTGTATCCGCTGGTGCGGCGCGATGGTCCCGGCTGAGGGAGGCCGCCGACCTGATCGCGAGACAGCGAATCGCGTCATCGAGTTCGTGGAAGACCGGAAAGCCCAGCAGGGAGCGAGCCGCGGCGGCGAGTTCCTCGCGCACGGTGGCCTGGCCCGGGTCGGCGCTGACGCGCAGGGCCAGCAGGACCGGGGGCCCGGCCCGCCGCACCGCTGCGCGGAGGCGGCCGAACACGGTGCGCATGCTCGCCAGCACATCGTTCCTGTCGGCCAGCGGGACCAGGTTGATGTGCAAGATCACGGCATCGACGCCCGCGTCCTCGCGGAGCAGCCCGAGCACGGCGGCCAGCAGCGCGCCGTCGCCACTGAGCAGCCGGTCGATGGGCAGCTCGACCAGGGCCTTGCCGCCCGGCAGGGTGCCGTCGACGCCATCGAGCAGGGGAGCGAGCCCGGCCCTGGCAGCGGTGCCCGCCGTGGCGATCTCCAGGCCGTGTTCGGCGCAGCTGTCGGCCGCCAGCACGGTGGCGCCGCCGCCGTTGCCCACCAGCGCGACCCGCCGCCGCGGTCCGGCGGGCAGCACCTGCAGGCCGGCCAGGCCGGTGACCATGTCGGCGAAGGACCTGACCTCGACGGCGCCGGCCTGCCGGATGGCCGCCTGCCACACCCGGTAGCTGCCCGCGATCCGGCCGGTATGGGAGGTCACCGACGCAGCCGCGGTGCCCGACCGGCCGCCCTTGAGCACCAGTACCGGCTTGACCCGCGCCAGCGCGGCGAGCTCGGCGAACATGCGCCGGCCGTCGCGCGGGCCCTCCACATAGAGCCCGACCACCGTGGTGGACGGCTCGTTGCGCAGGAACCGCAGGTAGTCGGGGATGTCCAGGTCCGCGCAGTTGCCGACCGAGGCGATCTTGTCGAAGGCCAGGCCATGGAACCGGCCGCCCGCCAGCAGGTCGTAGGCAAGGCCGCCGCTCTGGGAGATGAAGCTGACCCCGCCGGGCACCAGGCCGGCCTGCGGGGTCCAGGTCACCCGGGCAGCGGCGGAGAAGATGCCGACGCAGTTGGGCCCGATGAGCCTGCTGCCGTCGCGGCGTGCGATGCCGAGCAGCTCCAGTTCCGCCGACCGGCCCGGGCCGCCGGTCTCGCCGTAACCGGACGTGAGGATCTGGATCGCCGGTATTCCCCTGGCCGCGCAGTCCCGCACCGCCCCGGCGACGGCCGGCCGCGGCACCGCGACGAGGGCGAGGTCCGGGGTACGGGGCAGGTCGGCCACCCCTGGATACGCGGGCAGGCCGAGCACGGTGCCGCCGCCGGGGTTGACCGGGTAGAGCTGGCCGGGGAAGCCCGCTTCGGTCAGGGCGCGCAGGGTGACGTGGCCCATCTTGCCGGGGGTCCGCGAGGCGCCGACGACGGCTATCGCCGCCGGGCTGAACGCGGCCCGCAGCGCCGCGTCCGGATCCGGCCGGGCCGGCCGCGAGCGCCGGCCGGCCGGGCGGCCCGCCGCGCCGCCGTCCGCCGCCGCGGTTTCCGCCGAGGCGCCGTGCGCCGGCGTGCCGCTCACAGCTCCCGCCGCCGGGCGAGGTGCCGGATCGCTGCCTGATCGGTCGGGTAGATGAGCAGTTCCGCGACCTGGACGTGGGCGGGCCGGGTGGCCACCCACCAGACCGCGTCGGCCACGTCCGCGGGGGCCAGTGCGACGCTCCCCTCATACCACCGGGCCGCGCGGCGCTCGTCGCCGCGGAACCGGACGAGCGCGAACTCGGTCTCCACCAGCCCCGGGTCGATGGTGGAGACCCGGACGCCCGTGCCGAGGATGTCCATCCGGAGGCCCTTGGTGATGCGGTCCACCGCGGCCTTGCTGGCGCAGTAGACGGCGCCGTTGGTGTACATCTCGTGACCGGCGATCGAGCCGATGTTGATCACGTGGCCCGCGCCGCGCCGCACCATTTCCGAGACCACCGGCTTGGTGAGGTTGAGCAGTCCCTTGACGTTCGTGTCGAGGATGACGTCCCATTCGCCGGGGTCGCCGTCTGGAATGGAGTCCAGGCCGAGCCCCACCCCCGCCGCGTTGACGAGGACGTCGATCCTCCCGTAGTCACGATGGATCCTGCCGATCAGGTCCGCCGCCGCCGCGCGGTCGCGCACGTCCAGTACCTCCGCGCGCAGCCTCCCGGGGTACGCACGCTCCAGGGCCGCGATCCGGCCGGCGCGCCGCGCACAGGCGACCACCTGGGCCGACTCCGCGGCGAACCGTTCCGCGCAGGCGCGGCCGATGCCACTGGAGGCTCCCGTAACCACGACTACTTCTGCTGACATGGGCTCACCTCGTTGGGTGCTGGGGCCTGCTCAGAACACGTTCTCAAGGACGCCCCGCAACTCCTCCGGTCCCGCGGGGCGGGGGTTGAGCGCGGTGAATTGCGCGGCGGTGGCGGCGATCCGGGCGAGCCCGCTGCGGGTCACGCCCAGATCGCGCAGCCTGGCCGGGATGCCGAGGGAATCGCGCAGGTCCTCGAGGGCGGTCGCGATGGAGTCGGCCGGCCGGCCCGGATCCAGGCCGAGGGCGGCCGCCGTAACGCCAAGTCTGCGGTCTGAATCCGCGGCGTTGAACCGGATCACCTCCGCGATCACCAGGGCAACGCTGAGCCCGTGCGCCAGCCCGGCGGCCGCGCCGAGGGCGCGGGCCAGGGCGTGCCCGGCGACGGTGGCGCAGTCGTTCAGCACCAGGCCCGCGAGCAGGCTGCCGATCTGCATCTGCATCGCCAGGCCCGGGTCGGCGGGCTCGCGGCAGAAGCCGGGCAGCGCCGTGACCAGCCGCCGCACCGCGTCCACCGCGAGCGCGTCCGAGGCCGGTGAGGCCAGGGTGGACAACATGCCCTCCAGGGCGTGGGCGGCGGCGTCCAGGCCCGCCTGCGCGGCCACGCTGGCCGGGCAGGTGCGCAGCATCGCCGGATCCAGGAACTGCGCCCGCGGCACCAGCCGGGGTGAGCGCATGGCGAGCTTGTCCCCCGTCACGGGGTCGGAGATCGCCGCGTTCCGGGTGACCTCGCTGCCGGTTCCGGCCGTGGTCGGGATGGCGACCACCGGGATCGGGTCGGCGCGCAGCGGGTCGGCCCGGTAGTCGGCGTAGGAGGGGATGGCGTAGTCGGGCACGCCGCCGCCGTTGGTGGCCAGCGCGGCGGCGGCCTTCGCCAGGTCGATGGCGCTGCCACCGCCCACCGCGACCAGGCAGCCGGGCCGGCCGGCGGCGATGGCCGCGCAGACGCGGCTGACGTCGGTGAACGTCGGCTCGGCTGCCAGGAAGGCGCAGACGCCCACCGGCCGGACGGGGAGCAGGGCTGCCAGGACCCGGTCGAGGATGCCCGCCTCGGCGCAGCCGGTGTCGGTCACCACCAGGATCCGGCTGCTGCCGGCCGCCCCGGCCACCTGCGCCAGGCAGCCGGCGCCCGCGTAGAGGTTCAGCCTGGCCTGGAACACCTGATCCCGCCCGCGCCGGTCACCGGTAGCTGGTGGGCCAGCAGCTGAGCCGGTGCTGGCCAACGCCCCGGCCTGCCGATCCCCCGACGTACAGCGCCAGCATTCTCGCGAGATACCCGCGGGTCTCATCCGGCCGGATCACGTCGTGGGCCCCGTACACCGCCGCCAGCTCGTAGGCCGAACCGCTGCCCGGGCCCGCGCCGCCGGCCACGTCGCGGGACAGGATGGCCGCGGCGGACGCGGGTGACATGAAGTTGATGTCGGCGGCCGCCCAGGCGGCCAGCTCGTCGGCCATGTCCGCGCCGCCCATGTTGACGAAGGCCTGGCCGTAGCTCTTGCGCACGATGACCGACAGTTTCGGCACGGTGCACAGCGACAGGGCGTTCATCCAGTTGATGACCTTGCCGATGATGCCCTGCCGCTCGGCGTCCCGGCCGACGAGGAAGCCGGGCTGATCGACCAGGTGAACGATGGGCAGGTTGTAGGAGTCGCACAGGACAACCAGGCTGATCGCCTTGTCACAGCTGGCCGCGTCGACGGCCCCGGCCTTGTGCCGGGGGTTGCTGGCGATGATTCCCACCGGGTAGCCGTGGATACGGGCCAGTGCCGTGATGAGGCTGCGGGCGAAGCGCGGCTTGAGCTCGAACAGCGTGTCCGGGTCCACGAGCGCCGCCAGGACCGGCTTCATGTCGTAGACGGCGGTGGGGTCCGGCGGCACCAGGTCCCCGACGCCGAGCCCGCGCCCCATGGAGTCCGCCGGCGGGGCGGCGGCCGGGGGCGGCTGGCCGCTGTGCGAGGGCAGGTACGACAGCCAGGCGCGCAGGCCGGCGATGACGTCTTCGTCGGTGTCCCGGACACAGTCGGCGAACCCCGTGGCCTCGGCGTGCAGGCCGGCCCCGCCGAGTTCTGCCCCGCTGATTCGCTGGCCGGTGGCGAGTTCGACCAGCCGGGGGCTCGACACGGCCATCACCGCGTCCCGGTGCATGATGGCGACATCCGATACGCAGGCGTGCCAGGCGGCCGACCCGAAGGAGTAGCCGAACACGCCGCACGCCCACGGCGCCGCCCTCGTCCGCAGGAACCGGGTCTTGTCCGACATGGCCCCCATGCCCCGGCCGCCAAGGATCTCGGGCATGCGGATGCCCGTCGATTCCACCAGGAAGACGACGGGGAAGCCCTGCTCCTCCGCCGTCCGCTTGACGTGCGCGACCTTCCTGTTGTTGGAGAAACTGCTCGATGACCCCTTGACCGTGAAGTCGTAGGCGATGACGCCCACCGGGCGGCCGTCGACGGCGCCGAAGCCGGTCACCTTCCCGTCGGCGGGCGTCTCATCGTGCATGGCGGGCAGGTGGGAGACGGCAAAGAGCCCGGTCTCCTGCCAGGTCCCGGCGTCGACCAGCAGTCCTACCCGCTCGCGGGCGTTCAGGCTGCCCCGTGCGCGGCGCCCGGCCAGTTTCGCCTCGCCGCCCATGGCCAGGGCGGCCGCGGTGCGGCGGCGGTGCTCCTGCCCCGCGGTGACGGGCGGGCCCGGCTGGCCGCCCGCGTCAGCGGCCACAGCCACCCGGCCAGGTCCGCGCCGGGTGCGGCGGAGCAGCCGGGAAGATCGCCTTGACACAGGGGAACCTCGGCACATATAAGATCTTATATCTGATGTTCGGAAGAGGCCAGGGCCGTTCGCCGGGCTCCCGCCCGCGGTGACGCGCGAGCCAGGGGCCCGTGCCACATGCAGCCGCCGCTCGTGACGGAATGAGATCCCGGGCCATTGAGGCTGGGCGAAAGGACTGCGGCCGTGCCCCGACTGGTCATACGTGACGGCATGATTCTGACCCTGGACCCGGCAGGGACCTACTTTGAGCGGGGCGCGCTTGTTATTGACGGGGACCGGATAGTTTCCGTCGGCGACGGGGCGGTCCCCGATCAGCCCGGGGACGAGGTAATCGATGCGTCCGGCAAGATTGTCATGCCGGGGCTCATCGATTTGCACTACCACACCGCACTGGGCAAGGGGTACAACGACCACCTGCCGCTGTGGGAGTACCTCGATGAGTGCTGGTATCCCATTGTGCGGGCGGTGGACCCGGAGGCTGCTTACTGGGCTGCGCTGGTGAGCTATACCGAGTCCATCAAGGCCGGGGTGACCACGGTCAACGACATGTACCGCCAGTTGGGCGCGCTCGCCCAGGCCGCGGCGGTCATTGGTATCCGGGCGGTATTGTCCAGCGACGCCGCACTGCCCGAGCATGGCCTCGACACGCTGGCCGACAATGCCGCCGCCCACGCCGCCAACCACGGCAAGGCCGGCGGGCGCATCGAGGTATGGGTCGGCGTTGATTGGCTGCCCACCGTCGACATGGCGTTCCTGCACGAGGCGCGGTCCCTGGCCGATGACCTCGGGACCGGCGTGCACATCCATCTCAACGAGTCGATGTCGGAGGTCGAGGACTCGCTCAAGCGCTTCGGGACGCGGCCGGCGCACGTGTACCGGCAGGCCGGGCTGCTGGGCCCCGGCGTCGTGGCCGCGCACTCGGTCTGCCTCGATGACAGCGAGATCCGCCTGCTCGCCGAGACCGGGGCGCACGTGTCGCACAACCCTTCCTCCAATGCCAAGCTTGGCAACGGGATTGCCCGCGTGCCGGAAATGCTGAGGTCCGGCGTCAACGTGGGCCTCGGCCACGACGCATGTGAGTGCAACAACAGTGCGGACATGTTCGAGGTCATGAAGTTCGCCTCGCTCATTCACCGCGCCAAATGGTCCGATGCCAGCCTGATGCCGGCGGAGCTGGTGCTCCGGATGGCGACCAACTCCGGCGCGCGGGCACTGGGCCACGACACCGGCCGCCTGCAGGCCGGCGCGAAGGCCGACGTCATCCTCATCGACACCGACAATGCGATCTTCACGCCGTTGATAAGGGACAGCGCCGCGCACGTGCAGAGCCATCTCGTTTTCGCGGCCAATGGGAGCGTGGTGGACACATCGATCATCGACGGGCGCATCGTCATGCAGGGCCGCCGTCTTGTGTTCGTGGACGAGGGACAGATCGTCCGGGAGGCGAATGCGGCTTTCCGCCGTATCCGAGATGACCTCGTTATAGTGCGGCGATAGGCTGGCCCGCGAATTCAGCCGTGCCCGGCCGTGCTCGGCCGTGCCCGGCGCGGCCGGGTGCACAGGTGATCTGTGTTTCCTGGCCCGGCCGGCCGCCGGGGTGCCCCGGGCCTTCCCGGCGGGCGCCGGCGGCCCGGTCCGCGCGATACCCCGGCGGCGCGGCGGTGCCGGGGCGCCGGGCCGGGCGGGCCCTCCAGCCGAAGGCTGGCTTGACAGGGGGAACTTCGGTACATATAAGATCTTATATCTGATGTTCGGAAGAGACCGGGACCGTGGACATCGCTGACTGGACATTCGCTGCTCCCGTATTGAGCAATCTCGATCTTGACCGGGCTGTCACTCTCGTCCAGGAGGTCTGCCGCATCCCCAGCGTTCTCGGTGCGGAGGGGCCGCTGGCCGAGTTCCTGGCCGCGGTGATGCGCGAATCCGGCTTTGAGTCCGTCGAGTTGCAGCCCGTCCTCCCGGACCGCCCCAACGCGATCGGTGAGGTGAGCTTCGGCCCCGGTCGCCGGGTCGCCTTCACCGGTCACATGGACACCAAGCCGGAATCATATGGCTGGCGGCGGGCCGCGCCATTCTCGGGCGATCTCATAGACGGCTCCGTCTATGGCCACGGAATTATGGACATGAAAGCAGCGCTCGCGTGCCAGATCGTTGCGATCGAGGCGGTGCGGGCGAGCCAGCTTCCGCTGTCCGGCTCCCTCGCAATGGCGGCGGTCTCGGATCACATGGGCGATCAGGCGGGTTCTGTTTCCTATTTCGAGAACCACAAGGCCGACCTGTGCGTCCTTGGCGAGCTCACCGACAATGAGGTGTGCGTCGGCCACCGCGGGCGGTATTACTTCGACGTGACCGTCCGGGGGCGTTCCGCGCACACCTGCCACAAGCATGCCGCCGTGAATGCCAACGTGCTCGCCGCCCAGGCGGTGCTCGCCCTGGACCGGTCCCGGCTGGAGCCGCCGCTCGGGGACGGCGTGGCTGAGTTGTTCGGCACCGAGACGTATGTCGTGCCGGGCCGGATCTATGGCGGGCTCGCGCCCGGCGGCCCGTCCATGATTCCCGACGAGTGCGTGATCCGGGTGGACTGCCGTCCCCAGCCCGGGGTGACCCCGGAACAAGTGCGTGCCGAGATAGACCGCTGCCTTGCCGAGGCCAGGGCGGCCGACCCGCGCTTCACGGCCGATGTCGAGCTGGTCGACGTCAAGAACGGCTACCTGGCCGATCCCCAGGATGAGGTCGTCCGGCTCATGTCCGACGCGGTCCGGCTGGTCCGCGGGGAGGAGCCGGTGCTGGTGACGGAGAACTGGCTCGGCGACACGGCGAGCTTCGGGGAGAAGGTCCCCACCGTGATCTTCGGTCCGGGCGGCCCGCCGGTCTACTGCCCCGACGAGCACCTCGCGGTGTCCGACATCCACGAGGCCACCAGGGTGTACGCGCTCTTCGCGGCGCTCGCCCTCACCGACCATGAGGGCGGCCAGATCGGGGGACGCGGCCGTGGCGGGTAGCGGGTTCGCGAACGTCCTGGACCAGTGCCTCGGGGTGCGCCCCGGCGAGCAGGTGGTGCTCCTCACCGACGGGGGCACCGACGCCGGCGTGGTAACCCGGCTGCTGGAAGCGGTCGCGGCCCGCGATGGCATCCCGCTGGTGGCCCGGATGCCGGCGCCGCACCTGCCGGGCGCCGAGCCGCCGGGAGCGGTCGCCGCGATGATGGCCGAAGCAGCAGCGATCATCGAGCTCACCAGCCTGTTCATCGGCTCCAGCCGGGCCCGCCGCGACGCGACCGACCGCGGCGCGCGCTACCTGGCCATGCCCGGCGTGCGGCTGGACACGTTCCGGGCCGGCGGCCCGCTCGACGTGGACTTCGAGCAGTTGCGCGCCGACGCCGAGCAGGTGGGGGGCGCATGGGGGGCCGCGCAGGAGTTCCGGCTGACCACCCCCGGCGGGACGGACCTGCGCGGGTCGGTGGCCGGCCGGCCGGGCCGTGTCCTGCACGGGATCGCCACCCAGCCGGGTGCCTATATGGCCCCGCCCGACATCGAGTCGGGCACCGCGCCGGTGGAAGGCACGGCTTCGGGCACCGTGGTGGTGGACGGCGACCTGCTGTTCATGGGCGAGGGGCCGCTGGCCGAGCCGGTCGTACTGCACATCGCCGACGGGCAGGTCCGGGGGATCGAGGGCCCGGAACGCGCCCGGCTGACCAGGATGCTGGACCGGTGCGGGGACGACCGGATGACCAACCTCGCCGAGGTCTCGGTGGCCTTCAACCCCGCCGGGTCCATCTGCGCGGTGCCCATGGAGACCGAGTCGGCGCGCGGCACCGCGCACGTCGCGCTGGGAAACTCGATCGCCTACGGTGGCGTGGTCAACGCCGTGGCCCACCTTGACTGCGTGATGCGCGACGCCACCCTGGAACTCGACGGCCGTGCCGTGATGATCGAGGGTGCGGTGCAATGACACGGCCCCGGCTGGTGCTGGCCAAGCCGGGCCTGGACGGCCACGACCGCGGGATCAAGGTCATCGCCATGGCGCTGCGGGAGGCCGGGGCAGAGGTGATCTACCTGGGCCTGCGGGTGACGCCCGCGCAGATCGCCGCCGCCGCCGTGGCGGAGGACGCCGATGCCGCCGGCATCTCCGTGCTGTCCGGCGCGCACCTGCCGATCGCGGAGCAGGTGCTCGCCGCGCTGCGGGCCGCCGGCGCCGCCACGCCGCTGGCCGTGGGCGGCACGATCCCCGCCCGCGACGCCGAGGCGCTGCGGCGGCTCGGCGTCGCGGCGGTCTTCCCCGTGGGCACCGCGCTGCCTGACGCGGTGACCGGCATGCTCGCGCTGGCGGACCCGGAGGGAGCGTGATGGCCGCGCTCCCCGGCCGGGACGAGCAGTCCGTCACCACCGACTCCGGCATCCCGGTCGCGCCGGTCTACACCGCCGCCGACGTGGCCGGCGGCCCGCAGGCGCTCCAGGAACGGCTGGGCCTCCCCGGCCAGCCGCCGTTCACCAGGGGCCCGTATGCCTCCATGTACCGGGGACAGCTCTGGACGATGCGGCAGTTCGCCGGCTTCGGCTCCCCGGAGGAGACCAACGCGCGGTTCAGGTTCCTGCTCGGCCGGGGGCAGACCGCGCTGTCCGTCGCGTTCGACCTGCCCACCCAGCTCGGCTACGACTCCGGCCACGACATGGCCCGGGGCGAGGTCGGGCGGGTCGGCGTGGCCATCGACACCGCCGACGACATGACGGACCTGTTCGCCGGGCTGCCGCTGGACAAGCTCTCCGTCAACTTCACCATCAACGCGACCGCGCCCGTCATCCTGGCCACCTTCCTGGTGGCCGCGGAACGGCAGGGAGTGCGGCCGGACCAGCTCACCGGCACGCTGCAGAACGACATCCTCAAGGAGTTCCTGGCCAGGAAGGCATATGTGTTCCCGCCGGAACCGTCCATGCGGCTCACCGCGGACGTGGTCGAGTACGCAAGCGACCGGCTGCCCCGGTTCAACCCGATTTCCGTGACCGGCTACCACGCGCGGGAGGCAGGGTGCACCGCCGTCCAGGAACTGGGGCTCACGATGGCTTCCGCCATCGCCTACTGCGCCGAACTCACCGGCCGCGGCCTGGCCTTCGACCGGTTCGCCCCGCGGCTGTCCTTCCACTTCGCCACCACGCTGGACCTCTTCGAGGAGGTCGCCAAGCTGCGGGCGGCGCGCCGGCTCTGGTACCGCATCGCGACCGAGCGCTTCGGCGCGGCCGACCCGGCCTCGGCCAGGCTCCGGTTCTTCTCCGGGAACTCCGGCACCACCATGACCGCGCAGCAGCCGCTGAACAACGTGATCCGGTCGGCCATCCAGTGCCTGGGTGCCGTCCTCGGCGGGGCCCAGTCGATCCACGTGATGGGCTACGACGAGGCGTTCGAGCTGCCCAGCGAGGAGGCCGTCACGCTGTCCCTCCGCACCCAGCAGATCATCGCGCTGGAGACGGGCGTCACCAGGACGGCGGACCCGCTGGCGGGTTCCTTCTTCGTCGAGCACCTGACCGACCAGATCGAGGCCGCGGCCAGCGACGTGCTGCGGCAGATCGAGGACGCCGGCGGCGCCGTGCGGGCCCTGGAGCAGGGCGTGCCGCAGCGCTGGATCACCGAGGCGGCCTACCGGGCGGAACAACGGCTCGCCTCCGGCGAGTGCCCCAAGGTCGGCGTGAACGTGCACGTGACCGGGGAGGGCTCCCGCGGGATCGAGCTGTTCCAGCCCGATCCCGGCATCGAGGAACGGCAGGCCGAGCGGACCCGGCGCCGCCTGGCGGCGCGCGACCGCGGCGCCTGCGCCCAGGCCGTGCGGCGGCTGGAGCGGGACACCGCCGGCGGCCGGAACGTCATGCCGGCGCTGATCGGGGCCGCGCGGGCGGGGGCCACCGTGGGAGAGATGAGCGACGTGTTCCGGCAGGCATTCGGTGAGTTCCGGGAGCCATCGCCGTGGTAGGCCCCCCGCTGGCGGGACTGCGTGTCCTTGATCTCACCCGCTTCGTGGCCGGCTCACAGGCCACCATGCTCCTGGCCGCGCTGGGTGCGGAGGTCGTGAAGGTCGAGGTCCCGCCCGGAGACCCGTACCGGTGGCAGGGGACCGAACGGGTCAACGGGGAGTCGGCGCTGTTCCTCGCGCTGAACTCGGGCAAGCGCAGCCTGGCCCTTGATTTCCGCAAGCGGGCCGGCCGCGAGGCCCTGGAGGGGGTCCTCGCCTCGGCCGACATGCTCGTGGAGAACGCGCGCCCGGGCAGCCTGTCCTCGCACGGGCTGGACTGGGAGTCCGTGCATGCCCGCTACCCCTCGCTCATCTACGGATCCATCTCCGGGTACGGGGACGTGGGGCCGGACGCGGCCAGGGGCGGGTTCGACCTCATCCTGCAGGCCGAGAGCGGCATGATGAGCGTCACCGGGGCGCCCTCGTCCGGGCCGGTCAAGGTCGGCGCGCCGGTGCTGGACGTGGGGGCGGGGCTCGCCTGCGCGCTGGGGCTGCTCGCCGCCTGCGTGGACCGGCAGCGGACCGGGGCAGGCCGGCTGGTCTCCTCGTCGCTGCTGGAGTTCGCCCTCGCCAGCCTGGGCACGGTCGCCGCCGGGGTGCTCGCGTCGGGCGAGCCGCCGGGCCTGCTGGGCACGCACTCGCCCATGTTCGCGCCCTACGGCGGGTTCCGGACCGCCGACGGCTGGCTGGTGCTGGCCGGCGCGGGCTCGGAAGACATGTGGCGCCGCGCGTGCCGGGTGCTCGGGCTGGACGCGCTGGTGACCGACCGCCGTTTCGCCGACAACGCCGCCCGGGTGGCGCACCGCGACGAGCTCACCGCGGCGATCGAGTCGGTGCTCACCACCCGGCCGACGCGGCACTGGCTGGCCTGCTGCCGCGCGGCCGGCGTCCCCGCGGCCGAGGTCCAGGACCTGTCCCAGGTGCTGGACGGGCCCCAGCTGGCCGCGCTCGGCTCGGTCCAGGAACTGGGCCGGCCCGGCGAGCGCGGCTACCGGCTGATCGGCCCGCCGCTGCGGATGGACCGGGCCACGCTCGCCTACCCCGCGCCCGCGCCCGCGCTCGGCGCGGACACCCGGGCGCTGCTGACGGGTGCCGGACTGTCCGCCGCGCAGATCGACGAGCTGGCCGCCACGGGCGTTGCGGTGGCGCCATGACCACCGGGACGGGCGCAGACAGCACCGACGGCGCTGCCGCCGCCCGCGTGCTCGCGCGCACGGTGGAGCTGGCCCGCATTCCCGCGCCCACGGGCGCGGAGGCGGACCGTGCGGGCGTGGTGCGCCGCTGGTGGCAGGACGATGGCTGGGCGCCGTCCGTGGACTCGGCCGGCAACGTCTGGGCTGAGGCGGCCCGCGGCCCGGGGCCCGCGCTGCTCGTGGCGGCGCACCTCGACACCGTGTTCCCCGCGGACCTGTCCCACGAGGTCGCCGCCACGCCGGGCCGGCTGACCGGGCCCAGCGTGGGGGACGACAGCATCGGCGTCGCGGCGCTGTCCGAGGTGGCCCGCCTGGCCGGACCGGGAGCAGGCCCGCTATGGCTGGTCGCGACCGTCGGGGAAGAGGGCATGGGCAACCTCGCCGGGATCCGGCATGCCCTGGCGCACGGACCGCAGCCCGTCTCGGCCGTCATCGCCGTCGAGGGCAACTATCTCGGCCGCGTCGTCATCACGGGCGTGGGGTCGATCCGGTGGCGGGTTCACTACCGCGGGCCCGGCGGGCACGCCTGGGAGCGGTCCGGTGCGCCGAGCGCGGTGCACGCCGCCGCCGGGGCCGCCGCGAACATCGCCGGGCTGGCCGTTCCGGGCGCCAGGTGCAGCGTGAACATCGGCAGCATCGGCGGCGGTGAAGCCATCAACGCCAGAGCCCGGGATGCCTGGTTCGAGGCCGACATCCGGGCCGACGGCGCCGCGGCGCTGCAGGAGCTGGCGGACCGCGCGGCGGGCATCGTCACCACGGCCGCCGGGGCGGGCCTGGCTGTCGATGTGACCGAGCTGGGCCGCCGCCCGGCCGGGGGGGTGGCCCCGTCCAGCCCGCTCGCGCGGGCCGCCGCGGCCGCCCTTGTCCGGGCGGGCGTCGGTGCTGAGTTCAGCGCCGCGAGCACCGATGCCAACGCGGCCTACGAGGCCGGCATCGCCGCCGTGGCGGTCGGCGTCACCCGCGGGGCGGGCGAGCACACCCCCGGGGAATGGATCGAGACCGCTCCCGTCGCCACCGGCCTCGCCGCGCTCGCCGGCACCATTCGACAGTTCAGGGAGGAGCAGGGATGACCAAACCACGGTCCGGCGTCGTCCTGCAGGGAGTTGACCCGCCCCGTGAATTCTGCGACATGGTCGGGGAGATCGAGAGCCTCGGGTTCAGTCATCTCTGGCTCACCGACTCCTCCCTGCATGCCCGCAATTGTTACGCCTATCTGACGCTGGCCTCGGCGGCCAGCTCACGGCTGCTGCTCGGCACCGCCGTGACCAACCCGGCCACCCGCCACCCGGCGATTACCGCGGCGGCCGCGGCGACCGTGGACGAGATATCCGGCGGCCGGCTGACCCTCGGCATCGGCGCGGGCGACCGGCCGCTGCTGGCGCTGGGGCTGCGCCCCAGCCGGCTCGCCGTGCTCGAGGCCGCGATCGAGGCCATCCGGCTGCTCTGGCGCGGGGACGAGGTCGACCTGAGCGCCGGTGACTTCTCGCTGGCAGCCGCGCACCTGCGCTTTCCGGCGCGGCCGGGCATCCCGGTCTTCGTCTCCGCCAGCGGGCCGAAGACGCTGGAGCTTGCGGGGCGGGCCGCGGACGGCGTGATCCTCCTGGTCGGCTTGTTTCCCGAGGCCCTCGACTGGGCCATCGCCCAGGTCGCCAGGAGCGCGCAGGCGGCTGGCCGGCCGCGCCCGCATGTGGCGGTCTTCGCCTATGGCGCCATCGGCGAGGACGAGGAGGCGGCCCTGGAGAACGCCCGCTCGATCGCCGCCTGGTTCCCGCAGACGGCGCCGCACATCTGCGGCCTGGCCGGCCTGTCACCCGAGATCGTGACCCGGGTCCGGGAGGCTTATCAGGGCGGTGAATTCCAGGAGGCCGCCGCGGCCGCGCGACAGCTGCCGGACAGCTTTGTGCGCAAGGTCGCACTGGCCGGAAATGGCAAACGGGCCATGGCCCAGATCGAGGCCGTGCTCGGCGCGGGCGCCGATTCCGTGCACGTGTTCCCCATAGGCGGCGGGCGTATGGATACGGTGCGGTTCTTTGCCGAGGCCTGGCGCGCGGTGACGGGAGGGCCGTAGGCCAAACGTCATAGCTTACCGCTATGATTTCACATATAGAAGGGGATATCGCGGAGCATGAAGTCGCGCCCGGCGCTGCGCGCGAGGGAGAACCGTTGGGGAAAATGGACAGCACCTGGCAGGTCATCCGTCTTCACCACGTCGCCTTCGCGCACCAGGGCGGGGACGCGCCCCAGGTCATCGGCGAGCTCCTCGGGCTCGCGTGCGCACACGAAGAGCACGCCGCGGGGTTCGTTGAGCGTATGCTTCCGGCCGGGGATTCCTATCTCCAGCTGCTCGAGGCCACGGGACCCGGGACGGTCACCCGGTTCCTCGGCCGGCGGGGGCCGGCGCTGCACCACGTCGCGATGGAAGTCTCCGACATCGACGAGGCAGTATCGGATTTGCGCCGCCGCGGCGTGCGGATGGTGGACGAGACGCCCCGGTCCGGGGGCATGGGGACGCGCATCGCGTTCGTCCATCCGGCGTCGTGTCAAGGGCTGCTGCTTGAACTGGTCGAGCCATCAGGCGCCAGGCCAAGCGGCGCGTAGGTTCCAGTGACGTGGAGGTCGTAGGTGGCCACACAGGCAGGAAGTGTGGGCGGAACTCAGCCGGGGTCGGTCTTCAGCGGCCAGCACGACCGGCGGAAGGTCACCGACTGGGTGTACGAGGAGCTCAAGGGGGCCATCGTCGATCTTAGGCTGGCCCCCGGGCACCCGCTCAGGGAAGCGACGCTCGCGGCACAGCTCGGCGTGAGCAAGACCCCTGTCCGGGAGGCGATCACCCGGCTGGAGCAGGAGGGCCTGGTCGAGACGACCTCCTTCAAGGGCGCCGTGGTCACCGAGTACTCGCGGCAGGACCTGATCGAGATCTATGAGCTCCGCGAATTGCTGGAGACGGCGGCGGTCCGGATCGCCGCCGAGTCCATGGACGACGCGGGCCGGGCCCACCTGGAGCGGATTTCCGACGAGAGCCAGAAGCTGAAAAAGGGCAACAGCGCCCGCCTCGCCACGCTGATCTCGCAGTTCGATGACGTTCTGTTCGAGCAGGTCCATAACAGCCGGATCCGCGCGCTGATCGAGAATCTGCGGGCGCACCTGACCCGGATCGGGCACCTGACGGAGGGGATCCCGGGACGGATCGAGGCCTCCGTGGACGAGCACGAAAGAATCGTCGAGGCGATTGCCGCCCATGATCCCGTGACGGCCGAGAAACACCTCAAGGACCACATCCGGAGCGTTCGCGACGATCAGCTCCAGGCCCTGGGCGAAGCGGCCGGCCAGGAGTGATCGCCGGCCCGGGCGCGCGGCGCCCGGCCCCGCACGCCGGGGGAGACCGCCGGCGTCCGGGAGACGCTTGACTTAGCGGAATGGTATCTGATGTGCTGCACATCATGTCCGACCTGCGCAGCCTGACGTCCGCTGCGGCGCTGCGCGAGCGCGGCAAGGCCGGCATCTCCACCCGGTACGAACCCCCGGTTCCGGGACACGGACGACGCCACGCCCCCGGTGGGGACGCCTGATCTGGGAAGGAGCCCGGCCCTCATGCGCGCAGCCCGAATCTTCGAGGACCTGAGCCTTCGCGTGGGCGAGGCCCCCGACCCCGCGCCCGGCCCGGGTGAGGTCTTGGTGCGGGTCCACGCCGCCGGCGTTTGCGGGACCGACCTGCACATCCTCGACGGCATGATCAAGCCGGACCCGTACCCGATGACCATCGGGCACGAGGCCGCGGGCGTCGTCGAGGCCGCTGGCGACGGGGCCGGCAGCTCGCCGGGCGACCGGGTGGCCGTCTACAACAAGCTTTACTGCGGCGCCTGTGAGCAGTGCCTGGCCGGCCGGCCCAACATCTGCGACGGCGAGCCCGGCCAGCTGGGCTTCAACATGGACGGCGGGGACGCCGAGTACGTCGTGGTGCCCGCCCGCAACCTGGTGCCGGTGCCCGCGGCCGTGGATTTCGCCACCGCCGCGGTGCTCAGCTGCGCCGGGATGACGGCGGTGCACGCCGTCCGGCTGTCGTCGCTGCGGCTCGGCCAGACGGCCGTGGTCGACGGCATCGGCGGGGTGGGGATTCTTGTCGTCCAGGCCGCGCGGCACGCGGGGGCCAGGGTCATCGCCGTGGCCGACTCCGAGGACAAGAGGCAGTTCGCGCTGTCCCACGGCGCAGCGGACGCCATCGTGATCAGCCAGCCCGGAGACTACGCCGGCCTGCCGGGCGCGGTCCGGGACCGCACCGGCGGACGGGGGACGGACGTCTACTTCGAGCTCGTGGGCACGCGGGAGTCGATGGCCGCGGGTATCCGCTGCCTGGCCAAGGGCGGGCGGTTCGTCGCCACCGGGTACACCGACCAGGAACTGGCCATCCACCCCATCGAGTTCATCCTTTCCGAGACCTCGCTGATCGCCACGGTGGCCGCGACGAGGCAGGACCTGCAGGACGCCATCAACCTCTCGGCCAGCGGCCAGATGACGGTGCCGATCGCCGGCCGTTACCCCCTCGACGGTGTCCAGGACGCGCTCGATGCGCTCCGCAAGCGCCAGGTCCTCGGCCGGCAGGTCCTCGACCTGCGGTAGAGGGGAGGACGGGATGACTGACGCAGTAGCCGGGCCCAGGCCCGCGTTCCTCGACGGCCCGTTGCGCCTGTACATCGACGGGGAGTTCACCGGCACCGAGGACCGGCTGACCGTCCTGAACCCGGCGACCGGAGAGCCACTCGCGGAAGCGCCCCTCGCGGGCGAGGAGCAGGTGGACCAGGCCGTCCGCGCGGCCAGCGCCGCCTTCCCGGGCTGGCGGTTCACCCCGCCCGCCCAGCGGGCCCGGCTGATCTGGGCGCTGGCCGACCGGCTGGAGGAGCACGCCGACGAGCTCGCCACGATCGAGGTGCTGGACAACGGCAAGCCGCTGGGCGAGGCGAAGGCGGTGGACATCGCCCTGACCATCGAACTGCTCCGCTACTACGCCGGCTGGCCGACCAAGATCGCCGGCACGGTCCCGCCGAACTCGATCCCCGGGATGCTCAGCATGGTCCGGCGGGAGCCGGTGGGCGTCGTCGCCGCCATCACGCCGTGGAACTTCCCCCTGCTGGAGGTGGCCTACAAGCTGGGCCCCGCGCTGGCGGCGGGATGCACCGTGGTGGTGAAGCCGTCCGAGCTGGCACCCCTGTCCACGCTGCGGCTGCTGGAACTGGTGCACGAGACGGGCTTCCCGCGCGGGGTGGTCAACGTTGTCATCGGCGGCCCGGAGGTCGGGACCTCGCTGGTGCGGCACCCGCTGGTCGACAAGATCGCCTTCACCGGCCAGACCGCGACCGGCAAGGCGATCCTGCGCGCATCCGCCGACGACCTCAAGCGGGTGACGCTCGAGCTTGGCGGCAAGAGCCCCAACATCGTCTTCGCGGACGCGGACCTCGATGCCGCGGCGGGCGGCGCGTTCGGCGGGATCTTCTTCAACCAGGGCCAGGCCTGTGTCGCCGGGTCCCGGCTGTTCGCGGAGGCACCCATCGCGGCGGCGCTGGTCGAGCGGGTCGCGGACAAGGCCAGGTCGCTGCGCCTGGGCCACGGCCTCGACCCGCAGACGGAGATGGGCCCGCTCATCTCCGCCGCCCACCGCGAGCGGGTGCTCGGCTTCGTCGGTGACGCCACGCGCGAGGGGGCCGAGGTGGTCGCGGGCGGCGCCAGCGCCCATGTCGGGGACCTGAACGGCTTCTTCATGCAGCCCACGGTGATCGCTGGCGTGCGCAACGACATGCGGGTGGCGCAGGAGGAGATCTTCGGCCCGGTCCTGTCGGTCATCCCCTGGCACGACACCGACGAGCTGAAGGCCCTCGCGAACGACGTCCGCTACGGGCTGGCCGCGGGGATCTGGACCCGTGACACCAGCAGGGCGCTGCGGGTGGCCGACGAGCTGGAGGCCGGCACGGTGTGGATCAACACCTACGGGATGTTCGACCCCGCCGTGCCCTTCGGCGGCCGCAAGCATTCCGGGTTCGGCCGCGAGCTCGGCGAGGAGGCGCTTGAGCCCTACCTGCAGTCCAAGTCCATCTGGCTTGATCTGGAGGCGGCCGTGCCGCAGTCCGGACAGGGCATCGGCCGGTAACCGCGAAGGACAGCGATGAGCGAGCGCGTCATCATCAGGAATGGCTGCGTCGTGACCATGAACGACGCGGGGGAGGTGCTGTCCGACGGCGCCGTCGTGCTGGACGGCGACCGGATCACCGACGTGGGGGACACCGCGGCGGTGCTGGCGCGGCAGGGCACCGACGGCGCGCGCGTCATCGACGCCAGCGGCAAGGCGGTGCTGCCGGGCCTGGTGGACCTGCACTATCACACCGCGCTGGGCAAGGGGTGGAGCGATCACCTGCCGCTCTGGGAGTACCTGGACGCGTGCTGGTACCCGATCATCAGGGCGCTGGACTACGAGGCCGCCTACTGGGCCGCGCTGGCCAGCTACAGCGAGTCCATCAAGTGCGGGGTCACCACGGTCAACGACATGTACCGCCAGCTCACCGCGCTGGCTGATGCCGCCGAGGAGATCGGCATCAGGGCCGTGCTGTCCAACGACGTGGCCGACGCCGAGCACAACCTGGACACCCTCGACGACAACAGGGCCGCCTTCCAGGCCAAGAACGGGGCGGCCGGCGGGCGGATCGAGGTCTACGTCGGGATCGAGTGGCTCCCGCTCGCGTCGGAGGAGCTGCTCCGGGACGCGCGCCTGCTCGCCGACGAACTCGGCACCGGCATCCACATCCACCTGAACGAGTCGCTGACCGAGGTCGAGAACTCCAAGCAGCGCTTCGGCCGCCGTCCCACCGAGGTTGCCTACGACGCGGGCATCCTGGGCCGCAACTGCGTCGCGGCGCACTGCGTCTGGCTGTCCGACACCGAGATCGCGCTGATGCGCGAGACGGGCACGCAGATCTCCCACAACCCGTCCTCGAACGCCAAGCTCGGCAACGGGATCGCGCGGCTGCCCGAGATGCTGGCCGCGGGTCTCAACGTGGGCCTCGGGCACGACGCGGCCGAGTGCAACAACTCGCTGGACATGTTCGAGGTCATGAAGTTCGCGTCGCTGGTGCACCGGGCCAGCCGGGTGGACGCGTCCCTCCAGCAGGCGCCGGACGTGGTGCGGATGGCGACCCGCAACGGGGCGGACGCGCTCGGGCACCAGACCGGCCGCCTGGAGCCGGGCCGGAAGGCCGACGTGATCCTGGTCAACCTGATGAGCCAGATGTTCACGCCGCTCATGCCCGGCAACCCCGAGCACCTGTTCTCGCACCTCGTCTTCGCCGCGAACGGGAGCTGCGTGGACACCACGATCATCGACGGGCAGATCGTGATGGAGGACCGCCGGCTCACCACCGTGGACGAGCAGAAGGTGCTCCGCGAGGCCAACGCCGCCTTCCTCCGCGTGCTCGACCGGATCGGCGCCGGCACCCCCTGACGCAGGAAGGCGGAATCGTCATGAGCAGGTATCTCGTCATCGGGGACCCGGTGGTAACGCTCGGGGCAGGCACCCTCGTTCCCGACGGTGCGCTGATCATCGAAGGCGACGCCGTCGTCCGGGTGGGGCCGCGCGCCGAACTGGAGCACGACGGGCCCTTCGACCAGGTGCTCGGCTCCACGGGCCACTTCGTCATGCCGGGGTTCGTGAACTGCCACTACCACTCGGAACTGGCCATCGGCCCCGGGCTCTACCAGTACATCTACGAACGAGCGCACGTCTACGTCGGGTCGGCCCTGGGGCCGATCGCGGAGCAGGACCTCTACAACGCGATCCTGTGGGGGCTGGTGACCGCGATCAAGGGCGGGCAGACCGGCACGGTCGACATGTTCTACGGGCGTCCCTCGCTCACCGACTTCGGCTGCCCGGCCGCGCTGCAGGCCTACGAGGACGCCGGGATGCGGACCATGTTCGGCCTGGTGTGCCGGGACCAGAACACGATCGTCCACGAGGAGGACGAGGCCTTCCTGCGGCGGCTGCCGCCCGAGCTCGCCGAGGAGGTGCGGGGCTCCCAGATGGGCATCGCCTGGCCGCTCGACCGGGTCTTCGGCACCTACGGCACGCTGCTCAAGCAGTGGCACGGGCGGCACGGGCGGATCCAGATCGCGGCGGCGCCCGACTGGACCCCGTCCTGCTCGGACGAGCTCTACCTGCGCTGCCATCGCCTCGCCACCGAGCACGACACGGGCATGCTGACCCATGCGGTCGAGACCCGCGCGGAATCCATGTTCAGCATGGAGCGCTACGGGAAGCCGGCCGTGCAGCGGCTGGCCGACCTCGGCGTCCTCGGCCCGCACGCCGTGCTCGAGCACTTCGTCTGGGTCACCGACGACGAGATCGGCGTGTTCGCCGACTCCGGCGCCGTGGCCTCCAACAACCCGGGCTCGAACCTGCGCCTCTCCTCGGGCATCTGCCGGCTCAGGGACATCCTGGCCGCGGGCGGCCGGATGGCCTTCGGCACCGACGGCATCTCCTTCTCCGACCGGGAGGACTTCTTCCAGGAGGTGCGCCTGGCCTGCTACCTGCAGCGGATCCCGCGCAGGTTCGAGGAGGCGCGGCTGCCCAGCGAGGACGTGATGCGCGCGGCGGCGCAGAACGGCGCCCGCGCGATCGGCTGCGAAGGCAGGCTCGGGAGCCTCGAGCCGGGCCGGCTCGCCGACCTGCTCGTGGTGAAGAAGGACCGGATCTGCTTCCCGCCCGGCCGGTACGACGCCGAGCCGTTCCTGGATGTGATCCTCGACCGCGCTGAGTCCGGCGATCTCGACGCGGTCCTGGTGAACGGCAAGGTCCTGATGGAGGGCGGGCGCGTCACGGTCGTCGACGAGGATGCCGTGCGGGCCAACTTCGCGGAGTCGGTCGGGCGGATCTACGCCCCGTCGGAGCAGAGACAGCGCTGGGTCGAGCTCGGCCGGCAGGTCGAGCCCTACGCGGTGGACTTCTACCAGCGCTGGTACGAGACCCCGCTTGATCCTGCGTACATATACAACTCGAGGTCACTGCCGCGCAGCTAGCTGAGGAGGAAGCCATGACCGCAACCAACGAGGTGACGGACAGGGTGTCGGCGGAGCCCGGAACCCATTTCTGTGACGACCTGCGCGCCGGGGTTGAAGACCTCTGGCAGGCGACCATGCAGCACCCGTTCCTCGCCGAGATCGAGCAGGGCACCCTGCCCGACGAGAAGCTGCTCTTCTACTTCATCCAGAACGTGCATTACATCGACGCGGCGATCGCGTTCAACGCCGAGGCGGCGGCGAAGGCGCCCGACGAGGAGAGCCTGGCGTTCGCGCTGCGGCTGCTTGACTTCGGCCGGGGTGAGGTGCCCCGGCAGCGCGAGTACGTGCGCCGCCTGCGCGAGACCGTCACGGCGCCGGCCGACACCGGCCTCGCGCCCGCCTGCCGGGCGTACACCAACCACCTGCGGGCGGTCGCGGCCTACGGCACTCCGCTCGACCTCTTCGTGGGGCTGCTGCCCTGCGAGTGGACCTACAGCGAGTTCGGCACGCGGCTCGCCCCGATCGTGCGCCATCCCGTGGTTGCCGACTGGATGGCCACCTTCGGCGGGGCGGACCACAACGACATGAACATCAAGTACAAGGGCGTCCTCGACCACCTGGTCGAAGACGCCGGGCCGCGGCGCCGCGCCGAGCTTGCCGATATCTTCGAGATGAGCCTGCGCTACGAGTGGATGTTCTGGGAGATGGCCTACACCCTGGAACGCTGGCCGGTGTAGCGCCGGTCAGGGCACGCAGGCGGCGATCTGCGCGCAGGTGCCGAGGAACGTCTGCGGCCGGCGCTGCAACCCCTCGATCGTTTCCTCGAGCAGCCGGAGCCGGCCCGGCCGGCCGATCACCTGCGGGTGCATCGTGAGGATGGCGCACGCGCCGAGCCGGTGCAGCCCGGCCAGCTCGTCCGCCCAGATCGAGCGCACCTCGCCGACCGTCGCGATCTTCTTGGTCCAGCTCGACCCGCTGAAGGAGAAGTGCGGCGCGTCATCGAGGGTCCAGTGCACCGGCAGTTCCACGATTCCGGAACCGCCGTGGCGGTACGGGCGGATGTCGTCCATGAGGTTGGAGGAGTAGCCGAACCCGTGCTTGGCCAGCAGCGCCAGGGTCTGCTCGCTGAACTCCCAGGCCGGTGACCGGTAGCCGGTGACCGGCGTGCCGAACGAGGCCAGAATTTCCAGCCCCCGGACGAGTTCACCTTCCTCGGCCTGCGGCGAGAGCGCGGTGGGCGAGGTGTGCGTGTACCCGTGGTGGGCAAGCTCATGGCCGGCGGCGACAATGGCCCGCGTAACGTCCGGGTAGCGCTCAGCGACACGGCCGGGAACGAAGAAAGTGGCATGAATCCCCCGCCGTTCCAGGATTTGCAGAATCAACGGGACGCCGACCCTGGCGCCATACGTGCCCTGGGAGAGCACGCCGGGACGCGAGGCGTTCGCCGGGTTCTCCGCTATCCAGACCTCTTCGGCGTCGAAGTCGAAGGTGATGGCCGCTGCGGAGCGGGCGCCTCCCGGCCAGCGATCCGGGGCCAGGGTCTTTGGCTCGTCCATGGGCTCCAGCCAGGTGCGGAACAGGGTATAAACCGGTATCTACCAGGCCTTGACGCTTAGCATATGAGATATCATACTTATCATCTCAAGTACCTGTTTAGACGGGTACTGGGGAGCCGGCCAGGCATGTCCCCCCAGCGATCGTCTCGGCCTGGGCGCTCCTCGACCACAGGCGGCCTTGCACAGTGCGGAGAGGGTCGGGCATATGGCTGAGACCGGCGTGGAGATGGAGCTCATCAACGAAGAGTTCCAAATCGAGACCCATGGAATTGAGATCATTCCGGAAAGCCAGCGGGGCGGAACGCCGCGCCGGCTTTTTTGGATCTGGCTCGGTGGCACGTTTTATGTCAATGGCCTCGTCGTCGGCGGCCTCCTGCCGTTCCTGGGCCTCAATCTCTGGCAGAGCCTGCTGTGCATCCTCGTCGCGGCTCTCTGCACGGTCGGGCTCGGGATCTTCACCGTCTACGGCGCCCGGTACGGCACCTCCACCATGGTGATCGGCCGGGCCACCCTGGGCCGCCGTGGGCAGCTCCTCCCCACGCTGCTGACCTGGCTGGGGGCGGTTGGCTGGGAGACCGTGGTCAGCGTCGTCGCGGCGCTGCTGATCTCCGCGGCCGTCACGCATGAGTGGCCGCACGCCAACACCACGGTGGTGGAAGTGATCTCCTTCATCGTGGTGCTGGGCGGCCTGCTGCTGTGGTCGCTGGCCGGCCACGCCACGATTCTCAAGCTGCAGAAGCCGCTGTCCATCCTCTCGGCCATCCTGCTGCTCGGCCTGGTGCCGGCCCTGCTCATCCACGGGCACCTGGCACCTGTCGGCTGGAACGAGTACCTGTCGCCGCCAGCGGGGACGAACGTGGTGGCGAGCTGGTTCTTCGCCTTCATGATCCTCATGTCGTCCGGCTGCTGGGGCTGGACCGCGTACGCCTCCGAGTACGCCAGGTACCTGCCGCAGCGGACCTCCGCGCGGTCGATCGTCGGCAACGTCTTCTGGGGCAGCAACATCGGCTACACGGCGGTCCTGGTCATCGGGCTGCTGATCGCCTTCACGCTGAAGACGTCCGACCCCATCACGGCGGTCCCGACGTTCCTGCCGCTGTGGTACCTCATCCTGTTCGTGCTGGTGATCGTCGTGAGCACGTGGACGACCGGCGTGCTGGACGCCTACACCTCCGGCCTGGCCCTGCTTGCCCTCGGGCTCAAGGTGCCGCGGCCGCTGACGATCATCGCGGACGCCGTCCTGGTCGCCTTCGGCGGTGTGTACGCGCTGTTCATCTACAACTTCATCGGCTCGTTCGAGGAGTTCCTCGGCCTGAGCATCGCCTGGCTCGCCGCCTGGAACGCCGTCATCCTCGTCGACCACTTCGTGAACCGCCGGACGCTGACCTACGACAAGCCGGAAGACCTGCTGAACAGCAGCGGCGGCCGGTACTGGTACCGCAGCGGGGTGAGCCCGAAGGCGTTCGCGGCGTTCATCCTGGGCACGGTCGCCGCCCTGCTCTTCCTCAACGACTCGCCGCTGTTCGTGGGGCCCGGCAGCAAGGCGCTGGGCAACGCCGACCTGAGCATCTGGGCCGGGACCCTCGTCGCCGTCGTGGTGTACGTGGTGTGGCACTGGGCGGAGGCCCGGCGGGAGACGGCCGCCCCGGCGGCGGTGCCGGCCGCCACGACGACCGACTGAGCGCCCGGACCTGGTCCGGGCCGGGATGACACGGGTGGCGGACGCCAGGCCGCAGCGCACCGGCAAGCCGGCGTGGATGGTCGGCGTGGATGTCGGCGGGACCTTCACCGATGCGATAGCGGTCGCGGCGGACGGGAGCCTGCGCACGGCCAAGGTCGCCTCGACGCCCGCCGACCCGTCGGCGGGATTCGAGCAGGCGCTCGGCGCGCTGGCCGCGGCCGGGGCGGCGCCCGGCCAGGTGCGCCTGCTCGGCCACGGCACCACGGTCGCGACGAACGCGCTGATCACGGGGCGGCTCGCGCGGGTGGTGCTGGTCACGACGGAGGGGTTTCGTGATGTGCTGGCGATCCGCGGCGGCCGCCGGCCCTCGGTCTACGACCTCGACCCCGCCAAGCCGCGGGACCTGGTGCCGCGCCGTGACCGGGTCGAGGCCGCCGAACGTATCGGCCCGCACGGCGAGGTGCTCCGGGAACTGACGGCGGCGGAGACCGCCCGGGTCTGCCGGGAGGTGGTGCGCCGGCGCCCCGACGCGATAGCGGTCGGGCTGCTGTTCAGCTACCTCGACGACCGGCATGAGCGGGCGCTGGCGGCGGCGCTGCGGCAGGCGCTGCCGGATGTGCCGGTCACGCTGTCGTCCGGTGTGGCCCGCGAGTTCCGCGAGTACCCGCGGATAGCGACCACCGCGATCAACGCGGGGCTGCGGCCGGTGGTCGGCCGGTATGTGCTGCAGGCCGCGGCCCGGGCGGACCGGCTCGGTGTACGGGCGCCGTTGCTGGTGATGCAGTCCAACGGGGGATACGTGCCCAGTTCCCGGGCGGACGCGCAGGCCCACCGGCTGCTGCTGTCCGGGCCGACGGCCGCGGTCACCGGGACCCTCGCCCTGGGCGCCAGGTACGGGATCGGCGGGCTCATCTCGCTGGACATGGGCGGAACGTCGCTGGACGTCTGCCTGGTGCGCGACGGGGCCGTCCCGGTGACCCGGGTGCAGTCGGTGGACAACCACCCGGTCCTGTGCTCGGCGGTGGAGATCGTCACCGCGGGCGCGGCGGGCGGCAGCATCGCGCACACCGACCCGACGGGCAGGCTGCACGTCGGCCCGCAGAGCGCCGGCGCGCGCCCGGGACCGGCCGCCTACGGACTTGGCGGAGAGCAGGCGACGGTCACCGACGCGCACGTCGCCACGGGCATCCTGCCCGCGGACCTCGACCTCGCCGACGGCCTCAAGCTGGACGGCGCCGCGGCGCGGGCCGCCGTCCGGCGGCTGGCCGAGGCCCTTGGCCTGGACGAAGACCAGACGGCGCTGGGCATCATCGCGATCACGTGCGCCCACGTCACGGCGACGATCAGGAGCGTATCGACCGAGCGCGGCATCGATGCCCGTGACTACACGCTGGTCGCGTTCGGCGGCGCGGGCCCGATGTACGCGGGGCTCGTCTTGCGCGAGCTCGGGCTCGGCCGCGCGCTCATCCCCGCCTTTCCCGGCCTGTTCGCCGCGGCCGGGCTGGTCGCCGCCGACCTGCGGATCGACGAGTCGCAGACCATCCTGCGCAGGCACGATCCCGCGGCGGTGCGTGAGCTCCGCGGCTGGCTGGACGCCACCGCCCGGCGGATGCGGGCCCAGTTGCGCGCGGACGGCGTTCCCGTGTCCGGGACCCGGGTCGTGGCGAGCCTGGACTGCCGCTTCCCCGGCCAGGGCTTCGACCTCCCGGTGACGCTGCCGCGCATCAGCATCGGCGCGCTGGGCGCCGCGGCCGGGCGGTTCCGGGACCTGCACGGGCGCACCTACGGCTACGCCGACCCGGCCGAGCCGGTCGAGATCGTCACCGCCCGGCTGTCGGTGTTCGGCAGCCTCGCCCGGCCCGAGCCGGCCCGGCTGGCCGCCGGATCCCGGACGCCGCCCCGCGCGGCCCTGCTCAGCCGGGCCCCGGCCCGGCTGCCCGGGGGCTCCTGGCGGCCGGACCTGCCCGTCTACCAGCGAGACCTGCTGCGCGCGGGCAACCGCGTGCCGGGCCCGGCGATCATCCACCAGATGGACGCCACCACGGTGGTCCTGGACGGCCAGGCGGCCGACCTGGATGAGCTCGGCAGCCTGTGGCTCAGCGAGCGGGCGCGCCGGTGACCGCCGTCGCGGATGCGCGCAGGTCCCCGCGCCGCGCGGCCCGGCGGCTTGATCCGGTCACCTTCGAGCTGCTGCACGCGGCCCTGGTCGCCGCGGCGCGCGAGATGGGGCAGGTGCTCAAGCACTCCAGCCGCAGCCCGATCATCCGCGAGATGGACGACTTCAGCTGCGCCATCTTCCGTGCCGACGGCGACCTGGTGGCGCAGGCCGACTTCATCCCCGCTCAGCTCGGTGCGATGTCGCTGGTCGTGAAGTCGATCATCGCCCAGTGGGGCGACCGCGTCCGCCCGGGTGACATGTTCCTGGCGAACCACCCCTACCACGGCGGCATGCACCTGCCCGACCTGAACCTGATCACGCCGGTGTACGCCGGTGACCGGAAGATCGCGTGGGTGGGATCGACCGCCCACCACATCGACGTCGGCGGGGTCAGGCCGGGCAGCCAGGGCTCGGACCTGGAGCAGCTTTTCGCCGAGGGCCTGGTCTTCTCCGGCGTCCGCCTCTATGCCGCGGGGGTGGCGAACCCCGATGTCACCAGCGTGCTCGCCGACAACGTCCGCGATCCGGCCTCGACCATGTCCGACCTGGGCGCCCAGCGCGCGGCCTGCCTGCTGGGCCAGCGCCGGGTGGCCGGGGTGATCGACCGCTTCGGCGTCACGACCGTGGTCGCGGGCATGGCGCAGATGCTCGACGTGGTCGAGCAGGCCACACGGGTGAGCCTGGCCGGGCTGGATGACGGGCAGGCCGAGGCGGAGGGCTTCCTCGACGACGACGGGGTCGGCGGGGCGCCGGTCCGGATCCATGTGCTGATGCGCAAGGCGGGCGATCAGCTCAGCGTGGACCTGTCGGGATCGGCAGCCCAGGTGCGCGGGGCACTGAACGTGCCCTGGGCGAGCACCCGGGCGGCCGTCGTCTACCTGCTGCGGGCGATGACCGACCCCCGGGCGGCCACGAACGACGGCATCCTGCGGCCGCTCACGATCACCTGCCCGCCGGGCTCTGTCCTCAACCCGCGCCCGCCGGCGGCGGTCTCCGTGCGCCACAACACCTGCCAGCGGCTCGCGGACACGCTGGTGCGGTGCGCCGGCGGGCTCTGGCCGCACAAGGCGGTGGCCAGCAGCACCGTGACCTTCTTCGGCATGCACCTGGAGGGAATCTCCGCCATCACCGGCAACCTGAGCGTCATGGCCGAGGTGGTGGGCGGCGGGGCGGGCGCCCACGCCGCCGCGGACGGGCTGGACGGGGTCGACACCTACATGAGCAACGTCGGCCTCATGCCGGTCGAGGTGGCCGAGACCAGCTACGCCGTGCGGGTGCTGCGGACCGAGCTGATTCCCGGATCGCAGGGGGCCGGGACCTTCAACGGCGGGCTCGGGATCAGGCGTGAGTACCTCGTGCTCGACGCGCCCCAGACCGCGACGCTGTACGCCGAGCAGACCGACCCGCGCTTCCGGCCCCAGGGCGCGCGGGGCGGCCTGGCGGGTGCGCCGTCCAGCATCACGGTCACCCTGCCGGACGGCAGCGTGCTGCCGCCACGGACCAAGTTCACCCGCCGCCTGCCGCCGGGCACCATCGTGCGGGTCGACACGGCGGGCGGCGGCGGGTTCGGGGACCCGGACGGGCGGCCCGCCGCCAGGCAGGCCGACGACCTCGCGGACGGGCTGATACCCAGGCGGGAGAAACCATGATCATCGATGCGCACAGCCACATTCTCGCGATGGCCGAGGATCCGGAGTTCACCGCGGCCTACGGCCGCGAGGGATCGCTGTGCATCTACCGGAGCACCGGCGTGCTCCCCTCCGACCACCTCCCCACCGAAGCGGAATGGGACGCGAGCGGCCTGTCGCTCCGCGGGATGCCGATCATCGGCCCGGCCGAGTCGGCGCGCGATCACCCGGGATTCGACAAGGTCGTCGTGCTGGCCATCTCACCGCAGTTCCTGGACGGGCGCCTGATCGGGACCGTCGACGTCGATGGCCGCCTCGGCGTGCCGGGGCCGCCGCACCCGGACAAGTGCAACGACTACATCGCGGCGGTCGTGGCCGCCGATCCCGGGCGCTTCATCGGGTTCGCCTCGGTCAACCCCGCCTATCAGGGCCCCCGGGCCGCGGTGGCCGAACTCGAGCGCGCGGTGACCGGCCTGGGCCTCACCGGGCTGAAGCTCTACCCCATGTACCAGCACTGGGCCGTCAACGACCGTGACCTGGCCTTCCCGGTCTACCAGAAGGCGTCTGAGCTGGGTATCCCGGTGATGATCCACCAGGCGGGCTCGACACGCATTGACGCCAAGATGGAACTCGGCCGGCCGGCGATGCTCGATGACATCGGCAGGGAGTTCCGCGACCTGCGGATCATCATCGCCCACTGCGGCATCCCCTGGGTGGAGGAGGCACTGTTCCTGCTCACCAAGCACCCGAACTTCTACGCCGAGCTGTCCTACCTGATCGCCACGTTGACGCGGCGCGACCTGTTCCTGCTCCTGCACCGCTGTGAGCCGTCGTTCGTCCCGCTGGAGAAGATCTTCTTCGGATCGGACTACCCCGGCTTTCTCTACGACCCGGTGGCGCTGCTGGAGAAGCTCGCCACCGTCAACGACGAGGCGGCGGCGCTGGGGCTGCCACCGGTCCCCGGGGAAAAGCTGCGCGGCCTGATGGGCGGCAACTTCGCGGCGGTACTCGGGCTGCCGCCGGCCACGTGACTGCCGGAGAGGGTAGGTACGGAACCAGATATGGGCGTCCTCGAGCTCAAGATCATCGAATGTGGCAACACCTCGCTGGACTACGAGCTCGCGCTGAGCGGGCACCCGGACCGGATCGCCACCAGCGAGCGGCCAGCCCGCACGACCGGGATCCTGCGTCACCCCATCTACGTCTACGTGATCGAGCACTCCGACGGCAGGGTGCTGGTGGACACCGGGGTGAGCGTGCACTACCGGCAGGAATGGCGGGACCGGTTCTACGGGGAGGCCATGGCCTACGACCCGGGGCCGGACGGGCTGTTCACGCAGCGGCTCGGGCAACTCGGGCTCACCCCGGCCGACTTCGACCACGTGGTCATCACGCACCTGCATACCGACCACGGCGGGAACGTGCGCCTGTTCGACCCGGCCCGGACGCGCATCTACGTCGGTGAGGACGAGCTGCGCGGCTGCGCGCGGGTCAAGGGCGGGCTGCTGCGCGACGACCTGCTCACGGTCTGGGGGGTGACCAGCCCGCAGGGATTCACCCGGGCCGACTTCGCCAGCCTGCTCCCGGACCGGGCGGTCGAGGTCTTCGCCGACTTCGAGCTGCTGCCCGGGGTGTGGCTGGTCACGCTGCCCGGCCACACCTGGGGGACGCTCGGGGTCGCGGTCCACCTGGCCGAGAGCGGCTGGATGCTCATCGCCTCCGACACGATCTACCTCGCGGACTCCTGGGGCAAGCGCTTCGTCCCCAGCCTGCTGCACCACGACCTGGAACGGTGGGCCCGCTCGGCGCACAAGGTCCGGCGCCTGGTCGAGCGGTACGGGATGAAGGTCCTGCCCGGCCACGACGCAAGGCTGATCGAGCCGGCCGGCGACGGCGGGTACCGGGTGCGCCCGGTGGAGCCCAGCTACCGATGAGCGCCGCCCAGCCGCCGCCGGGCAGGCGTGGCGGCGGGACCGGCGCCCGGTCCCTGCTCGCGGCCTACGATCCGCCGTTTCCCGCCGGATGGTCGGCCGAATGCCACCGGCGCGGGTTCTGGCGCGAGGAGACCCTGTTCGACCGGGTGCTCGCCCAGGCCGGGCGGCACCCCGCCAAGGTCGCCGTCGTGGACGCCGGCGGCGGCTACCGCTACGACGAGCTCGCCGCCGAGACCCTGGCGCTGGCCGGAGGGCTGCTGGCGCAGGGCGTGGCGCCGGGCGACGTGGTCCTGCTCGCGCTGCCGCCCGTCCGCCAGTTCGTGCCTGCCCTCCTGGCCGCGGAACGGATCGGGGCGGTCGCGGCGAACGTCATGCCGGGCTCCGGTGTGCGCGATCTCGGCCGGATCATCCGCCTTGCCCGGCCGCGCGCGGTGGTGACGGTCGCGGCCCAGGGCTGGCACCGGCCGGCCGAGGCGGTCGCGTCCGTGCTCGCCCGGCAGGGCAGGCGCTGCGCCATGATCGTGGTCGGGGACGGCGCCCTGCCCGCGGCGGCGGGCCCGCCGGTGACCGGGTACGGCGCGGTCGTGGGCAGCGGGAGACCGGCGTCCCGCCACCTGCCCGGCCCGCCGGCCGCGGACACCGTGGCCAACCTCGCCTTCACCACCGGCAGCAGCGGCGAGCCCAA
>Ga0335078_10000922_pt1 | contig 44676 bp, 37 predicted proteins | sample Lox_Sample_32_FD_206711 | JGI IMG/M metagenome (GOLD analysis project Ga0335078, IMG submission 206711) | Soil microbial communities from Loxahatchee National Wildlife Refuge, Florida, United States - Lox_Sample_3.2 | ecosystem: Environmental > Terrestrial > Soil > Wetlands | place: USA...
CATCCAGCTCGCGCCGGGTCGATCCGATCTTGCCTTCCCGGTGCACATGACCAGCCACATCCTTCACGCAGTAGCTGATCGTTTTCTTGTGAACGTCAAGTCCGATGTAGTACATATCGTCTCTGAGTAGCCTCCGAGGTAGTTCTCTGAATCAGCTTCAATGCTGAGTTCAGCTTTTCGCAACACCTCGTGCTCCTCCTTGACTAAGCATTCAAACAATACACCCGAAATGGCGGCAACGACCCGCAAGGCCGCTCGACTAACGTGTCAACTCTGTCTTGCGGGCTAGTCGGGTATATCCTGACCAAGAGTCCTGAAAATGAAAATCAGTGCTGCCCTGCTCGTGTTTGTCCTGGTTGTGCCACCATCATCCTTCAGCCAATCTGTCCCAGGGAACCGGCGTGATGGGGCTATTAAAGAGATCAACAATTGCCTCCGTCGGAACGACGTCTCCAGCCGCGAATGCAGGAACTTGAACCAGAACATTGAGACTCTAATTGACGTATTCAAGACAGGCGACAAGTCTGTTCTCCCCGTGCTGCTTCACTTCACTTACTTGACCAACTTCTTTGCAGACGCTCTCATGTCGGACCCCAACGGTTTCCTCACTGCGATGGCTGGATTGCCCGAAAACGACCAAAGAGCTGTCGCCGTTGGACTCGCGGGAGGAGCGTTTAGCCCACTTCCGAAGCCACGATATGAGGCGATTAGGGACCTGCTGCTATCAATTCCCGATAGGTCGCCGACAAGCAACGTTGCAAAGCTTTGCGTGAGGGAAGTTCAAACCAACAATGCATCGTTGTATCTTGACTACTTTCCTCCGGGTACACTCACTGGCCGTGCGGCTACCTTTACGGTTTATTGGTTCTCCCGCGATCTGTACAGCTTGGGTGAGAAGCCTCTGCCCCCGGAAGTGCGAACAAACGCGACAATCTACAGGTTCACCTATTTGGGAGCTTTCTCAGGCCCTATGAGCGTAACGCTGAATGTAATGCCTGATGGCGGAGGGACGGTCATCATGAAGAGCGCCAGCGAATCGCGCGACGCGCTAGCGACAGGTGATTCATTGCCAGTGTCTCAGGCGAAGGTTTCGCAATTCGTTCAGGGGTTGCAGAGAGCAGATTTCTGGCACATGCCGCCAGACGTGCCAAGCACGGGGATGGACGGCGCAGAATGGATTCTCGAAGGAGTCCGAAGTGGTGAGTATCACGTCGCATTCCGCCGGTGTCCCGGCGACGATGGACGCACTCCGAATAGTCTCGCGTTTGCCGAATCCGCAAGGCTGCTGCTTGAATTCGCGGGCCATAAGCACAGCCCCGGCTGTTGATCGCCCATCCGTCGATCTGAGTCCCCAGGTCGCGAAACGACATTCTTGGCGAATCACCCGCAATACGGAAACTATATTTTCCGGGTGCAGAGATCGCCAAAGCAATCGCAGATCCCCGTCCCACTCGGCCGCTGCGCTCCCCTCGCTCAGGACAAGGCTTGCGCCGTCGCAGGGCGCAACGCGCACGCCCTGCACCGGTCAGGATGACAAATCGGGCTTGGGCCGAGCCCTACTCCCCGTAGTTCAGGCTCTCGAGGCCGAGGTACACCGCGCCCGATCCAAGCTCCTCTTCAATGCGCAGCAATTGGTTGTACTTGCTGATGCGATCGGTGCGGCTCACCGAGCCGGTCTTGATCTGGCCCACGCCCGAAGCCACCGCCAGGTCGGCAATGAATGTGTCTTCGGTTTCGCCGGAGCGGTGCGAGATCACCGAGGTGTAGCCGTAGCGCCGGCCCAGCTCGATGGCCTCGAAAGTCTCCGTTACGGTGCCGATCTGGTTCACCTTGATCAGGATCGAGTTGGCCACGCCTTCGTCGATGCCGCGCTGCAGGCGCTTTACGTTGGTCACAAAGATGTCGTCGCCGACCAGCTGGATGCGCCCTCCCAGCTTGTCGGTCAGCAGCCGCCAGCCTTCCCAGTCGTCCTCGGCCAGGCCGTCTTCCAGCGACACGATGGGATACTGCCGCGTCCAGTTGTCGTAGAAGCTCACCATCTCCGCGCTGGTCAGTTCGCGCTTGTCGCTCTTCTTGAAGACGTAGCGATTCTTCTCCTTGTCGTAGAATTCGCTCGACGCAGGATCGAGCGCAATGGCAATTTGCTCGCCGGGCTTGTAGCCGGCCTGCTCGATGGCTTCGAGAATCAGCTCGATGGGCTCGCTGTTCGACTTGAGCGAAGGCGCGAATCCGCCTTCATCGCCAACGGCCGTGTTGTAGCCTTTCTTCTTCAGCACGCTCTTCAGCGCGTGGAAGGTCTCTGCCGCCCAGCGCAGCGCCTCGCTGAATCGTTCCGCGCCCACCGGCATGATCATGAACTCCTGAAAGTCCACGTTGGAGTCGGCGTGCGCGCCGCCGTTCAGCACGTTCAGCATGGGCGTAGGCAGAATGCTGGCGTTCACGCCGCCCAGGTAGCGGTAGAGCGGAACTTCCAGCGTCTGCGCCACTGCCCGTGTGCACGCCATCGACACCGCCAGAATCGCATTCGCGCCCAGCTTGCTCTTGTTCGGCGTCCCGTCCAGGTTGATCATGCTCTGGTCGATCAGCCGCTGGTTGGCCGCGTCCATGCCTTCCAGCTCCGGCGCGATCACCGTCTCCACATTGGCCACCGCCTGCAGCACGCCTTTGCCCTGGTAATGACTCTTGTCGCCATCGCGCAGCTCTACGGCCTCATGCTCGCCCGTTGAAGCGCCCGAAGGCACAATGGCGCGCCCCATCGCGCCGCTTTCTAGAATCACGTCCGCCTCAACGGTCGGATTGCCGCGCGAGTCAAGAACCTCACGCGCGCGCACGGCAACTATCTCAGTCATATCGCTCCTCACAATGTGGTGCTGTAAACGGTCATTCAGTTGGGGGCGGCGATCGACGGCAAGTATTTCTCCGGCAGCGCTTTGAATGGTGCCTAAAAGCTCCTGCGCGTCCACAATTGCATCTCCGCCCCGAAAAATCGTGCCATGAAAAATGAGTGCTTCGTACCGTTCGGATTCTAACAAATCGGCCACGTCGCCGCGGTGTGGCAACGGTCACAGCCAGCAGCCCAATGCCGGCATGCCTGTCAATTCGGACCATGGCCGATCACGCGCGCCTCAGTAGCTGGACAGTTGGATTAGATAAGCTGAAGTCCGTTCAGGCGATTGGCAGCGTTTTGGTCAAACGTCAGCGTTGCTGAGCAACCCCACCGGGCGCCTAGACTGCAAATCACAGCGTCTTCAAATGTTCCGGTCCCGTTCCTGAGCGCAATTTCAACCTGATCGACTTCCTGCTCGTTTTGAACCTGGAGGGTGCCGGCCGCCAGGATCATTTCGATGTGCTTGGCGACTTTGGCCCGCTCTGGAGCGGTATTCCATTGCGGGCCAGGCGGCGCGCTTCTCCCCCTTTTGTGTCAGATCGAATTCAGCCGAGTCATGACACAATCAGGTGTGAGTCGGCTCACGAAGACGCAGGCGGGGGGTAATTCACGATGAACAGAGAACAATTGGATGCATTGCGGCGGCAGGTAGAAGAAGATTACAGGCTCGATCTTGCCGCCATTGAACGGCTGCAGCGGCGATTCCTCGGCGTCACCAGCGCTATTCCCAGCAGCGCCCCGATCAACGCCCCCAGCAACAGCGCTCCCGTCAGCGCCTATGCACCGGGCAAGTGGTCAGAAGAAGATGAATCGCGGTTTGATCCGCCCACACCGTCGGCGCCCCCCTCCGCGCCCCCAGATCGGCAAAGAGATGAGCTGGAGGGCTCGCTCCGTAACATGTTTAACGGTGGCCGCGCTGTTGGCCGCTGAAGCTTATACGATCCCGACCTCACTGACGTAAACACCGACCAGCACGACCGGAACCGCGCAGGCGTATCGGCAATCGCTGGCAGCGGAGCCCATTCTGGTGCTGACCGCGCTGCTTTCGTTTTTCATCGCTCTCGGCATTCTTTATGAGAGCCTAGTCCACCCGCTCACCATCATCTCCACTCTGCCGTCGGCCAGCTGGGGCGCCATGTCGGCGCTCATGCTCTTTCACTCCGACCTCAACGTGATCTCCATCAGCGGCAATATTCTGCTCATGGGCATCACGCCACTTCTTCACTCCTTTCGCACCTTTCACTCCCTCACCCCATTAACCTTCTTGATTCTTAGCCGTCTAGGAACACGAGGGGGAAGCGCGAATTCGGGATTGACGAAGCCGCGCTACGCTTACTTTGGGCAGGTTTACGCTCCCCCCGCGCGGGGCGGGAGGGCCACGGGCGGAACTTTCCCCCTCGGGCCGGGTTGAGAACCTTTAAGGGGCCTTTCGCTCACGAAAAGGAGATCGCGATGAAGCGGACCATTCTTGTGTGCGCCTTGCTGGCCATCACTGCAGCCGTATTGGCTGCGCAGCAAGCAAGCAAGAGCCCGTATCAGGGCACTTCCAACCCTCCCCCAGACGACACCATCACCACCCCCGACGCGCAACAACAGCCTGCGCCCGCACCGCCGGCCAAGCCCATGCCGGGTGTTCCGGCGGGTTACGAACAGCCACCGGCCCAGCCCGTGCAACCCCAGCCCAACGCGCAGCCCAACCCGCAGAATCCGCAGCAGCCCTCGCCAGCCAACGCTCAAGGCAGCTATCCCGCGCCCCAGCCTGAAGATGGCACTGACTATGGCATCGTCCAGGTGGCGCCCGACACTCCCTCGCAGGGCGGATTAAACCAGCGCCAGTACGCGAACGATCCTGACAGCGACATCGTGCATCCCGAACCGCTGCCGCCCGGAGTGCTGGGCGATGGTGCCACCATTCGCGTGCACCTCCTCGACCGGCTCTCCACGGCGGACAGCCGTCCCGGCGACCGTTTCAACTCGCTGGTTGCCAGCGACGTGATTCAGAACGGCCAGGTCCTGATACCCGCCGGCTCGCACATCGAAGGCATTGTGGCCAGTGTCTCCAGCGGCCACGCAGGTGGTCACGGCTCCATGCGCTTGCGGCCTGAAACCGTCGTTCTGCCCGATGGCTCGCGCTACCATCTCTACGCGCAGCTCAGCGGCACCCCCGGCTCCAGGACCCACGTGCATGGCGAGGGCGCGGTTACGCCCGGTTCGCGCCTTGAAAAGGACGGCATCGAATATGGCGGCGCAGTGGGCGCAGGCGCAGTCACGGGAGCCATCCTCGGCGGGCCCGGCGGCGCGCTGGCCGGAACCATCATCGGCGCCAGCGTTATCACTGTTCATCTTCTCGTCAGTCATCCTCAGGCGACATTGGAAAACGGCTCAGTCCTCATCTTCACGCTCAACGAGCCGCTCAATCTGGTTCCTGCAAGTGTTCAAGCGGGTCCGCCGGTGCCGCCCAGTTCCGCGATTTCCCCAGGCCCTTCAGAGAACTAGGGCCTGAACTCATCCCCGTGAAGGCGGCACTCACTTAAGCCGCCTTCACGGTCTTTAGGAGGCTCCCCCATGAACTGCAGTCAATTACTCGGCCGCCGGCCAACGTCCAATTGGGAGAAACCCGCGCCTTCGCATCGCGAAGGCAGCGAAGATCAGCAATTCCCGCGCGACGATTCCCATCGCTGGAGTGCGGTGCGCATCTCATTCGAGAGGCAGCGGCTCGCGCCCTGGGTCGCACCATCCTTCAAGATCTCGTCCAACTAAACCGCCCTGCCGCAGGTCTCAAGCAGACTGAGCCGAATCAAAAAGGCCCTCCCGTCGTGGCGGGTGTCTTTCTTTGCGGCTGCCGGGCCGGCGCGGCGACGTCTTCCATTCTCGAATTCTGTTGCGATGTACACTGGTGGCTGAGGATCCGGCCATATGAAGTACGCTTGTGTTCGCGCCGTCCTGGGGTTTTCTGCGCTGGGAGGGTTCTCGCAGGCACCTGCGCAAACTGATCCGCTGGCGGTGCTGGGTGCGTTCGTGGGCCAGTGGCAAGGCTCCACCAGCGGCAAGCCCGGCGCCGGAACCACTACGCGCGAATACCGGTTTGCGCTGAATGGGCATTTCCTGTGGCAGCACGACCGGTCTGTCTATGAGACGGGAAATACCGCATCTCCGCAATTCATTCACGAAGACGAAGGCTACTTCAGTTACGACGCAACCCAGAAAAAGATTCTCTGGATGCAGTTTCACAGCGAAGGGCTGGTGAATGAGTACGCTTTGGAATCGGCGGGGGCTGATGGCAAGTCGCTGGAGTTTGTCACCACGCAGATCCAGAATCTGCCCGGGTTCCGCGCGAAAAAACTCTATCGCATCGTTTCGCCGGACGCAATCGACGAGACCTTTTGGCTCGCCCCGCCCGGAAAAGATTTCGAGCCCTATACTGAAGCCCATCTGAAGCGGGTAAAGTAATAGGAAGTCACTCCCATCGCTTCGCTGCGGCGTGCAAGGAATTTTGGCTCCCGCACGTCAAAGCTAAAAGCTAATGGCTAATAGCTGAAAGCCGTCTTTCCATGGATAAGTTCGTCATTCGCGGCGGCAATCCGCTGGTCGGTTCCGTTCAGGTTTCCGGAGCCAAAAATTCGGCTCTGCCCTGCATGGCCGCAGCCATCCTCACTGAGGATGAGGTCGCGCTCGACAACACTCCGCACGTGCGCGACATCGAAACTGAGCGCCGCCTGCTCACCTCCATGGGCGCGGAGGTGGAATTGCGCGAAGGCGAGGCGCGCGACCGCACCACCATCAGTTGCCGCACGCTCTCCGATCCCGTAGCCCGCTACGAGATCGTGAAGACCATGCGCGCCAGCTCGCTGGTGCTGGGGCCTCTCGTTGCTCGTGCGGGCGTGGCACGCGTGGCCATGCCCGGCGGCTGCGCTATCGGCGCACGCCCCATCGACCTGCACCTCAAGGGCCTGGAAAAAATGGGTGCGGCCATTACCCAGGAACATGGCTACATTGAGGCCCGCGCTAAGCGGCTGCGCGGCACCCACATCGTCTTCGACAAGATCACCGTCACGGGCACTGAAGATCTGTTGATGGCCGCCGTGCTCGCCGAGGGCGAAACGCTGATGGAAAACTGCGCGCGCGAGCCGGAGGTCGTGGACCTGGCCGGTCTGCTCACCGAGATGGGAGCGAAGATTGAAGGCGCGGGCACGGCAACCATCCGCGTGCGAGGCGTCACGAGCCTGCACGGTGCGCGCTACCGCATCGGCCCCGACCGCATCGAAGCCGGAACCCTGCTCATCGCCGGCGCCATCACCGGCGGCGATCTCATCGTCTCCAACTGCAACACGGCCAACTTGGGAGCCGTCATCGAAAAGCTCCATGAAACCGGCGTGCGCGTCGACGTTCTCGGCCACGCCGCGGTCCGCGTCCGCGCCGCCGATCGTATCTCCGCCGCCGACATTTCCACCGAGGAGTATCCCGGCTTTCCCACCGACATGCAGGCGCAGTACATGGCTCTGGCCACACAGGCCGACGGCGTCAGCCAGGTGCGCGAAAACATCTTCGAGAATCGCTTCATGCACGTGCAGGAACTGGCGCGCATGGGCGCCAACATCAAGGTGGACGGCAACACCGCAACCGTGCGCGGCCCGGCGCGGCTGTCGTCCGCCGCCGTCATGTGCTCCGATTTGCGCGCTTCGGCATCGCTGGTTCTGGCTGCGCTTGTCGCCGACGGCGAAACCATCATCGACCGCGTCTACCACATGGATCGCGGCTATGAGCACATCGAAGAAAAGCTGTGCGGCGTGGGCGCGCAGATTCAGCGCCTGGGCAATCTCTTCGCTCCCCGCGAAGTTGAGGCCGCAGTTTAACTCTTCCCGTTCACCGAGTCGGTGGTATTGGCGGAGTTAGAACTGCAACCGCCTGATAACGAGGCGCAACACGGGTCTCCAGACCGGCTGTCGTGCAGGTCTCGAGACCCGCACACGCAAACCAATGAAAGACGGGGCGTGCCCCGCTTTTCTTCCTGACCGCTGATCACTGATCACTTAATTTCAATCACATCGCTCGCGGCATCCGCCGATTTCTCGGCCTGCTCCATGAGCTTCCCCGCCATGACATAGAACGCCGCGGCTTGCGGGCTCTTCGGTCCCGCCAGCGCCACCGGCATGCCACGATCGCCCCCTTCGCGGATCGCCGGGATCAGCTCCACCGATCCCAGGAACGGCACGCCGAACTGCTTCGCCGTCCTCTCCGCGCCGCCGCGCGAGAAAATGTCGATCTCGTGGTGGCAGTGCGGGCAGGTAAAGTGGCTCATGTTCTCCACGATCCCCAGCACATCCACGTTCACCTGCGCAAACATCTCCAGCGCCTTGCGCGCATCTTCCAGGCTCACGTCGCTGGGCGTCGAAACCACCACCGCGCCCGTCAGCGGCACCGTCTGCACCAGCGAAATGGCCACGTCGCCCGTGCCGGGCGGCAGATCCACGATCAGGTAATCCAGATCGCCCCAATTCACCTGCTGCAGAAACTGCCGGATGATCTGGTGCAGCATGGGTCCGCGCATCACCATGGGTTTGTCGCCCGGCGAAATGTAGCCGATCGAAATGGTCTTGATACCGTGTGTCAGGTTGGGCTCGATCATATTGCCCGGCCCCACCTTCGGCGACTGCGACGAGCCCATCATCAGCGGCACGTTGGGCCCGTACACGTCGGCGTCCATCAGGCCGACACGCTGGCCCAGCTTGCTCAAGGCAATTGCCAAATTGACGGCCACCGTGGTTTTGCCCACGCCGCCCTTTCCCGAACCGATGGCGACAATCTTCGCGACGCCGGGTAAAGCCACCGGCGCAGGCATGGCGTGGGAATGTGCCATTGACCAGCTCCTTTTTTCGTCCAGGAAATCGCCCGCCCTGGCGGGCTTCGATCGGCCACCGGGCAATCTCGCGGCCTCGCTTAAATTTTACAGGAGCTTGCCTGCGCGTTTTTGATGCTCAGGATTTGGCGGGTGCCCCCGGTCCATCGCTTTTGAGGACCGGGGAAACCGCAAGCTCCGCGTTTTTCGAATCACTGATTCTCAGGATTTGGCCGCGCCGCCGTCCGCCTCTGCGGCTGTGGCCAGCCTGGCTTCGCGGCGCCGCGCGTTCTCACGTTCGCGATGCTGGCGCCTGCGCAAAGCGTCCTCAAAACGACGCACCTCATCGGGAGTCTCCGGCTTCAGTGCGGGAACCTTTTGTACGCGCCCATGTTCGTCCACGGCCACAAACACGAGGTAGGCGCTGGCCACATGCGCGTTCGCGCCTGTCTTTGTGTTCTCTGCCCACACCTTCACGCCCACTTCCATTGAGGTGGTGAACGCCCGGTTCACGCTCGACTTCAGCGTCACCAGGTCGCCCAGGTGCACGGGCCGGATGAAGTCGATGTGATCCATTGCCGCCGTCACCACGTAGGTGCGCGAATGCCGGAACGCCGCCATGGCGCCGGTCAAGTCGATAAAGTGCATCAAGCGCCCGCCCAACAGGTGGCCCAGAGTGTTGGTGTCGTTGGGCAGAATAATCTCTGTCATCTCCGACTGTGTGCTCGCCACCGTTCGCACCGCCGGATGCGACTGCTCGCCGTTCATGCCGCCTCCCATCGTCCTGGACTCTTTTTACACCGTCTTGACGTCCGCCCGGCTACAATAAGACCGTTGTCAGGCCGAGGGCAGGGGACCTCGTGCCTGTAGTCGGGTTTGGCAATTCTTGCCAAAAACTGCAAATTCGCCTCGTTCGGTCGCTGCAATACCGGGCCGGGCACACTCGTTATGGATAAACTTGCTGGACTGAAAGCCATTCTTGCCTTGGATCCCAGAAACAGCTTCGCCCGTTATGGGATCGCCATGGAATTGGTGAGCCGGGGTGATACCTCGGCCGCTCTGGCCGAATTTGATACACTCCTGCTCAATGATCCCGAGTACACTCCCGGCTATTTCATGGCCGCGCAGACCTTGGCGGGCGCGGGCCGCAGGCCGGAAGCGATTGAGCGGCTTAGAGTTGGCATCGGGTGTGCGGCGCGCAATGGTAACGTCCATGCCCTCAGTGAGATGCAGAATATGCTGGAGCAATTGAGCCAGTAACCGAGTCGCCTTCCCGGCCGGACCTCCAAAACCCGAATCCCGGATCGGGACAAGCCCTAGTTAGCACACTTGTCACATTTTCCCAAACTGCTAAGTATCCTCGACGCTTGAAATTAGCGTCTAAGTCAGTTAACGGGGTGGTATGCCTAAGTATTCGATTGTTGTTCCCTTTCACAACGAAGAAGAAAACGTAACCGTCCTTTATGCCCGTCTCAAGCAAGTCATGGAGCAGGTGAGCGATGCTTTTGAGCTGGTTCTGGTTGACGATGGCTCCAACGACCGTACCTATAAGCTGCTGGAGGAGATAGCGGCCGTAGACAGCCGTGTTCTGGTGGTCAAGTTGCGTCGCAAGTTCGGGCAGACTTCCGCCCTGGCTGCAGGCTTTGACCACGCCACCGGCGAGTTCATCCTCGCCATGGACGGCGACCTTCAGCACGATCCCAATGACATCCCCGCCTTCTTGGAAAAGCTCGATGAGGGCTACGACGTGGTTTCGGGCTGGCGCAAAGTCCGCATCGACAGCTTCATCCTGCGCCGCATCCCATCCAGCTGTGCCAACTGGATGATGGCGCGGCTCTCCGGCGTGCCCATCCACGATTTCGGCACCACCTTCAAAGCGTATCGCCGCGAGGTCATCCAGAACATTCCTCTTTACGGCGATATGCACCGCTTCATCCCCGCCCTGGCCAGTTGGTACGGCGCGTCCATCTGCGAGATTCCTATCCGCAACATTAACCGCGAACGCGGCAAGAGCCATTACGGCATCGGCCGTACGTTCGGCGTTTTCTTCGACCTCCTCACCATTCGCTTCCTGCTCAGATACATGACCCGCCCACTGCACTTTTTTGGCGGCTTTGGGGCTTTGAGCATGTTCGTCGGAAGCTGCATGGCCGCCGCGCTGCTCGTCATGAAGATCCTCAATCCCCAGCTGAGCATGATGCGCTACCACGGACCTATGTTCGTCATTTCCTCGGTGCTCATCGTCGCGGGCATCCAGTTGCTGGCCCTGGGCCTGCTCGGCGAGCTGCAGGTGCGTCACTTTTACTCGAGCCAGCGCCCTGCCACCTACACCGTCGACCGCCTCGTCCGCCTCGTCTCCACCGACGAGCAGAGCCTGCTCTCCGAGCGCCAGGACGGCATGCTGTAGGGCGAAGCGCCAAAGCGGTGTGATGAATCCGCCAACGAAGTATTTCGTGTGTTCTGTCCCGAATTCAACAGCGGCCCGCGTGACTCGTCCCCTCAGTCCGACTCCCTGTCTTTACGGGTCATACCGCTCCAGCCAGTCCGAGATTTGATCGAAGATGTCGATGCGCTGTTCCCAGAGATTGGGGAAGTGTCCGGAACCGGGGTACGTCACCATGCGCACAGTTTTGCCGCGCGCGGCCAGAAGCTGGAAATATTCCATTCCTTGAAATGTGGGTACGCGAAGGTCCGACTCGCCGTGCAGGATGAGCAGGGGCGTGGTCACTTTGTCGGCAAAAGCCACAGCCGAGAACTGCCTGAAGGCCTCGGGGTCGGTGTCGGTCCAGCGCGCGTCATAGTCGATCTGCTGAACGTCGCTGGTCCACAAGAACGGAGCCCAGTCCGTGATGCCTGCGCCTTCGATGGCTGCCTTGTAGCGCGAGGTCTGCGTCACGGTCCACGCCGTCATGAAGCCGCCCGCTGACCACCCGAAGATGGCGAGACGGCTGGGGTCGGCCCACCCCTGCGCGATGGCGAAATCGGTGGCGGAATCGACATCGCGATAGGCGCGGTCGCCAAAGTGCTGATAAATGGCGGCCATGAAATCAGCGCCGTAGCCGGTGGACCCGCGGTACTCGGGCTGGAGAACGACGTAGCCAAGCCCGGCGATGATGCGGCTGATCGGATCGAAGGCGAGCGCGTCGTTGCCTTCAGGGCCGCCATGCGGCAGCACCAGGAACGGATATTTCCGGCCTTCGACATATCCTGCCGGAAACGTGGCGATGCCTTCCAGCGCAATCCCCTCCTTGCTCTTCCACCGCACAACGCGAACGGGCCCGAGATCGATGTTGGCCAGCTGCGCGTCGCCCTCGCTGGTGATTTTGCGCAGGTGGCCTCCATCCGCAACAGCAACATTGGCAAGGTGTGTGGGATCGGAAACCGCGAAGGCAGCGGGCGCAGAGACGCCGGAATACGGCGTCGTCACAGGCAGTCTGACAATGCCATCGGGCCAGATCGTTGCGGTCTTCAGCGCGTTGCCCGAAAACTCGTCGACCTCATTGCGAACCCCGTGCTCGACGCTTGCCCAGACATGGCCGCTGGCATCGCCCGTCATCTGCGTAACCGTGCCGTCGAGCAACGGCGTGCGGTCGACCCCTGTACCCCCTGAAACCGGAACCGAATAGACGTGCTCGGGGGTGAGAACAGCCGACGCCGTAGAAAGGAAGGCGAGCGTTTGGCCGCCGTCGGCCCATGCAAGATCGCTGGCGTAGTTCTGAATGGTGGCGACGTGGCGCGAGCCGCCGGCACTGCATACATCGATGTCGGTGGCCACATCGTGATGCCCAATACGCGGCAATTGCGAAAGCAACGCGACAGAACCCGCGTCCGCCGCCCACAGAGGTGCCTCGACAATCGATTTCACATCTGCGCACCACCATGTGCCGTGCGTGCCGTCGGCATTGACAACGTAGAGGCTGGTTTGTTCTGGTTCCTGGATGTGCCGGATTTCGTCGCGAGGATCGGGCGGCCGTGGGTCTGCCGTGATGGCGAAGCGGTTGCCGTCCGGTGAGGGGCTGACGGAGCCGATGCCGCGCGGCAGAAACACAACGGTGGAGGGCGCCGCTGCAGCCCTGCCGTCTTTGAGAGCAAAGATAGCCAGCTGTCGATGATGGTCGACCTCCCACGTGCCGAAAAGCGATAGCCCGTCGCGCATAAAGCCCATGGGCGTGAAGTGTTCGGGGAGCGCGAGCTTGAGCGCGTGGCTGCCGTCGGCATCGACGGTATAGAAGTCGGTTGTCGTCGGGCCCTTCTCCGCGCCATAGCTTACGCGATAAAGGATCGCGTTCGAAGCGACGGCAACAGGGCTGGCGTTGTTCAGTGCCGCCCATTTCTTGGCGGTGAATTGACTCTTGGCTAAACTGGCCGGTGCGTTGGTCTGCGCGAGGACGGCAGCGATAGAAACCAGTGGCCCCCCCAGCGCGCAAAGAGCGCGAATTCGAATCATGGCGCATGCCTCTTGATTGGAGTGTGCGGCGCGATGGGGACCGCCGCCCGAGGGAATTATAGAAGCAGGGAACAGCTGAAAGCTGAGAGCCGTAAGCAATAAGCTTGCGCTGATCTGGCCTCAAGGTTGATCCTTATCCCGTCATGAAAGCCATCCAGATTCACTCCACAGGCGGGCCTGAGGTTCTGCAGCTTGTCGATCTGCCCATCCCCGAACCGGGTCCGGGCCAGGTCTTGATGCGGATTGAAGCCACCGGGGTCAACTTCATTGAGATTTACTTCCGTAAGGGCGTCTACAAAGCCGCCCTGCCCATCACGCTTGGCAGTGAGGCCGCGGGAACAGTGGAGGAGCTTGGTCCGGGCGTGAATGGATTTGCCACGGGAGACGCCGTAGTCTCTACGGCCGTCATCGGCAGTTACGCGGAGTACGCGCTTGTTCCCGCCGCGCAGCTCGTCAAAGTCCCCAAGGGACTCAGCATGGAACAAGCCGCCGCCGTCATCCTGCAGGGGATGACGGCGCACTATCTTGCCTACTCCACTTTTCCGCTGAAGGAAGGTGACACCGCGCTCGTGCATGCCGGTGCCGGCGGGGTGGGCCTGCTGCTCACGCAAATCGCCAAGCGTATCGGCGCCCGCGTTATCACCACCGTTTCTAGCAAGGAGAAGGCCAAGCTCTCGCGCGAGGCCGGCGCATCCGACGTCATTCTTTACACCGAACAGGATTTTGAAACCGGGGTTAAGCGCCTCGTCAACGGCAAGGGCGTCGACGTGGTCTACGACTCCGTGGGCAAGACCACCTTCGACAAGAGCCTCAATTGCTTGCGCCCGCGCGGCATGATGGTGCTTTTTGGTGCATCCAGCGGCCCTGTTCCGCCCTTCGATCCCATTTTGCTCAACAGCAAAGGCTCGCTCTTTCTCACCCGCCCCACGCTCTGGCACTACATCGCCACTCGCGCTGAACTGGAGTGGCGCGCAGGCGACGTGTTGGGCTGGGCCGCGAAAGGCGAGCTGAAGCTGCGCACCGAGCACACCTATCCGCTGGCCGACGCCGCGCAAGCGCAGATCGATCTTGAAGAGCGCAAGACTACGGGAAAGATTCTGCTGGTGCCGTAGAGGCGGCTTTCAGCTGTCATCTTGATCTGCGCTTGGGAAACTCCCGTGAAGAGTTCGGCCGAATTTTGCGGAGCTCAGGATGCCGACATTGCGGCCGAAAGAGCTAAGAGCTAGAAGCTGGAAGCTGGAAGCCAGGAGCTTGCGATGTCTGCAATTCCCATCTCTCCATCAGACCGCGTCTTCGTCCTCACCGGCGCGGGCATCAGCGCCGAGAGCGGACTGCCCACTTTTCGCGCGTCCGACGGATTGTGGGCCGGACACAACGTTGAAGAGATCTGCACGCCCGAGGCTTTGCGTCGCAACCCCGCGCTGGTCTGGGATTTTTATTCCAAGCGCCGCGCCGACTGCGCCAGGGCCGCGCCCAACCCCGCGCACATCGCCCTCGCCGAACTCGAAGCGCAGCTTCCCGGCCGCTTTTTTCTGTGCACGCAGAATGTCGACGACCTGCATGAGCGCGCCGGCTCGCGCAATCTCGTCCACATGCACGGCGAGCTGGCCAAATCACGCTGCGATCGCGAGTGCGGCCGCCCGCCCGTCGAGGATCACGCCGTCTACGCCAGCCTCGACGAAGTCCCGCATTGCTCCTGTGGTGGCCGCCTGCGCCCGCATATCGTTTTCTTCGGCGAAATCCCTTTTGAAATGCGCCGCATCGAGCGAGAAATCTCCGAATCCACCGTCATGCTCGTCGTCGGTACCTCCGGCTCGGTCTATCCGGCCGCCAACTTCGTCCATTGGGCTCGCCAGGCCGGCGCGCGCACCGTCTACATCGGTCCTGAACAACCGCTCAACGCCTCCGCCTTCACCCAGATCGTCGAAGGCAAAGCCGGCGAAGTCATGTCCGGCCTTTTCCACGTAGCACAATAGTGTCCGGAGAAACTGCAACACCAACTCTGTCATGCTGAGCAAGTCCCAGCGGAGCGAGGACGACGCGAAGGATCTGCGGTTGTCTTTCGCCTATGCAAATAAGGCCAACGATCCGCGCGAGAGGATCTCTGCCGGCTCCTTTGGCCGGCCGCTTTTCTACTTGACCTGCTCTACAGGCTGTGGGTCCGGCAACTCGAATCGCCTGCCTTCCGCCACGCGGTCAAGCGCCGCCCGCTTGGGCACCTCAACCAGATCCTGATCGTGCGCGGTGCGATGCACCTCCTTCTGAGCCGGCCGTAAAACCCTCGGTATCGTTTGCATAGTTCTCCCCTCCGTCTCGATCTCTCGATCCGCTCAAAATCCAGTGAATGTTGCTGGATTCTCCGGCAAGCCACGCTGACTCGCTGACTTGCCATTTCTCTAGCTTCGCGGCTTGATGAACTCTTTTCGCCGGAACCGCAGTGCCGTCCAGTCCTCGTCGATGGCCACTGCGCGCACCGTATCGAAGCCCAGCTTCTTCAGCGCGCCCCATCCGTTGTCTCGATTGAAGTCGCAGGTGTACTTCTTCGATGTGCCCTTGGGGTACGCGAACCACACGATTGCATCGCCCCCGGCGCGCTTCGCAATGAGACCGGCCAGCTTGTCCACTTCGGCCTTGCGCGTCGCAAACGCCAGGCAGAAGTCGCACTCCGGCACCGATTCCAGGTGGTGATGGATGGTCACGACCGGCAGCTTGGCCAGCACCGGCTTAAAGCTTTCGGGAGCCTGCAGCACCACGATCTCCTGCCGGTCGCCGAGGTTGAGTTTTTCAAACACTGTCGCCATGGATTTTCATGCTACGCTATTCGGCGAAATAATCTGCAAAAATCGGCGGCCAGGAAGCTGGCGAGCAAGCAATTAAGGAATCAGTGAGTTACGGGCGAGTAGGGGCCATTTTGAAAGCCTCGGCCGCTTGACAACCAAGGATGGAGACACGAATTCCCGCTTGCTCCGCCGCGTCAGCGAACGCCGCTGCTTAGAAATGGAATCTGTACCTCGCTTCCACCGCGAACATCCGCGGGTCGTTCCAATGGAACCCTCCGATGGTGACGGAGTTATCCACCAGCACGCGATGGTTGGTCACGTTGATGGCCGTCGCCAACAGCTTCCAGTTCTCGCCCAGCGCGTGGCCCACTGAGGCGTCGAATGTGGTGTGCACGGGCAGATAATTCCCGTTGTACGGTCCCTCGTTTGCGCCGGCGAGCCCGTTTGAAAATCCCGAGCCGTAATAGACGTTGCTCGCCAGCCACGTGTGCGCGGGCAGAATGGCGGTGAACCCGGTATTGAGGGTGTTGCGCTGATCGTGGTCGAGCGCGATGTACTGCGGTCCCAGGTCGCAGGCCGGATCGGTGGCGATGCTGCACGTGAATCCGCCGATGATGTTGCCGCGCTGCTCGGCGATCTGGTTGGAGTAAGTGGTGTAGAAGCGGCCCAGGCGCCACAGCGCCGGCGAGTGCAGCGTCAACTCCCAGGCGCGGATCAGTGCGCCATCCACCGCGATGGGAAAGTACATGCTCGATTCGCCCAGGTTGGAGTGGTCAAGGAAGTTGTTCACGCGATTCTTGAACGTGTCCACGTCGAGCATCCATCCGCGATACGGAATCTCGATCCCGAACTGGTGCTCCTCGTCGCGCTCCGACGGGATCGGCGTGAACGCATTTTCTCCGCCGCCCAGGCTGCTGGCGTAGTTCAGCACCGAGCTTGAAACCGTGAGGATCGGCGCGGGCTGAAAAAAGTGCCCATAGAATCCCCGCAGCACCCAGTTGAGCCGTGGAATGCGCACCGTCGCGCCGATGCGCGGATAGACTGCGCTCTCGTTGAGCCAGGCGCGGTAAAAGGAGAAGCGCTCGCCGCCCAGCAGCGTCACGTACGGTCCCAGCCGCAGATGGTCACCTGCATAGAACTCCACCAGCCCCGCGTTGGCATTGGCCGGTTTGTTCGGCTGCGAGGCAGCGCTGCCGTCGTTCACCTGCACGCCGAACAGATCGTTCTCGCGCTGATAAAACGAGTAAAGTCCGCCGGAAAAACTGTTCAAAAACGCACTGGGGCCCGCATCAAGCCGCGCTTCGGCCTGCGCGCCGGCGTAATTCGAGTTCTGGCGCCAGGTCGTCGCCACGGGATTGTCGCTTGCCTTGGAGTCGTAGTTCGACTGGTTCCAGTGTTCGAATGGGGCCACGGAAAAAAGCGCTTGCGGCGAAATCGTATGCACCCAGTTGGCAATCGCAAACGCATCGCGCTCGGTCTGCCCGTCGCGCAAACCCCATGAGCAGTAGTAGCCCGACGTGCATTCGTAATCCGTCTGGCTGGGATCGTAGGGAACCTGAAAGAAATCCTGCCGCAATTGCCCATCCACGCGTAGTTGGTCCTTCGGCGTCTGGTTGCGGATCAGCGAAACAAATCCGCTCTCCGAATTGGTGGCGTCGTGATCGATCGCCGGAATCGGCGTGGCCAGCCCGTAGTTGGAGCGCTGGCCGGTCAGGCTCGCATACCAGGCCGTTCTTGCGGAGTGATCGCCAAAGGCGAGCTGCGCCTCAGCACTGCCGAAATTGCCTCCGTAGAACATGAGCTCGCCGTCGCGACTGAACGCGAACCCGTTCATGGGCAGCACATTGAACATGCCGTAGGTGCGGTCGCCCAGCTCGGCATCGTAACTGCCGCGCTCCGTCTCCATCGAGTCGATGTCCTTGGGATCGATTTGCGGACCGACGTTGGAGGCAATCTTGGTATTGGGAATGGCCACGCCGTCGATGAGCCAGCTGGTTTGATGGCCCCCGCGCATGTGCAGCATGTCGTGCGTCATGTAGGCGCCGGGAACGTAGTCGGTGATCATCTCCATGCCCAGGGTGCGATCGGCTCCCGGAGTTTCCCCGATCATTTGCTGCGTGATCAGCGTGGTTGGCGTGACCGAGTCGGCTGCGCCGGGTTCACCGTGCACCACCACCGACTGCACTCCGCCGCCCACGGCCAGCGGGATATGCAGGATGGGGTTGGTTCCCGAAACCACCGTCAGCGTTTCCACAGCGCTCGAAAATCCGCTTGCCTCGACCGACAGCCGGTATACGCCGATGGGCGTCTGCGGCAATTCGAACTCGCCGCCGGCATTGGTGGTGGCGCGCAGCACGAACGCGGAGTCCGCGGCACGCAGCGTGACGGCTGCACCCGCAACCGGTCGGTGCTGCGGATCGTGCACCACGCCATGCACCGTGGCAAACACCGTGGCCCGGGCGGGCAGTGAAGAGGCCAGCAAGAGGATTGCTGGAAAGATAAAAAGGCGCTTCATCAAAAGGGACCTCCGTTCTTGGCGAACAGGGCAAACCATGCGGCGCATTGGCCCGGACTGCGGCATGAGCGGCACAGTGTTGCGATCTGGCATGCAGGCACACGCGGGGCGTGCATTCAACGCCGAATTGTCAATGCAGGATTCAGATGAGATTTTGAACGGGAGGTCCGCGGCCCGCGTGGGTCGTGGCGGGAAGGGAATGCGGCGTCGCGTGGGCGGCGCACATCACGCGCGTCCGCGACCTGGGAACCGCGATGGCAATGGCTGCGACGGTGAGCGCAGGCGGCGGAGTGAAGATTGCGGCCAATGCGCCCGGATAAGAGGGGCAGGTGAGCGGAGCGCTCAACGCCGGCGCTGCTCCGGTCTGCATCCGCGCCATGCGCGCCGCCATTTGCGCGGCCAGGGCGCAGTGATGCGCGCCATGCCGCCGGCAGCACGGAGGTAGGCTGGCATCATCGCTGCTGTCCGCGAGGGCCGACAGCGGCCCCAGCCCGAAGAACAGAATCAGGAAAATGGAGAAGCCGCGACGCATCTGCTTTGATGGTAAAGCAGCCAGCCGGGATTAGGAAACAGGGATTGACAGAGATCAGAGAGCAGAGAACGGAGATCAGAGATGAGGGACTATGCTCTCTGCCCTCTGTTGGTCCCTGTCTTTCTCATTTATCATCGAGGTGTTCCGCTTCACGAAGAGCCGGAAGCCGGGTGTGACAAGTGCCAACTCCCTCATCTCCGATGGAACCCATTGCCCCTCAAGCGCGCAAGGGGCGCATCGCGCGGCCGCTGCGCATCGCCATCTTCGGGTTCGGCACGGTGGGCAGCTCCGTGGCACGCATCCTGGTTGAGTCAAAACCGCAGGGCCTCGAACTTACGCACGTCTTCAACCGCGGCGTGGCGCGCAAGCGCGTCGACTGGGTGCCCGCAGGTGTGGTGTGGAGCGAAAACGCCGACGAAGTTCTCGCTTCCGACGTTGACGTGATTGTCGAGCTGGCCGGAGGCCTCGATCCTGCCGGAAGCTGGGTGCGCCGCGCGCTGGAAGCGGGAAAAAGCGTGGTCACCGCGAACAAAAAGCTCATCGCCTATCACGGCATCGATCTGGAACGGCTGGCCGCGGCCAAGGGCGGCCACCTCAAGTACGGCGCGGCCGTGGCCGGCGGCATTCCCGTCATTCCCGGCCTCGAGCAGGGCATGGCCGGTGACCGCATCGAGCGCATCGAAGGCATTCTGAACGGAACCTGCAACTTCATCCTCAGCAGAATGGAAGAAGGCGCCGAGTACGCGACCGTGCTGGCCCAGGCGCAGAAGCGTGGCTACGCCGAGGCCGATCCCACTGAAGATGTGGGTGGATTCGACGCTCGCGCCAAGCTCGCCATTCTTATGCGCCTCGCCTTGCGCGTGCAGGTCGATCCCGAAGAGATCGCGCCGCGGCCCATCACCACCATCACGCCTGTCGACTTTAGCTACGCGCGCGACCTGGGCTGCACCATCCGCCAGGTTTCGCGGGCCGAGCAGGTTGAGGGCCGCATCGCCGCCACCGTCGGACCCATGCTGGTGTCGCTGCGCTCGCCGCTGGCCTGGTCGCAGGGAACTGAAAACATGGTCATCGCCAGCGGCCACTATGGCGGCGACGTGGTCTTCTCCGGCCACGGCGCCGGCGGCCATCCCACGGCGGTCGCCGTCGTCAGCGATCTGCTCGCGCTGGCGCATGGCTCGCGCCGCGTTGAGATTCCCTCCGCACCCGCGCGCGTGGGCGCCGAGTTCGAGGTTCCTCACTACATCCGCTTCCTCGTCGTTGACCGGCCGGGCATCGTGGCCGCCATCACTACCGCGCTGGCCAACGAGCAGATCAACATTCGCGCCATCGTGCAGAAGCCGGGCTACCCCGCGCACGCGCTGCCCTTCGTCGTCACCGTGGAGCCGTGCAAAAGCTCCGCGCTGCAGCGCGCCCTCACGCCCATTCGCGCTCTCGATTGCATGCTGGTTGAGCCGCTGGATTTGCAGATGCTGGAGTGATAAGAGCAGGGCTCAGGTTTCGAGGGTCAGGGGTCAGAGATGCCCAACTGGTCACCGAACCCTGACCCCTGACTCGTGAAGCCTGACGCCGGGCCGGAGGCCACGTGATTGACACCATCTATCGATGTGAGATTTGCGGAGAAGAAAGCCAGAGCCCCATCCGCTGGCTTGTCATCCACTGCAACAGCGAGCAATTGACCGTCCATAAGTGGACGAAGGAAGCCGGCGACGCTCCCGGCGCGCGCCATTATTGCGGCGAAGCCCACGCTCAGGTCTACATCAGCCGCTGGCTCGAAGCCGCGTGTTCGTGAAAAGCAGGGACCAGGGAGCGGGAAACAGCGAACCGAAAACAGGGAATAAGGGAGCGAGGAAACAGGGTCCGAGTGCGCGGAAAAATAGTGGCGGTCAGCAGCTCTTTACTTTCGATCCGAGTTTTTCGCTTGCAGATCGCAGCCGATTTGCGCCTGGGCTTTCTTGTTCCCTCGGTCCCTAGGTTCCTGCTTTTTTCGCCTTCCCCGTCGACTCCCGTACCACCAGCTCCGGCTCCATCACGATCTCTTCCGGGAACTCCTTATCGCGATCCGCAATCCGCTCCAGCAGCACCTGCGCGCCGCGCCGGCCCATCTCCGTCAGCGGCTGGCGCACCGTAGTCAGCGAGGGCGTGGAATACGCCGCGGAAAGAATGTCGTCGAATCCCACCACGGAAACGTCGCAGGGCACGTGCAGCCCCGCGTCTTTCAGCGCGCGGATGGCCCCGATAGCCGCAATATCGTTGAAGCAGAAGACCGCCGTGAAATCGCGCGTCCGCTCCAGCAACGCCTGCATGGGCTTGAAGCCGATCTCGGGCGCCATGGGATGCTGCCCCGCCTTGTCTGACCACCCCGCCGAATCAATGCGGATGGCCAACTCCGGATCGAGCGTCAGCCCGATCTCCCCGGCTACCTGCTGAATGCTCTCCCAGCGGAACTCCGAGTCAGGGATGGCGCGCGGGCCGCGCATGATGACAATGCGCCGGTGGCCCAGCTCATACAGGTGCGCCAGCGCCTGTCGTGCCGCCAGGTGATGATCCAGAACAATGTTGGTCACATTCCTGCCGCCGCAGTGCGCCGAAATGGCCACCACCGGCACCGGCACCGCCAGCTCGTCCACGGCCGTATTCAGCAGCAGGAATCCGTCCACCGCCCGTTCCACCAGCATCCGCGGGTATTTGTCGAGAAGCTCCTTCGTCCAGTCGTGGCAGGCGGTGAAATAGAAGTAGTGCGCCGCCGTCAGTTCTTCTACCACGCCGCTCATCACGCGCGTGAAATAGCCCTCGCTCAGGTCCGGCGCCAGCACCCCCACGCTCATTGACCGGCTTTGCCGCAATGACCGGGCAAAGTAGTTAGGCCGGTAATTCAGCCGCTTGGCCCCCTCCACTACGCGGTTGCGTGTCTCCTGCGGGATCGACTTGGCCGACGGCGAGTTATTCAGAACCAGCGAGATGGTCGTCTGCGAAAGCCCAAGATATTCGGCCAACTTGCGCAGGTTGACATGTCCCGGCGGTGTCTTGGTCGTTCCTCTTACCATGTTTGGGCCAGGCTCCCCCTGAGACGAGAATACTCCAATTAATCGATTTTCTTGGCATGATATCGCAATATTGGGCCGCGACCGAGCCCGGGAACCGGAAATTCCTGCCCGCCCGGGCGATGTCCTCAACCCCTTCTGCCCGCTGCCGGCGATTTCCTCATTTTTACGCGTATGCAATTGATTTTTCAGACTTGTAACCTCCTTTTCACATTCGGCCGTTAGCCTGAGTCTCTGTGGACACGACGGTGCCCGAAATCCGCATTTCCCAGCCCCTGCCTCAGCCTGAACCTGCCTCCGCGCCGGGGCCGGCCACGGCCCCTGCGTTTGCGGAGCACTCCGCCATCCGGCGCTTCCTGCTGGGGCGCGGCAATTCGGCTGTCGCCGATTCCATCTTCAAAGTCCTCATGTTGCTGTGCGCACTCTCGATCTTCGTTATCGTCATCCTGATCGGCTATGAGCTGGTTTCGCAGGCGCGCCTCACCTGGCTTCAATCCGGTTTGAAGTTCTTCTATACGGCGTATGTCGACCCCGACACGCACCAGCCCCAATACTGGGACCCCGTCAACGGCCATTTCAGCGCCGTCCCGTTCGTCTACGGCACCCTAGTTTCCTCGTTCCTTTCGCTCATCTTTGCGGTTCCGCTGGCCATCGGCGTGGCCATCTTCCTTACCGAAATGTGCCCGCGGATGCTGCGCGCTCCGCTCTCGTTCCTCACCGAGCTGCTGGCCGCCATTCCCAGCATTATCTATGGTTTGTGGGCCGTATTCGTGCTCGTCCCACTACTCCGCGATTATGTCAATCCGGTCCTTGTCAAGGCAGTCGGCTGGACCGGCCTCGTCGACGACACCAATCCCACCGGCCTCGGCTATTTCACTTCCGGCATAATCCTGGCCGTCATGATCCTGCCCATCATCTCGTCGCTTACGCGCGAGGTAATGACGGCCGTGCCCCACTCGCAGCGGGAAGCGGTGCTGGCCCTGGGCGCCACGCGCTGGGAGATGATTCGCACCGGCGTGCTGCGCAACGCGCGCATCGGCATCGTGGGCGGCATCATTCTCGGCCTCGGCCGAGCGCTGGGTGAAACCATGGCCGTCACCATGGTCATCGGCAACACGCCCGAGGTTCACAAATCGCTGCTCGCCAATGGCGCCTCCATGGCCTCGGTGATCGCCAATGAGTTTGCCGAGGCCACCAGCGATCTGCACCGCAGCGCCCTGGTCGAAATCGGATTGGCGCTGTTCGTAGTCACCATCATTGTGAACGCCTGCGCCCAGTTGCTGGTGTGGGCGGTAACGCGGGGAGCGCCGTCCCAGGCGCGGTAGGAGATTTGAGTGGCCGCTGGCGCATTTGCATTCCGATCCCGGTTGCGAGCCGTTACCGATCACACCGTCACCGGCCTGGCCATCCTGGCCACCGTGCTGGTCATCGCGCCCTTGGCGGCCATCTTCATCTACCTCATCTATAAGGGCGCCAGCTCCCTCAACTGGGACTTCTTCACCAAGGTGCCCGCGCCTGAAGGCGAGTCGGGTGGCGGCATGGCCAACGCCATCGTGGGCTCGGCGGTGGTACTCGCGCTGGCCAGCGTGATCGGCGTACCCATCGGCATCGGCAGCGGCGTCTACCTTGCTGAATTCGGCCGCGGCACCAAGTTGGCCAATGCCGTACGCTTCACCGCCGACGTCCTCAACGGCGTGCCGTCGATTGTGATGGGAGTGACCGCCTACGCGCTCATCGTCTTCCGCCACGTCGTCGATCTGCCCTCGGCTCACCTGCTGTTCCCGGTTTATCAAATCATGCACTGGGTCACCGGCCATCTTCCCATTCCTGCTGTCGTGGACATGGATGACACCGGTTGGCACTTCATCCTCGGTGGGCACTTCTCGGCATTTTCGGGCGGCGTCGCGCTGGGCATCATGATGATTCCCACCGTCTGCCGCAGCACCGAGGAGATGCTGCTGATGGTGCCGCACGCGGTGCGCGAGGCAGCGCTCGGCCTCGGCGTTCCCAACTGGCGCTCGGTTCTCTCCATCACCGTCCGCACCGCCTCGCCCGGCATCATCACCGGCTGTATGCTGGCCTTCGCGCGTGTCGCCGGCGAAACCGCGCCGCTGCTGTTCACCGCGCTGGGCAACCAGTTCTGGAGCACCAGCCTTAACGAGCCCATCGCGGCGCTGCCGCTGCAGATTTACGTTTATGCCATCTCCCCCTACGACGATCAGCACCGCCTGGCATGGGCGGGGGCCCTCGTGCTCATCGCGCTTATCGTTTTGGCTGTTTCGCTGGTGCGCTGGGTCACCAGCCGCGGCGTTTTGAAAGGGGCAAGCTAAGTGGGAGTCAGCATCGAAGTGCAGAACCTGAATGCGTGGTACGGCACCAATCACACGCTGCAGGACATTAACCTGAACATCCCGGCTAATCACGCCACGGCGCTTATCGGTCCCTCCGGCTGCGGCAAAAGCACTTTCGTGCGCTGCATCAACCGCATGCACGAAACCAATCCCATCGCCCGCGTCACCGGCTCGGTCAAAATCGGCGACAAGGATATTTACGAGGACGCCACCCCGGTCGAAATCCGCCGCCGCGTGGGCATGGTCTTCCAGCGCCCCAATCCGTTCCCCACCATGTCGATTTACGACAACGTGGCCGCCGGTCTCAAGCTCAACGGCTTCCGCAATCGCCACGAGCTTGACGAGGTAGTGGAAAAGTCGCTGAAGAACTCCGCGCTCTGGGACGAAGTAAAAGACGAGCTGAAGAAGAAATCGGGCGCCAGCCTGTCCGGCGGCCAGCAGCAGCGCCTGTGCATCGCCCGCGCTCTTGCCGTCGACCCTGAAGTGCTGCTCATGGACGAGCCGGCCTCCGCCCTCGATCCCGTTTCCACTTCGAAAATCGAGGACCTGATTTTCCAACTAAAGTCGCAGTACACCATCGTGATTGTGACGCATAATATGCAGCAGGCGGCGCGCGTGGCTGAAAAGACCGGCTTCTTTCTCAACGGCCGCATGGTCGAGTTCGACTCGACCCACAAGATTTTTACCAACCCCTCCGACAAGCGCACGGAGGATTACATCACGGGCAGGTTCGGATGACACGCATACGCTTTCAACAGAGCCTCGAGGACCTGAAAGAAAACCTCCTGGTCATGGCCGGGCTGGCCGAGCAAGCCATCCAGCGCGCCATTGAGGCGTACCGGGTGCGCGATCTCTCCATCTGCGACCTGGTCAGCCGCAGCGAAATCGCCATCAACCGCATGGAGCGCGACATCGACCAGGCCGCCCTCGACCTGCTCGCCATGGAGCAGCCCATGGCCATCGATCTGCGCTTCATCCTGAGCGTCATCAAGATCAACGCCGATCTGGAGCGCGTGGGCGACGCCGCCAAGAGCATCAGCGACCGCGTCCGCTACTTGGCGGCGATGGCCACCGTCGAGCTGCCCGTCGATATCCCGCGCATGGCTTCGCTCTCTGCCGACATGGTGCGCAAGAGCCTGCAATCGTTCATCGAGGCCGACGCCGAGCTGGCGCGCGGCGTGCTCAGCATGGACGACGCCGTCGACCAGATGAACCGCGCCGCCTTCAAGGCCCTCACCAAGGTGATGGAAGAGCAGTCGCACATCGCGCCCCAGGCGCTGAACGCGCTCATGATCTGCCGCAGCCTCGAGCGCGTGGGCGATCACGCCACCAACATCGCCGAAGACGTCATCTTCTGGGTGCAGGGCGCCGACGTCCGCCACCACAAAAGCGTGGCCGCAGCCGCCGGCGCCGCCAACCCCGCCCCGGCCCCCACCGCTCCGCTCCCGGAATAAACGCCGGCGTGCAATTCCCACCGCCGGCATCCTGCGGGCTTGCCGGGGGCGTGAGCTTGTCCCCGAGAGAGCGCTAAAGCCGTCTCGTCAGCCGCGCCGCGCGCCGGGCAAAATTCATCCATGAATAGCGTCTCGCTTTGCGGTACAATGGCTGCCGCTACCCACAGCAGAGCCGAACAGGGTTTCTGGACTGCGTCGTTACGCAGGCCTGCGGGCCTCCGTACGCATTGATGCGCTTCTCACCTCAAACCCCGCAAGTGGAGGGTCCATCGTGAACACCTGCAAACGAATCGTCCTTCTCTTTGTTCTGGCGGCATGTGCCGTCGGGATCTTGGCGCGGCAGGCATCCAGCCAGGCCGCCCCTCAGCACAAGCCCCGGGTCGCGATCCTCGATTTCGACTACGCCACAGTGCAGACCGAGTCTGCAAGCATATTCGGAACCGACGTCGACCTTGGAAAGGGAATCTCCAGCCTGCTTGTTACCGACCTTGTCAGGAGCGGCTCTTACTCGGTGATCGAGCGTGCTGCGCTTGATAAGGTGCTGGCCGAACAGAACTTCTCCAACTCCAATCGCGCCGACCCCACCACGGCCGCCCGCATCGGCAGAATCCTGGGAGTGGATTACATCATTGTTGGCAGCATCACCGAGTTCGGCAACGAGACCAATAAGCAGAATGTCGGTGGCGGTGGCGGCGGCTTTCATGGGTTCGGACTCGGCGGCGTTGGCCATTCCAATTCCAAGGCCAATGTGGCTATCGACGCCCGGGTCATCAACATCGACACCGCCGAGATTCTTGCTGTAGCCGAGGGAAAGGGAGTGTCGAGCCGCTCCGGAGTCTCGCTGCTCGGTGGTGGCGGCAATTGGAACGGCTTCGGCGGCGGCAACGTCGATTTCGGCTCCAGCAACTTCCAGAACACGATCATCGGCGAAGCTACCAAGAAGGCCGTGGACCAGCTGACTGCCGACCTCGTTACCAGCGCGGCCACCCTCCCGGTCCGCGCCGTCAAGGTGGACTCCCTGGTCGCGTCTGTTGATGGTGGTCAGATCGTGCTGAACGCAGGCGCCAGGGCAGGAATCAAGGTGGGTGACCAGCTCTCGGTCGTACGCGTGGGCAAGGAGATTCGAGATCCCGCCACCGGCCAGGTCATCCGGCGGCTCACTTCCAACATCGGAACCATTCAGGCCACCGACGTTGACGATGTTTCCGCCGTTTGCAATCCAGTCTCCGGCTCTGGTTTTCAGGTCGGCGATCACGCCGTAACTCCCGGCACAACGCCAGGCTTGGGTGGCGCAGCCGCTCCGGCAACGGCTCCTGCGCCGCCGCAATCCTCCACGCCGCCCGCGGCCCCTGCGCCCGCCTCGGCAACAACGCCCGCCACGCCCTCCAATCAGGGCGCCGCCGGCGCGCCCGCTCAGCCCGACCTCACCGCGATGAGGGCCGACTTCATCCCCGGCGACAAGATTATCTTTGCTGACGATTTCTCCGACATGATTGGCGACGAACCACCGCCCCACTGGAAAGTTCGCGGCGGCTCCGCCGAGCTTCGTGTCGGCGGCGGCATCCATCAGCTCACCATCCACGGAGACGGTGTGGTGCTGACGCCGAACCTCACCGGCATACCCCCTAACTTTACCCTCGAAGCGGAAGTCCTTTACAGCGAACACTGGGAATATGTCAATTGGACATTCAAAGACAAGAAGGGCGACGAAGCCCTGGTGATCAACACGCGTCGCAACTACACCAACTTCATGCTCGAGGTTAGGGCGCGGGGAGACCAGGAACTCGAGAGCATTTACAACGATCAGATCCCCACGGACTTCGGCCAGCCCGTGAAGCAACAAGTCTGGTGCCAGAACGGGCGGTTCCGCATTTACATCAACGGCCAGCGTGTCGTGGACGTAAACCAGATCAAGCTCCCCGACATGGCCCCGCCCACTGTGGAGATCGGCAATGCCGCCGAACAGGCGTACGTCGGCTTCCGCAATGTCCGCATCGCCGAATCCGCGCCCGATTTCGGCCAGGTCATCATTTCCTCGGGCCGCTACGTCACCCACGGCATTCTTTTCGATTCCGACAGCGATGTCATCAAAGCCGAATCGGCCGCCGTCATCCAGCAGATTGCTCGCGGCCTGCAGGCCAATCCCGAACTCAAAATCGAAATCGACGGCCACACCGACGCAACCGGCTCCCCGACGCACAATTTGGATCTCTCCAGGCGCCGCGCCGAAGCCGTCAAGACTGTCCTCGTGACCCAGTTCGGAATCGATGCCGGCCGCCTGACTACAAAGGGCTTCGGTTCCTCCAAGCCCATCGACACCAACAATACCGCGGCGGGCAAGGCGCAGAACCGGCGCGTCGAGTTCGTACGCACGTAGAAGAAAAGCGCGGTTCGCGTCGGGGGCCTGCGGATCGGCCCCGCGAACGGCTGTCTGCGAAGCTGAGCCGCTACAGCGTTTTCATCAGAGCATCGATCAGTTCATCTCTACGCTGAACGGCCATCGCCCCCACATTGCTCAAGACTCGTTTCCAGGCAATGTAGGCGGCCGTGGCTAAAACCAGAAGGACCGGGACAGCCCACCATGGCTGGTCGAGCGACCAGCAAATGGACAGAACCGCCGCGCCCACCCCCAGCGTTCCAGCCTGGATCAGCATGGCGGTGAGCGCATTGGCCTGCGATCCCGGCGCCCTCATAATGCGGCCGGGATTGATGCGGTAGGGCATGGTGAGCGACAGAATGTTTCCGGCGGCGAGGTTGCACGGCAACGCAAACAGCAGCCATGCGGCAAGCGCGGCCATCAGTGCCGCGGGCGGTACGCCCAAACGCAGACTGCCCAGGGCCACCGACGCGCAGGCGACCAGGATGAAGAGCGAGCCGTGCAGCAGGTTCTTGGCCAGGAAAACCGTGCGAATGGGTGTAGGCGAAAGAAACAGCAATTGAATGCCGGCCCCCTCAGTCCCCAGGTTGTTGTAAAACAACTGTGTAAATCCCAGCAGCGCGTAGGCCACACACAGCGGCAACGCGTACGGAAACGCATGCCCCGATGCGTTCGGGTGGAAGAGTCCCGCAATCACCAGCACCAGCAATAACGGAGCCCCGACCCCCCACAGCAGGGGTACGGTGCGCAGCAGGCTATGCACCTCTTTTTCCAGCACCGCCGCACGCGCGCCGGAGCCTGCCAGCCTCCAGGTGCGCTCCGGTCCGGCCGCCTGGGCTACCGCCTCGATTCGAGCCGGCGCCGAGCCGAGGTTTTCGCCGCGATACTCTGCCCGCAGGCGCAGGCCCAGCGTGCCCGCGGCGGTCAGCGTCCAAATCCCCAGCAGGCCCAGCCACGCCGTTGCCGGCGCGGGCCGGTCTTGTGCGGCCTGCTGCGCGGCACGCGCCGCCGACCCCGCCGGCAACCATTGCTGCACCTGGTCTGCGGTCTTCAGGATCGGCGCATAGCGCGCCCGCGCCTCCCGCACTCGTTCCTGCCGTTGCGCCAGGTTCAGTGACCCACGATCCCAACGGTGATAAAACGCGGGATTGAGGAACTGCGCGCCCAGAAAGAGGGCCATGAATACCGCACCCAGAATCTCGCGCGATTTGCGCTGCGCCAGCCAGCGGTCGATCCAAGCAAAGACGGCCCGCACCAGCAGAAGATTGAAGGCCGCGAAAACCACCAGCACCAGCGCCAGGGGAACTGCCATCTGCGGCCGCGCCAGCACAATCCCCAGCCATACGCCGAAGCAGCAGATTGAGCCCACGATGGTCGACGCGTCCATCGTGCCGGAGATCAGGTAAAGCATGAAATACGATCGGAAGCGCACCGGAAAGCGCAACAGGATTCCCAGGTCCGACTGTTCCTGAAACGAGGTGACTGCGACTGGAAGCATCAACCAGACGATGCCCGCAGTCCAAAACAGGATGGGCATGCGCTGCCATGCCCCTTGCCGCGCCATGGCGTAGCCGGCAGCGCTCAGGCCGAGTCCCATTCCCAGGCCGATGACGCCGTAGAACATCCAGGCAATTCCGGTTGCGCCCAGGTCGAGGATGCCGTGGATGGAATGGAGGCCGTTGACAAACATGCGCCAGCGCATTCGCATCATGGCCGCGTACTGCGACCGCGCCTTGGCGCTGAGCGATCTCCTGCCGGTCATCCCAGCCATGACAGCTCCGGCGTCGTTCCCTGCCGGCCTTCGCCGCCAACAATGGCCAGAAAGATCTCTTCAAGCGTGAGCCGCTGCACCTGTTCGGCGCCTGGCAGACTGCTGGCCACGCCCGCCTTCAGTTCTTCAATGGATCCGTTGGCCACCAGCCGCCCTTTCGAGATGATGGCCACGTGGCTGCACAGCCGCTCCACAATCTCCAGCACGTGAGTGGTGAGAAAAATCGTCGCCCCGCGCCCGATCATTCGCTGCAGCATGGCTTTCAGCATGCCGGCGGCAATCGCATCCACGCCCTCGAACGGCTCATCGAGAAACAGCACGTTCGGCCCATGAATCACCGCCGCCGCCATGGCCAGCTTCTTCTGCATGCCATGAGAGAAGTCGGTAATCAGTTTCTTGCGCTCGCCGGCCAGTTGCATGAACTCCAGCAACTCCTCGGTGCGCTGATTGGTGGTTTCGCCATCGAGGCCATACATGCGGCCCACGAAGTGCAGGTACTCGCGCGCCGTGAGCCGTCCCAGCAGCGCCATTCCCTCCGGCACTACGCCGATCTGGCTCTTGAGATCCGGCGATTCGGCGCCGAACGGTTCGCCGAGAATCTCGATGCGTCCCGCGCTCGGTTCCATCAGCCCGGTGAGCATCTTGATGGTGGTGGATTTTCCCGCGCCGTTCGGCCCCAGGAACCCGAAGAACTGGCCCGGCGCCACACTCATGGTGACGTCTTCCACGGCCGTCAGATCGCCAAAGCGGCGCGTGAGCCCGTAGGTTTGAATGGCAGCTTGTTCCATTGTTGACAGGATAGCAATGCAGCTGTGGTGCGGGTCCTCAGACCCGCGCCCGTCTTCTCGCGTCAACATGCTCGATGCTCCGTTCTTGCGGCGATTTCGCCGCAAGAGTGGGAGAGCGTTACCGCGAGCGCAACAAAAAGCCCCGCACAAAGGGGGCTTTTCAGCTTGATCGCACCCTCGGCTCAGTGCTCCGGCGGCGCCATCGGCTGACCCGCCGCCGGAGCCGCAGGCGCCTTGATCGACACCAGCTCTACCTCGAAGATCAGCGTTGCGTCAGGCCCGATGCTCGGAGGCCCTTGCGCGCCGTAAGCCATGCTCGGCGGAATAAACAGTTGCCACTTCGAGCCCACCGGCATCAGTTGCAGCGCTTCGGTCCAGCCCTTGATCACGCCCTTCACCGGGAAAGTGGCCGGGCCGCCGTGCTTGTCAGACGAATCGAATTCCGTCCCATCCACCAGCGTGCCCCTGTAGTTGCAAACCACCGTATCGTTGAGCGTGGGTTTTTCGCCCGTCCCCTGCTTCAGGATTTTGTATTGCAAACCGCTTGGCAGCGTCACCACGCCTTCTTTGCCCTTGTTTTCGGCCAGGAAAGCCTCGCCCGCCTTGCGCGCCTGCTCGGCCTTCTCCGCCTGCTCGGCGGCCTGTTTCGCCCTGAGCTGCTGCACCGCCGCTGTCAGCACGGTCTGCATTTCCTGCTCGCTCATGTCGGTCTTGCCGGTCGAGAACGCTTCAACAAACGCTTTGGCAAACACCGCCGGGTCCAGATCGATCCCCTGCTTGCGGAAGTTCTCTCCGAAGTTCATGCCCAGCGCATAGCTGAACTTGTCCTTGTCCATCTGCGGCGCGGACGTTTGCGGTGCTGGCTGCGCCTGGGGTGAAGACTGCGTCTGGGGCGGGGGAGCAACAGGAGCTGCCGGCTTGGCATTCTGAGCAACGGCCGCACTGGCCGTCAAGAGCGCCGTCGCCGCTGCCGCTATCCATTTCGAGTAAGACATCATTGCATCCCTTTCATAGGAGGAGTTGAGTTTTCGTTCCAGAATTGACGCGGCCTGGCTCAAGAATGCTCGCCCTCGGTCGGCTGACAGGGTGGCCGAAAGCCGATCACTGACCACTGATCCCTGACCCCTGTCTTTAATGTGCCGGCGTCGCCGTGAAGCGCACACCCATCTCGTTCAGCCGGCTGCGCGCGGCGCGCGCCTCGGGCGTTTGCGGATGCCGCTGGATAAGCAGGCGCAGCTCGTGAATGCCCGCATCCCTCTTGTTAGTGGCCAGCAGCGCATAGCCTTTGTGCAACTGTGCGGCCGGGGCTTTGCCGTTGCCGCTGAAACCTTCCAGCAAGGCGTTGTATTCGTTGATGGCCGTGGCGTAATCCTTCTTCGCGTTGGCAATCTCGCCCAGGTAAAAGTGCGCCGTGCCCGCGGCGTCGTCCATGGGATAGTAATGCACGATGTCCTCAAACTCGCCTTGCGCCACCTGGTATCTGCCCGCGGTGTAGTCGCGCACGCCGGCTTGCAGCGTCTCTTCGAGCGGTGGCGCCTGCTGCGCACCCTGCGCGTCCGGTGCAGATCCGCCAGGTGGAACTCCCGGCATGCCCGGCGCCTGGGGCTGTTCGGGATTTCCCGGCTGTCCCTGCGGCGCGCCCCCCGGAGCCGGCTGCTGCTGTTGCTGCATCGAGGTCTGCATGGTCTGGATCTGCGCCTGCAGGTCCGACACCGTCTTGTCCAGCTTGGCGATGCGCGCCTTCAGCTCGTCCACTGAGTCGTTGAGCGACTGCACTTGGCCCGAGATCGTGTCCACCTTGCCGCCCACGGCCTCATTCTGCGAATTCAGCTTCTGCTGCAGCGCGTTTACGGTGGTGGTCATCTGGTTGGCTGCGTCGGCGGTTTGCTCCGCCAGATGCTGCAGAACGCCCATGCGCGTGTCCAGCGTGGACTGCAGCCGCTGCACCATGTCGAGCAATTGCTGCACCTGCGTTTGCAACTCCACCATCTCTTTGGAGACGGCGTGCGCGGGCACGGCTGCGGGGGCGAAAAGGAGAACGAGCGCCGCCGCTGGAATCAGCCGGCGAATGATACCTGATGTGTGCATCTTCAACCTTCCTTGGTTCCACAGCGAACAGAGATCAGGGAACAGGCAACCGAAACTGCTGACACCTGCCCCTGAAACCTGAACCCCTTTTTACGGCTCCATCGAGAACCCGGCTCTGCGGTTCAGCTGCCAGCACTCTTCGTTCGACTCGGTGCAGAAGGGCTTTTCTTTGCCATAGCTGATCACGCGGATGCGATCGGCGGCTACGCCCGCTGTCACCAGCGCTGTCTTGGCGGCCTGCGCGCGGTTCTGGCCCAGCGCCAGGTTGTATTCGTCCGATCCGCGCTCGTCGCAATAGCCGCCGATCACGATACGGATGTCGGAGTTCTTGATCAAGAAGTCGGCATTCTTTGCCAGCGTGGCTTGCGCATCCGGCCGGATATCGTACGAGTCATAGTCGTAAAAAATGTCCTTCACGTTGGCCTTGAACAACTCGTCCCGGCTCTGGCCGCCGCCCGGCACCTGGTAGGCAATGGGACCATTCACCGTGACTCGCGCCGTGGCGTCGGCCGAGCCGCCCTCGCCCCGCGCCACCAGGTGATAGGTGATCGACTCCGACGGGGTCACGGTCTTCACCCCCACCGAAGGAACGTCGCCGATGCCGTCGATTGAAATCGAATTGGCGTTGGTGGTGCGCCAGCTCAGTTGCACCTGGTCTCCCTGTGAGATCACGGTCGGTGTCGCACTCAATTGCGCCGTGGGAGGCGGAACGGATTCCGCCGGCGCCGTTTCCCCGCCGCCCGGCGGCAAGGTCTGCTTCTTGTGGCAGCCGCTTACCGCGGCCAGGGCACAGAGCACAAAAGCAGTTGTTGAAATCGATTTCCGTAGATTCAAGGGGATTCTCCTTCTCAAAAAACTCAAAGTGACTCTACGTGCAAAGAAACAGGCTTCTGCGTCGCCGAACTCTCCGCGCTTGCTTTGCGGCACCCATAAAATGATAGTTCATTGTGGCCGGAGACCGGTTGCCGCACGGGATTCCTCCGGCCGCATCACGAGCTTATTTCCAGCTCCAGTTGGGCATCATGTTGTCGCCCGACGTGGTCAGTTGGCGCTGGTCGGTTCCGTCGGCCAGCATCGTCCATATCTGGGTGCGATGCCCGATCTGCCTCTGGAAAACGATGTGCCGCCCGTCGGGCGACCACGACGGAAAGTCGTTGTTGCCGGCTTCGTGGGTGGCCTGCAGCCAGCGCTTGCTGGCGATGTCCATCACGTAGATGTCCTGGCCGCCTGGATCGCCGGGGCCGTACTTGCGGTTCCAACTGAAAGTCAGCAGGCCGCCGTTGGGATGCCAGGAAGGCGAAATGGCATAGCCGCCGTCGGTCATGCGCTGCACGTTGGCGCCATCCTTATCCATCACGTAAATCTGCGGCTCGCCGGTCCGCCCGCTCTCAAAGGCAAGTTGATCGCCGGTGCGCGGATTCCACACCGGCGCCACGTCGGAACCGAACGAAGTCACGGGGTGAGCATTGGAGCCGCTGGCATCGGCAACCCAGATCTCCGGGTGTCCGGATCGCGCCGAGGAGAAAGCAATCCTTTGCCCATCGGCCGTCCACGCCGGCGTGATGTTGCTGCCTCCGGTGCCGCCGGCGGGGAAGCTGACCATGCGGCCCAGGTCGATGGAGTACATGCGGATTGCCCATCCCCCGCTGCCCAGCGACGAGAAGGCAATGCGCGAGTTGTCTGGCGAGACGCGCGGCGACATGGAAATCGTGCCCAGGTGAGTGACAGGGTGCTGGTTGTCGCCGTCGTAGTCCATCACCCAGATTTCCTTCGATCCGGTGCGATTGCTTACGAAGTAGATCTTGGTTTCGGCAACGCCGTTGAGGCCGCCGCCCAGCCGCTGGATGATCTCGTCGGCAAAGCGGTGCGCGATGGTGCGCGCCATGTCCTGGCTGGCCTCCTCGTTATATTGCTTGGCCAGCGCCGGCGGGCTGCCCGCCGTGCGCGCGTCGTTCAGCCAGCCGTAAACCACCAGGCGTCCGTTCGCAGCCGAGAGCGCGCCATAAGCCACCATGGCCGCGGCGGCCGGCGGCGTAGACCACTGCGTCGGTACAAACTCCTGCGGCGAACCCGGCATGGCCTGCGGCGCCAGGCTCTTTGACACCATGTCGAAGATGCCCGCGTTGCTTAGATCGTTGAACAGGGTGTTGTCGAAGATGGCTTTCAGCGGCGTGGTTTGCGGATCATTGCCAACGGGCTTGAAATCCGCGGCCGCCAGGCGAATGCGCTCGTTGCCGAGGTTGGTTCCGGTGTGCACCCAGTCTTGGGCGGAGAGATACGGCGTTGAAAGATACGCCACGAGGAGGAATAACAGGGGTGAAGCCGTTCGAGCTGCTTTCATGCGATGAGCAATCCTTCCTGTTGGGGGACGGATGGTGATGCGCACGCCCCAGAAGCTTCGTTGCGCGCTTCCGGTCCTTCACAGTATTCGATGCCCGCAGGCGGTTTCTCGTCATTCAGGGGCCGCAACTAATTGCGCAACCCGTGTCGTTTCTATGACTCCCGCCAACGGCTCCGGCTCAACGGCCGATGCAGCAAAAAGCCCAAAATCGCGCCATCACTCTTCAGTATTCGCAGTAATACGACACGCGCAAGATACTCTGATTATAAGCGGGCGGCAGACCTCCGAAGGTGTCGACACGCTGCACGCCGCGCTCGCACGAGCTATCGAGCGTGGGGCTGCCGCTGGAGCGATCCAGCTGCAAATTGCTCACGCTGCCGTCGCGGTGAATTGTGAAAGTGAGATAAACTCGCGCGCCTCGCGGCGTGCGCGGATCGACTTCGTAGCGATTCCAGCTTTCTCCCATTTTGCGGTTGATCTGGTCGACATACCAGCCGTAAAGGCTCGCGAAGCTGTTGTCGCCCACCGTGGTCGGCCCGGCCGGTCCGGGCTGCGTCTGGCGCTGCATCACCGAGCCCCGTTGTTCGCCGTAAGGTATCGCGTTGGGCTGCGCCTGCGGCTGGTGCGCCTGCGTTTTCGGAGTCGTTTCCTCCTGGGGCTTCACCTGCTTGCCCGGAATGGGAATCGCCTTTTCGTCCACGTGGTGCTCTTCTTTGGGGCTGGGCTTGGCCGGCGCCGCGCTTGGCTTCTGTGTGGCCAGAACATTCTGGTTCACTTCCGTGGCCGGCAGCGGCAGCGGGCTTACCAGCGTCACCTGCATGGCGCCGCCCCCGCCCGGAGCGCCCCACACGTTGTGATGAAACAGTCCCAGCAACCATGCGTAATAGATGAGGAACGCGGCCAGCGAGAGATGCAGCACAACCGATCCTGCCGCCGGTCCGGCAATCGGCTCCGGCGTCAGTTCCCGTTCCAGTTGCTCGCCACCAAGAAAGCTGCTCATGCCGCGTCTTCTAGAGTTCTATTGCCCGCCGCTACTCGTTGACCCCTTGGTCTCCACCGGCTGCGTCACGATCGAGACATTGGTGATACCCGCCTGCTTCACCGCGTCCATCACCTGGGCGAAAGCTCCGAACGGCACGCGCTCGTCGCTGCGCAGATAAATCGCCTGGTGCGACGGGTCGACGCCCGCCTGGCGCAGTTTCTGCCCCAACTCGTTCACATTGACGATCTGATCGTTCAGATAGACCTTTTGATCGCGGTCGATGGTCACCACCATTCGTTGCTCGGTGATCTCTCGCACCGTTCGCGTCTTGGGCACGTTGACCTGGATACCCGACTGCAACACGGGCGCGGTGATCATGAAGATGACCAGCAGCACCAGCACGACGTCGACGAGCGGAGTGATATTAATGTCGGCCAGCGACGTCCGCGTCTGCCCGTTGCTCGTGGTAATGGCCACGCTCAGCCCTCCGCGTAGTCGCGCGAGCCGGCCGCGGCGCGCGGCTGCATGGGCTGCGCCGCCGGCGCACGCTGCGGCATTTCTTCGAGCGAGTTGAGAAGCTCGCGGCAAAAATCGTCGATGGCCGCGGCAAATATCCTGATACGCGACGTGAACTGGTTGTAGGCCACCACGGCGGGCACGGCCACAAACAGCCCGGCGGCGGTCGTGACCAGTGCCTCGGCAATGCCGGGCGCCACGGCGTGCAACGTGGCCGATCCTGCCTGTCCCAGCCCCAGGAACGCGTCCACGATGCCCATCACGGTTCCGAACAAACCCACAAACGGGCTGGTGCTTCCGATCGTCGCCAGCCACGTCATGCGCCGCTCCAGCGCCGTCACCGCCTCGCTGGCCGCGGTCTGCGCCGAACGCTCCAATGCCGTCGCGTTACGCGGCGGGCCCGATCCGCCGGTCTGGCGCTTATAGTTGTCGTAGACATCCTCGAACACCTGCGCCAACGGGCTCGAACCGTAATCGCCAGCCAGCGAGGCAATATCCTGCAGCCGCGACGCCTTGCGGAACGCCCGGATAAACTTCCGGCTCTGCTTGGTGGCTCGGCCGAACGCCGCCCACTTTCCCAGGATCACCGTCCACGAGTACAGGCTGGCGATCAGCAGCAAGACCAGAACGCCGACGGCGATCGGCCCGATGTTGGTCATCAAGCCGGCCAGCGCGGTGAAGCCATGCGCCGTCATGGGCTCGGCCGGCACAGGGTTCGTGCCGTTATCGGCCTGTAGAATGTAGATAAACGCCGCAGTAAAAATCGCCAATCACCTCAATCTCAACGGTATCAGACCCGTTTCCAGCGCCCAAGTTACCCTTCGGGTGCCTGCCGCAGCCACTTTCAGGTCACAGGGTTAAAAAAACGGCTTTGCGCACGCCTTGCAACCGATCCCCATCCCTCTGGCCGTGCTATGCTTCGCTCGGATTGTCTGAGTCATGATTGCGGGTGCCCGATTCCCGGCGCATAACCGCGTTACGCCTGGAGCGGGAGCCCATTTTCGATCACCCTGGGCGACTGCGTTAGAACGGACCCCTATGCTCCTCGAACTGCACGCCGAGAACTACGCTGTCATCGATCACGCCACCGCCTCTTTCGGTCCGGGGCTCAACCTCCTCACCGGCGAAACCGGCGCCGGCAAATCTATTCTTGTAGACGCGCTGGCGCTCCTGATGGGAGGTAAAGGCTCCGGGGAACTCGTCCGCCACACCGCCGACAAGGCCGTGGTTTCCTGCGTCTTCGAGTCCACGCCCGGCGCCGAATCCATCCTCGAGGCCAACGGCATCGACGCCGAAGGAGCAGAGATCATTCTCCGCCGCGATATCCTCGCCAACGGCAAGGGCCGCGTTTTCGTCAACAACCAGCCCGCCACCGTTGCCGTACTCAAGCAGCTCGCGCCCGAGCTGGCGCTTGTGCACGCGCAGACTGAGAGCCTGGCCAGCTTCGATCCGGCGCAGCAACGCCTCCTCCTCGACCGATTCGCCGGCATTTCAACAGACGCAATCGGCGAGGCTTTCGCTCGCTGGCGCGATGCCCAGACCAGGCTCAACGACCTGCTCCAGGGCGAGCAAGACCGCCTGCGCATGGTCGATTTGTGGACCTACCAGCGCAAGGAGATCGAACAGGCCCGCCTCGAGCCCGGAGAAGATGAGGCCCTGGAAACGGAAAAGCGCGTGCTGGCCAACGCAGAAAAGCTCTATGCCGCCGCCATGAGCGCTTTCGATCAGCTCTACGAAGGCGGTTCCAGTGCCGAGGCCGCCCTCCGCGCCGCCATCCGCAACGTTGAAGAGCTGGCCCGATACGACGCGCGTTTTGCGGAATCGGCGCAGCAGCTCGCCGGCGCGCGCGCCTCCATCTCCGACGTGGCCGCCACTCTCCGCGACTACGCGGAGGGAATCAACGCCTCGCCCGAGCGCCTCACCGAGATCGAAGACCGCCTCGCGCTGCTCGACCGGCTTAAAAGGAAGTACGGCAAGACCGTCGCCGATGTGATCGCGTTCGGTGAAGATGTGGCGCGCAAGCTCAGCGAGGTGGAAGACCGCGACGAAATCCTGAAAACACTGCGTGCGACGCTCGATCAAGCATCGTCGCAATATCAAAAAGCTGCTTCTGCGCTGACGGCCGAGCGCAAAACCGCCGCCACCAAGCTGGCAAAGTTGGCAGAGGCCCAGATCAACTCCCTGGCCATGAAATCTCACTTCGTTGTTGCTGTTTCGGCCAGCGAGCAAGAGTCCGCCTGGACTTCGGCCGGCTGGGATGCAGTGGAATATCAGATCGCCACCAATCCCGGCGAGCCGCTCAAGCTGCTCCTTGAAATCGCATCCGGCGGCGAGCTTTCGCGCGTGCTGCTCGCGCTTAAAGTGGCAGTTGAAGAATCTTCGTCGAAGACCAGGAAGAAAACCACGCCGCGCACGCTGGTCTTCGACGAAATCGACATCGGCATCGGAGGCCGCGCCGCCGAAGCGGTTGGCCACAAGCTCAAGGCCCTCGGCCGCGCGCAGCAGGTTCTGTGCGTTACCCACCTGCCGCAGATCGCGGCGTTCGCCGATCAGCATCTCGCCGTGGAGAAGCGCGAGAAGGACGGCCGCACGCAAACCCGCATCCGCGTTCTCGACGACCGCGCCCGCACTCAGGAAGTCGCCCGCATGCTGTCCGGCGCCAAGGTCACTGACACCAGCCTGGAGCACGCCGCGCAGATGATCGCGGCCAGCCGGTAGGAAGGGTAGGTCGAATGCACAGAGGATTTATGTTCCGTCGTAGTCCTCAAGATAGCCGCTCCACTCTCCACTGAGATCATGATCGCGGTGAAGTCCAGTTCGCCGGCCAGACCGCGCACTACGCGCAGGCCCCCTTTGAGCGCGTGCAGCAGGGAAGTGCAGTGCGCATCACGGGCACCACTCCCCTTACCTGTTCCGACTTCAAAATCGACCGCCCTACTTTCCTCACCGTGCCTATCAAGAATGAAATCCCCGTCCGGGTCGACATGACCTGGCACGAAGCTACAGGGAATAGCCAATAACGATGGGAAATAGCCAGTAGCCAATAGGTAGGAGAAGGCTGCCCGCGAAGCTGGCGATGGAAGGTAGCCCCAGTCGTGAGAGTGGGGAATGCTATCGCCGCCTCTCGATCTGCTGCATTTCACCGGCCATTTGCGCCCTTTTTCGCACGCGACGCTCACCAGCGACCCATCCCCAAAGTAACGGCGCTTGCCGCGGTTTTGTTTTGCTTTTTCCCGGGCGCTTCGCTACTCTCGAAAACTAATCAGCTGCAGTTTTTTGCGCCTCCGGGACCCTGTTCGGCGCATGGGTTTGCCTTGGAAATCCCCGTCTTAGGAGCACCCATGCGAATGGTGTCGACGCGCAACTCTCTGCCGAAGAGCGGGTTTCTCTGCACATCGATTCTCGTTGCTGCGTCGCTGCTGGCGGGCTGCGGCGGGTCCGTCGCCGTCAATCTTGGAACCGTCGCGGCCATCTCCGCGCCGACCGATATCGTTCGCGTCAATCAGACCCTTCAGGTCAGCTCTACGTACCTCGCCTCCGGCCAGGCGATGATCTTCTCCGTCAATGGAATCCCCGGCGGCAACTCCGAGGTCGGCACCATCACTAACACAGGCCTCTACACGGCGCCCGCGGTCGTTCCCAATCCTTATACCGTTCAGATCACCAGTTCCATCGCACGCTTCCCCAACGCCACTCCGGGTTCCATATCGGTCCAGGTGTGGAACCCGATTCCGGTTCTCGCTTCGGTCAATCCGGGAGGGTTTTCCGAAGGCGTCACCACCGTCACCGTAACCGGCGCGCAGTTTGTTTACGGCGCGCAGATCAGCTGGAATGGGGCCCTGGTTCCCACCACGTATATCTCGGCGACACAACTGGTGGCGCAGATCGCCGCTCCCATCCCCGGCACCTATCCGCTCACGGTCACCAATCCCAACCCGGGGTCGACCAGCGCGCCTCCGCTCAGCCTGATCGTGGGGCCGGGCCAGGTGGTGCTGCAGCTCGAGCCCTACTCGGGCACCGACGTCCGCGTCTCCAACATGCTCAGCTTCGGCCTGACCGTGAATGGTACCGATAATCCCGGCGTGACGTTGCTGGTGAACGGCGTGCCGGGAGGCAATGCCACGGTCGGCACCGCGGTTCAGAATACCGACGGATCGATCACCTACACCGCGCCGCCGGTGGTTCCCTCGCCCAGCAACATTGTCCAGCTCACCATTACCAGCGTCGACAACCCCACGGTTTCGATTGCGCAGAACATTTCGGTGATGAATCCCATCCCGATTCTCATTTCCGCTTCGCCCATGACCTTCAATCCGGGATCGGCGACCGTGGTGGTGACGGGAGCGCAATTCATCAGCGGCGCGCAGGTGCTGATGAACGGCGTGCCCATGCCGACCACCTTTAACGGCGGCACGCAACTGACGGCGAGCATCGATCCTACAGAGCCAGGCAATTTCGATCTCCAGGTTTTGAATCCGGCGCCCGGCCCTGCCACTTCGGCCGATCTGATCGCCAGCGTGAACGGCACCCCGCCGACCCCCATCGTCAACCCTCCCGATGCGGCGCGCTTTCTTGAGCAGGCCACCTTCGGCGCTACCGACAGCGACATCCACGACGTTTCGATGAACGGCTACCAGTGGTGGCTCAACCAGCAATACTCCATTCCGCCCACGCCGACGGAGCCCGCTGTCAACCAGGCGCTCATCGTCAACAACCCGCCGTGCGCCTCCGGCGACCTCAAGTGCAATGCGGCGCTCTTTGTCGAGAACAGCCAGAACGAAAACCTCGTGCAGGATACCTTCTGGCAGCAATCCATTACGGCGCCCGACCAGCTCCGCCAGCGCGTCAAGTACGCGCTTTCGCAGGTGTTCGTCATCTCCAGCAACAATTCCACGGCCATTCAAAATATGCCGCGCGGCGAAGCCGGCTATTACGACACGCTCGGCAACGATGCATTCGGCAACTTCCGGCAGCTCCTGCAGGACGTGACCCTGAGCCCCATGATGGGCCAGTTCCTGTCGATGCTGATGAACGACAAGGGCAACGCCACCACCGATCCCGATGAGAACTACGCGCGCGAGGTGATGCAGTTGTTCACCATCGGCCTCTGGCAGTTGAACGACGACGGCACGCAGCAGTTGGCCGGCGGCAACCCCATTCCCACCTACTCCAATACCGACGTCATGGGCCTCGCTGCCGTCTTTACCGGCTTCAGTTGGAACGTGCCCGGCGACAGCGGCGACGATGCCTGGTCAAACTGCTGCATCTACGTCGGCCCCGGCTACGGCGAAGAGCTGCTGCCCATGGCCAGCTATCCGAGCCACCACTCGACGGTCGAGAAAGACTTTCTCGGCGTCACCATTCCCTCTTCAGGGAGCCCCGATCCAGACGGCGATCTCAAAATCGCACTTGATACCCTCTTCAATCACCCCAATCTGCCGGCGTTTTTCTCGAAGCAGATGATCCAGCACATGGTCACCAGCAATCCCAGTCCTGCCTACGTCTCTCGCGTTGCGCAAGTTTTCAAGAACGATGGGACCGGCACGCGCGGCAACCTGCAGGCCGTCATCTCCGCCATCCTGCTCGATCCGGAGGCGCGCAATTCGGCCACGTATGTTGGCAACCCGCAGTACGGCAAGGTGCGCGAAGCGCTGCTCCGCTACACTGAGTGGGCGCGCGCCTTCAGCGCGCAGTCGCGCACCGGCTCGTTCGACGTTGGTTCCACCGAGGATCCCATCTACGGCCTTGGCGAGATGTGGCTCCGTTCTCCCACCGTCTTCAACTGGTTCAGCCCGCTCTACACGCCGCCCAACAGTCCCATCCAGCAAGCCGGGCTGCTCTCGCCCGAGATGCAGATGACCAATGTCTCCACCGTGGTGGGTTACATCAACTATCTACAGAGCGCCATCGGGGCCAACGCCACCTCAGGCCCTGATGTATTTGCTTCCTACGCCACGGAGATGAGCCTCGCGGCCACGCCCGATCAGCTCGTGGACCGCCTCAACCTGCTGCTGATGTCGGGGCAGATGAGCAACAACCTCTACAACCAGATTCTCTCCGCAGTCAGCGCCATCCCGATTCCCACCGGGGATCAAAACGCTATCAACGCCGCGCTTCTTAGCCGCGTGCAAACGGCAGTCTATCTCACCGTGGCGTCGCCCGACTTCGCCGCGCAGCAATAGGAGCCCGCAATGTGCACTTGCAAACAAACCCGCCGGCAATTCCTCAGAACCGCCTCCCTGGCGTCGATGGCCGGCTTCTACGTGAGCCCGTTCTTTCTTGAGCTCAACTCGCTGGCCGCCATGGCGCAGGGGAGCGGTAGTTCCGACTATCGCGCTCTCGTCTGCGTTTACCTGCAGGGCGGCAACGACGGTCACGGCACGGTGATCGCCACCGATACCGACTCCTATGCTGCGTTCGTCAGCGCGCGCTCGGGCGCGCCGGGCCTCGCTTACCCGCTCAACGAGCTGCTGCCCATCACTCCGTTGACGCCGCAGAGCGGCCGCACCTTCGCGCTGAATCCTAACCTCGCCGGCGTGCAGAATCTCTTCAACGCAGGCCGCGCCGCCATCGTGGCCAACACGGGCACGCTGGTGACCCCCGCCACCAAGACGCAGATCAACAACAACACCGTGCAGTTGCCCGATTCGCTCTTCTCGCACTTCGATCAGACCGCCGCGTGGCAGGCCATCGCCTCGAACCTGGGCAGCGGCGAGCACGTGGGCTGGGGCGGCGCCGTGGCCGATGCCATTGAAGCCATGAACATGAATTCCAACTCCATGTTCACCTGCATCTCAACCTGCGGCAACGCGCTCTTTCTCGCCGGCCAGACCTCCTTCCAGCTCAACGTCACGCCCGCCGGCCCTATTCCCATTTACGGACTGCAGCAGCCGCCGTTCGGCCTGGCTGCGTCAGTCAATCCGCTCAACTCCATCCTCACCGCCGAAGAAAGCAATCTCTTCGCGCAGGAGTACGAAGTCGTCGTGAATCGCTCCATGCAGGCGCAAGCTACGCTCGTTACCGCCATGGCTCCGGCGGGGCCAACGGGTGTGGCCAATCCGCCGCAGTATCTCGACCCTGTCAGCATGAAGCTGATGGACAACCCGCTGGCCGCTTCGCTGCAAACCGTCGCGCGCATCATTGCAGGCCGCGCCAGCCTCGGCGTCACGCGTCAGATCTTCTACGTGCAGCTGGGCAGCTTCGACACCCACAACAACCAGGCGCAGATTCACTCGCAATTGCTCACCCAGCTTGGCGCGGCGTTCCAGTATTTCGATGGCCTGATGGTGGGCATGGGCCTGAGCAACAACGTGACCACTTTCACCGTCTCCGACTTCGGCCGCACCCTCACCTGCAACAGCAACGGCACCGATCACGGCTGGGGCAGTCATCACTTCGTCATCGGTGGCGCCGTCAACGGCCAGAACATGTACGGCACCTACCCGGTCGTCGGCACCGATCAGGCCAACGACGTGGGCGAGGGTCGCCTGATTCCCACCACCTCGGTCGAGCAGTACGCGGGCACGCTCGCGCAGTGGTTTGGCCTCTCCGACAGCCAGATTCGTACCGTCTTTCCCAACTTCGCCAATTTCGGCTCGAATCCGTATCTCGGATTCATGAGCACTTGAGTTCGAACTCGACGTCAAGGGGAGTGTCGAGATTCGGGGACTCCATCCTGGCGGAAGGGTTTATCTTCCGCCAGGGTGGGGTGAAAAGGCAGGCAGAAGGGAGCAGCCAATAGCCAGTAGGTGGAAGCCGACTGCAAACAATAGACAGCAAACAGTAAAGCTGGAAGCTAACAATTAAAAGCTGAGAGCTCAGGGCTGACGCGTTATTTGCGGATGCCGACACCGGGCACAGGGCCCGTCGGTGGAGGGCTCGTCGGGCTACTTGCTACCCGGGTCCAAGTGCCGGTGCCGAGCTTGCCTGAAAACACCACTGCGTTCCCTCCAGGCTGAATGGTGTAGGTT
>Ga0335078_10000923_pt1 | contig 44628 bp, 44 predicted proteins | sample Lox_Sample_32_FD_206711 | JGI IMG/M metagenome (GOLD analysis project Ga0335078, IMG submission 206711) | Soil microbial communities from Loxahatchee National Wildlife Refuge, Florida, United States - Lox_Sample_3.2 | ecosystem: Environmental > Terrestrial > Soil > Wetlands | place: USA...
CTGCCGCACGGTTGGGTGACCTTGTGGACGGGCACATTTTCCCACATGTCCATGCCGACCAACCGCTTGACTTGGCGCTTGAGCGTATGGGCACCGCCCACCTAGACCTCTTACCAGTCGTCAGCCGCGCTGACATCCATAAGTTGGAAGGCGTAGTAACCTTGCAAGACCTGTTGAATTCATTTGGCGTGAGTCCCGAGGTTCAGGACAGCGGTATGGCAAAGGCAGGCGAAAATCACCCAGTGTTTCATCGACAGTAAGACGGGTAAGAGCATGGCAGACGATCCTTGATTCGGTTTGGCCTTCCCTACTTGCCGCCGATCAACTGCTGCGAGAGATAGTTGGCTACAGGTCATTCGATTTTTGTGGCTTGGTGCGCGACTAGTTGCCAGCGGCCCCTGTTCTTGACCCAAACGTGCAGAAAACATGGGTGCAGGCTGACTTCGCCTCCGTCGAGTTTCAACCTGACGCGTAAGCGGCTCGTAGTCACGATGGTGTTTTCGTAAACTCTGGCGTTCTGCTCCTCAAACTCGATGGACTCATAGCGGGGTTGTCCTTGAGTGACCGAGGCAATGAATTGCGCTTTGGTTTGGGTGTTGCCCCCAGTGTGCGTGTAAGTGAGATCGTCGGCGAGGAGCTGATTCAGGGCTGCGGAGTCGGCGTGCATTGTGGCATCCGCCCACTTGCGATCCAGAGCTTTGCCACGTTGCGGAGTTTCAGCCTGCATGGAAATGGCGGGGCTGAGGACGGCAACGAAGATGGCAACGCGCCATGCAACGAGCAAGAAGGCGAGACTGAAGAACCTAGCAACTCCGCGATGATGCCGTTCAATAAGGGTACTAATCGAGTCCATGTGTCCTCCCATTCCTGATTCACGAATGCGCATACCAATCCGAGTGCGCCGACCATCGACTGCAAGAAAGGCATTGGGTTTCTGTCCACTGGTGAAGGCAGGCTGGGCAGACGCCTCCTGTATCGAAGGTGTTCCATTCGTGTCCGCAGGTGCAGAACCAATTGTCCTCTTTGCGGGGCGACCAGCCGCACAGCGGGCAGCGGATGCGCGGAGGTTCCGACTCGCCGGGCTTCTTCTCTTCCTCAAGCTCGCGATCTGGAACTGTAGAAAAAGTGAGCACATCAGCACCCGGTTAATTGGTGCTTCCTTTCGCGAGGACGGCATAATGCAGTCTGACGACTCCATCTGGGAACCTTTTGGTCGTCAGTACTTTCAAAGGCACGTCTCGATGGCATGGCGCAACCAGCGGAATGCCCTCTCCAATCATCGTCGGGATCAGATGAATGATGAACTCATCCACTTGCCCGCAATCAAGAAAGGCAGCAACAAGCTCAGCCCCGCCCACCAGCCAGATGTCCTTTCCCTTTTCGGAGAGCAGGCGCTCGGAGAAGATATGCACGTCTTCACTAACGACACTCACCTTCGGGCTGGCGGCTTTCGACACCGTGCGAGAGAACACATAATTCTTCTTCCCTGCGTACCCGTCAGCCATTCCAAACTTGACTGACAGGTCGTAGGTCTTTCGCCCCAAAATGCAGGTATCAATAGAGCGATAGAAAGCACCCATGCCATGATCCCCCTTGAGATTCGGACGATCTAGCCAGTCAACAGACCCGTCTGCGCGTGCGATGAAGCCATCAGCACTCACCGCTACGTAGACGATGAACTTGCGCCTGCGACCCGACTTTGGCATTCGGAGAAAGATACCATCGCGGGGCTTGCTCCGCGACTAAAACAATTGACCTTGAGAGTGCGCCAGTACGACAGGTCGCGAGCACTCGTCATCATCGTGCGCCACGTGATTGATTCGGTTGCTCACCGGATAGCACTGCATCAGACGGGCGTCATAGGGCCTCAGCAGTTCGCAAAGCGCGGCTACGTTCTGGATTCCGGGATCAAGCCAAATATCGTAATGAGCAGAGTCGAGAATCACAGGCATTCGGTCGTGAACGGCTCCGGTCACGGAGTTAGGAGTCGTGGTTAGAATCGTGCAGCTTTTGATCCACTGCCCCGCGGAGTCTTACCAGCCGTCCCACAACCCGCCGAACGCAAATAACTCTCCCTCATTGACCTCGAAACAGAACGGTTGCTTGGCTGCTCCTGTTCGTTTCCACTCATAGAAGCCATCAGCAGGAATCAGGCACCTACGGAACTTCAGCGGACCGCGAAAGGCAGGCTTCTCGGCGGCTGTTTCCGACCGTGCGTTGATCGTGCTTGCACAGCCGGAGGCGTCCTTATGCCCACCATGAAGACATGTCCAGCGGCCATCATGCCCTCTTGGTCCAGTTGGGGAAGCGCATCCAGACGCTACGAAAGAGAAAGGGTGGACGCAGACCGACATGGCGGTCTATCTGGACATGAACCGGGGACACATCTCAGACATTGAACGGGGCAAGCGCGAGGCGGGCATCATCACCTTACAGGTGATCGCAAAAGGGCTCGACACGACGATGTCGAGTCTGCTCAAGAGCCTATAAATTCCCAGATCCAACCTGACGGTACGCCACGAGGATGCCGCTCTGCTCGACGGACTTTACTGCCGCTCAATCTGCACCAAACCATTTCGCGTCGTAGCCATAGTTTGTAGACGTCTGAAAACGCCCCGAAAACGCCACTTTGCCGGTTTTACTTGTCACAATTCGCGGGGGTGTTTTTCGGCATCGCAAAGTCTAACCCACCCTGCCCGGGCAAAGGTCCTCGCCGACGCACACTTGACTCAAATGCTCCAGCCTCGCGGTGGCCAAATCTTCCCCCTTGCGTCATCTGGGGAACACTTGGGGGCAGCGCTGGATTCCGTTGTTGAGCAGCGGGCAGCCCGTTCAGTTGATTGACGACTGGGGCGCGGCTGAACTGCGCCAACACTGTCATGCTGACGAGAGCCGTGAACAGGCTGATAGATTGAGCGGACTTCATGGTGTCCTCCAGTGGATTGTGCCGGGGGCCGTCTCCGGCTTCGGGGGATAGCCGGAAAGAGAAGCGAAGGAATTCTGACCTTATCAGGGCGGCATGTCAAGGTCGGCGCGGACGATCCGCTGGATGCCCCTGCTCCGGACGAAACAGGCTCATCCAAAGAACTACCTGCAATTCTTTACCCCATTTGTATTAGTAACAGATGGTCACTGCCAACCCCTTCTCATCGCGCTCTGGCGAGCAAACGCAGTCTGCCTTGCCTTGGTGCCACCTCATCGCCGTCCACGCCGCCGCCGCTGCATCGAGAAGGTCGTCTTTCCCGAGTCCCGGCGGTCGGCTCAGCAGATGATGCTCGATTTCTGGGAAGACAGGGCTCAGAATACCAAGCCGCTCAACCACGCCCGCTTCGCTCTTCTTCCTGTGCACCAACGGGCGCTGTTCATTCAGCGCCCAGAAGCAGACCTCGGGGTGAACCTCGAATGCCCACTGCTCAAGGAAAAAACGGCATCTCGCAGCCCTCAGCAATAGCGCCGCCCTCAGAGCGGACGCCGCTGAATCGGCAGTCTGCGGGATCTTTCTTTAATCGCCTTGGCGGGAATAAGTGTAGGGGCAATCTGGCACGTAAAGTGGGCAGATCCGGCTGCGGCTCTATTGATAATTCCGTTTGTCCTTCGCGAAGCATGGGAGTCAATACGAGGGCGCCCATGTCAGTGCGGCTGAGATCATCGGGGTAGCGACGCAATGTGGGGAGGCGAGGCGCGCAAACTCACTCTGATCTCATGGTGGTCAGTAATCGCGGATCCTCACATTCAATGATCTGGAGATCGGATCGGTATCGGAGCATGTTCTGGCTTATGTTCCTTGCGAAGCGCTCGTAACGAGATAGCCGGGCAAAGGTACTGTTGACTTCGGCGCCTGTGTTTGCTGTACTAAAGACGATGTTCACGGTGAAGGAGTTCACCGAAACCGCTGTTCCCACCATTTAGCCGGGTACAGCTGATGACTCCTGACAAGCGGAGACTTGTCGCGGAGTCATACCCGGGCAAGGAATCCGAGAAAACTAAAGAGGTTTCCCAATGGAGAATGTCTGGGCCCTCGCCTCAGTGTGGGTGGGACTGGCGCTCATCGCGACGCTTGTCGCCATTTGGTTCAAGATCTCTACCGCGCTGAGCGAAATTGTCGTTGGGACAGTTGCGCAACTGATCATTGGGGCTTTCTTCGTGCACGGCGAACTGGGCGCGAAAGCCCCCTGGGTCACGTTTCTTGCCGGCACTGGCGCGATCGTTCTCACGTTCCTTGCGGGCGCCGAGCTCGATCCACAAATCTTCCGCATGAAATGGAAGGAAGCCACCGTCATCGGGCTCGTGGGTTTTTTCGGCCCGTTTCTCGGATGCACGGCAATTGCGCACTTCATCTTGCACTGGACCGTTCGATCGAGTTGGCTAGCAGGTGTGGCACTGTCGACAACGTCCGTGGCGGTAGTCTATGCGGTCATGTTGGAACTGGGTTTCAACGTCACGGATTTCGGAAAGGCGGTCCTGGCAGCATGTTTCATCAATGACCTGGGCACCGTAATCGCGTTGGGCCTGATCTTCTCCCCGTTCACCATCAAGACCCTGATCTTTGTTGGAGTGAGCGTCGCTGTCTTTGCCATTCTGCCATTCCTGACGCCGCGGTTTTTCAAACGTTATGGTGGCCGGGTGTCGGAGTTGGAGGCGAAGTACCTGCTTTTTCTTTTGTTCGCGATGGGAGGGTTGGCGGTTTGGTCGGGAAGTGAAGCTGTGCTTCCCGCGTACATCATCGGAATGGTCTTGGCGGGCACCGTGGGCAAGGACCACGTTCTAATACGACGCTTGCGGACGCTCACCTTCGGCCTGCTCACGCCGTTCTACTTCATCCGGGCGGGTTCGTTTGTCTCAGTGCCTTCTCTGGTCGCGGCTCCGCTCATCTTCGTGACGCTGTTCTTTGCCAAGATGCTTTCCAAGGTTATTCCATTGTTTCCGACAGTTAAGACTTTCAAATATCAGCGAGAAGAAGGGCTGTACTTCACGCTCATGATGTCCACCGGTTTGACATTCGGTACGATTTCCGCATTGTTCGGATTGAATCATGGAGTGATTGATCAAGCGCAGTATTCGCACTTGGTGGCCACCGTGATTGGGAGTGCCGTGATACCAACCATGATTGCTAACGCATGGTTTATGCCGAAACACCTGCTTGTCTCGAACAAGAACAAAGACGCAGCATTAGCCCAGCCTGCGCATTCAATCCAAGTCGAGGAGGGAGCATGAGCGGAAAACGACACAATCCCCACTTCCGCAAGCTGTTGGTGGGGTACGACGGCTCCAACGAGTCTGAAAAAGCAGTCGAAGTGGCGTTGTCACTGGCGGAATGTGTTGACGCAAGTGTTCTGATCCTTGCCGTCGCGCGACCACCGGAGCCGTCCACTTCTGTCGAATTGGAGGCCGTACTCGATGACGCCAAGGAGCACTTTGAGGAAGGCTTTAAGAAGATTCGGGAGAGGGCAAAGGGGCACGAGATTGAACTTCAGACTGCGACTGCAGTCGGACATCCAGCGGAGCAGATTATCCACCGAGCGGAAGCCGATGGCATTGATCTCATCATTCTCGGCCGGCGGGGACGCTCGATGATCTCCCGGATGATGCTGGGTTCGGTCTCGGAACGAACGCTGCGTTATGCGCACTGTCCCGTGATGGTTGTTCACTAACGGAAGAGTAATCGCAGGAAGCTCGATGAAGATCGCGATCATTTCGGATTTGCACGGAAACTATGAGGCCGTCCGCTCGCTTCCAGAGGGCTACGACGAACTTTGGGTGCTAGGAGACCTGGTGAACTACGGCCCGGAACCGGGATCAGTGATTGATTTTGTGAAAGCGAGAAGTTCGGTTGTAGTTCGCGGCAATCATGACCACTCGATTGGATATGACGTAGACCCGCGTTGTACCGCGCGCTATCAAAAGATGGCCGAAATGACGCGCAAGTACAGCGCCTCGGTTCTGAAGAAGGAACAAAAAGACTTCTTACGTCAGTTGCCGCTCAGTCTCGAAATCAAGCGTCAAGACACCCGGTTCTATCTCTGTCACGCAAAGCCATCCGACCCGCTATACGGGTACTGTCCCGAGCAATCTGACGAATGGGCCGCAGAACTAGGTCGAGTCAAGGCGGACGTATTGCTTGTCGGCCACACGCACACTCCCTTTGTCCGGCAAATCGGCAGTCAGTTGGTCGTGAATCCAGGCAGCCTCGGGCAGCCGAAAACCGGCAAGTCGGACGCCTGTTATGCCATCTGGGATAACGGTTCCTTTGAGCTGAAACAATTTCCTTATAGCGTGCACCAAACGGTCGCGCGGCTGCAGGCAATTCGATTCCCGCAAGACGTGGAAAAAGATCTGATCACCGTTCTTCAAACGGGATCGGTGTAGTGCCGTACTCATTTCATATGCATTAGCTAGGAGAAATCATGTCGAAGATAAAAAGTGTAGATGCTTTGGAGATCCTGGATTCGCGCGGCAATCCAACCATTCAAGTCAGTGTCGCTCTTGAGAGTGGCGTTATCGGGGTGGCAAAGATTCCTTCGGGCGCGTCCACTGGAAAGCACGAAGCAGTTGAACTTCGTGATGGAGATAAGGCTCGCTACAAGGGTAAAGGAGTTCTAAAGGCGGTTCACAACGTCACCAAGTTGATTCAGGGAGCCGTCAAAGGAATGGATCCCGGCCATCAGAAATCCCTTGACGAAGAGATGATTGCGTTGGACGGAACACCCAACAAATCGAAGCTGGGAGCCAATGCGATTCTGGGCGTGTCGATTGCCGCCGCGAAAGCTGCCGCGGCAGAGAAGACGATCCCGCTGTATCGCCAATTCGCAGACCATAGCGATTACGTACTGCCTGTACCCCAATTGAATGTGCTCAATGGAGGCCGGCACGCCGACAACAATGTGGATTTCCAAGAGTTCATGATTGTTCCCGTGGGTGCGCCGAGTTTCAGCGAAGCACTCCGGGCCGCAGCTGAGACTTTTCAAAGTCTCAAGCAAGTCCTAAACGAAAAAGGCTATGAAACGAGCGTGGGCGATGAGGGAGGTTTTGCTCCACGCTTGCGTTCGAACGAAGAGCCAATGGAACTGATTCTATTGGCGATCGAAAAAGCGGGGTACAAGCCAGGCAAAGATATTGGTGTGAACCTCGACCCGGCCGCCAGTGAGTTCTACGACAACGGACAGTATGTGTTTCACAAGTCGGACAAGACAAGAGTTCCGACGAAATGATCGCGCTTTGGGCTGATTGGATGAAGAAGTATCCGATCTTCTCTTTGGAAGATGGACTGGCCGAAGACGATTGGGCGAGTTGGAAGAAACTAACGTCTCAGCTCGGCAATCAGGCTCAACTCGTAGGAGACGACATCTTCGTGACCAATCCCGAGATTTTTGCCAAGGGGATCAAGGAAGGTGTTGCGAACTCTATCCTTATCAAGCTCAATCAGATCGGCACTGTCACCGAGACGCTTCGATGTATCGAGTTGGCACGGAAGAACCAGTACACGTGCGTTGTTTCACACCGCTCTGGCGAAACCGACGACACCACGATTGCGGATTTCACAGTCGCGATCGGTGGAGGACAGCTGAAAACCGGATCGGCGTGCCGCGGCGAGCGCATTGCGAAATACAACCGTTTGCTCGAAATCGAAAAGGAACTGGGGCAGAACGCAAAGTATGCAGGCCGGTCGGTCTATCCGCGCTGGAAGGAATAGCAGTGCGCGAACAGGTCGGGATTGCGGCGTAGGGTGATTCTGGCTTTGCGCCGCAGCTCCGGTCACCTTATGAAAGGTACAAGGGCAGATTCTCAGTACTCGCGAACGACCATGACATCGGATTTCATTTTCGGTCGGCAGGAAGAGCGCCAGCGGATGAATCAGTTCTTGGCTAAACGACGGCCGTTTCTCATTTTCGGTCCATCGGGCGTAGGCAAGACCCTGCTGTTTCGCGATGCCGTGACTGAGTTCCAGTCAGTTCTCTACTGCGACGATTCTTCCACCATCAATGTGGTTTTTCGCAGGCTTGCCCTTGCGTTGCTTCAACTGGACAGTCCGCGAGCTAAGAAGGCCTTTCGCGACGAGGCTGCCATCGCTGCGAAGTCGGCCGTTTCGTTGAAAGGGATTGTGCTTGACGCCTTGCGCGAGGGTGAGTACTCGATTGTGCTTGACCACCTCAAGCGTCCTTCATATTCGTTCGCGGCCGCGGTTCGCGAAATCACTGGTTGGGGATCGACACCGGTTAGCGCGCTCGCCCGCTCCAGCCACATGGAAGACACTGGATTTCTTCAGCCTCTATATGGAGACCGTTCGCAAAAATGTGAGATCCGGAATTTCGACGACGCTATTGCCGAGCAGTTTGCCTGCGAGATGATCAAGCGCCGCTGTCTTTCCGGCGCCAACATGGCCGACTTCTTAAAGAAGGTCCTTCAGTTTAGTGGCGGAAACCCAGGAGCCATCATCACGATGGTCGATATGGCGAGGTATCCAAAGTACCGGTCTGAAGATCACATCAAGATTTCGCCGTTGTATATCGATTTTCGGATGCAAGGAGGAGTAGCGAGGTGACGGATTCGCTCAACTCGAATCACGAGCGGCGTCTTTCTGTGACGTGCCGTCATATCGACAAGCTGCTGGCAGAGATAGAAAGCGCGCTCAACGTGTCCGCGTCCAAGCTGGCATTTCCACAGTATGTACCTGACTTGAGCCCTGCCCAGCGGCGAGTTATCGAAGATTACATCAGTCGGATTCGGGCTCAACTCGTTCGTGTGCTGGACGGTCAAGGGATTGAGCGTCCACCCGCCGACATCCCGGTTTCACGAACTCTCCACTCGCACCTCACGTTCGTCGATATTGCCGTCGAGGAATTGAAGCCCGAGTACATGCGAGGTTATGGCGAGATACCTTCGGCCGCCGCCGTGGAACTCAATGGCATTGCTGGGGAACTGCAAGGCTTGGTGCGGCAACTTGATCAGTATCTGATGCGCGGAACAAGGGAGAACCTCGGAGATCGCCTCGCACGGCTTGAGCAGTCCGGAGAGGAAGTCTCGCTCGTAAAGAAGCTGGAATCGGTGATTTCTGAGCATGGGATGGTCGAATTCCGGTCCACCCTATCAATGATTCTCGATCGCTTAGAGGACAACAGCTTCGAGATCGCGATTTTTGGACGCGTCAGTTCAGGCAAATCATCTCTGTTGAACGCCATGCTCGGAACCGCTGTGCTTCCAGTGGGAGTGACGCCGATTACGGCGGTTCCCACCCGCTTGTTATATGGAGAGCCAGCGGCGGTGCATGTGTGGTTCGCCAATCGGCAACCTGAGCAGTTAGATCTTTCACAGCTGGCGGAATTGGTTGCAGAGCAGCTCAATCCTGGAAACACGAAGCACGTAACACGTATCGTCGTTCAGCTTCCTTCAGACCGACTGCGGGAAGGCATCGCATTTGTGGATACGCCCGGTTTGGGATCATTAGCTACCAAGGGAGCCGCCGAAACGCTGGCATATCTGCCGCGATGTGATCTGGGTGTTGTGCTAATAGATGCCGGATCGACGTTGACACCGGATGACCTCCAGACGATTCAGATCCTTTATGACGCAGCCATTCCGGCAGCGGTTTTGCTGAGCAAGGCCGACCTATTGAATAGCGTAGATCGCACTCGTGTGATTGCGTACGTTAAGGATCACATCAAAGGGGAATTGAACCTGAACCTCCCGGTAAGGGCGGTGAGCGTCGTGGCAGGAAGCAAAGATCTCTTGGACCGTTGGTTCAACGAAGACATCGCTCCCTTATACAGTCAGCGCCAGGATCTGAAGCTTCGCTCGATCCGACGAAAGCTGGGAGCACTTCGACAATCCGTAGAAATGGCGTTGCGTTCGCGGCTACGACGCAAGGATCAAATCTCACCAAAGAAAGTAGAGCAACTCCGCGTCGTGGAAGCTGAATTACGGCAGGCGACTGGCCGCTTAGAAGAAATGAAGAAGATCGCGAGAGGCGTTGCTAACGATCTCGAGTTTTCTTGCTCTCGGACCTTGCGGATCGCTGCAGCCACCTTGATTGAGTGCTGGCTAAAACAGACGGCTGATGATACAGCGGGAGACGCGATTGTCCGTGACGCCGTGGCGAAAGCAGTTCACGACCAAACCGAGTCGCTTCGCCGACGCATAGACAATATGACCAGCAAGCTACTCGAAACTCTGCGGGCCGCCGCCAAAGTGCTCGAGATCGAAGACGTCCCTGTCGATGGAGAGTTCTCCAGCGTAGTACGCGACATGCCTTCCTTCGAGCCATCATACGGTGAACTGCGATTGAAACGTTCGTTCTACTTCAGCTTGATCGGGCAAAATCTCTCCGGATCTCTAGTAGCGAAGAGACTGGCCAGCGTGATGGGAGAACAGTTCGCACGATCTCTATCGGCCTATCATTCGCTCCTGTATGACTGGTCGGAACGGACGCTGAGCCAGATTCAACGCAAGTTCGACGCCTACGCCAACAGCTACCGTGCACAAGTGGCGGGTCTGATCGGGGATGGTCCAACGCCCGCAGACCAAGACGGAACGATCCAGCGTGATTTGGTAGCTCTTGAGAACAAATGAGGGAACGATCGGTCGGTAACTGAGACAGATTCCGTGGTTTGTAGGCATCGTGACATGGAAAGGAACAGAGCGACTTGCTGAAATACGTGATGGTTGGGGTGGGAGGATGTCTTGGTTCCGTCTTGCGTTTCTGGCTTGGCAGCTACATCGGCGGAAGGATGGGAACGCGATTTCCCTATGGAACATTCGTGATCAACGTCACTGGCTCATTCCTGATCGGCCTCATATTCGCTTTGCTGCAGGCCAAGACGCAGTGGAGCCCGAATTGGCGCTATCTCATTCCGATCGGATTCATCGGTGGATACACGACATTTTCGAGCTTTGAATACGAGACGCTCCGTACCATCCAGGACGGCCAGCTTGGATTAGGACTGCTGTATATCGGGCTCAGCGTCTTTGTCGGATTCGTTGCGGTCTGGGGAGGGGTCATGACCGGGAGGGCAATTCCATGAAGGCGGACGCGATATCAACCGGCGCAAGCATCAACCCGGCACTCACCAAGGGATCGTGTCCGGTGTGCGGAATCTTGAAAGATTTTCAGTGGACGCTTACGGAAACCACCCATCCACAGGCAGATCTGCATTTATGCAACTTTCATGGCTGGGCACTTGCACGCTCGCGTGGGAAGCTTTCGCGCTCAACGCCGGGGGAGGCCGTGACGAATGTTTTCCTGGCGATGCTGAAAAAGCCCTTGACGGGCAAGGTGAGCACCGACGAGTGTTCCCTATGTCGCCGCGTATTGGAAGAAGAGGTCTCGCGGTTGCGCGAGTTGGCGCATAAGCTGCAAGAAGGGATGTTCGCCCAATGGATGAAAACACAGGGAGCGCTCTGCATCGATCATGCGGAAAAGGTGAAGGAATTTGTTCCGATAAGGCTCAGGACGCTTGTCGATGAGATCGTTGAGCGAAACCGAGTGGAACTTGAGCAAGAACTGCAAGCATTTCGCGAGCAGTTGAAACACGGAATACATGAAGGCGGCGGGCTCTTAGGTCGTGCTGCTGAGTTTTTGGTCGGCCAAAGAGGACTTTAGTGCGAGGAGGAAAATGTGCTCACACCAGGGCCAGGTAAGAAGGTGGGAGTTTACGTGGGGGAGGACCAAAAGTACCACGGGGCTTCTGCCTATGCTGCGATTCTGGATTTTCTGTTCTTCCATGGTGTCTCGGGAGCAACGGTAACTCGCGGGATTGCCGGTTTCGGTGCTGATCATCATCTGCAAACAGATCGTTTCGTTGACCTTGCAGCAAAGTTGCCGGTGAAGGTCGAGTTCATTGAAACCGCAGAAAAGGTGGAAGAACTCCTTCCCAAACTGCGGGCGATGGTCGGGACTGGGCTGATCGAAATGCACGACACGACGATCGTAAAGCCCGCTGAGAAAAAGAAAAAACAGCCCGTGCTTGAAGCTCTTCCTTTGAAGAGTGAAAGTGAGGCCAAGATGATGCGCATTTACATCGGAGAAAACGACAAATGGAATGGCAAACCGTTGTACGAAGCGATCGTGAGCGGTCTTCGCGCTCATGACATAGCGGGTGTGACCGTCTATCGCGGCATTCTGGGTTACGGCGCCAATCGCCGAATTCACAAGGACGCGAAGCTCAGCCTCTCGCACGACCGTCCGATTCTCTTGTCTGTCGTGGACACAGAAGAAAAGCTACAAGCCTTCATGCCGGTCCTCGACCAGATGGTGCAGCAGGGGCTCGTCGTGCTGTCGAACGTGGACATCGTAAAGTACAGCCACAACTACGAGAAGGCCGAACGACGTGAGGAGACGCGGATATGAGACTGGAAGGTAAGGCCAAGATGCTGCGCATTCACTTCGGGGAAGATGACAAGTGGCACGACAAGCCGCTTTATGAAGCGATCGTGATGAAGTGCCGCGAACTGGATATTGCCGGAGCCACAGTCTTCCGTGGAATCGAAGGATACGGAGCAAGCACTCTCATACACAAACAACATCTCCTTTGGTCCTCGGACCGACCGATTATGGTCTCCGTGGTAGATACCGAGGAAAAGATCAAAACTCTAATTCCAGCGCTCGACGAAATGGTGGACGAAGGGATGATCGCAATGTCGGAAGTAGAAGTCATTCGCTATGTGCATCAGGAAGGAGTGCGATCTCTCGGCTAAGCAGTGACCAGAAACGATGAACCCCAACAGCGATCAAGTGCCGACAACGGAAAAGAACGCCGCGGGCGTCATTGACACGCCGTCCACTGCAGCAGATGGGGCTGCTCGCCTTTTGAACTTGGCAACCGTCGCCGAGGAGTTGGGCGCTCAGGAGGTCGCCGACGAATCGCGAGAATTGGCGGCCCGCGTCTCCGAGGGACGTTTCTACGTTGCGTGTGTCGGTCAATTCAAACGAGGCAAATCGACACTAGTCAATGCTCTGATCGGTCAGCCGATCCTTCCCACAGGGTTCATTCCTGTGACTGCGGTGCCGACCGTTATCCGCTTCGGCACCAAGGCAAAAGCGCGCATTCGCACGCGTGAGAGTGACTGGGAAGAGATTTTGATTTCAGACTTGAAGCAATATGTCACCGAGGAACTAAATCCCGAGAACAAAAAAGGTGTGCACGGAGCAGAGCTATTTGTCCCCAGCCGGCTACTGTCGTCGGGGATGTGCATCGTCGATACGCCGGGTCTTGGCTCGGTGTTCACCGGCAATACCGCCGCGACACAGGCTTTCATTCCACACATCGACGCCGCGCTCGTCGTGGTCGGCGCGGACCCTCCACTGGCGGGAGAAGAACTCGCCCTAGTCGAGGCGGTTGGCAAGCAAGTTCAGGAATTGATTCTGGTGTTGAATAAGGCCGACCGGACGACCGATGCGGAACGAGAAGCTGCCTCTAAGTTCACTCGGCAGGTGCTGCACAAGAAACTCGGGCGGGTTGTTGGGCCGGTTTTCGAGGTCAGTGCCCAGGAGCGAACCGAGAATCGTGGTCCCGAACGTGACTGGAGACAGCTGGTACACGCACTGGAATCCCTGGTCGATGACTCTGGGCGGCAATTGGTACGCGCCGCATGCGAGCGAGGCCACGAACGCCTGAGTGAGCAAGTTCTGGCCATGATCAGTGAACACCGGGATGCGCTTCGCCGCCCCATCGAAGAATCGGAACGACGGATTGCGGTAATGAAGCAGACGATTGCCGAGGCGGAACGTTCGATGCGCGAACTCGGCTTTCTTTTCATGGCCGAGCAACAGCGGCTTTCAGACCTTTTTGTCGACCGGCACAAGGCATTTGTTCTGTCCGTCCTGCCCAAGGCCAACGAGCAATTTGAGGAGATGGTCCAGTCGACTCCATGCAAATTCGGGCCATCCTACCGGCGCCACATTATGAGAGCCGCTCAGCAGGTCGCACACCACCACGTGGTGCCATGGCTGAAGCCTGAGCAGGACGAGGCGGAAAGAGAGTACCGAGGTGCTGCCACGCGCTTCGTGGAGATGGGCAACGATTTCTTACAGAAACTTGCGCGAGCAGGTATTCCAGAATTGGCGAGAATGCCGCATGCACTCGATCCCGAGGCCGGCTTTCGCGTTCGCTCGCAGTTCACGTTCATGGAGTTCATCGAGCTCGCCCAACCGGCCTCTCCTCTGCGGTGGATTGCAGACGTCCTTCTTCCACTTTTCGGTGCCCGAAAACTGATTCAAAACGATGGCCGCGAATTCCTCGTAAGGTTGATCGAGACAAATAGCACTCGCGTGCAAAGCGACATCCTCAACCGAGTCCAAGAAAGTCGAGGCCGACTTGAAGTGGAGATTCGTAAGCTCCTGCATGAAGTGAGCAGAATTGCCGATGAGGCACTGGTCCGCGCCCGCAAAGTAAAAGAAGAAGGTGAACCCGCGGTCGAAGCGGAGCTACAGCGTCTTGATGCCTTGGAGGCGGAAGTCTCTGGTTTGACCTAGTTGACCTCTAGTTCGAGCTGCATGACTAGGGAATAAAGGGTTCGCAGATCACAGAGCCGGACCAGTAATGCTGGCGGGAGCGACGGGACTCGAACCCGCGGCCTCCTGCGTGAAGGCAGGCGTTCTAACCAGCTGAACTAAGCCCCCGCTTTGAAAACCGATTTCGTACTATTACCGGCTATTCCTCTGGCTGCCGTCGTCTACCAAAGTTCCGGAAATGCCGCGATAGGGTCTCGACCCAATTTGAATTGTGGCGCTGAGCGAGGCTCAGCAATCTTTGTGCTCGGTTGCGGAACACCTGGTGAAAAACTAGGGCTCACTATCGCTGCCATAGCCTGGATCACGGGCAAACCGGAAACTGAAGGTTCGCAACAGGATTGCCCAAAAACCTACTTGGTGGCAGCTTTACAAATCCTTGAAACTGCACGGACACAAAATGCTCTGATCGCCTGCCCTCAAACACATGTTTTTAGACTCATTCGAAAAAAGTGAATCTTAATTCATCACAGCGAGTGGTGGCCCCGGAGTTTGGTTGAGGAGGAGAACTGCCGGAGGCGTAGCCGACCGCACTGAAGTCTGCATTGATGGCAGTGGGCGAGCCGAACGGCTGCTATTTCCTCGCCGCATCGGCGGGAGGCGTCCATGTGAAGGCGTAGTACTTGTCGCTCCCGGCGTAATAACCTACGACTTCTCCAGCTGAGTTGATTCCCATCGCGTATGTCTCGACAGAACCCGGGAACTGCAACGTGATGAGGGTGCTGTTCTGATAGACAAACCCAGCGTTGATCCCTGACGATGGCTGGTAGTATCCGACAAGTGCAGTTCCCTCCGGGTTAATTCCGTACACCTGAGCGCCCGGAGCATTGGGTATGGTTGCAAGGATGCTCTGCGGAATTGTTCCGCCCCGCACTTGCGAAATGAAAAGTTTCATTCGCAGCGGCATCGAACCTTGGGGATCACCGACTATTTACCGGAAACGAAGGGGAGATCAGGAGTAACGACTATTTACCGGAAACGAAAGGGAGATCAGGAGTAGAAAAAAATGTTTAAAGTACCGATCTCAAAAACATTCGCGCTCGCCCTCCCAAGCATTTTGATGACAGTCAGTCTTGTGCAAATTTGCTCCCAGACATCCAGAGCGACGGACACTCCGCCCTTGAGCCCAGGATTAGTCTCGTGGTCTTCGGGCTCGACGTCTTGTACAGCGGGGGAGAACAAGACAATGCCATTAGAAGGGGCGGTTTGCTACACCGCAACAATTTCCGAGATTATTCCCCGCACCAACTCGAGTTCACGATTGCGCTGCACACCGGCCTGCGACCGAGTGAGATGTACGCATTGAAACGAGACCGGATAGACCGATCGCGCAGACTAATCTCCATTCCCCAAACCAAGAATGGCAAGGCGCGCCACATCCCCTTGAACACAGAAGCAATGGCCGCATTCACCGAATTGTTGCAGCGCCCCAGCCCTGAAGGCTGGGTGTTTGTTACTATGGATGGTGAGCGGTTGCGCGGATACAAACATTGGTTCGTCCGCGCTGTTAAAACAGCTGCCATTCGTGAGTTCACGTGGTACTGCCTGCGGCATACCTTCGCCAGCCGGTTGGTGATGGCGGGAGTGAATCTGCGAACCGTGGCAGAGTTAATGGGGCACAAAACGATCCAAATGACAATGCGCTACGCTCACTTGGCACCCGAGCATAACTTGGCCGCGGTCGAAAGGCTGGTTTCGCTTAACTCTCATTCCGGCGAGGCCGTCATGATGCAGGAAACGTAAACTGCCACCTCTACTGCCACCGCGGTTGAAGCTGGGACGATAGCTGCAACGGCAAGCATGCGCTAAGTGTTTTTGTTTGTGTTACATTGCAATGACGTGGGCGCGTAGCTCAGGTGGTAGAGCAATGCCCTTTTAAGGCATGGGTCGCAGGTTCGAATCCTGCCGCGCTCACCAAATAGTCTCCTCACCATGTTTGCGATGAAGCCTGGAATCGCTTGAGATGTTCGAGCCCCAGGTTGGAACCTTGCACGCTGAAGACAATTCGGGCGCAACATCAAGGTCGCTCGAATCAACTCAACGCTGACTCGCCGTGCCGATGTTGCGCCCGCATTAACTCCGGTTTTTCCGGCTTGCTAGTTTCGACCCTTCGCGATTGGGGCCAGGAACCAAGGGGTAGCGGTCGGATCAGCCTTCAGGAAGTTTAGCACCTGATTGGCAGCCTTCTCCTTCCCCGCTCCGTCCTGATTCGGGTGAACCCCATCGTTTTTGAGATCGGGACAGGTCCAAACCAGACCTCCCAAGTCTGGCACCACCAATCCGTTCGACCAGTAGTACGGTCCCCATGCTATCCAGGGTGCCACTACCTTGCCATGGGCGGGATTGTAGTTCAGCTTCGGATCTCCGCTTAGCTGGGCCTGGATCGCCCACTTCACCGCAAAGCCCGTCTCAAATGCGTAGGGCTCAGGATTGTCGGTCACAATCCCGTTCGAATATCCGCCATAGTAGCGGGACGAAAGATAAAGAACCTTCAGGTTTGGGAAGAAGTACAGCAGGTTTTGAATTACCTGCTCCAGGGCAGATTGGAAGCTGGTAACATCGCTCGGGAAAGTCCCCGAGTAGATGCTGTCTACCGGTTCCATCCAAACCGCCTGCACTTGTTCCGGGTAAACTCCGTAGTTCGGGATGAGATACTTCATCATGGTCGTCCAGTAGGCACTCTGTCGATCTTTCAGCAGGCCCTGGGTTGCGCCACCCTGTCCGCCATTCACGATCACAAGCGAGGGGTTCTTGGCGGGATCGGCGTTTCCATCGCGATCAACGTATTGCCCCTCCAGAAAAGTAATCGATTCCCCAACCACCAGCAGCACTTCTTTCCCATCAGGGTCAGGATTGCCAAACTGGTCGAGGGGCTGAATTTCTTTCGCGAAGCTAAGGCCGTCATTCAAGTGGCCTGGCGGCATGGTATTGGAACCGTGCGGATACAAGCCTGCTTCGTAGCCTTCATAGGTTCCTGTGCCGAGCACATCCAGTCCTTCCATCAAGGTATCCGTGCCGGTCACGTCCCAGGAGATGTTATTGCAAGCCGCTCCCGTGGCCTTATCCACCTCCGCCGTGATCGCCTCCGACACAGTTGCCGGCGGATTCGCGGAATCTGTAACCTGCACAGTGAAAAAGTGGTCTCCGGTTTTTGCCGTCGGAACTACGGTGCCGGAGATTACTCCTGAAGACGACATGGTCAGCCCCTGCGGCAGTTGCGATCCTGTCTGCAAGGCCCAGGTGTAAGGAGGCGTTCCCCCCGCGGCGTTCATCTGCGCATAATAGGCGGCGCCCTGGGTCAGCACCGGCAGGATTTGAAACGTCGTCAGCTCCAGCTTCCTGGCCGCGGTCCCCACGCCCGTCAAGTCAATCCCCTGCACAGGCAAAGAGTCATAGACGAGCGTCAAGGTATTGGTAAATGTTCCCGGTACGCTTGGCTGGAAGTAAACCTCGAACGAGGATGAGCTACCCGGCTGGATGGTGGCTTGTTCTGTCGTGCTGGTGAAGAAGGGCGGATCGGCGGTGATGGTATCCACCGTAAAAGCTTCGCTTCCGGTGTTGGTGATCGTCACTTCCTTGCCTGCCGATGTCACGCCCTGGGTGACATTGCCAAAATCGATGGCGGTTTCGCTCAGGGTAGCGACCGCGGTCGTGGTCGCGCCGGTTCCAGTCACGGTTGCCGTGATCGGTGCGCTCCCTTTGACATTGACCGTCAATGTCCCAGTCGCGGGTCCCGCCCGAGTTGGGGCGAAAATAAGCGTGTAGAAGGCGGTGTCGCCGTTATTCAGTCCCCAGGGGGCCAGGCCGTAGATCACCTGAAATTGCGACCCGGCAAAGGAAAAACTCGTGACCCTGGTGTCGACGCCCGAATTGTTGGTGATCGCAAAGGTGCACCCTGTGGTCTTGAGGGGCACTGTCAATGTGCCAAAGTCGCAGGAATCCGACCCGGAGCAAAAGCCGGTGCCCTGCTGGCAGCTGATGGTAATACCAGCTGGATTGTTCTCGGACCTTGCCTTGCCAAGCCCCACAAATCCAAGAAACACCGCCACCAGTCCAACTAGAAACACGCGTTCCCAATGCCGTACCATCACGTTGCCTCCCTCCTCAAATACGCCGCTCAATGCGTGCGGTTATACCCCTCATGTTTCGTACAGACCCGCCCTGGCTGCAAAGGCAGCAGGCAAGCCCGCATTCTGACTTAACACTTTTCTGTGACTACCAACCTAACGGGGGAAATAGCATGATCACTTCAGGCGCCCAAGCGCGGCGCCCTCAATCCGCAAAAGCTCTTGACAATTTGCTTCTACTTCCTGCCCGCCGGAGCCAAAAACCACGGCGCGGCCGTCGGATCCGCCTTCAGGAAATTCAGAACCAGATTGGCGACTTTCTCTTTGCCGGATGTCGGATGGATGCCATCGCCCTGGAAGTCCTGGCAAGTCCAAACCAGGCCACCGAGATCAGGCACGACTAATCCATTCGACCAATAATAAGGACCCCAATCCATCCACGCCGCTACTACGGGACCGTTGGCTGGATTGTAGTTCAGGTTGGCGGCTCCGTCGATCTGGTCCTGGATGGCCCACTTCACGCCGAACCCGGTCTCATAAGCATACGGTTCCGGATTATCGGTCGCGACACCGTTCGAATACCCGGCGTAATACCGGCTCGACAGGTAGACCACCTTGAGATTGGGAAACAGAATCAGGGCGTTTTCCATGACCTGCTCCAGGTCCGCCTGGAACATTGAAATATCGCTGGGGAATGTCCCGGAGTTGATGCCGATTACCGGCTCAATCCAGATCGCCTCGATTTGTTCCGGCGTAACCCCGTAATTCGGAATGAGGTAGTCGATCAACGTGGTCCAATATGCGCTGCTCAGTGATACCAGCTGGTCCTGCGTGGCCCCGGCTTGCCCGCCGTTCACCACGACCACAGCGGGGTTCTTGCCAGGATCGGCGTTGCCATCCTGAGCAATGTTCTCCCCCTCGAGATAAACGATGGATTCCCCGAGCGCCAGCAGTCCTATTTTGCCGTTCGAGTCTGGATTGCCGTTCGCGTCGAGCGGCTGGATTTCTTTTCCGAAGGTGATGCCGTCATTAAGATGGCTGGCCGGCGGCGAATTGGATCCACTGGGATACAAGCCGCCTTCGGACCCTTGATAGGTGCCGGTTCCCAGCACATCGAGCCCTTCCATCAGCGTAGTGGTGCCGGTAACGTCCCACGAAATGTTGTTGCACGAGGCGCCGTTGGCCGAGTCAATCGTGGCCGTCATGGTCTTGGTCGCAGTCACGGCCGGCTTTTCAGAGTCCCTCACCCGCGCGGTAAAGTAGTGCGTTCCGGTTTTCGCGGTAGCACTGACGGTGCCTGAGATGAGCCCTGTTGAGGACATCGTAAGGCCGCTCGGTAAGCTTGAACCCTGCTGCAGCGCCCACGTGTAAGGAGCTTTTCCACCCGCTGCCGCCAGCTGCAAGTTATACGCAGCTCCCTGAGTGAGCGCCGGGATGATCTGAAAATTCGTGACCTCAAGCGGCGTCGTTGCCGTACCCGCCCCGTTCAGGTCAATGCCCTGCACGGGCAGGGAATCGTAAACGATCGTCAAGCTGTTGGTGAAGTTTCCAACTACGCTCGGTTGGAAGTACACATCGAAGACATAGGTTCCGCCGGGTTGGACGGTTGTAACCGGAGTGGACCCGGTGAAAAACGGCGGATCAGCCGTCACTGAATTCACTTTGAAGGCTTCCGTCCCAGAGTTGGTAATCGTCACCTGCTGGGCTGCGGAAGTCACGCCCTGGGCGACGTTGCCAAAGTTGATATCCGTCGTGCTTAACGTGGCCACCGCGCTTGTGGTACCGCCGGTGCCTGTGACGGTGGCGGTGAAAGGCTGCTTATACCCTTGGACATGGACGGTCAAGGTACCATTCGCCACCCCGGTCTGGGTGGGCGCGAACACAATCGAGTAATAATCGCTGAATCCCGCGTCAAGGGGCCAGGGAGCAAGTCCGAACACAATCTGAAACTCCCCGCCGGTGAACGAAAAGCTGCTGACCGTGGTGTTCCTGCTTGTCGTGTTCGACAGTTGGAATGTGCAAGCCGCGCTCTTCAGCGGGATGATCACGGTGCCCAGATTACAGGACGTAGTGCCCGAGCACAGCCCGGTGCTTTGCTCGCACGTGAGAGTGATTGAACCCGGCTCCGCCTGGGACCTCGCCTGTTTGAGGCCGATGAAGCCCAGGAACAACAAAATGGCAAAAATAAGAAGCGCGCGCTGGCAAGACTGTGACATCTACTGCCTCCGTCCCGGAAGTTGCTGCTGGGTATCCCTCTAATGGGTGGGTATTATACCCCGGTTTTTCCGGGTTGCAATGGAGCAGGGACTTTTTTCCTGTGGGTTTGCTAAGCCCCGGGTTCTGACCCAGGGAATCCGGGCGCAGGTGCAGAAAATTCGCATGTTTACCGCCCCTGGCAGGGCAAATATGGTCAATCGCTTTAACTCAAAGTGAAAAGTATTGCATCTGCCGGATTTGCGAAGACTGCCCTGACGTGACCGATATCAGGCGAAAGCCAACCTAGCGACCGTGAGACCCTAGCTGGCCCGCTGCTCGGCAGCTTCCTTCTGAGACAGGTAGCGCAGCAGGATGTCGCGGAGCGAGACTAATCCCTGGACGTTCTTTCCCTCGGCGACAAGGATGTGGCGGAAACCAAATTCCCGCATCAGAAAAAGACACTCTTCGATGGTCTCGTTGGCGGGAACGGTTTTCGGATTTGAAGTCATGACTTCAGAGACATAAGTCGTCCCCGGTTGGCGGCCGGCGGCGACCACGCGATTCTGGATGTCGCGTTCCGAAAAAATTCCAACCAGCTCTCCGTTACGCAGGACAGGCAACGCGCCGATGTTGTGCTCCATCATCAGGCGCGCGGCTTCAAGGACGGTGGCATCGGCCTCGATAGAAAAAACCCGGCGGTCTTTAACCAAATCGGAAATCAGCGCCATTTTGTGTCTCCTCGGGGCCAGAAAATTGGGATCAGCGGCCCCCCGCCACCAACGGAAGTGCTAACCACTTTATCATGTCCGCGAACCTGCCGGATAAAATCAATGTGTCAAATGGCTCCGCATCTGCTATCGTCTTGGGTCATCTCCCCAAAACCTTGATAAGGAGTCTTCATGACTCAATTAGATCGCCCCGAGCCCAGCCGGACGTATCGCTGGCTGGTGCTCTTCTTCGTCAGTCTGGCGATGTTTGGAAACTATTACGTTTACGACTGTATCGCTCCGGTGGCCGATTTGCTCTCGAAGCAACTTCACTTCTCCGATCAGAATATCGGCCTGCTGCAGGCGATCTATAGCATTCCCAATGTCTTCATGGTTCTGATCGGGGGATATATCGTTGACCGGATCGGGACACGCAAAGCGATCTTTATTTTTGGAGTGCTGTGCCTGGTGGGTGCGGCGGTCACGGTGCTGGCCCCGGTGCTCGCAGTGATGGCGACCGGTCGTTTGATCTTCGGTCTGGGAGCCGAGTCTCTCATCGTGGCTGTAACCACGGCAGTCGCGAAATGGTTCCGGGGAAAGGAATTAAGCTTTGCCTTCGGCATCAACCTGATGATTGCCCGCTTTGGCAGTTGGCTCGCCCAGAACTCTCCCACCTGGGCCAGGGCTTCTTATACAAATTGGCGCGGACCGCTGATGATTTCTGTTGGCTTCGCCACCCTGTGCGTCATCGGCGCCATCATTTACTGGGTCATGGAATCCTACGCGGAAATGAAGATGCACCTGGGCCATCAGGGATCGACTGACAAAGTGGTGTTGCGTGACATATATCAGTTCGGGCTTTCCTATTGGTATATCGTCGCTCTCTGCGTGGTGTTTTATTCCGCCATATTTCCCTTTGAAACCTTTGCCATCAAGTTCTTTATTGAAGCCCACGGCACCAGCCGTGAGCTGGGCGGATTTCTGGTGAGCATTCTCACCGCGTTCACCATGTTCGGCACGCCGGCATTCGGGTTATTCGTGGACAAGCTGGGCAAACGCGCCCTGTTGATGATGCTGGGTTCCATGCTGCTGATCCCGGTTTACCTGATCATGGGCTACACCCAGATCAGCCTTTACGTCCCTATGGCAATGATGGGTGTGGCATTCTCGCTGATCCCGGCGGTCATGTGGCCCTCCGTAGCATATATCGTCGATCAGTCCAAGCTGGGCACGGCGTACGGCTTGATGACCATGATTCAAAACATTGGCCTTGCAGGATTTAATCTCCTGGTCGGATGGGCCAATGACTATAGCCACGCCGGCCCGCAGAATCCCGCGGGATACCGTCTCGGAATGTGGATTTTCTCAATTCTGGGATTCCTCGGCGTATTTTTTGCCTTCCTTTTACGTCAAAGAGAAACTGGCCCCCTCGGTCACGGGTTAGAAACCATAACCACGGCTTCCGCCACGGCGGGATGATTTGCGGTGGCCCAGTCGGCTTGCATCGCCAGCACAAAGATTCCGTACCGTTTGTGTCTTCGACGAAGGGCCGAGAATCTATTGTGGTGACGGGAATCGCAAACATTTGAAGACCGGTTCGCGGCTTCCAGCATGGGGCAGATGGTTACTTTGGAATGGGCCCAGAGCGCACGAAAGTTCATGATTTTGTACACCCCCAGCACCCTGCGGCGGGCCTTGCAAGCAGTACAACGAAAAGAGAGTTAGGCCGCATCAGACCAAGTGCGGCCGGAAAAGCGGATTTGACGGACGCGAAAAAAACAAGGGCTGACAGGCTTTCCGAGGCAGAGGCTATTGAAGGCGCCAAGCAAGGGAACGCGCGGGCCTTCGAGACCCTTTATAACCTGCACAAGCGGCGCGTTTATTCGCTGTGCTTGCGCATGACGGCAAATACTGCCACGGCGGAGGATCTGACCCAGGAAGCCTTTCTGCAGCTGTTTCGAAAAATAGCGACTTTTCGCGGTGAGTCCGCTTTCTCCACTTGGTTGCATCGGATGGCAGTTAACGTCGTTCTGATGCAGTTACGCAAGAAGGGTCTCCCGGTGGTGTCGCTCGAAGATACCCTCGAGAGCGAAGAAGACTCGCCCCGGAAAGAACCAGGGGCGGAAGATCTCGCCCTGGCCGGCTCGATTGACCGAATGGCTCTGAAACGGGCGATCGAAGAGTTACCTCCGGGTTATCGCTCGATTTTTGTCCTGCACGACGTGGAAGGTTACGAGCATAATGAAATTGCGGGGATTGTGGGTTGTTCGATCGGCAACAGCAAGTCGCAATTGCACAAAGCGCGTTTGAAAATGCGCGAGCTTCTTAAAATGAGCAGAGTCGAAAAGACCACTAAGCCGTAAGGAGCTCGGGATCGTCGTACCGGGGAGAGATTTATGACCTGCGCAGAATTCGAGAAGTTTCTGCCGGAGATGCTTGCGGGCAAGACTAGTTTGGAACAGCGGCAACACCGGGAATCGTGCTCTGCATGCGCCGACCTGGTTTCGGATTTGAACTTGATTTCGCAGGAAGCCGGGTCCCTGCAAGCCGACGAGGAACCAAGTCCGCGAGTGTGGAAGTCCATCGAACTGGCTCTGCGGCAAGAGGGTTTGATTCGCGAAGAGGGGCCCGCAGCCGGGAGCGAGCCAGCCTTAGTTGCAGCCCGATGGTTTCCGCGCTGGCGGCCTGCCTGGGCGGCAGTGGCTTTGGCTTCATTGGCGTTTGCCTTTGCCGTGCTGCTGAATCAACGGGGCACAGGCCGTCATGATGCAATGATGTCAGTTCGACCCGCCGTTCCTGCGATCGCCGCTAATGACTACAGCCTGGAAGATCAGAGAATCCTGGCCGAGGTCGGTTCCCGCGCTCCCGCTCTTCGCCCTGCGTATGAAGCCAATCTTCAGAGGGTAAATGCCTATATCCGCGATGCGGAAGCATGGGCGAAAAGCAATCCGAACGATGAGGAAGCACAACGGGATCTGATGAGCGCATACGAACAGAGGACTGTAGTTTATTCCATGGCTTTAGACCGTTCTTTGCAATAATAGAAAGGAAAATCGGGCCCGCAGGATTGCTCGCTGCGGGTTGCTGTTTGGGGGAGAATTCCATGCTGAGTAAGCAGCGCGCCGCAGTCCTGGCGAGCGTGGGGCTTGTGGTGCTGTCGCAACTGGCAGCGGCGCAGACCCGCCAGGAGTACCGCTTCAAGGCGGGTCGCAAAGCGACCGTTTCAATCTCCAATCAATATGGTCCCATCACGGTGAAGCCAACTGCCGGCAAGGTAGTTGTGGTTGCGGCCACCACCTATTCCGACAAAGTGGAAATAGACAAGCGCCACAGCGGCAAGCGGGTTGCTGTGGTCTCCCATGTTCTGTCCGGCGCCACCGCGGAGAGCGGACGCGTGGATTACGAATTACTCGTGCCTTCCAGTGCGACCGTATCCATCCACTCCGCCACCGGCCCGGTGAGAATCGAAAAATTGACCGGTGACGTCAACCTGGAAGGAGCCACCGGCGGAGTTGATGTTCGCGACCTGAGCAGCGCCCATATCCATGTCCGCAGCATGGATGGGCCGGTTACCTTGACCAACATCACGGATGGCAACGTTGAAATCACTTCGGTTCGCGGTGACGTCACCATGAATCAGGTGAATGCGACCCGGCTGCAAGTGAACTCCACCAGTGGGAAGATCTCTTATTTCGGCGATTTTGGCGATGCCGGCGAGTACATTCTGACCAGCCATACCGGAGACATCGAGGCGACTGCGCCCGCTTATGCTTCCTTTGATGTGACCGCCCGCTCTGAACACGGCCAGGTCCAGAACGATTTTCCTCTCGCTCCCGAACACACATCGTTCGTGCTCCGGGCTGGGAGTGCCTTCGCAGGCACCCTCAATAAAGCCGCCTCCTCGGTCAAGCTGCTTTCCTTCAGTGGTAAAATCCACCTCAAGAAACGTTGAACAATCTGGCCGGCCAAGCCCCGGCATTTCGGATTCCTCTAGAGTATGCGAGTTTTGTCGTCGAGCCGTCCGCCGGCGGGGTCGGTCGTTCTGGTGGGTTTCATGGGCGCCGGTAAAACCAGCGTCGGCAAAGCTCTGGGAGAGAAATTAGGCTGGGCGTTTGAAGATTTGGATGATCGAATTCAGGCGCGGATAGGCTGCACAATCGAGCATATTTTTCACAAGCACGGAGAACCCTGTTTCCGTCGCGCAGAAACCGCTGCGTTGCGCGAGATGTTGGCCGAGGCCACCGAGCCTCGCGTGATTGCCTTGGGCGGAGGAGCCTTTGCCCAGGCCGCCAACCGGATCATACTTCGGCAGGCCCAAGCCTGTACTGTCTTTTTGGACGCTCCAGCGCCCGAGTTGTTCAGACGCTGCCGGCTTGATGGAGCGCGCCGTCCGCTGCTTCGCGATCTGAAGCAATTTCGCGAACTTCATCAGCAGCGCAGGCCCTGCTATTTGAAAGCCGCGCTTCACATCCGGACTGCTGGAAAACAAGTCGCCGACATAGCCACGGAGGTTGCATGCAGTTTAGGAATCATTTAACCGGGAGGCGTGGGCGTTTTGGCTTCCGTAGTACGGGCGTTTTTTCGTTGATGGGGATCGTGGCCGTGCTGGCTTTATTCTCCGCAGCGAAAGACAAAGACTCCGCTGACAAAGGCGTTGACTCAGGATCCTTTGGCGTCTTCCAGAACGGGCATCGTGTGGCAACGGAGACCTTCTCAATCCGGCAGAACGCCGGCGGTAGCGTGGCGACTTCTCAGTTCAAGACCGATGACAATGTTCAGGAGAAGGCCGAGCAGTCCTCGGAATTGCAGTTGACGGAGAAAGGCGAGCTGCGCCGCTATGAATGGAAGGAGCTGATCCCGGGAAAAGCGGAAGCGGTAGTTGTCCCCAATGAAGACTTTCTCATGGAGCGCTACGGTGACAACCCCCAGGCGAAGCAACGCGAACAACCGTTTCTGCTGCCGGCTTCCACGAGCATTCTCGATGATTACTTCTTTATTCAGCGGGAAATTCTGGCGTGGAAATACCTGGCTACCGGCTGCCGCCAGCAGAACGGCCAGATACAGTGCCCAGATAAGCAGCGGGTGCAATTTGGCACGTTGAATCCGCATGCGCGCTCTTCGATGCAGGTGAGCGTGGAGTTCTCTGGAAAAGAAAAGGTTTCGATCCATGGGACGGAACGCGAACTGAACCGCCTTACCCTCCAGAGTGAGGCCGGGGTCTGGGAGATGTGGCTGGACGACCAGTTCAAGCTGGTGAAAATTCTGGTTCGCGACGACAATACTGAAGTGGTCCGCGACTAAGGGGACTTTGGCCCTGATTGATGCACGTACGGCAAGGATTCTGACTACCCTCCTGGCCTTTGCGCTGGGCCTCGCTTTCTTGTATGTCGCCCGGCACACGCTGATCGCATTCTTATTTGCGATTTTTTTTGCCTACCTGGTGGATCCGGGAGTTTCTCGAATTCAGGTATGGGTGCGGAGCCGGGGCGTGGCCATTGCCGTAATCTATTGCCTGTTGGTGGTGTTACTGGTCGCTCTATTTTCCTTCGTCGGCCCGAATATTGCGCGCCAAGCGCAGCACCTTGGCGAACAACTTCCTCCGTTATTGGAAAAGGTCGGGTCGGGACAAATCGCGGTCACTATAGGCCAGCGGCGTGGCTGGAGCGGGACTACGATTCGTGAAGCCCGCGATCTGCTGGCGGCGCACCGCGGCGATCTGATTGCAATCGCGCAGCGAGCAGGAATCTGGGCCGCGGGACTGGCGCAGGAAACCTGGTTGCTTTTCATCGTACCGGTTCTGGCCGCCTTTTTTTTGAAAGACGGCAACGCTTTCAGCGAAGCTGCGCTCTCTTTTGTACACGCCAAGCCCCGCCGTGAGTTTCTGGAAGGCGTCCGCGCCGACCTTAACCAGATGCTGGCCCAGTTCATTCGCGCTCAACTTACCCTGGCCGCCTGCTCGCTGGTCACTTACATGGTTTTCATGGGGCTGATTCTGCGCATGCCCTACGCGCTTGTCTTAGGCACGGCCGGCGGCCTGATGGAATTTATCCCCGTGGTCGGTCCCCTCGTGACCGCAATCGTGATCATAGGGGTTGCATTGCTCATGAGCTATCCGCACTGGCTCGTCCTGTTAATTTTTCTCGGCATATGGCGGCTGCTCGTGGACTACGTGGTAGCTCCGCGCATCATGGGCAAGAGCATGCAATTGCACCCGCTGGCAGCCATCTTTGGCGTACTCGCCGGGGGCGAGATCGCCGGGGTGCTGGGGGTTTACCTTTCAATCCCCATCATGGCCAGCCTGCGCATTGTCTGGCGGCGCTGGAGCCTGTATGCCGAAAAAAGGCGCTTCGGACCGCTGAACGAGGATGTGTTGGATGCCGAAATCAGGCAGCGACAATAACCGGCTGGCAGTCAACTGGCGCCCGCCGCCTGGGCCAGTCCCAGCTTGACGTTCCTGAGAAACTCCGCCGCCGCCTCCGGCAGGACAGTGTTGATGAACATCCCCGATCCCAGCTCAAAACCGGCCACCCGCGTCAATCGCGGGATGATGCTCAAATACAGTGGAAATATCTGACCCCCATCCACTCCGCTGGCGCGCTGCGAATCGTGTAGTTGAAATCGGGGTTGTCCAGGCCGTGATACAACTTCGCCAATACAGTTTTCAGGTTGCGCGCAAGGTCAATGGTTTCTGCGGTGCTGATGTCACCGAAGGGGACTTATATAGATGACTCGCTCCTCTGAGATTTCGCGGCACGTTTCTTGCGGCGATTCCTCCGCTTGGCTGCCTTCGTTTTCGCCTTCGGTTTGTAGGCCAAAACCACGTCGGTTATCACGTCCAGTTCCGAGGGAGTTTTCATGCCGTGAGTTCCTTGTAGGTAAGTCGCTTTCCAACGACCGCGACCACGAAGCTGTCCAACCGTTCGAGCGTGTGACGCGCCACATTGCCAGCGTTCAGACGCCACGTGAATTCGTTCACGTAGAGCCGGAGGTGTTTCGCAGAGACTTGATGATAGACGCCGTGGATGCCGCGCTTGAGCACAGCCCAGACGGATTCGATAGAGTTCGTGCTGGCAGGTCCACGCGCATACTCTCCGGCGCTGTGGTTGACGGCATCATGCTTGAAAAAGAGGCCGTCCAGATCACTAAAGATCAGGTGATCGTCGGTATAAAGCTGCGTTCCGAGTTCGATGTTTTCGTGGATGCGCTTTGTCGCCTCTTGCAAACTGCGCTCCGGCATGGGAGCCGCGATGATTCGACCATCCCTCTCGCGCATTCCGAGCACAGCCGTTTTGCCCACCGTTCCGCGTCCTGCCCTCAGTTTCTTGTGTGCGTGCTTGTTAGCTTCGATTCCGCCGACAAAGCACTCGTCGAGTTCCACGATTCCCTTGAGTTTGTCTTGCGAATCTGGCGCGGAGCAGGCTTCGCGGAGACGCTGGAGCATAAACCATGCGCTCTTCTGTGTCACGCCGATCTCTTTTGCCAACTGCATGGAGGAGATTCCCTTGCGTGCCGTCACGAGCAGGTACATCGCGTAAACCCACTTATGCAACGGAATATGGCTGCGCTCGAAGATCGTTCCCGTCCTGATGGTGAAGTCGAGAGAACAGGCATTGCAGCGATAGAAGCCGACTTTCGGCTGCCTGCCGACGCGCTCTTTGCTTTTGCACTCAGGGCAGAACGGGCCGTCAGGCCAGAGCCGCGATTCCAAGTAGAGCCGTGCCGATTCTGGCGTTGGGAACATTTCAAAAAGCTGGAACGTGCTGATTGTGCTTTTGCTCATGGATACTCCGTGCCGGGTTACGTACCGGCCCGAGCTACCACGCCCGACGCTCCGCTTACGCAGAGAAGCGCACGGCGGAGGTCACAGACCGTTGTCAGGTGGGTTGATTACGCGGGACATGGTGTCACGCCGTCCGCTGCCGGTGGCTTTGATTTCCGTCCCTACTTTCTGATCGAGATAATTTTGCAGTTCGCGGTGGGCGTAGTCTTTAGCAGCTTCGCAGAGAGTGGGCGAATTAGTCTCACTCCATGCGTCTGGCTCTTGATGCCATGTGGCACTTGCACGAAAACCGTTGACAATAGAGGCACTGGCTTCATTGCATTCGAGTTCAATGTATGCAACGATGCGGTCCGCGATCTCGTCTTCGATGCTGTCCAGTTCCAACATGTCGTCCTTCGCGCGATCTGTATCTTCTATCGTGCGGTGTGCGCGGAGCAGGTCGAGCAGGTCAGCATCATTCAAAGTTGCGATTGGTCTAGTTGCGTTTGCCATCTCTTTTCTCCTGCCGCTGGTAGCGGCTTAACTGTCTCTATAGTAGATAACTCGCTCGTTTTTGTCAAGAACTTTAGTTGCTTTGTTTTGTGTTGGTTGCGAGTTAAGTATATAAGTCCCCACCGAAGCTGGCCATGTGCCGCCTCGGATAAATGTGCGTGCAGAACGGGGTTGGCGAAGCAAACGGCTCCAGTGCCACAAAGTGCTCAGTCGAGAGCACGATCCGTTGCGGGTCTTCGAGTTCCTGCTGCACCGCTTCGCAGAACATGCATTCGCCGAACTCGTCGTAGTGGCGCAGCGCCTCCTCGAATCGGTCGCGTACCTGGTTGGAGATGACCGGGGTGGCCACGAGCTGGGAGTGAGGATGCTCCAGACTCGCCCCGCCCTCCAGTCCGTGGTTCTTGAAGATCGTAATATGGGCAATGCGCGGATCGTGGCTGAGCTCGTCATAGCGAGACTTGTAAACATGAAGAACATTCGCCAAGTGCGCCTCCGGCATGAAGGCGGTTATCTGCGAGTGGTCCGGCGTGTCAATGATGACATCATGCACACCAAAACCATTCATGCTGCGGTGCGAGCGGCGAATCGTGCGTCCTGGCTTGGCGTCACGGGCCAGCGCTCCGAACTTGTTGGGTACGACTCGAACCTGCCAGCCCGCCCTGCCTTCACTGGGCAGACGCAACACTTCGGGCGGTGTTTTGTCTTCGTGTCCCGGGCAAAAAACGCAGCTGTCCAAGAACGGCGGCGTGTTTTTCACCGGGCGCCGCGTAGCCAGTTCTTCGGGCCGCTTGGCCCGCTCGGTGGCAAGAATGACCCGCTCCTTGGTAAAGAAATTCTGGCGCAGTTCAGGCATGTTTACTCCTCGGATTCTTTATCGGCTGAATCGGCCAAGTTCTGTAGTGCTTCTTTTGCTTGAAAATCAGGGTTAACCCTGTGCCTTAAAGTCTTTTCCTCGACCGTGTGCGCTCAACGGCACGGCTCCGGCCTGATGTAGAATCCCAATCAATGCCAAGCAAAATTCCTGTAGGAATCCTGGGAGCGACCGGGGTTGTCGGGCAGCGTTTCGTCCAGATGCTGGAGCACCATCCCTGGTTTGAAGTCTCCTGGCTGGCTGCCTCGGACCGATCCGAAGGCCGTCCCTATGGCGAGGCGGTGCGCTGGCGGATGCGCACTCCGATACCGACGGGAATTGCGCAAACGCGGGTTTCGCCGGCTTCGCCAGAGGATGCGCCAACGGTGATTTTTGCCGCTCTCGATGCCACCATCGCTGCCGATCTTGAGCCGCGTTTTGCAGAAGCTGGCTGCGCTGTGATCACCAACTCGAGCGCCCTGCGTATGGGAAAGGATGTACCGCTCGTAGTTCCGGAAGTAAATGGCGATCACATTCAGCTGCTGGAATGCCAGGGCTGGAGAAAAAAATCAGGAGGCTTTGTAGTCACCAACCCGAACTGCTCGGCCATCGGATTGGTAATAGCTCTCGCCCCGTTGCAACACCAGTTTGGCATTGATGCGGTGATGGCGGTGACCATGCAGGCCGTCAGCGGCGCAGGATATCCCGGCGTAGCGTCGCTCGATATTCTCGGCAACGTAATTCCTTACATCCCTAAAGAAGAAGAAAAAATGGAGGAAGAGACCCGCAAGTTGCTGGGCCGTCTCAATGGCTCAGGCATTCTGCCGGCTGATTTTGCGATGAGTGCTCAGTGCAATCGCGTTGCAGTGGAAGATGGCCACACCGAGTCAGTGTCGGTCAAGCTGAGCAAAAACGCCTCTCCGCAGGAACTAGTGGAGACATGGAACAGCTTTCACGGTGCGCCGCAGGAACTGAAATTGCCTAGCGCCCCTCGACACCCGATCTGCTATGCCGAAGCCACCGACCGGCCGCAGCCTCGACTCGACGTGGACAGCGGCTTGGGAATGACCGTGACCGTGGGCCGCTTGCGCCCCTGCGGCGTGCTCGATTGGAAGTTTACCGTTCTTTCCCACAACACGATTCGGGGTGCGGCTGGCGCAGCTTTGCTGAATGCCGAACTGCTAAAGGCGCGGGGTTACCTCGATTGAAGTTTTGCGCGTGCAGCACGAACTTGCCTCGCTTTGACTCGGTGAGATTCTTAACGTCCGCATCCTTCGGTGGTTTCCAGGGCGCCATCTCATGATCGTCATGAAATTTGGCGGCACTTCGGTCGAGGATGCCGCCGCCATAACGCGCGTGGCTGAGATCGTAGGCATGCGGTTGCCTGAGAAACCTGTCGTTGTCGTCAGCGCCCTTGCCAAAGTCACCGATCAGCTGTTGGCGATGGCCCGCGCCGCGGGATCGGGAAACCGCAACTCGGCGCTCACGCTTTCGCGTGACTTGCGGGAACGCCACTATAACATCGCGGGGGAGCTCCTTCACACCGGCCTGTTCACCCAATTCCACAGCGAATTAGGTGCAGATTTTGAAGCGTTGGATGAACTGTTGCGCGGGATTGCGGCGGTGGGCGAGTTGACTCCCCGAACCAGCGATCAAGTGGCCGCCTTCGGCGAAACGTTCTCAAGCAAAATGGTTACTGCCGCCTTTTCCGCTCACCGGATCCAATCCACTCTCGTTGACTCGCGCAGTTGCATTGTGACCGACAATGCTCACACCAGGGCGGTTCCCTTATTTGACGAAACCAATGAACAGCTGAAGCTGAGGCTGAAACCGCTTCTGGACGCTGGAGAAGTTCCGGTGATGGGGGGGTTTATTGCGGCGACCAAAGCAGGTGTGACGACCACCATCGGCCGCGGCGGGTCTGACTTTTCCGCCGCTATCGTCGGGGCTGGCCTGGACGCCAGCCGAATCGAGATTTGGACCGATGTGGACGGAATGATGACCACTGATCCTGGCATCTGCCCCGAAGCCAAAAGAATCAAAATCATCAGCTTCGAGGAAGCAGCCGAACTCGCATACTTCGGGGCCAAAGTCCTCCATCCCGCGACCGTACTGCCGGCCATCCAGAAAAACATTCCGGTTTATGTCCTGAACTCGCGTAATCCAGCTTGTGAAGGCACCCGCATCTCTGCCCGGGCCCCGCACTGCCGCAATTTTTTTAAAGCCATTGCGGCCAAGAAAAGGATCACGATCGTGGATGTCGCCGCTCCCCGCATGTTGCTAGCTCACGGATTCTTGCGCGCAATCTTTGAAGCCTTCGACCGTCACCGCGTCCCGGTTGATGTAGTTTCGACTTCCGAAGTAAGCGTTTCCCTGACCGTGGATTCCAACGAGGCAATCCCCGCCTTGGCCGCGGACCTGGCCAAACTCGCCGACGTCAAATATGAAGGACGCAAAGCCATCGTTTGCCTGGTGGGAGAAAATCTGCGTGAGACTCCCGGAATCGCAGCCCGTGTCTTCGGCGAACTCAGTGACGTCAAGATTCGCATGATCTCCCAGGGCGCTTCGGAAATCAACTTGACCTTCGTCATCGAAGAAGACGAAGTGCCGGCCGTGATTCGCCGGCTGCACCAAGCCTTCTTCTCAAATCTCGACCCCGCAATTTTTGCATAAGGACAGGTTTTCCCGTGTGCCACGTGTGTCTTCCATCTCCCCTGTGGTAAAAGGGTCTTGGCACCGCTTATGAAGATCCTGGTTCTCGGCCGAGGCAAGACCGGCTCATCGGTGGCAGAGGTCGCGCGTGAGCGGGACCATGAAGTTAGCGTCCTGTGCGCCACCGATAACGCCAACGCGGCTTCGCTAAATCCTGAACGCCTTCGCGACATTGCGGTGGTTATTGACTTCACCACTCCCCATGCCGCTCTCCAGAACATCGAGGCGGTTATACGGCTCAAGAAAAGCATCGTTGTGGGAACTACCGGCTGGCATGATGACCTTCCCCGAATCCGGCGCATGGTCGAAGATGCCGGAACCGGGTTTGTTTACGCATCGAATTTTTCCATCGGCGTAAATCTGTTTTTCGATGCCGCGCTGGCTGCCGCTGCCGCCATGCACCACCATTATTCGGGAGAGATTTTCGAGCGTCATCATGCCCATAAAAAAGATGCCCCCTCCGGCACCGCGCTCGTGCTGCAGAAAATCATCCGCGACCACTCGGGCCAGGAGCTGGAAATCACTTCCTTTCGCGAAGGCGACGTGGTCGGCATGCACGAAGTCGTCCTCAACTCGCCGAATGACACGATCTATCTCTGTCACGATGCCAAATCCCGCCGGGGATTCGCTGAAGGCGCCGTTCGCGCCGCCGAATGGCTGGTAGGCAAGAAGGGCTTCTTTAACTTCAAAGATGTTTGGCGTGAGCTCTAAAAGAATTGCTCCACTTTGCTCCATCCCCCATTCGCGCTATCTTTAGTCTATGCAACTCCGCGGCTGTGGTACGGCGCTAGTCACTCCTTTTCGCCAGGACGGCTCCATCGATGAAGCCGCGCTGCGAAATCTGGTGGCGTGGCAGGTCGAATCGGGAATTGATTTTCTGGTCCCTTGCGGCACCACTGGCGAGACCCCAACGCTTAGCCACGACGAATGGCTGCAGGTGATCGACGTCACCACTGAAGCGGTTGCCGGACGCGTGCCAATTGTCGCCGGTGCGACTTCCAACTCAACCCGCGACGCGGTTGAAAAGGCCAAGGAAGTTGCCGCCCGTCCCGGCGTGAATGCTATCCTGACGGCCTCGCCTTATTACAACAAGCCCACGCAGGAGGGTCAATTCAGGCATTTTCGCGCCATCGCCGACGCGGTTGAAAAGCCTCTCATTCTTTACAACGTGCCGGGGCGCACCGGAGCGAACCTCGAACCTGCTACGCTTGCTCGTCTCGCCGAGGCGCCCAACATCATCGGCGTGAAAGAGGCCAGCGGCAACATGACGCAGATCGCCGAAGTCTGCAATGCGGTTCCTGAACATTTCCTGGTTTTCTCCGGCGATGATGCTATCACTTTGCCCGTCATCGCTCTCGGCGGCATTGGCATTATTTCTGTCGCGTCCAACGAAATCCCGCGCGAAATGGCCGAATTGACCCGCGCCGCGCTCAACAACGACTGGGATACTGCCCGCCGCATTCATCGCAAATATCTGGCGTTGATGCAGGCGAACTTCATCGAGTCCAATCCTCTGCCGGTGAAAGCTGCTCTCGCCATAATGGGCCGCATTGAAGAGAACTATCGCTTGCCTCTTGTGCCCATGCGCCGCGAGACGCGCTCGAAACTCCAGAAAATCCTCGCCGAAGCCGGCCTCATCGCCAAGGCGGCGGCTGCCGCAGTCGCGGATCACGCCAACTTTTATATTTATGAAAATTGGCTGGCCGGCCCGCACAAAATCGTCTTGCATCGCTCGAGTTGCGGCCAGTGCAACCACGGCAAGGGACGCCCCGCCGGCCACGACGCCAATCACGCCCGCTGGCATGGGCCCTTCAACACTCTCTCCGAGGCCCGCACGGCAGCGCACGAGATGGCTGGCATCCTCATCCGCAGCGAGTGCAAGTGCGTGTGAAGAGAAAGTAAGAAGGCGGAATTCAGACGTCAGAAGTGAGAACGCGATTAACGTTTGAACCTCTCGCTTCTGACTTTATACTTTCTTCTCATGTCCTCCCTGCGATCCGCGATCGAACGCCTGGCTTCGCTTGGCGAAGTCGAGCGCGATCCGGGTGCCCGTAAGATTTTTATTGAGTTTCGCGATGAGCTCACCGCCGGCAAGGTTCGCGCCGCTGAAAAAATCAACTGCCAATGGGTGGTGAACGCCTGGGTCAAGCAGGGCATACTTCTGGGCTTTCGCCTCGGAGAACTCGCCCCAATGGATGCCGGACTCTCATTCGTGGATAAAGACACGTTCCCTGCCCGCCGCTTTGAGGTCAATGACCACATTCGCGTCGTGCCCGGAGGCTCGTCGGTCCGCCTCGGCGCCTACGTTGCCCCCGGGGTCATTTGCATGCCTCCTATGTTCATCAACGTCGGCGCCTATGTGGACGAAGGAACCATGGTTGACTCCCACGCCTTGGTCGGCTCCTGCGCGCAGATCGGCAAACGGGTTCACTTGAGCGCCGCCGCGCAAATCGGAGGCGTCCTCGAACCCATCAACGCCGCGCCGGTTATCGTCGAAGATGATGTTCTCATTGGCGGCAACTGCGGTGTCTATGAAAGCACGGTCGTGCGCACGGGTGCTGTGCTCGGAGCCGGGACCCTCCTTACCCGCTCGACACCGCTCTATGATCTCGTCCGCGGTGAGGTTTATCGCGCGACTCCCGAGAACCCGCTTGAAGTTCCCGAGAATGCGGTCGTCGTCCCCGGCTCCCGCGCCGTCAAGAAACATACAGAATGGAATCTGTCGCTCTATACTCCCGTCATCGTGAAATACCGCGACAGCAAAACCGACGAGAGGATCGAACTGGAAGAATGGCTGAGGTAGCCACAGAATTGTCATCCTGAGCGGAGCGAAGGACCCGTGCACCAGGCATCAAGAATACTTTACTGCGTTCTAACCGCGGCCGCCGGGAGCATGACGGGAGCCACCGCCCTCCTCGCTTCCACATGCCTCTCCCGGAAATGCGCCCTTGCCCGGTCTCCCCACGCCCGCACAAAGTAATAATTCAAGCCCGCCCCGATCGCCGAACTGGCCAGCGGAATTAATCTTCCCGACCACTTTTCAACCACATCTTTGCCTGCCTGCGCGGCAATCTTCTCAATTACTCGCGGCACGAACTTGTTGATTACTTCTTTTTCCAGCAAGTCGCGGCTGATGTCCACTCCGGCAGCACTGGCCGCGGCAATCCAAAGCTCGGCGGTTTCTTCTTCGGTGTTGTATTCAAAGCCATAAATCAGGCTAAGTTTCTGGATCATGCGCAACGTGATTCCGGCCAGAATGCTCATATCAGGAACAATCGTGATCAGGCCCCCGATGCCGAACCCCGCGCCCTCCACCGCAGCCGCCTTCATGGCTCCTCGAATCACGCGCCCGGCGATCGCATCCAGCATTTCTGCGTCAACCGAATAAACACCCTGAAAGCTGGCAATCGGCAGACCGTACGCCGTGCGCAGCTGAAGCAGGAACTTCGCGGGATCAACCCTCACCGTTTTGTACGCTCGCTGAAATCCGCGCCGCAGCGCCCCTTCAATTCCCCGCCTCAACAGCGATTTTTTGGTTGCGACATTCATGCCTTGTCTTGATGCGCTTTCACTGTCCCTGCGTTGTCACCCTGAGCAAGCCGACTTTGCATAGTGAAGCACCTAGGCGAGCCGAGCGAAGTCTCGCGGGGTTTTGCGAGACAACAATCGCACGCTGGGCTCGCATCCTGATCACATTGCACACTGGCCCCCATCCCCTGTGCTAGCATCAAGCTATCCCATGCCAACTGGAAAGCTGCACGTAGTACCTCTCGGCGGCCTCGGCGAGTTTGGAATGAACTGCATGGCCGTGCGCTGGGGAGACGACATTATCGTCATTGACGCCGGCCTTATGTTCCCGGAGGCCGAACTGTTGGGCGTGGACATCGTCGTCCCTGACATTTCTTATCTTACTGAAAACCGCCAGCACGTTCGTGCGATTGTGCTGACGCACGGCCACGAGGACCACATCGGCGCCCTGCCCTGGATTCTTTCCGAGTTGAATGTGCCTGTCTGGGGCACCGAATTCACCCTCGCTTATGTCGAGGACAAACTTGACGAGCACGGCCTGCTCGACGATGTCGATCTGAATGAAATCAAACCCGGCGAGAGTTTTAAACTCGGCCCATTCACCATTCACCCCATTCAAGTCACCCACAGCCTGGTGGATTGCGTTGCCCTCGCCATCCACACCCCGCTGGGAGTGATCATTCACACCGGTGACTTCAAAGTGGATCCCACCCCCACCGACAACAAACTTTTCGATCTCCACGCTTTCGCCGAATACGGCAAAGAAGGGGTCCTCGCTCTCTTTCAGGATTCCACTAACGTCGAGCGCAAAGGCTACACGCCAAGCGAGCGCGCAGTCAGGCGGAAGTTCGACGAGGTTTTTGCGCACACTCAGCAACGTCTTTTCATCTCTTGTTTTTCTTCTTCCATCCATCGCATCAAACTCGCAGTCGAATTGGCCTGGGAGCACGGCCGCAAAATCGCCTTTGTCGGCCGATCCATGAATAACTCCGCCGAGATCGCAGAAGACCTCGGATATATAGAAATTCCTGAAGGACTTCTCGTGCACCCGGGCGAAATGAAGAATTTTTCGCCGCAAAAGGTCTGCGTGCTGATCAGCGGCACTCAGGGCGAGCCCATGTCAGCGCTTTCCCGCGCCGCCGTGGATAATCACAAGCACGCCAAGATCGAAAAAGGGGATACAGTTGTCTTATCCTCGCGCATCATTCCCGGTAACGAAAAGGCGATCTACCGCATGGTGGACCACCTTTTTCGCCGCGAAGCTCACGTCATTTACGAGGATGGCTCTTCGCCACCGGTCCACGTCAGCGGCCACGCCAGCCAGGAGGAGCTCAAGCTGGTCATCAATCTGGTCAAGCCGAAATACTTCGTCCCAGTGCACGGCGAGTATCGTCAGCTGAAACTTCATGCCGAAATGGCAAGCGCTATGCACGGCTCTGTAGGAAGTGTGCTGTTGATCGAGAGTGGAGACATTCTCGAGTTCGACGAGCTGGGCGCGCGCAAAGTCGGACGCGTCAACGTCGGCCGCGTCTGCATTGATTCCGGCAATCGCACCGATGTGGTCGAAGACTTAATCATCAAAGACCGCCGCCATCTCAGCGAAGACGGCATCGTGCTGCCCATCATCGCAATCAACAAGCTCTCCGGCCGCGTTGAAACCTCTCCCGAGATCGTCACCCGCGGATTTTCTCCCGGTGAAGACGGCTTCATGGACGGCGCCCGCCAAATTGTGCTGCAAACTCTGGATGTTTCGAGTGAAGAAGAAAAAGCCGATTACGGCGTGATCAAAGAAAAAATCCGCGCCGATTTGAAGCGTTACATCTCCAAGCAGACGCAGAAGCGGCCGCTGATTATGCCGGTGATCCTCGAAATATGAGGTCAGGCTCACGCGAACGGATTCACAATCGCCTTGCAACCGCAGCATCACTCTCAACTTGCGAGTCGCAGTGACGAAATATTCCTGAAGCACCTGGAGCGAGACCACTCCCGTGCCAGCCCGGCGATGTTCAGCAATGGCTTCAAGGGCTCGGCGCTGCTTGGCCGGAGCCGCTTTGTCATTCGCATAGACGAGCACATTGGTATCGCCTGAATTTGACCGCCCCGGCCGAAGTCCGCTAAGCACTTCCTATAAAATACCTTCAGTCATCCGGAGCTCTTCTATCGTCACCCTCGCCGACATTCTCGACGCCCGCTCCCGCCTGCAAGGCGTGGCTACGCGCACGCGACTTCTGGAATTCGATTTAGGGATGCCCCAGGGCTCGCCGCCCTCGCGGGACGCGGGAACTCCCGCTCTAGACTTCCGCCGTCTTTTCCTGAAACCCGAGAACCAGCAGCCCATCGGCGCTTTTAAGCTGCGTGGGGCATACAACAAAATCGCATCCCTCAGTAAAGAAGACCGCAGCCGCGGTGTGATCACTTATTCCAGCGGCAATCACGCGCAGGGAGTAGCGTATGCAGCTCGCGCCCTTGGTGCAAAAGCGATCATCGTCATGCCCAACAACGCACCCGCTATCAAGCGCGAGGCAACCAAAGCCCTGGGAGCGGAAATCGTAACTGTAGGTCCCGGCAGTTCGGAGCGCCAGCAAAAAGCTGAAGAGCTTGCCCGGCAACATGGCTATGCAATCGTGCCGCCGTACAACGACGAAAAAATCATCGCGGGCCAGGGGACCATCGGACTGGAAATTCTCGATGACCTGCCTGAAGTCGAAGCTGTGCTCGCGCCGGTTGGCGGAGGCGGAATGATCAGCGGCATCGCCACCGCCGTCAAACTGACGAAACCGACCGTTAGGGTCATCGGTGTAGAGCCCACAATCGCGGGAGACGCCCAAGCCAGCTTCCGCGCTGGAAAAATCGTCGAGTTTCCTGCTGAGCAAGTTTCCCAAACCCTGGCCGACGGCCTGCGCACGCAAAGCATTGGCCCTATCAACTTCGAGCACATCCGCAAATATGTGGATGACATCATCACGGTAAGCGAAGACGAAATCCGGCAGGCCACGCGCAAGCTCGCAGCCAACCCGCGAACCCTCGCCGAACCCAGCGGCGCCGTCGCGGTGGCGGCGTTCTTGTTTCATCGCGATGAATTGCCCAAAACGATCCTCAATGTCGCCGTGATCAGCGGCGGAAACATCGATCCGCAATTGCGCGCGGAGCTTGCCAGTGCCTAGATTTACAGGTCAACGGCCCCCTGTGTCTCCTGTCGTGATCGGGCCTCTCGTTCTCATCCTCTCTACCCTTGCTTTCGCCCAGGCTCCGCGCGGCGCTTCTATCCGCGACACGGTCATCTATCTTGCCCCTGATACTACGTCCACCAAAATGGCCAATCTCGACCGCGGGCGCGAAATCATCATTCTGGAAACCGCTCGCGATTGGGTGCACGTTGAAGCCCCCTTGACCGAAGAAAAAGTCGTCACCGGATGGATCCCGGCCAAAGGCGTGGTCAGCGCATCCACTCCCGATGGCGACAAAATTCTCTTCGGCGAAGCCGTGGACTCCGAAGATCAGGCCAGCCAGCGCCACGGCCGCCGCGGCGCCGCCCAGGACGCCATGCACCTGTACTACCGCGTCGCTGACTACTTCCCCAACTCGCCGCTCGCCGCCGAGGCCATGTACCGTTCTGCCGACATCCGCTGGCAAATTGACAAGGCCGACGTGATGAGCCGCCCATCGGCAAAAGAGCGCGACCCTCATCTTCGCGAAGGCATGGACGAGCAGTACATGAAAGAAGTAATCAAGAAATTCCCCGCCACAAAATGGGCCGATTTGGCTGCTCTCCGGCTGATCGACAATAAACTCTGCGGTGATTGGCAAGGTGAAACCAGGTGTCCGGAAAAAGAAGCGGAACTCTACGAAAAATTTGCCGCTGACCATTCCCCTTCGAACGTTACAGCCGAGGCCTTGTACGAGGCTGCCTGGCGACGTTCGGCGCTCATCGAGATGTACAAGACTGAAAATCAGCCTAAGAAGTCCGAGGAATCGCGCGCCAAAGCCGTGGCCCTCGCGCAAAAAGCGGCCCAGATCCCGCAGAGTGATTGGGCTGCCCGGGCAGAGCGGCTCTTATTTATGATCCAGCAGGGCATTCCCGCCTACGGCAACGCTGAGGAATAAGCCCGTATGCGAATTTGCCTTCGCTGCCTGCGCCCCGGGAGTTGGGTTGCCCTTCTGTAGTCAAGTGCACATTTCCTTGTTAAACTCGCCATACCTTCGCTGGAGGCAACTTGAACGACTACCTGCTCTCAATCATCTTAGGAATCATCGAAGGCCTGACCGAGTTTCTTCCGGTAAGCTCGACCGCGCATCTGCGCATCGCCGAGTCCCTATTGCACATTGATATGGCGGGCGGCTATTGGAAGATGTATACCATCGTCATACAGCTGGGCGCGATTCTTTGCCTGCCAATTTATTTCCGCGATCGCATTGCAAAACTTCTTTCTACATTCCCCGAAGGGGAGCGCCGGGATCGCAATCTGTTCACTCACCCACTCAGCCTTACGCTGATTGCCTTCGTCGTCACTGCCATCCCGTCATTCCTCTTTACGAAGGTCATCGGCAAGCACCTGGAAGAACTCAACATCATGGGAGCGGCGCTGCTCCTTGGCGGTATCGTGATGTGGATTGTGGATGCCAGAAACGCCCCCTCCGAAGCAGCCGGCCCGGCCGCGTCTCCCAGCCGCATTCACACCTGGAAAATGGAGGCCATGAGTCTCGGTCAGGCAGTCTGGATCGGTGCGTGCCAGATTTTATCGGCGGTCTTTCCCGGAACGTCGCGATCCATGTCCACCATTGCCGCCGGCCAGTTGGCCGGTATGTCGCGGGCCTCGGCATTGGAGTTTTCCTTTTTTCTATCCATTCCGACCATGGTGGTCGCCACGCTTTATGACTTATACAAGTCCTTGAGGGGCAAAGGCGAGAATCCCATTGGAGTCTCGCAAATTGATCCCCACGGTTGGGTGATCCTGGGCATTGGATTCGTCATCTCGTTCGTGGTTGCATACGGTTCCGTGGCATGGTTCATGGCTTGGGTGCGGAAGCATGGCTTCGTGCCTTTCGCCATCTATCGCATTATCGTGGGCATACTAGTGCTTGTATTTGTCGCCCGCATGGCGGGATAGGTACGGTTTGTCAACCTGGGTACCTTCCCACAATCATTGGGTCGTCCCACCGCTGCATCTGCCATAATTGAAAGGTTCTGGCGCAGATCTGATTTCGCACGTGAAACAAACCCCGCGCGCCTGAAATTTGCTCATGAAGCATTTTTCCCAGCTGTTCGCCCCCACACATAACCGGCGTCTTAACGAACTGATCGGGTTTGTGTTATTCACGTCCGCGCTCCTCATTTCGCTGGCTTTGCTTTCGTATTCTCCGCTTGATCCTTCGCTGAACAGCGCTTCTTCCCTTACGCAATCACAGGTTGCCCGCAATTGGATCGGCGTCGCGGGCGCTTTGATCGCCGATTTGATGTTGCAGGGATTTGGCGTGGGGGCGTTTCTGCTGCCGCTGTTTGCGGCGGCACTCGGCATGCGCTGGTTCCACTCGCGCAAGGTCAGTTCGCCCATTGCCAAGTTGCTGGGCGGTATCTGGCTGCTCATTTTCGCCCCCGCCCTTTTGGCTTTGTTGCCCGGTCACATGTTGTGGGCTGGAGCAGTTCCGATTGAAGGCTTGTCCGGCCGCATCGTCGGAGATTTCCTCATCCACTACTTCAACCCCGCCGGCGCTTACATCGTTTGCGCTTCATTTCTGGCGGTGGGGCTGTATCTTTCTACGGCATTCTCGTTCTCCGCGTTAAGGGTCTGGGCTCCGACGCGTTTTGCGTTCGCCATCGCTTTGTGGAACCGCTGGAAAGACTGGAGCGAGGAACGCGCCAAGAAACGCATGCAGAAAGACTTGGAGAAGAGGCGCGCATCGCCCAAGCCGGTGATCACCACGCAGTTGATTGCGGTGCGCCCGGCAGCGCCGCCGGAGCCAGTAGAAACGCACCGCACTGGCATTGAAAAAGCTTTTGAAGAAGAAACTTCCGCGGACCCCGCGGCCAGGGAAACAGTTTGCTCACCCGAAGTCGTCGAGCGGGCCGATAGCGGCACCAAAGCCAAGACCACTCTGCCGCGCATCGCCGGCGGATTTAAGCTGCCTCCCAGTTCGCTGCTGCATCGCCCCGACGAGCAGCAAGCTGTGGATGCCGGCGAACTCAAGCTGCTCGCTCAGGTGCTGACCGAAAAGTATGCCGAGTTCGACGTCCACGGCCAAATTACCCAAATAAATCCCGGCCCGGTCGTCACTACGTTCGAATTCAAACCCGAAGCTGGCATCAAGTACAGCCGCATCACCAACCTCACCGACGATCTCTGCCTGGCCCTCAAAGCGGAAAGTATTTTGATCGAGCGCATGGCAGGCAAATCCACCGTCGGAATTCAAGTGCCCAATCGCGAGCGGGAAATCATCTGGCTCCGCGAAAACATAGAATCCACGGAATTTATCGGCACCAAATCCAAGCTCACGCTGGCCCTTGGCAAAGACATCAATGGCCGCATCGTCACCGCCGATCTCAACGGCATGCCCCACCTCTTGATCGCCGGTTCCACCGGAACCGGCAAGAGCGTGGCCATCAACGCCATGATTATGTCCATCCTTTACAAGGCCACGCCCGATCAGGTGCGGCTGGTTCTGGTGGATCCCAAGCGTCTCGAACTGGGCAACTACGAAGGTGTTCCGCACCTTTACACCCCCATCATCACCGAGCCAAAACTCGCAGCCAACGCTCTGCGCAACGCCGTCCGTGAAATGGAGCGCCGCCTCAGACTGCTCGCCGCTAAAGGCGTGCGCAATATCGATCAGTTCAACAAACTCTTTGATGAAGGCGATACGCCCAGCCTTTTTGAAGGCAATGAAGACGAGCGCCCTCTGCCCTATATCGTCATCATCATTGACGAATTGGCTGATCTGATGATGCTCGACTCCGGCAACGTCGAAGAGTCCGTCACACGTTTAGCGCAGATGGCCCGCGCCGTCGGCATTCACCTGGTGCTCGCCACCCAGCGGCCTTCCGTCGACGTCATCACCGGACTGATCAAAGCCAACTTCCCTGCCCGCATCTCATTTCGTGTCGCGACCAAAGTTGACTCCCGCACCATCCTCGATGCCAACGGCGCGGAAGCGCTGCTCGGCCGCGGTGACATGCTCTATCTGCCTTCAGGCTCGGCACGCGTCATCCGCCTGCACGCACCGTTTGTCACCGAAAAGGAAATTGCCGCCGTGGTCGAGTTTTGGCGCTCGCAGGCCACTGCGCAATACGAAGAAAAATTCCTCCGGGCTCCGAAAGAAGAACGCGAAGATGCCGCTTCCGGCGAATCCGGGGACAACGATGAAATCGAAGCCGATCCGCTCTTTGAAGATGCGGTTCGCCTTGTCGTCGAATTCGGCAAAGCGTCCACTTCCCTGCTGCAACGCCGCCTGCGCATCGGCTATGGCCGCGCCGCTCACCTGATTGACCTCATGGAACGCGACGGCATCGTCGGCGCCGCCGACGGCCCCAAACCTCGCGAAGTCCTCAAGCGTCCCGACTGGATCAGCGAAGTCTCAGAATCCATGCGCTAAGCGCCTCAAGGAAGAACCCTAATCAGACTTGTCATCCGGAGCGAAGCGAAGGACCTATGCATCCGCTTCGCCCTTGTCATTCGCCGCCAAAACGTTTGTCGCGGGAGGCGTAGTCGGACTTACGCTTACGCTGGCTGGATTCGAAGGCTGGCCGGCCTTCACGGCGCTGATGGCCGGTGCGCTCACGCCGGCCTTGTATTCGTTGATCG
>Ga0335078_10000924_pt1 | contig 44625 bp, 30 predicted proteins | sample Lox_Sample_32_FD_206711 | JGI IMG/M metagenome (GOLD analysis project Ga0335078, IMG submission 206711) | Soil microbial communities from Loxahatchee National Wildlife Refuge, Florida, United States - Lox_Sample_3.2 | ecosystem: Environmental > Terrestrial > Soil > Wetlands | place: USA...
CGGTGAGCGCGCCGCGCGGCGTGTCGATCTCGATCGAGTCGCCGGCCGCCAGCTCGTACACGCTCACGAGCAGCGTGCCCTGCGACAGCCCGATCTGGACGAACTCGTCGGTGAGATTCGTGACCGAGAGGTCGGTGGCCTCGCCGGTCCGCAGCGTCAGCGCCCCCACCTCGAGCTCGGAGCGGCCGCCGCGGTCCGCGTACAGCCGATCGCCCGTGGTGAGCGGGTAGTTCACCGACGCGAGGCTCCACGTGGTGTCGCCCGCCGTCTGTACGGAGACGGTGCCGGCCAGGTAGCTGATGCGCGCGACGCGGGCCGGCGGATCGCCGGCCGCGGGAGGCGGGCTCGCCTCCTGCGCGCCCAGGGCTCCCGCGAGCAGCGGCAACAGCGAACCGATCAACAGGCTTGGGCGGATCATCGCCGTCTCCGTGGTTGAGGATACGCCCCGCGAATCTAGGTCCGATGCTGGTACGGTGAGAAGGGGTCCGGGTTGTGGCGGTGCGACGCCGCTCACGGGCCTGGATACACGAAGCCCCGACCCGGCATCGCCGGATCGGGGCCCCGCTTCGGGGCTGACGGGACTAGTCCCGCGCCCCCTGCTCGGTCAAGGCGCTCAGGCGGCCGGCAGCTTGACCACGGCCTCGGCCGCAGGGCCCTTCTGGCCCTGAACGACCGAGAACTCCACGCGGTCACCCTCGGCGAGACTCTTGAACCCCTCGGCCTGGATGGCCGAGTGGTGCACGAAGCAGTCCTTCTCGCCATTGTCGGGAGTGATGAACCCGAAGCCCTTCGCGTCGTTGAACCACTTCACCTTGCCGGTAATACGTGCCATACGATCCTGCTCCTTGTGTGTGCTCGTGATCACGCCCTCACGATAGGCTCTTGTTCCGGCAGACACGGCGGACGCCGCCATCTGCTTGCGATCCCGACACATCAAAAGGGCCAGCGAACGCGCCGGCCCCTTGATGATGTCGCCAGAACTGTATGCGTACCGCCATACAAATCGCTGATGAAGGCTAACCTCTCGGTGGGGGAAAACACAATACCGGACTTCCGGCCCGCCAGGCGGTCCGCGCCCCGCACCTTGCCGCCGGCCCAAAGGGGAGGCACTTTGTCCTCTATCTTCTCGACCCAGCCTATCAGACCATCCCTCTCCTAGGCCGACTCGAGTGCACGAGGAGGGCGGGTCATGCGCCGGCTCCGCATCGGCATTCTCGACGTCGTCGAAAGCCCGACCCGCGCGCTGTTCGCGCGGGTGATGAACGGGAACCTCGCCAGCATCATGCCGCAGGTGGTTGCGACGTGGTGCGAGCGGGCCGGACACCAGGTCCATTACGTCTGCTACACCGGGTTCGGCAACGCGCTCGACGAATTGCCGGCCGAGCTCGACCTCCTGTTCATCGGCGCGTTCACCCAGGCCGCCTTCTTCGCGTACGCCATCAGCAACTACTACCGGCAGCGCGGGACCGTCACGGTGCTCGGCGGCCCGCACGCGCGCTGCTACCCGGAGGATTCGGCGCGCTTCTTCGACTACGTGCTCGGCTTCACCGACCGCGCGGTGGTGAACGAGGTGCTGCAGGAGCACGCGCCGCACCGGCCGTTGGGCCGCCAGGTCGCGGCGGCGCGCCAGCCCCTCGACCTCCCGACCCTGGCGGAGCGGTGGCGGTTCGTCGAGGCGGCGACGGCGAAGGCGCCGGCGTTCAAGATCGTGCCCATGATCGGCAGCCTGGGCTGCCCCTACACTTGCAGCTTCTGCATCGACTCGACGGTGGAGTATCAGCCGCTGGGCTTCGCGCAGCTCGGCGAGGACCTGCGCTTCCTCCTCGGCAAGGTCGCCAAGCCGGTCGTGGGCTGGCACGACCCGAACTTCGGCGTGCGGTTCGACGATCTGATGGACGCGATCGAGGGCGCGGTGCCGCCGGGGCGCATGCGGCACATCGCCGAGAGCAGCCTGTCGCTGCTGACGGAGCCGCACCTGGCGCGCCTGAAGCGCAACGGCTTTCAGGCGCTGCTGCCCGGCGTCGAGTCGTGGTACGACCACGGGAACAAGTCGAAGACGCGGCTCACCGGCATGGACAAGGTCCGCCAGGTCTCGGAGCACGTGAACACGGTCCTGCGCTACATCCCGTACGTGCGGACCAACTTCGTCTTCGGCCTCGACAACGAGCAGGGGCCGGAGCCGTTCGAGCTGACCAAGCGCTTCCTCGACATCACGCCGGGCGTGTTCGCGGCGTATTCGCTCCTGACCTGCTACGGCCGGGCGGCGCCCCTCAACCTCGAGTACCAGCGCGACGGCCGGGTACTGCCCTTCCCGTTCCAGTTCCTCGACAGCCACCAGGCGATGAACGTGCGGCCGAAGAACTACGCGTGGCCGGAGTTCTACGATCACGTCGTGGACCTGAGCCGCTACTCGTACTCGGCGCGCGGGATCGCCCGCCGGTTCCGGATCTCGCGGGGCGTGACGCGCTGGTTCAAGCTGCTGGAGGCGGTCTCGTGGACCGGGCGCACCCGCTATCACACGGGCATCCGGCGGCTGCTCGAAGAGGATCCTGCGGTGCGGAGCTTCGTGGACCAGAAGACCGATCGCCTGCCGGAGCACTACCAGGCGCGCATCCGGCAGAACCTCGGACCGCTGTACGACCTGCTGCCGGAGGGAGCGCTCCGGCACGACCATCACGCCTACCTGCGGACCACCGAAGCGGCCCCCGCCGCGGGGGCCCAGGCCGCGCCGGCACAGGTGCAGCTCAAGCCCAGGGCGGGCCGCCGGCGCGCGGCGGAAACGGAAGAGAGCCCCCGGCTCTCGGCCTGACCCGGCCCGCGCGCCCCGCGCGCAGCTACCAGGACGTTCCCAGCGGGCCCACCGCCTGCTCCACCGCCTCGAGCACGTCGCCGCGCTCGACGGCCGCGCGCATCGCGTTGTGGTCCTTGAACAGCGGGCGGTCCTCCTCGAGGTGCTCCACCACCAGCCGCACGGCGGCGTGCGCCGCGCGGACGCCGCGGCCGGGGGCGAACTCGCGGAAATCCAGCGCCTGCGCGGCCGCGATCAGCTCGATGCCGAGGACCCCGTAGGCGTTCTGCAGGATCTGCTTCGTCTTGAGGGCCGCGTTCATCCCCATGCTCACGAAGTCCTCCTGGTCGGCCGCCGCCGGGATGGATTGGACGCTCGCGGGCACGGAGAGGATCCGCTGCTCCACGACGAGCGTGTCGGCGGTGTACTGCGAGAGCATGTGGCCCGAGAACATACCGGCGCCCTTGGTGAGGAACGCCGGCAGCCCCACCGAGAGGGCCGGATTGAGGAGCCGGTTGAGCCGCCGCTCCGACAGCACGCACACCATCGTCACCGCCGCGCCGACCATGTCGAGCGGGAGCGCGACCGGGGTGCCCTGGAAGTTGGCGCCCGTCAGGACGACGTTCTCGTCCGCCTCGAAGATCGGGTTGTCGGCGACGCCGTTCAGCTCGGTCTCGAGCTGCACGCGCGCCCACGCCGTCAGGTCGCGCAGCGCGCCGACGACCTGCGGCGTGGACCGCATCGAGTAGGCGTCCTGCACCTTCACCTTGAGCTTGCCGGTCACCAGGTCGGAGCCTTCGATGAGGCGGCGCAGGTTGGCCGCGCAGGTCTGCGCGCCCTTGAAGCCGCGCAGCTCGTGGAGCCGCGGCTGGTACGGCTTCATGTTGGCGAGCAGCGCTTCCAGGCTCATGGCCGCGGCGATCTCGGCCTGCTTGATCCACCGCTCCACGTCGTGGAGGATCAGGCAGCCCATCCCGGTGATGAGGTTGGAGCCGTTGATGGCGGCGAGCCCGTCGCGCGCCTTGAGGCCCGGCGCCGCGAGGCCCGCCTGCTCCAGCGCCGCCCGGGTCGGCATCCGCTCGCCGCGGTAGAAGCACTCGCCCTCGCCCATCAGCGACAGCGCGATCTGGCTCATCGGCGCGAGGTCGCCGCACGCCCCGACGCTGCCCTTCTCGCAGGCGATCGGGGTGAGTCCGGCGTTCAGCATGGCGACGTAGGCGAGCGGGATCTCGGGACGGCAGGCGGAGTAGCCGCGGGCGTGCACGGCGACGCGGGAGAGCATGGCCGCGCGCACGTGCTCGACGGGCGAGGGCTCGCCGATGCCGGCGGCGTGGTTGTAGATGAGGAAGCGCTGGAACTGCTGCACCTGCGCGTCGTCGAGCCGCACCTCCGACAGCTCGCCGATGCCGGTATTGACGCCGTACATCGTCTCGTGCGCCGCGAGCTTCCGCTCCAGCATCGCGCGGCAGCGCCGGATGCGCTCCAGCCCCTCGGGCGCCAGCTCCACCTTTTCCCCGTCGCGCGCCACGCGCACCACGTCTTCGATCGTCAGAGGCTGCCCCGCACCGATCCGCACCACGCGCCCGCCCTCCCGCTCCGGTGGCCGTTGAAGTTACCACGCCGTCGCGCGTTTCGGCTGCATCGAACGTGCCCGGGGCGAAGACCACGCCCCTCGCACGGCGCGGTCGACGGCCGGTCGAGGGGCGCGGGGAGGGCGGCGCCGCTCCGGGCCGCCGCTAGTGCCAGGTCGCGGCGAGCCCGGCGACGATGAGGTTCGGCTTCGCCTCGTATCCCGTATCGCTGCCACCGATCTTGACCGTGCCGCTGAGGGCGGTCACGTAGCTCGCGTACGGTGTGAGCGAGAACTGGCGCCCCAGATACAGGTCGATGCCGATGCCGATGCTCACGCCGAAGCCGCTCGTCTCGAGCTTCGGCGAGGTATTGGCCTGGTACACCACGCCGCCGGCACCACCCTTGATGAAGAACGTGCCGGTCGCGCTCGGATAGTAGAGCGCCACCGCCGAGAGGTCGCCCACGGTCTCGGTGATGTTCGACGACGTCCGGCTCCACGCGTTGAGCTCCCCGCCGACCAGGAGCCGCCGGCTTGGCGTGCCGCCCATGCGGAGCGTGAGGGTCGGCGCTCCATAGCGGCTGTTGTCCGTGCACTCCGAGCAGGAGATGGTCGCCGAGCCGTAGCCGAGGCCGACGCCGATCCAGAAGCCCTCGCGGTACGGGCCCTCGCTCTTCGCCTGTTTCTGCGCGCGCGCCGGAGCGGCGGCGGTCAGACCGCCGGCGACGACGAGCACGAGCGTGCCGAGCTGCCGGACTCTCATGGACTCCCTCCGCATCAGTGGGATCGCTGAGCGCTTCGAGGACGCCCGGACAAGGTAGCTCGACGCGTCACGCCACCGTCACTCCGCATACCGGAACATTCCTGTCGCCTCTGGACAGCGCCGACGGCGCTGCCGATACTGGGCCATGGCCTCGACCGACCGCTTCTTCACGCCCGCGAGTCTCACCTTCCTGCGCGGTCTCGCCCGCCACAACCGGCGCGATTGGTTCGAAGCGCACCGCGCAGACTACGAGACGGCGATCCTGAAACCGATGCGGGAGTTCGTGGAGGAGATGGACGTGCGCCTCGCGCGGCTCGCCCCCGAGATGGTGGGCGATCCCAAGCGCTCGGTCTTCCGGATCTACCGCGACGTCCGGTTCTCCAAGGACAAGTCGCCGTACAAGACGCACGCCGCGTGCTGGTTCTTCCATCGCGACGCCACGCACCGCGTCGGGCAGGAGAGCCACGGCGGCGGCGCCGGTTTCTACTTCCACCTCCAGCCCGGCGGCTGCCTCGACGCCGGCGGCATTTGGATGCCGCCGCGCGAGGCGCTCGGCAAGATCCGCGACGCCATGGCCGCCAAGCCCGCGGCCTTCACGCGCATCGTGAGCGCGCCCGCCACGGTGCGCCGCTTCGGCGCGCTGGACGAGGACGCGGTCCTCACGCGCGTGCCCCGCGGCTACGCCCCGGACCACCCGGCGGCGAAGTGGCTCCGCTACCAGTCGTTCACCTTCGGCCGCCTCCTGAGCGACGCGCAGGTCACGGGTCCACGCCTGCCGGCGCTCGTCGCCGAGGACTTCGCGGGCATGCTCCCGCTGGTGCGCTGGCTCAACGGGTCCCTGGGATTGAAGCCGGCGGCCCGCCGGTAGCCTCGACGTGCCGAAGCCCGCGCAGGTCCCGGAGGACGAAGGAGCGCTGCAGGGCGCGACGGAGGCCGTGCGCCTCGACCGGTGGCTCTGGGCGGCGCGGTTCTTCAAGACGCGCGGCCTGGCGGCCGCGGCCATCGCTGGTGGCAAGGTCGACGTGAACGGCGCGCGGGCCAGGCATGCCAAGACCGTGCGGCAAGGGGACGGCGTGCGGCTGCGGCTGGGGCCGTACGAGCACCTGCTCACGGTGCTCGCCGTCTCGACCCACCGCGGCCCCGCGTCGGAGGCCGCGCGGCTGTTCGAGGAGGACGCGGCGGGCAAGGCGCGGCGGCTACACCTCGCGGAGCAGCACCGCCTCGCCGCGCACTCGTTCACCTACGGCGAGGGCAAGCCCTCGAAGAAGGACCGGCGGGAGCTGCTGCGTTTCAAGCGCGGCGACTAGGGCCGCGTCGGACGCCGGCACCGACCGGGACGGACGGCCCCGCCGCGGACCGCTAGAACATCAGCCCGGTCGTCAGCACCAGGCGGTCGCCCCCGCCCAGCTCGGGACGCAGCTCCACGTAGGGCGTGAGCCCGCCGCGCGTCGGAATGCGCACGCCGGCGAGCACGTTGAGCCCGATGTTGGTGTAGCCCGACCCCGGTGCGCCGGTCACGCCCTCCCGGGCTATGTTGACGCCGCCGCCGACGTACACCGACATCCGGGACCCGCTGATCGGGAACCCCCAGGCGAGGTCGCCGTTCAGCTCCCAGTAGTTCACGGGCGAGTCCGGGAAGTAGTAGTCGAACCCGACGTCGAGCCTGAGGTCCTGCGTCCAGAACGGGAGCAGGGGCTGCTCGAACCTCAGGCCCAGGCCGGCGTTGGCGTCCTGCGCGAAGCTGACCTGGCCGCCCAGCCGGGGCCGGCCCTGGGCCGCCAGCGCGGCGGGCGCCAGGACGAGGGCGGCCAGAATGGCGCCTGTGCCGATTCTCATGCGTGCCTCCGTGTGTCTATACCGTCCTGACACGCGCAGGCTCCGCGAGGTCACGCACGAGGGGCGAGCCCCGCCCCGCCCCCGTATGTTCCCCACGTGCCCGAGCTGCCCGACATCACCGTCTATCTCGACGCGCTCGCCCCGCGCGTCCTCGGCCACGAGCTGCGGCGCGTGGACGTCCCGAGCCCGTTCGTCCTGCGCAGCTTCGATCCGCCGCTCGAGTCCTGCGCCGGCCGCCGGGTCACGGGGCTCCGGCGCATTGGCAAGCGGATCGTGGTCGCGCTCGAGCCCGACCTGTTCCTCGTGATCCACCTGATGGTCGCGGGCCGGCTCCAGTGGCGCACCGGCGCGCTCAAGCTCGCGCGCCGCCGCACCCTCGCGACGTTCGCCTTCGACTCCGGCACGCTCGTCTTCACCGAGGCCGGCACGAAGCGCCGGGCCTCGCTCCACCTGGTGCGCGGCGAGGCCGCGCTCGCGCCGTTCGACCGCGGCGGTCTCGAGGTGCTCGACGCCGCCCGCGACGCGTTCGTCGCGCGCTTGAGGTCGGAAAACCACACGCTGAAGCGGGCGCTCGCCGACCCGCGCCTCTTCAGCGGCATCGGCAACGCCTACTCGGACGAGATCCTGCACCGCGCGCGACTGTCGCCGCTGCTGCTGACCGGCCGCCTGACGGACGAGCAGGCGACCGCGGTCTTCGAGGCGACGCGCGCCACGCTGAGGGAGTGGACCGATCGGCTCCGCCGCGAGGCGGGCGAGGGGTTCCCGGAGAAGGTGACGGCGTTCCGCGATGGGATGGCGGTGCACGGGCGCTACCGGCAGCCCTGCCCCGTCTGCGGCGCCGCCGTCCAGCGCATCCGTTACGCGGACAACGAGACGAACTACTGCCCGCGCTGCCAGACGGGCGGGCGGCTCCTCGCCGACCGCGGTCTCTCGCGCCTGCTCAAGGACGACTGGCCCCGCTCGCTCGAGGAGCTGGACGAGCTCCTGAGCGAGCACGCGCGCACGGCGGGAGAGGGCTGAAACACGGACAACGCCAGGCCGGAGCAGCGCGAGCCCCGCCGGATCGCGCGTCCGGCGGGGCCTTCTTTCGTCTCCCCGGGTCCGGAAATCCTGCTGCGAGCGGCGACTGGATTTGCAGAACGCAAGACATCTGTGGGGGAAGGTCGTGGCTTGGCGCTGAGCTCATCCTAGCTTATCACCTTCATCGACAACGACTTAGCCTGCTTGCGATATGCCGCGGTACGGTAACTGCCCCCAATTGGCGCGAGGCATTGGATACGGATAGAGTTGTTTTACCTTCTTGAGAGGGGACCCCATGCGGAGCACCAAGGGTTTCACGCTGATCGAGCTTCTGATCGTGGTGGTGATCATCGGCATCCTGGCCGCCATCGCGATTCCGAAGTTCGCCAACACGAAGGAGAAGGCGTACATCGCGTCCATGAAGGCGGACCTTCGCAACCTGGTGACGGCGGAGGAAGCCTACTTCGCGGACAACGTGACCTACGCGACCACCACGGCGAACCTGCAGTTCAACATCTCGGCCGGCAACACGGTGACGGTGACGGCCGCGACGGGCACGGGCTGGAGCGCGACGTCGAAGAACACGGCGACGACGAAGACCTGCGGTATTTTCGTGGGTAGCGCGACGCCGCCGGTCACGGGCGAGGCGGAAGGCGCCCCGACCTGCCAGTAACCTGAGCTGAGCATACGGAGGCGGGGCGCCTCGGCGACCCGCCACCGCTCGGTAGCTTAACGCGCATCCAGCATAGGGGAGGCTGCGCTTGTGAGCAGCGCAAAGGGCTTTACCCTGATCGAGCTGTTGATCGTGGTGGTGATCATCGGCATCCTCGCGACGATCGCCATCCCGAAATACCAGGGCGTCAAGGAGAAGGCGTACATCGCCAGCATGCAGGCCGATCTGCGCACGCTGGCCACGGTCGAGGAAGCCTATTTCTCCGACTGGGTGACGTACTCCAGCACGACGACGAACCTGAACTTCCTGGCATCGGCGGGAAACACGGTCACGATCACGTCGGCCAACGCGACGGGCTGGAGTGCCACGGCGACGAACACGCTCTCGTCCAAGGTGTGCGGCATCTACGTCGGTTCGGGCACGCCGCCTCCGCAGGCGCAGTTCGAGGGTTCGCCGGCCTGCCGGTAGAGGCTCCCGGCGAACAACGAAGAGCGGGCGGCGCCCAGGCGCCGCCCGCTCGCGTTTCCGGCCTCCGCCCGCGCGTCAGCTCGCGGCGCCGCCGGTCTGGTTGGCCAGGTAGTTCTGCAAACCCATCTGGGCGATCTGGTCGCGCTGCTCCTCCGCCCAGTCCACGTGACCCTCTTCCATCAGCAGGATCTTCTTCAGCAGCTCGGCGGTCCCGTGGTCAGCCGCCTCCCGCGCGACCCGAATCCCCTCGTTGTACGACTTCACGGCGCTCAGCTCGTCCTGCTGGTCGTTGCCGATCATGTCCGGCACCGTCGCGCCGATCTTCATCGGGTTCAGCTTGGAGACGACCGGAGCGCCCTCGAGGAAGATGATGCGCCCGATCAGCCACTCGGCGTGGTGCATTTCGTCCACCGCCTGGCCCTCGATGGCCTTGTGCAGCTTCCCGTAGCCCCAGCTGTCACACATCTCGGAGTGCACCATGTACTGGCTGATGGCCGTCAACTCCTCGGCCAGCAGCCGGTTGAGTGCGGCGAGCACCTTCTGGTTGCCCTTCATCTCGGACCTCGCGTCGTTGGCTCGTTGAACGCGCGCCGGTTCCCGGCGCCAATCCGTCCCGTCAGCCCTGCACGCGTCGTGCCGCTCCACGAGCGGGGATCTGCGAATCACGAGTTCCCACACCGGATATTGGCGCTCGCGCTGGTGCCGCTCGTCCGACGGCGCCGGTGCCCGGCCCGGCGCCCGGCCCCCCGCTCTCGGGCCTCGGCCCGGCGCTAGCGATCCGACGAAGGGGCGAGTCGGCGCAGCCGGTCGACGATCTGCTCCTGCATGCCGTCGAGCTTCTCGTGCAGCGCGGCGACCTCCATCTCGGCCTTCACGTTCACGTCGTACTCCACGTCCGAGCGCACGCGGTCCTTGGCGGCCTGACGGTTCTGGCTGAGCAGCACGAACACCGAGAGGAAGATCGCCTCCAGCGACACGACCATCGTCAGGAGGCCGAAGGGATAGGGGTCGAAGCGCGGCGACGCGAGCGTGTTCCACGCGATCCACAGCACGAACCAGGTCGCGTGCACCAGGAGGAAGGGGATGCTGCCCGAGAAGGCGGCGATGGCGTCGGCGACGCGCTCGACCGCGGTGCGCTGCGCCTCGACCTCTTCGTTGACGTTGCGCGACACGCGCGAGCGCAGCAGGTCGTCCACGCGGCGCGCCCGCGCCGCCATCTGGGCCATCATGTCCAGCGCCAGGTGCGGCGAGCGGGGCAGGACGGCCAGCAGGTGGTCGCGCGCGAGGACCAGCAGGCGTGCATCCTCGGTGCAGCGCACCGTCGCGCTGCGGGGCCGGCCGTCGAGCATGCTCATCTCGCCCACCGCGTCGCCCGCGCCGACCGTCGCGAGGACGATCTCCTGGCCCGCGATGTCCTTGACCAGCGTCTCGAGCAGTCCCTCGACGACGCACAGGAGCGAGTCGCCGTCCTCGCCCTGCCGGAAGACCACCTCGCCGGCCCGCACCTGCTTGAGGTCCATGACGGCGGCGAGCGCGCGGCGCTCCTCGTCGTCCATGGACCGAAAGAGCGCCACGCCGCCGAGCAGGGCGGGAGCCACGGCCATCACACACGCTCCGGTTGGGAATGCCCGAAAATAGCACGGCCGGCCCGGCGGGCCAGCGGCGACGGCGGCGACCCTGCACCTCGGGCCGGGCCCGCGCTACGATTCTGCATCGTGGGACCGACCATCGCGCTCGCGACCTGCGCCAAGTTCCCGGGGCTCTCGCCCGACGACCAGCCGCTCCTCGCCGCGCTCGAGCGCCGGGGCTGCCGGGCGCGGCCCCGGTTGTGGGACGATCCGGCCGTGCCCTGGGCGTCGTTCGACGCGGTGGTGCTGCGGTCCACCTGGGACTACCACGAGCATCCGGCCGCGTTCGCGGGCTGGCTCGACGCGCTGGAGCGGAGCGGCGCGCCCGTCTTCAACCCCGTGCCGATCCTGCGCTGGAGCATGCGGAAGACCTACCTGCGCGAGCTCGAGGCCGCGGGCATCGCGGTCACGCCGACCCTGTGGGTGCCGGCCGGCTCCCCGGCCACGCTGCGGGAGGTGCTCGATGCCGTCGAGGCGGAGGCCGTCGTGGTCAAGCCGACGGTGTCGGCGAGCGCCTTCGAGACGTGGCGCGTCGTCCGTCCCGGGGCCGACGACGACGCGGCGCGGTTCGCGCGGCTGCTGGCCGAGCGCGACGTGATGGTGCAGCCCTTCCTCGCGACGATCGAGACGGACGGCGAGCTCTCGTTCGTCTTCCTCGCAGGCGAGTTCTCGCACGCCGTGAGGAAGCGCGCCAAGCCGGGCGACTTCCGCGTCCAGGAGGAGCACGGCGGCACCGCGGAGCGCGAGGAGCCCGGCCCCGGCCTCGTGGCGGAGGCGTCGCGGGCGCTCGGTGCCGCCCCCGGCCCGACGCTCTACGCCCGCGTGGACGGCGCCGTAGTGGACGGCGCCCTCGTGGTGACGGAGCTGGAGCTGGTCGAGCCGATGCTCTATTTCGGCTGGGACGCCGCGGCCGCCGACCGGATGGCCGGCGCGCTGGCCACGAGGCTCGCCGGGGGCTGAGGGCGCGGGGCGGGCCGGGAGCGCGCCGCTAGACCGTGCGCGTCTTCCAGCGCCCGCGCCGGAAGACCAGCGAGCTCGCGAGCGCCAGAGTCGAAAACGCGATGGCGATGGCGGCGAACACGCCGTCGGTCCCGAGCGCGGGCAGGCGCGAGAGGCCCCACGCGAGGGGCACCTCGAGCAACCAGAAGCAGATCGTGTTCAGGACGGTGGGCGTCCAGGTGTCGCCCGCGCCGTTGAACGCGTTCGAGACGACCATGCCGTAGGCGTAGAAGACGAAGCCCGCGCTCACGATCCTCAGGCACCCGATGCCGTAGGGCAGGATCGCGGGATCGCGCGTGAAGATGCCGATGATGCCCGGCGCGAAGATCACGAACAGCAGCCCGATCGACCCCAACACCCACATGTTGTAGTACGCGGCCATCCACACCGAGCGCTCCGCGCGGTCGGGCCGCCTCGCCCCTAGGTTCTGACCGACCAGGGTCGCGGCCGCGTTGCTCAGGCCCCAGGACGGCAGCAGCGCGAAGACGATCACGCGGATGCCGATCGTGTAGCCCGCGAGGGCATCGCTGCCGAAGCCCGCCAGCACGCGGACGAGGGCGAGCCAGCTCGCGGTGCCGATCAGGATCTGCAGGATGCCGGACCCCGACAGGCGGATCAGGCTGCCCAGCGCGCGGACGTCGGGCAGGAAGTCGCCCGCCCGGATCGCGATCCGGCCACGCCGGCGCGCGAGCTGCCGCACCTGGTAGAGCACGCCGATGCTGCGGCCGATCGTGGTGCCGACGGCGGCACCCGTCACTCCGAGCCGCGGGAAGGGGCCGACGCCGAAGATCAGCAGCGGGCCGAGGACCATGTTGCAGGCGCTGGCGATCCACAGGGAACGCATCGCGATCGTGGCGTCGCCGGCGCCGCGGAACACCGCGTTGATGAGGAAGAGCAGCAGCACCGCCGCGTTCCCGCCGAGGAGCACGCGCGTGTAGCCCGACCCGGTGCCGCGCACGCCCGCCGAGCCGCCGAGCAGCCCGAGCAGATCGGGCGCGAACGCGAGCCCGATGAGGGAGATGGGCAGCGAGACCAGGATGCCGAGCAGGATGGCCTGGCCGCCGGCGTGGGAGGCGCGCGAGGCGTCGTGCTCGCCGATGCGGCGCGCCACGACGGCCGCGGCCCCGATGCCAAGCCCGATGGCCACCGCATAGATGAGGGACATCATGGACTCGGTGAGGCCGACGGTGGCGATGGCGTCCGCGCCGAGGTGCGCGACGAAGAAGATGTCCACCACGGCGAACAGCGACTCGAGGAGCGTCTCGAGCACCATCGGCACGGCGAGCAACACGAGGGCACGCTCGATCGAGCCCTCGGTGTAATCCTGATTCGTGCCGTGTACCGCGAGGCGGAGCAGGTCGAGCGCCCGCCCCGCCCGCGAACGGCCTCCCTCCGCGCCCTCCCCGGAACCGGAGGGCGCGCGGGGCGCGTCCGTCGTCGCGCGCTCCGTCACGGCGCCGCGCTCAGCTCGAGTGGTCGTGCACGATCCACCAGCGTCCGTCCCGGTAACGCATCACGAGGGACGTCGGGCCGCGGGCGACGACCGAGTCGCCGCGCTGGAGCACGTAGTACGCGATCGCGTTCAGGGCGCCGGGCGCGAACAGGTCCAGCTCGAGGTCCTCGAAGGCGAGCGAATCGCGCGGGCTGCCGGGCGCGAAGCGCGGCGCGTAGTGCGCCTCGATCTCCGCGCGGCCGTGGAGCACGCGGCGCGCGGTCACGAAGGTGGCGTCGGGCGCGTAGTCCGAGACGAACGCCGCCAGGTCGCCGCGGCTCCACGCGGCCGCGCCGTGGGCCAGCAGCGCCTGCACGGCGGCGCGCGCCGCCGCGTCGGGAGCGGGGGCCGGCGGCGCGGGCGGGCGGGCGCACGAGGCGAGGGCGAGGAGCGCCGCCAGGGCGGCGCCGGCGATGCGCGGGCGGTCCATCGGTCGTCTCCGGGTCGGGGGTCTCGCACGGCCGTGCGACCTTCGAGTCTAGCCACGCCGCGCCCGAAACGGCATCTTGGCACCCGGTGACCGACGTCGCGACCCGCCTCGCTTCGGCCCTCGCGGACCGCTACCGTGTCGAGCGCGAGCTCGGCGCGGGCGGCATGGCCACGGTCTACCTCGCCGAGGACCTCAAGCACCACCGCTACATCGCGCTCAAGACCCTGCGCGGCGACCTCTCCGAGTCCCTGGAGGCTGAGCGCTTCCTGCTCGAGATCGAGATCGCCGCCGCGCTGACGCACCCGCACATCCTGCCGCTCTACGACTCGGGCGAGGCCGGCGGGGTGGTCTACTACGTGATGCCGTACGTGGAGGGCCCCACGCTGCGGCAGCGGCTCGCCGGCGAGCCGCAGCTCCCGATGGCGGAGGCGCTGCGCATCGCGCGGCAGGTGGTGGGCGCGCTGGACTACGCGCACCGGCGCGGCCTGGTGCACCGGGACATCAAGCCCGAGAACATCATGTTGTACGAGGACGCCGCGCTGGTGACCGACTTCGGGATCGCGCTGGCCGTGCGCTCCGCGCACGGCGGCCGGCTCACGGAGTCGGGGATCGCCATCGGGACGCCGGTCTACATGAGCCCCGAGCAGGCGGTGGGCGATCCGGTGGACGCGCGCAGCGACCTGTACTCGGTGGGGTGCGTGCTCTACGAGATGCTGGTGGGCGCGCCGCCCTACAGCGGCCCCGACACGATGGCCATCACGGCGCAGAAGCTCGTGGACCCGGTGCCGCCGATCCGGCCCCGGCGCGAGGAGGTGCCCGCCGAGCTGGAAGCCGCGGTGCTGAAGGCCCTCGCGTGCCGCGCCGACGACCGCTTCGCCACCGCCGCGGAGATGGCGGCGGCGCTCGAGCCGCCGGCGGCGGCCGCGGCGCGCGCGCGGCGCACGGGCGGCTCGGCGGAGGGCGGACCCTCGATCGCGGTGCTCCCCTTCGCGAACATGAACGCCGACCCCGACGGCGAGATCTTCAGCGACGGCATCGCGGAGGAGCTGACGAACGCGCTCTCGCGCCTCGACGGGCTGCGGGTGGTGGCGCGCGCCTCGGCCTTCGCGTTCAAGAAGAGCGCGGAGGACGTGCGCGAGGTCGGGAAGCGGCTCGGCGTCGCCACCGTGCTGGAGGGCAGCGTGCGGCGCGCCGCCAATCGCGTCCGGATCACGGCCGAGCTGGTGAGCGTGGCCGACGGCTACCGGCTGTGGGCCGAGCGGTACGACCGCAAGGTGGACGACGTCTTCGCCATCCAGGACGAGATCGCCGCCGCCATCGCGAACGTGCTCGAGGCCAAGCTGCTGGGCGCCCCGAAGGCGTACGCGCAGGAGCCGGCGCGGAAGGGCGATCCGAAGGCGTACGAGCACTACCTGCGCGGCCGGCACCTGTGGAACCAGCGCACCACGAGCGCGCTCGAGCGCAGCGTGGAGGAGTTCAAGAAGGCGCTGACGATCGATGCGCGCCACGCGCCGGCCCAGGCGGGCATCGCCGACTCCTACGTGATCCTCGGCGTCTACAGCCACCGGCCGCCCGACGAGGTGATGCCGAAGGCGAAGATGGCGGCTGAGCAGGCGCTGGCGATCGACGGGTCGCTGGCGGAGGCGCACACCGCCCTGGCCTGCGTCCGGGCGCTGTTCGAGTGGGACTGGGCGGCGGCCGACGCGCTGTTCCGCCGCGCCATCGCCTACAACCCGCAGTACGCCACGGCGCACCAGTGGTACGCGATGAACTGCCTGGTGCCGACCGGCCGGTTCGACGACGCGCGGGCGGAGCTGGAGCGCGCCGAGGCGCTCGATCCGCTGTCGCTCGCGGTGCACATCAGCGTCGGCCTGCACCACTTCTACCAGCGCGACCTCGCCGCCGCGGCGGCGGCGCTCCGCGCGACGCTCAAGCTGAACGCCGAGTTCGGCGCGGCGCACTACTTCCTCGGCCACGCGCTGATGGCGATGGGACAGTGCGACGACGCGATCGCGCCGCTGGAGCGCGCGGTCACGCTGCAGGAGGAGAGCCCCGAGACCGTGGCCGCGCTGGCCACGGCGCACGCGCTCGCCTACCACCGCGCGCACGCCGAGGCCGCGCTGGCCGACCTCGAGCGCCTGGCGAAGGAGTCGTACGTGTCGCCGGCGCTGCTGGCGCAGATCCACATCGGCCTGGGGAACTACGACGCCGCGCTCGATCGCCTGGAGGAGGCGGGCGAGCGGCGCGCCGCCGACGTGGTGTGGCTGAAGGTCCACCCGATCTACGACGCGATCCGCGGCCACCCGCGCTTCCGGGCGCTGCTGAGGACGATTCACTTGAAATAGGGTGTGAGGGTGCGAGGGTGTGGGGTGTAGGGCGCCGCGAGTTTCGTCCCCTACACCCTACCCCCTACACCCTACACCCTTACAACGTCACGTAGTTCTCCGACGCGTCCCCACACTTCCCCTAGCGGCACCGCAGGTGTTCTTTTTCTACCCCGTGTCCGTAACCGAGAACGTCCGCCACGTCGCCGCCCTCGCCCGGGCGGTGGCGATCCTGCGCCGCTCGCCGGACCCCGGCAAGCCGCAGAAGGACGCGCTGCGCGCGCTCGTGGCCGCCGCCGCCGGGCGCTCGGCCACGCTCCGCTTCTACGAGAGCGTGCTCTCGCTCGACGGCGAGACCGTGCCCACCGACGATCCGCGCCTCGCGGCCTTCGCGGAGCGGCTGGTGGCGCAGAACGTGGCCGAGATCACGATCGCGCAGGGCGCGGGCCCCGACGAGCTGCTGGCCCTGACCATGGGGCTGGCGTCGGACGCCGGCGCCGGCCGCATCAAGGAGCGGCTGCGCGACGCCGGGTCGGCGAAGGTGATGGTGGTGCTGCACCAATACGAGGCGCCCAACCCGCGCAGCGTCTCGGCCGCGTTCGAGAAGGTGAAGTTCGACCAGGGCGTGCTGGCGGAATGGAACAAGTTCCTCGACCAGGGCGCCAAGGCCGAGAAGGAGCGCGTCGAGCACGCGAAGCCCGGGGAGGAGACGGGCGGCGCAGCGCTCGTCCAGCCACCCGCGCCGGCGGCCGCGCCGAAGGCCGCGCCGCCCGCCTTCGAAGAGGTGCCGCCTCCCGCCCAGCCGCGGCAGCCGCGACCCTCGACGCTCCAGGAAGCGGCGACGCCGGAGGGCTGGTTCGCGTCGTTCGAGCGCAGCGTGAAGAACCGCTTCGCCGACCACTTCCCCGGGCCGGACTGGGCCTGGCGCGTGGATCGGACCAAGGGCACCGTCACGGCCGGCGATCGGCAGGGGCGGGCGAGCCTCACGGCCACGCTGCCGCCGAACTACCTCGAGCAGTCGGCGTGGTTGCTGGCGGGCAAGCTCCTCGAGGAGCTGCGGCGCCGGGCGGAGGAGGAAGGCGAGGTCCGGCGCAAGCGCTGAGCCGCGCGGCCGGAGGCCGCCGCGGCCCCGCGCCGGTCAGTAGAACAGCTGGTAGTCGAGCCGGAACCCGCGCCCGGGCTGCGGCACGAAGTCCTTGATCACCGACAGGTTGTCGCGGTAGACCCGGTCGAACACGTTGTCGCAGTGCAGGCCGATCTGCGACACCACGCCGCCGCGCACGAGCCGCACCCCCACGCCCACGTTCATCACCGCGTAGCCCGCCGTCGGCGTGTCGCCGACGCCGAGCCGCGTCTGGCGCGCGGCCAGCCGCCACTCGACCATCGCCTCGTAGGTCCGGTCCTGGTACGTCGCGCGCAGCAGCCCGCGCAGCGGCGGGATGAACGGCAGCGGCACGCCGTTCCGGGTGTCCTGCGCGTTCACGTAGTCCGAGGCCGCGCGCAGCACGAGCGTGCTGACCGGCTGCACGTCCACGCTCGCCTCGAAGCCGTACAGGCGGGCGTCCGTGGCCGCGAACTGCCGCACCGGGAAGCCCTGGATGGTGTCGCCGCGCAGGAACCCGTAGATGAAGTCGCCGATGTAGTTCAGGTACGGCGACACCTCGAGCGTCACGGCGCCGAGGTCGCCCTTGAGCGAGGCGTCGAAGCCGGTGCCCGTCTCGGGCGAGAGGCTCGCCGTGCCGATGGAGTACGTCCCGCTCGCCGCGTCGAGCCCGTTGGCGAACAGCTCCTGCACGGTGGGCGCGCGGAACGACCGGGCCACGCTGATCGAGGCGGTGAGTCCCGGCGCGAGCTGCCGGATCGCGCCCAGCGACGCCGTCACCGCGTTGGAGAGCCGCGAAGCGCTGAGCGTCCGGAACACCGAGTCGGTGGACTGGAGGTACGGGTGGGTCTGGATCCGGTTGTAGTCGAACCGGAGCCCGCCCTGCAACCGCGTCCCCGGAGCCGCCTGGTACTCCTCGTAGGCGAAGGCGGCCAGGCCCACGGTCGTCGAGTTGGGCCCGAGCGGCTGGTCGCCCTCGATCGTGAGGTCCTCCACGTCCGTCCACAGCCCCACCGTCCCGCTCAGGCGGCCCGAGGGCCGCTGCTCGAGCTGCAGCTCCGCGTTCAGGGTCCGCTTGTGGAAGTGGTTGGCCTGCGGGTCCGACACGCCCGTCGAGTCCTCGGCCGTGGGGAACTCGGAGTGGTTGTAGTCGTTGTAGCTCGCGTCGAGCCTCACGCGCTGCAGCCAGCCGTCGCCCGCGACGAGGAGGCCGCGCAGCTCGGCGGTGCTCCGCTGCTGCGTGATGCGCGAGGTCGTGGGCGGGACGTTCAGCCAGTCGGGGTTCGGCGGCACGCCGGGGATCCCGTAGTTGGTTTCGAAGTGGTTCCCGCCCACGCCGATGCTGCCGCGCGCCCCCTGGTACGCGTAGCCGAGTCCGAACTCGCCGCTGTGGTCGAACGACTGGGGGATCCGGTCGAGCGCGAACGGCGCGCCGCTGGCCGGGTCGGTGTACGTGCCGGAGGGGATGCGGATGTCGCCGGAACGCAGCCCGCCCGCCGAGACGCGGAACGCCGAGTGCGCCCCGCTCAGGACGGTGTTGCTGTAGCCCGAGAGCTCGCCGCTCACGCTGTTCCCCTCGAGCGCGACGGTGCCTGCCACCGGGTGGTCGCCCACGGCGGGCACGAAGTTGGTGATCACGTTGACGAGCCCGCCGATGGTGTTGGGGCCGTAGAGCACGGTGGCGGGGCCGCGCACCACGTCCACTTGCGCGACGCCCATCGCGTCGATGGGCGTGGCGTGCGCCGGATCGTACGTGGCGATGTCGCCGACCCGCAGGCCGTTCTCCAGCACGAGGACCTCGTTGTCGCCGAGGCCGCGGAGGATGGGCCGGTCCGGCGCCGAGCCGTTGCCGCGCACGCTCACGCCCGGCAGGTCGGAGATCTTCTCGGCGAAGCTCGTGCCCACGGCGTTGTCGAACTCGACCCGCGACTCGGAGGCCACCGGCTGATAGGCCTCGTCGGACGGCCGCGCCGTCGGCGCGGCGGAGACGACGATCGCCCGGAGCGGTACCGCCGACTGCGCGAGGTCGAACGCGGCGCTCGCGCCGGCGGAGGAGACCTGGACCGTGTCCGTGGCCGAGGCGAAGCCCGTGGCGGCGACGAAGAGGCGGTACGTGCCCGCCGGCACGTCCGCGAAGCGGAAGTCGCCGCTCGCGCCCGTGCGCTCCGTGCGGCCCAGCTCGAGCAGCCAGACCGACGCGCCCACGACGGGCTGCCCCGCCCCGCGCACCGTGCCGCTCACGGTCTGCGCGCGGGCCGTGGCGGCGAGCGCCAGCACCGCCGCGGCAGCCATCCAGAGCCGCCCTGCCCCGTTCAGAACCATCGCTCGCTCCCTGTCACGGGTGACACCCGCGTTCCCCGGCGACAAATCCTACGCACCCGCCGGGGAGACCGTTGACCGGCGGGGCCCCGCCCGCTCACAGCGCCCCCGGCCTCACGGGCGCCGCGGCGGGCGCCGCCGGCTTCTCGGGCTCCGGCGTGAAGTCCTCGCCCGGATTGATGAAGCGGTTCGTCTCGAACGCGTACTGCTTGTCGTAGAGCTGCCGGTAGCGGCCGCCCGCGGCGAGCAGCGCGGCGTGCGAGCCACGCTCGACGATCTCCCCCGCCTCCAGCACCAGGATCTGGTCGGCGCTGCGGATGGTCGAGAGCCGGTGCGCGATCACGAACGTCGTGCGGCCCTGGCGCAGGCGCCGCAGGCCGTCCTGGATCATCGCCTCGCTCTCGCTGTCGAGGCTCGAGGTGGCCTCGTCGAGGATCAGGATGCGCGGGTCGGCCAGAATCGCGCGCGCGATGGCCACCCGCTGCCGCTGCCCGCCCGAGAGCTTCACGCCGCGCTCGCCCACCACCGTGTCGTAGCCGGCGGCGAACTTCGAGACGAACTCGTCGCAGTGCGCGATGCCGGCCACGCGCAGGATCTCCTCGCGCGAGGCGTGGGGCGCCGCGAAGCCGATGTTCTCCGCGATCGTCCCGTCGAAGAGGAAGTTGTCCTGCAGCACGACGCCCAGGTGGGCGCGGTAGTCGTGCAGCCGGAGCGCCCCGAGATCGCGCCCGTCCACCAGGATGCGTCCGGCCTCCGGCCGGGCGAACGCCATCACCAGGCTGATGAGCGTGCTCTTCCCCGATCCGCTCGAGCCCACCAGCGCGGTCGTGGAGCCGGCCGGCGCGTGGAACGAGACGCCCTTCAGGACGGGCACGGCCGGCTCGTAGGCGAACTCGACCTTCTCGAACGCGATCTCCCCGCGCAGGTCGTCGCCGAGCGGCAGCCGCTGCGCGTCGTCCTGGTCCTCCGTCACCGTCCGGCGCAGGTCGCGGATGCGGTCGAGGCCGGCGAACGCCTCGCTCACCTGCGTGCCGATGGAGGCGATGGAGACCAGCGGCGCCGCCACGAGGCCGATGAAGAACACGTACATCACGAAGTCGCCGAGGGTCATCCGGCCGTCCAGCATCGCGCGCCCGCCCACCAGGATCATCAGCACGCCGATGCCGCCGGTGATGAGGATCGTGGCCGCGCCGAGGCCCGAGGCGCCGGTGATGGTCCGGGCGACATTGCGGAACAGGCGGTTCACGCCGCGCGTGAAGACGAGCTGCTCCGCGCGCTCGGCCACGTACGACTTCACCACCCGGATGCCGCCCAGCGACTCGCCCAGCCGGCCCGTGACCTCGGCGTTGATCTGCCCGCGCTCGCGGAAGATGGGGCGCAGCCGGGCGAAGGCGAACGCCATCATGCCGCCGAAGACGGCGAGGATCACGATGGTGGCCGACGTGAGGCGCCAGTTGAGGTAGAACAGCACGCCGAGGGCGATCGTGGCCGTCACGAGCCCGCCCAGCAGCTGCACCAGCCCGGTCCCGACCAGGTTCCGGATCCCCTCGGCGTCGGTCATGATGCGCGAGATCAGGATGCCGCTCTTGGTGGAGTCGAAGAAGCGGACGGGGAGCCGCATCACGTGCGCCTCGACGTCGCGGCGCATCTCGGTGATGGCGCGCTGCGCCGTGACGCCGAGCACCTGCGAGAGCGTGAACGACGTGACGGCCTGCAGCAGCGAGGCGCCGCCCGCCGCGAGCGCCAGCGGCACCAGCAGGGCGGCCTGGTGCTTCCCCACCACGTTGTCGATCAGGAACTTCGACGTCGTGGGCAGCACGAGGCCCGCCAGCCGGTTCACCAGCATCACCCCGAGCCCCACCGACAGGTAGCCGCGGTGGCGCCAGATGATGCGACGGGCTTCCTGCCAGGCCGACGGCCAGTTGACCGGCTTCTTCCCGGATTCCGCCACGCACCCGCCGTGAGGGGGGACGCGGAAACCTAACCGCGCCCCGCCCCCGCGTGGAGCCGCCCGGACCTGCTTCGGGCGGTCAGTCGCTCAGGCGCTCATTCGTCCGGCTCCGGGAACGGCCTCGGCTCCGGTCTCGGCCGCGGCTCGGGGCGCGGATTCACGTGGCCCCCGCCCAAGGCGCGTGCCGCGCGCGCCCGGACTTCGGGATCGCCGTCCTTGAGCGCGCCCACGATGGCGGTGCGCGCCGCGTCGTTGTCCATCTGCCCGAGGGCCCACAGCGCGGTCTCGCGCACCCGGCCCACCGAGTCGGCGAGCGCGGCGCTGAGGGCCGGCACCGAGGCCTCGTCGCCGATCTGGCCCAGCGCCCAAGCGGCCTTCTCGCGCACGTCGGGCACGTCGTGGCCGAGGGCGCGCATCAGCGGCTCGGGCGCGTGATCGGGGCTGACCTGGCCCAGCGCCCAGGCCGCGTTCTGCCGCACGTGCTCGTCGCTGTCGGCCATCGCCGCCGCGAGGGCGTCGACCGACGACTTGTCCTCGATCTGCCCCAAGGCCCAGGCGGCCGTGCGCCGGACCTCCGCGTCGTGGTCGGCGCGGAGCGCCGCCGCCAGCGGGGCGACCGCCGACTTGGCCTCGATCTGGCCCAGCGCCCACGCCGCCTTCTGGCGCACGTCGGGCACCTCGTCGCGGCTCAGCCGCTCGGCGAGGGCCGGCACCGCGCTCTCGTCCTCGATCTGCCCGAGCGCCCAGACCGCCGTCTGGCGCACGTCGTCGTCCCGGTCGCCGAGCGCGCGCGCCAGCGCCGCGACCGAGGACTTGTCCTCGATCTGCCCCAGCGCCCACGCCGCGGTCCGGCGCACCGCCGCGCTCTGGTCACCCAGCGCGGTCGAGAGCGCCGGCACCGCGCGCTTCGACTCCATCCGGCCCAGCGCCTCCGCCGCCGCGACGCGCACCTCCTCCGTCGCGTCGCTCCGCAGCAGCCGCGCCAGCGCATCCACGGCCGCCGTGTCCTCGAGCTCGCCGAGCGCGCGCGCGGCGGCCGCGCGCACCGCGGCGTCGGGATCGCGCAGCACGCCGCGCAGCGGCGCGGCCGCTCGAGCGGCCCCGATGCGGCCCAGAGACCAGGCCGCCGCGACGCGCACGTCGGCCACGTCGTCGCCGAGCCGCCCCACCAGGCCGGCCACGGCGCCGTCCGACTCGGCCAGGCCCAACGCCACTGAGGCGGCCGCCCGCGTGCCCGGCGCCGCCGAGGCCAGGAGCGGCAGCACGCCGCCCTCGACTTCGGCTGCCGGGGCCCGCGCGACGAGCCGCGCCGCGACGCCGCGCACGCAGGCGTCCTCGTCCTCGATCCCGCGCACCAGGACCGGCACCGCGTAGTCGGCCGGACGCCGGGTCAGCGCCCAGCGCGCGAGCCCCGCCGTGTCGGGCGGGTCGCCCGGCGTCGAGCGCGCGCCCCAGCCGCCCCAGTGGTCCTCGAGCGCCACCTCCGCCAGCCGGCACAGCGCCGCCGGCGCGCCGCGCGCCGCGCCCAGGAGTCCCGCCGCCTGCGCCGAGTCGGCCGCCGAGCGTCCCCGGGCCGCCGCGGCGCCGTGCATCCCGCCGGCGCCCAGCGCCAGCGCCCCGGCCACCAGACCGATCGCCATGCCGTTCACGAGCATCCTCCGCGTCATGAGAGCCTCGCCGTGTACTGCTGAAATTTCAGCACTATGCGGAATATTCAGCAGACCGCCCCGCGTGTCAAGCGGGGGCGACCTGCGAGGGGCGGCAGGGGCCGGTGGGCCTGGAAACGCAGCCGGCCGGCGACGAGCCGGCCGGCGGACGATGGAACGGCGCCCGGGGACGACGCTACGGAGCGATCACTCGGGCCCGCCGGGCGAAGGACGCGGCTGGGGCATGGGCATCGGTTGCGGACGCGGGTGGGGGTGCCCGCCGCCGAGGGCGCGCACGGCGGCGGCCCGCATGTCGGGGTCCGGGGACTTCAGGACGTCGAGGATGGCGGTGCGGGCCTGGTCGTTGTCGAGCTGCCCCAGCGCCCACAGGGCCATGCGGCGCACGTCGGCCACCGAGTCGGCCACGGCCGCGGCGAGGGCCGGCACCGCGGCGGCGTCGCCGATCTGCCCGAGCGCCCACGCCGCCTTCTCGCGCACCGCGGGGGTGTCGTGCTCCACCGCGCGCAGCAGCGCGTCCGGCGCGTGGCCCGGAGCGACCTGGCCCAGCGCCCAGACCGACACGGTCCTCACCTGCTCGTCCGCATCGCTCAGAGCGTCGGCGAGCGTCTGCACGCTGGCGGCGTCCTCGATCTGCCCCAGGGCCCACGCGGCCGTGCGCCGCACCTCCGGGTCCCGGTCGCGACGCAGCGCCGTCCCCAGCGGCGGCACCGCCGCCTTGTCCTCGATCTGACCCAGCGCCCACGCGGCCCTGCGCCGCACCTCCACCTGGCCATCGTGCCCGAGCCGCTCGGCGAGCGCAGCCACGGAGCCGGAATCCTCGATCTGGCCCAACGCCCAGACGGCGGTTTCCCGCACCTCGGCGTCCTGGTCCGCGAGCGCGCGCACCAGGGCCGCCACGGACGACTTGTCCTCGATCTGGCCCAGCGCCCACGCGGCCGTGCGCCGCACCGCGCCGCTCCGGTCGCCCAGCGCCGCCGCGAGCGCGGGCACGCCGGCCTTGGCTTCCATGCGCCCGAGTGCCTCGGCGGCGGCGAGGCGGACTTCGTCGTTCGTATCGCCGCCCAGGAGCCGCGCGAGCGCCGCGACGGCCGCCGTGTCGTCCGGTTGGCCGAGGGCGCGCGCCGCCGCGGCGCGTACGCCGGCCTGGGTGTCGCTCAGCATCGTCATGGCCGCGAGCCGTGACACCGTGGTCTGCCGCGTCACCATCCGCGTCTGCTTGGTCGTCGCACGCGAGATCGTCGTCGCCACCGCGTGGTGGGTCGCAGATCGAACGGCCCCCGCGGCGGCGGAGCCCGCCGATCCGGAGGGCGGCGCCGCGTCCGGCTGCGGTGCCCGCGCCATCCCCATCGCGGCCAGCGGCAGGAGCACGGCGACGCCCAGCCCGCCCAGCAGCGCCGCGTGGCGCCGCGAGGCGGGCGTCCGGCGCGCGCCCTTCTCCAGGATGGCGAGCATCCGGCCCTCGAACTCGCGCCGCTCGGCCATCGGCAGAGCCGCGGCGGGCGAGTGCATGTGGCCCGCGCCGCAGGCGATCTGGAGCAGGTGGTCCGCGTACTCCGACGGCCGCGTCCCGACGCCGAGCACGAGGTCGTCGCAGGCGCGCTCGCTCTCGAGCCGCAGCCGGCGCGCGGCCACCCAGACCAGCGGGTGGAACCAGTAAATCGCGCAGCCGATGCGGCTCAGGATCGTCAGGCCCAGGTCGAAGCGCCGCACGTGCGCCAGCTCGTGGCACAACACGGCGCGGCGGCGGCGCTCGGTCCATTCGTGGGCCCCGGCAGGCAGCACGACGGCGGCGCGCGTCACTCCGCACACGATGGGCATCAGCACCGCGTCGCTCGACAGCAGCAGCGGCTCGCGCGCGAGGCCCAACCGGTCGGCAGCCTCCATGAGCGGCCCCGTCCAGTCGGGCGAGCCCAGCGGCTCGGCGTCGCGCAGCACGCGCCGCACCAGCAGCGCGCCGCGCAGGAGGCGCAGGAGCACCACGAGCGCGCCGGCCGCCCAGATCAACAGGATCCACTGCAGCATGCTCAAGGCCGGCAGCTTGAACCGCGGCCCGACCGGGCTCGGCGCGGGCTGCGGGGAGCCGGCGCGCGGCGCCGCAACGCCGGTCGGCGCCGGCGACGGCGTCGCCGAGGGACCGGGGGTCGCCGGAACCGCGGACGGCACGCCGAGCTGCGCGGCCGTGGCCGGCACGCGGAGCACCGGGAGCGTCCACGGCAGCACGAGCGAGACCAGCGGCAGGAGCAGCACGGCCGCGATGCCGCCGCTCCACACCAGGTGGCGCAGGCCGGCGGAGGCGCGCCGCAGGGCGGCGGCCGCCACGAAGACGGCCACCAGGAGCAGCGTGCCCTTGAGCAGGCTGCCCACGGCCCAGGCGGCGCCGTGCGCGGTCAGCAGATCGAGCCAGGCGGCCGCGCTCATCGACCCTCCTCGCTGGCCTTCCGGATCTCGCGCGCCAGCTTCTGGATCTGCTTCTCCGACAGCTCGAGGTCGGACCGGCGCAGCAGCGTGACGAGCGCGTGATCGGCGGAGCCGTCGAAGAACGTATCCACCACGTGGTTCAGCGCGGCGCGCTGCGCCTGCTCGCGGGCGACCGCCGGGACGTACACGTAGCGGGGCCCGTCTTCACGGTGCCCGACGTGGCCCTTCCCCTCCAGTATCCGGAGTGTCGAGCGCACGGCCGAGTAGGTCGGCGGATCGGCCAGCTCCGCCATGACCTCCGCGACCGTGCCCTCCCCGATGCGGTAGAGCACGTCCATCACCTCGCGTTCGCGGCGGCTCATCGGCGGCTTCGGGGTGCTCATGGCGGCGGCCTCGCTGATGCTGAAATTTCAGCAGAAAGTAGGTCGCCGGCCCAGCCGTGTCAAGCGGGGCCGCCAACGGGACAAAGATGGTCGGTGCGTTCCGGGGCCGGGCGCGCCTGCCGCCTGACGGGGACGTGACGCCTCGGCCTACAATAGTGTGGCAGGTTCTTACCTTCGCCGGGAGTCGTCACGTGACCCGCAGGCTCGCCATGGTGATCGTCGGCGCCGCACTTGCGTGCACCGCGACCGCGCCGGGGTTCGCCCAGGACAAGGTCCAGCGGAAGGACGTCGAGGTGGGACCCGTGGTCGGGGTCAACTTCTACAGGTTCGGAGGCTCCGACGCGCAGGGGTTCACGACGCGCACGTCGTTCTACGCGGGCCTGGCCCTGACGGTGCCGCTGGGCGCGAGCGCGTTCCTGCAGCCTGAGGTCCTGTACTCCGCGGAGGGGGCCAAGGCGATCTTTCCCGACTCGGGCATGGGGACGATCCAGGGGACGTACAAGCTCGCCTACCTGGCGGTGCCCGTGCTGTTCGGCGCGCGCCTCGAGGGCTCCGGCACCGTGGAGCCGCGCCTCTTCGGCGGCCCGGTGTTCAAGCTCGACCTCACGTGCGAGGTGGAGGCCAGCGCGCAGGGGATGTCCGCCAAGTGGACCTGCACCGACGCCGGTCTGACGGCGAAGTCGATCGCGTTCGGGGCGGCCTTCGGCGGGGCCGTGGCGCTCCACACGGCGTGGGGCGAGCTCGACCTGCAGGTGCGTTACACCTACGACTTCACGCGCGTCTACGGCCAGTCGAACGTGAGGAACGAGGGGCTCAGCGCCGGCGCCGGCCTGAGCGTCTCGCTGCCGCGGTAGCGCGCCGTCGCCGGCGCCGGACGCGCCACCGCGGTGCGCCGGCCGAGTCCAGGCCGCCGCGCCGTCAGGGCCCCAGGTTGATGTCGAAGGTGATGAAGTCGCGCACGCGATAGCCGGCGTCCACCAGGACGATGCGCCCGCCGAACATCACGTACCGGCAGTCGGGAGGCGGCGGCGGGAACGTGCGGACCAGCACGACCGGCGCCGGGTACACGCGGGCGCGCCAGGAGGGTGCGATCACGTATCCGGGAGCGAAGCGCCGCTCGATGCCGGGCGGCAGCCGGTCGCGGTCGCGCAGCCCGGGCGGCAGGTTGCGGCGGTTGTGGTAGTACCAGTTGTCCGCGTAGACGCGCTCCCGGGCACCGAGCAGCGCCCCCTCGCGCTCCTCCTTCTTCTCCTGCCCGCGGTTCTCGCCCTGGTCGCCCCGTCCCCGGCCGCCACGGTCCTTGTCGTGCCCGCGGCCCCGGCCCTGCGCCCAGGCCGTCCCGCCGTTCAGGGCCAGCCAGGCCAGTGCCCCGGCGTACAGCCAGCGTGATCTCATCGTCGCGCTCCCGCGTGAGGGTGAAGACACCGTCGCCGGTGTCGCGATCGTGACCGCCACCCATCGACCACCGCACCGGCGTGGTGGTAACCCGTCGCGACCAGCCGGGTTCGCCTTGACACGGCCGGCAGCGGCCGACCGATTGGGGTGATGGCGGCACGCCTCCGCATCGGCACGCAGGGCTGGAACTACGACGCCTGGGTCGGGCCGTTCTATCCGGCCGGCACGCGTCCCGTGGATTACCTCACGGTCTACGCCCGCGCGTTCGACACGGTCGAGGTGGATTCCACCTTCTACGCGATCCCGGCACCGAAGACCGTGCGCGGCTGGTCCGACCGTACGCCGGAGGGATTCAGCTTCGCGCTCAAGCTGCCGCAGGAGATCACGCACGAGCGGCAGCTGAAGGACTGCGCGGACCCGGCGGCCCGCTTCTTCGACGCGGCGCGCGAGCTGGGTGGCAAGCTCGGACCGGTCCTGATGCAGCTCGGGCCAGACTTCCGCCCCGCGATGCTGCCGGCGCTCGCCGCCTTCCTGCCGATGGTTCCGTCGGACGTGCGCCTCGCGGTGGAGTTCCGGCACCGCGGCTGGATCCACGAGGGCGTGCTCGCGCTCCTGCGCGCGCACGGCGTCGCGCTGGCGCTGACCGACGCGCGATGGATCCCGCGCCGGACGATGCTCGGCCTGGCCGACCAGCCCACGGCGTCCTTCGCCTACCTGCGCTGGATGGGCCCCGATCGCGCCATCGCCGACTACTCGCGCATCCAGGCCGATCGCACCCGCGAGCTGGAGTCGTGGAGCGAGCGCATGCTCGCGCTCGCCGCGAAGGTCACGGAGGTCCACGGCTACGTGAACAACCACTTCGCCGGCCACTCGCCCGCGTCCGCGCGGCAGCTGCAGCGCCTGCTCGGCCAGCGCCCGGTCGAGCCCGAGCAGCTCGGCGAGCAGATGACGCTGTTCTAGCGCCGCGCCCCGCCCTCTTCACCGCCGGGGCGGGGGCGGGCCGGTCCGGAAGGGCCGGCCCGCCGCGCCTTCGGGGCCACCTCGCCGGACGCGGGAGCGCAGCCTATAATCTTCGCTACCGTGGAGGACCGGACATGCTCGCGACTCAAGTACGCCAGAAGGACAGCGTCTTCTATTTCGTCGCTTACCCCGCCGGCAACCTGCTCGACCGCGTGCGGTTCATCAGCCGCTACTACGGCGAGGGCGAGCAGATCGCGCCCGAGGAAACGCCCGAGGACGACGAGATCGGGCGGTTCATCGGCCGCATCGAGCGCTCGGAGAAGGCGTTCCAGCGCCCACTGAGCCGCGCCAAGGTGAGGGCGATCAAGAACTTCTACGAGACGGCGGTGAGCCAGCCGCCCATCCCGGGCACGGTGCTGCTGTTCACACCCGAGCGCCTGCGCTTCACGCCCCAGGGCATGGCCGGCACCACGGGGGTCCTCACCGAGCCCGAGGGCAAGTACCTCGTCATCGACGGCCAGCACCGACTGGCGGCGCTGCAGTTCTACCGCAGCGAGCGCCCGTCGGAGGCCGCGGCGGTGCACGTGCCCTGCGTGATCTTCGACGGGAAGAGCGAGGACTTCGCCACCGAGATGTTCGTCATCATCAACTCGACCACGACGCGCATCAACAAGAGCCACCTGGTGGACCTGTACGAGCGCGTGTCGTGGGCGTCGCCCGACAAGAAGTTCGCGGCCCGGCTCGTGGACCTGCTCTACTCCGAAAGCGACAGCCCGCTGCGCTACCGCATCAACCGGCTCGGCGGCCGCAGCAAGCAGGAGAAGTGGATCCTGCAGGCCGAGCTGTTCAACGAGATGCACCGCTGGGTGAAGGCGCAGTGGCGCCGCATCGAGCGGACCGGGACCGACGCGCGGCACGCCGAGCGGTTCTACCGCGTGGTGCGCGACTTCCTCAAGGCTTCCGAGAAGGCCTGGGGCATCGCGTGGGCCAACCCTGCGTACGTCGTCACCAGCTCGGTGACGATCAAGGCCATGATCCGGGTGTGCGCGGCGTTGGCTGCGGTGGACGCCGAGCCGGAGGACGGGCGGGTGGCGCGCTGGGCGCAGCGGCTCTCGCCGTGGGCCGACATGATGCGCGACTTCCGCAGCGAGGGTTTCTACCAGCGCTTCCCCGCCAAGGGCCAGGTCGAGCGGGTGCAGCGCGTCCAGCGCGAGCTGATGCGCTCGGCGGGGATCGCGCCGCCGGCGGCGGCCGCCGCGAAGTAGCCGGACGCCGCCGTATCGCGCGAGGGGCGCCGCTCCAAGCGGCGCCCTTCCGCGTTTCAGCACCCGCCGGCCGCTACTGCCAGTTCACCGTCGCGGCGCCGGACGTGGACGTGAAAGCCGGGCCGTTGGCCACGTGCGCGCCGACGACGTCGAGGACCGTGCTGCCGCCGAGCGAATTCAGGTTCACGTAGAGCCCCGTGTCCCCGCTCGAGAGCGGCGTGAAGGTCAGCCCGGTGAAGGTCAGCATTTCCGAGGAGGGAGATCCGCCCGCCGTCACCACCGTCAGCTGCGTCAGCGGCGCCGTGCCGTTGAGCATGCGGAAGCCCTGGAAGGTTACGCTGTCGAGCTGCTGGCTCCGGATGGTCGAGCCCTCGCTCACGATCAACGGCGCCTCGTCCACCACCAGGCGGGACACCTGCACCTGCTGGGCCGAAAGGGAGCGGCCCAGCCCATAGACCATCGGCGTGGCCGGGCCGGTCGGCTCGGACGTGAACGTGCCCGCGACCACGAGGCCGTTGTAGTCGAACTGAATGTTGGCGCCCGCCGACCGCGAGATATCCAGGTTCTGCAGATGGGATGCGCCCGTGAGGTCCACGAACGTCACCTCCTGCAGCGTCGAGCCGGTCAGGACCAGCGTGTGCGTGCCGGTGGGGGCATAGCTCGCGTTGCTCCCGTTGACGCCCTCGAAGAACGTGCCGCCGACCTGGAGCTGGCCGGCCGACAGGTTGTTGAGCTCGTTGCCGCCCGAGAAATCCACGTTGCCCGAGATGCTCACCACGTCGGCCGGGTTGGTCATGACCAGCAGGCCGCCGGACGCGATGTCCAGCGTGGTGGCGGTGAGCGTCTGGCCGCCGATCGTGAGGTATGCGCCGGAACCCTGGATGGTCACCGTCCTTGCCGCGGACGGTCCCGTCAGGACGGGCTCCTTGCCCGTGGAGCCGATGAACACGTCTCCCGTGGCCGCGGGCACGCCCACGGGGCTCCAGTTGTTCGGGTTCGACCAGTCGGTCGAAACGGCGCCCGTCCAGGTCAGCGTCGGCGTCGTGCCGGTTGCGGTGAACGTCACCGGGTTCCCGGCGATCCCCGACCCCGCGACGGTCGCGGTCATCGTGTTCGTGCCCGGCGTCGCCCCCAGCTGCCAGCCACCGACCGTCGCCACGCCGTTGGAGTCGGTGAGCACCGTGGCGGGCGCGACGACGCTGCCGCCGCCGGACGCCACCGCGAAGGTGACCGACTGGCCCGGAACCCCGTTGCCGCCCGCGTCGATCACCCGCACGGCCGGCGCCACCGGCAGCACGGTGCCCACCGTGCCCGACAGGCCGTCGCCCTGGTAGGCGTACACGCTCGCCGGCGCGCCGGCTTTCACGCTGAGCATCAGGCCGACCGGCGTGTATGACACCTGCCACTGCCCGCCCGTCAGCGCGGGCAGCTGCACGCTCGAGAAGGTGCCGGAGAACGACGTCCACACCATGACGATGAACGTCTGCCCGGCGCTGGGACCGAAGCCGCCGACAAGCGCGACGCGCAGCGTGTCGCCGAGCGTCGCCTTGCCCGTGATGCCGAGCACGCTGTAGCGGCCCGCGGTGTAACCCTCGAGGTTGATCGCCACGGCGGACCCCGAGCCAAACGTGACGTCGCCCGTGACGGTGGCGGTGGCCACCGGCGACCCGCCTTCGATGCCGGGTTCCGTCTCGAGACTGATCAGGCCGTGGTTCACGAGGCCCGTCGTCCGGCTCACGTTGAGGGCGCCGCCGTTGTTGAGGTAGATGGTGCCGTAGTTCGCTGCCGTCCGGGTACCGGTCGTGTCCACGGCGACGACGGCCGCGGGGTCGACGTCCAGCTCACCGTCGTTGCGGATCGCGCCGACGAACAGAGTGCTGCCCGCGTCGAGCCAGCTCCCGGGGTGCACCTCCACGTTCCCACGGATGCGCGACGCGCCCGCGAACCACACGCCCGCGCCGTTCCCGGCGGCGGGGCCGACCACCAGGCCACCCACGCTGTCGCCGTTGCTCTGGACCGTGTAGGTACCGGCCGCGTCCACGACCGCCGTGTCCTGCAGCGTCGGCACGCGGGCCGGGTTCCAGTTGGCCGCGCCGGACCAGAGCCCGCCCGACGTATTGATCCAGTGCACCAGGGTGCTGGCGGCCGCGTTCACCTGGATCGTCGGCGCCGGCGCCGAGGTCACGGCCTGGCCGTCGATGGTGGCGCCGATCGTGACCGGCGTCCCCGCCGTGGTGGCGGTGAAGGTCGCCGTGTACGTGCCGTTGGCGTTGTCGGTCACCGGCCCGATCGTCCCCGCGCTCGTGCCACCGCTCTGCGTGAACACCACCGTGTGGCCGCCCGTCCGGACGCTGTCGCCCGCGGAGTCGCGCGTGGTGAGCTTCAAGCCCACCGTGCCGCCGACGTTCACGGTCGGAGCCGTCACGGTCACGGAGGACGTCCTGGTCGAGACGGGCCCCGGCGTGACGAAGACGCTGTCCTTGCCGGCGATGCCGTCCACCGTCGCGGTGACCGCGGCCGCGCCCACCTTCCCCGCACTCACCAGCCCCGCCGCACTGACGCTCGCAATCGTCGCGTCGCTCGTCGTCCACACGGCCGTCCGGCCCGTGATGACGTCGCCGGCCGCGTCCTTCGCCGTGGCGGTGAGCTGCTGGGTCGAGCCCGACGCCAGCGTCACCGGATTGGGCGTGACGGTCACGCTGGCCACGGGTGCCGTCGCCGTGGCGTGGAAGGTGGCCGTCAGGACGCCGCCGACGCTGGCCGTCGCGGTCTGCGTACCCGGTGCGGCGCCCAGGGTCCACTGCGCGGACGCCGTGCCCTGCGCGCCCGTCACCGTGGTGTCCGGTGTGATCGACCCGCCGCCGGCCGTCACCGCCCACGCGACGGTGTCGCCCGGCACGGCGTTGCCGTAGCGGTCCACCGCCCGGGTCACGAGCGGAGCGGCCAGGGGGGCGCCCGTCGCCGCGGACTGACTGTCGCCGCTCACCCGTGTCAGCGCGGCGACGGCGCCGGGCGTGGCCTGCGCGACGAACGTGAGGACCGTCTGCGGGAGGCGCGGCGTGCTCGCCTGCACCGAGTCGGTGCCCGCCTTCGTGCCGAGCGTCCAACCCGCCGACGCCTGCCCGGTGGAGTCGGTGGTCGCGCTCGCCGTGTCCACGGCGCCGCCGCTGTCCACCACCGTGAACGTCACCGGGATGCGCGGCACGCCGGCGCCCAGCCGATTCGTCACCCGCACCGTCAGGCGGGTCGGAAGGGCCTGGCCCACCGTGCCCGTCTGGCTGTCGCCCGCGACCATGGTGAAGGTGGACACGAGCGGCCGCACGGTCACGGGCGCGGACACGCTCACCGTGCCGAAATCCCCTTTCACGGTGGCGCCGACCTGCGTAGCGCCCGCGAAGACGCCGGCCAGGTTGCCGGCGGAATCCACGCGCGCGACCGTGGTGTCGCCGGTGCTCCAGGCCACGGCGACGCCCGGCGGAAGCGTCGTGAACGGCGCGTCGAACTGGTCGAGCACCGTCGCCACGATCGGCAGGGTCTGCCCCTCGTCGATCGTGAACTGGGCGGAGTCGAGCTGCATGCCGCGCACCACCCGCTCCGACGGCGCCACGACGTACTCGGCGCACGCCACCGCAAGCCCGACCGCGGCGACGAGCCCAAGGACGGCGCGGGCGCCCAGCCGCATCAGAAGCTCCGCGCCACTGACAGGTCCGCGAACGACTCCTGGAAGGCGGGCTGCGCGCCGATCGCGCCGTAGCGCGTGTGTCGCGCCTGGAAGCTGAGACGGGCCCCCCACATCAGCGGGTAGTCCGCCTGCGCCAGCAGGCCGAAGACGTGCCGGCCGCTGCTGAAGGTCTGCGTGACGGACGCCGAGCCGTTGAGGCGCCCCATCCGCGCCTGCCCGCGGAAGCCGAGGTAGACGTTGCTCTGGGTGGGCGCCGTGGCGCTGCTCGTGACGGCGAGCGACGCGGTGGGCGTGAGACTGACCGCCCGCGAGACGCGCACCTGCACCGAGGTCGAGAGGTTGTGCACCGTCACGTCGGGGATGCGCGTGACGGGGTTGGCGTCGGAGGCGCGCTGCAGCGCGTAGGACACGCTGTAGGCGGCCGGGACACCGAGCAGGCCGCCCTGCACCGTCGTCGCCGTCGAGAGGGCGAACGTGTGGCTGTTGACGATGAACGTGTCCACCGTCGCGTCGTTGGAGAGGACGTTGCTCATCGCCGTGATGGACGTGGACACGCGGCGGCCCAGGAGGAGCGTCGCGCTGCCGACGAGCGCGTCGCGGTCGGTGGTCTCGGCCTTTTGTCCCAGGAGGTTGTCGTTCTGGTGCTGGTACTGCCCCTGCAGCACAAGATGGCTCTGGAGCAGGCGCAGGCTGCCGCCGAGATCGTAGGCCCGCTTGTCGTTGATCAGGTAGGGGAGGCCGAGGGACGTATAGCCCGCCCCGACGTACTCGTAGCCGGCCTGGACGCTGGCGAGGCCGAGGTTCGCGTCGCTCTCGAGGTGCCACGCGTAGTCGCCCGAGGTGGACAGCTGGAGCGGCATCAGGCCGTCGAGCGCGCCGGCCACGGGCACCGCGCCGGCCTTGGCCGCGGGGCTGTCGAGGTCGCGCGTGATGAGCGCGAAGGCCGCTTCGCCCTTGATCGTGACCCGGTCGCGCGCCAGGCGCACCTGGCCGTCCGAGCCGAGGACCAGATTCTCCTGCGGCCGGGTCTCGACGCGCGGCCGCAGCGCGACGGGGATCGTGTCGAGCAGCGTCGTGTCGGCGAGGGCGGCGGAGAGCGACGACGCGTCGTCCTTGGCCTTGACCAAGGTGAGGTTCAGGAAATCGCTGCCCTCGCGCCCGACGCCGAGCGAGGCCGCGTAGAGGTGCCGCTTGTACGCGAGACCGGGCGTGCCCGCCGGCCCCGGCTCAACCGTGCGCTGCGAGACGCCGCCCTGGACCGAGAAGCGGAAGATGCCGGGCGCGAGGTCGAGGCCGGCGCCGCTCAGCTGGGTTCCCTGCAGCGTGTAGCTCGAGTAGTTGCGCGTGAAGTCGCCCAGGTGCAGGGTGACCCAGCCGAACCGCGGGTTGAGGCCCAGCTGGCTCATGTTCTGGCGCAGCTGGCTCCCGTCGGAGGAGAGCAGCACGTTGACGCCCACCTGGAACTGGCCGAAGAAGGACAGCTCCGGCGCCATGGCGAGCTGCCAGGTCGCGCCGGGTCGCCGCGCCTCGATGCCGTTCACGGTGTAGAGCTCGGAGCCCATCGTGAGGCCGCCGGTCAGGGTCACCGGAAGGCTGGAGGACGTCGTCTGGAGCGGCGGTGCCGCTGGCACCTCCTGCCCCGCGGCCGCTGCGGCCAGCGCGCAGACTGCCAGCCCGACCAGCGCCGGGGACCGTCGGGCCGTAGCGTTCATTGCCGTCCTCCTTCCGGTGCGGCTGCGGGCGGCGCGCCGTGCGCGGTCAGCCGCTCGACGACTTCGGTCTCGTGGTCGGCGAGCACGTGCGAGTCCGGCAGCCGGATGCGCAGGCGCCGGATCTGCGCGAGCAGGTCCGGCAGCGCGCCGCCGGCCTCGGCGAGACGCTCCCGCGAGCGGAACGTCGAGTCGTCCTCCGGCGCGAGGTCCAGCGCCCGCGCGTACGCCAGCGCCGCCTCCGCCGGGCGCCCGGTCCGCTCCAGCAGGCGGGCCCGCGTCCGCTGCAGGTCCGGGTCGTCCGGCGACGCGCGCAGCAGGTGGTCCACGGACGCGAGCGCGGCCGCGTCGTCGCCGTCACGCTCGGCGAGCAGCGCGGCGTAGCGCTCGAGCACCGCGCTGCCGGGCCACGCGAGCCGCAGCCGCTCCAGCTCGTCGGGGCCCCAAGGCTCCCCCAGCACCGCCCGGTCCAGGATCGCCAGCACGGCCGCGCGCTCGCGGCGGGCGCGCCCCGCCACGAGCCGGGCAGCCGGCCCCGCCAGCGCGTCCGCGCGGAGCCCGCCGCCCGCCAGGGCGAGCTCGACGCGCTCCATCGCGGCCATCCCGTGCCACAGGCCGCGCCGCAGCAGCGTGCGCGCGCTGTCGGGGCTCGGCGCGGTCAGGCGCAGCAGCGCGAGCGGTGCCGTGGCACCGGACGAATCGACGCCCGCCTCGCGCGTGCGCAGGGCGACCGCCCGCGCGGTGTCGCCCTGCCGCTCGGCCAGGCGAGCCGCGGCGTCGAGCGCATCGAGGTCCAGCGAATCGCCGAGCAGAAGGGCCCGATAGATCGTGTCCGCGAGCGCGGCGGCGCCGAGCGAGTCGGCCAGATCCGCGACTACGAGCCGCGCCCGACGTGTCGCGGGCCGCGCCGCCAGCTCGCGCCCGAGCGCCAGGGCCGCGGCCGTGTCCTTGCCGGCCACCAGGGCCGACAGCAGGGGCAGCTCCGCCTCCTCGCGGTCCGGCAGCAGCGGCGCGGCCCGCCGGTAGTCGTTCGCGGCTGCCGTCCAATGCCCCCGTGCCGCCTCGGCGTCGGCCAGGATCAGCCGCAGGCGGCCGGAGCGCGGATGCACGCTCAGCCCCCGCTCGGCGACGGCCGAAGCCGAGTCGGCCTCGCCCCCGGCGGCGAAGAGCACCGCGAGGTTCACCCACACCCCCTCGAGCGAGGGATCGGTGCGCCGGGCCCGTTCCCAGTCGCGTCGCGCGGCGGCACGGTCGTTCGCGCGCCACGCGGCCACGCCGGCGTTGAGCGAGAGCCGCGCGTACTCCGCGCGCCCCGCGCTGTCCGTGGCCAGCGGCGCCACGAGGGCCGCCGCCTCCTCCCAGCGGCCCGCCCGCGCCAGCGCGTTCACCCGGGCCGCGCGCGCCGAGTCGGCCAATCCCGGCATCCCTGCCGGCGCCTGCGCCAACGCATGCGCGGCCGCACCCATCGCGAGCGCGGCCCACGCGAGAGCGCGAGCGACGCCGATCATCGGGCCGTCACCGCGACCACGGGGCTCGCGGCCGACTCGTTGCCGGACCGGTCCACCGCCCGCACCACGTAGAACAGGCCCGCGTGCCCGGTCGAGTCGGCGAACGCGAGACCCGCCAGCGGCGACGACGTCAGGCGCGCGAACGTGCCGGTGGGGAGCGTGGCGCGGTAGACGTGGTAGCCCACCAGCTCGGCGGAGATCACGCGCTCCCAGCGCACCTGCACCACGCCCGCCACGAGCCGGGCGCTCGCGGCCCGCGGCGGGGGCGGCGGCGTGAAGTCCCGGAAGCGCAGGCTGTCGGTGACGGCGCTGCTGACGTTCCCCGCGCTGTCCACCGCCGTCAGGCTGTACACGTAGCTGGCGCCGTGGACCACGGCCGTGTCCCGCCACTCGCGCCCCCCGGCTCCGAACGCCAGACCGGCGATCGGCGGTGCGCCCCCGCCGCTTCGCGCGAGCACGTAGCGCGCGACGTCGCGGTCGGGGCTCGCGTCCCACGAGACGCTCACGTAACGGCCGCGCACGTTCTGCACGCGCAGCGCCGACGGCGGCGCGGGCGGCTGATCGTCGGGCACCAGCACGACCGTCTCGACCTTCGCCGACTCGTTGAACGCCGAGTCCACGGCGGAGACCCGAATCGTGTACCGGGTACCCGGCGTGAGCCGGGCGAACCCGCCGGCGTTGCCCCCGTAGCCGCTGTCGGTGACCTCGAGCGCGACGACCGGCTGCGTCGAGAGACGGACGAAGCGGCCGGCCTCGCCCCGGTACACCCAGTAGCCGAGCACGTCGTGCGACGGGGATGCGTTCCAGCGAACCGTGAGGCGGCCGCGCGCCGCCGCCACCGTCAGGTTCGCCGGTGGAGCCGGCGGCGTGTTGTCGGCCGGCAGCGCGGGCACGGGGTTGGACGGCGCGCTCGCATTGCCCGCGGAATCCACCGCCGTCACGCGGTAGAAGTACTGCCGCCCGCCGGCCACGGTGTCCGTCCACAGCGGGCGCGCAGCCGGAATCAGCACGCGGTCGAGCCGCGCATACGGCTGGCTCAGCCCCGTGGAGCGCTCGATGTGGTAGCCGGCGACGTCGGTCTCCGGCGAGAGGCGCCACGTGACCGTGACGGTGCCGTCGCCGTTCCGGACGGCGAGATCCGTCGGAACGCCGGGCGGCGTCGCGTCCCGCGCCTGTGCGGCCACCGGGGGGCCCGGCGGGCTCTCGCGCCCTGCGAGGTCCACCGCCGTGAGCGCGTAGCGGACCGGCACCCCGTTGGCCGGCTCGTCGTCCCGGAACTCGAGCACCGCGCCCGGCGCATCGTTCCGGAGCACCGGCGTCGCCGTCAGGCGCCGGCCCGCGACGCCGGCCGCCGACGCCCGGTAGACATGGAAGCCGACGACCAGGTCCGCCGGATCGCCGGTGAAGGGCCGGTAGTGCCAGGTGAGGACGATCTCGTGGTCCGCCGAGCGCGCGGCGGGAGCCGGGGGCGCGGCCGGCTCCACGTCCACCACCCGCACCTGGCCCGTGGCCGACCGGCCCGTCTCCGCGCCGGCGGCGTCCGTGAACGCGACCCGGTATTCGTACTCGGCGCCCCGCGTGGCCGCCGTGTCCAGGAACAGCCGGCCGAGCACCAGCGCCGCCGGCCGGCTCAGGTACGACAGCACGCCGGCGGCGAACCGGTCGCCCAGCAGGCGGCGCAGCATCTCCGGCGCGTCGGCCGCGCGCGCGGCCCGCAGCGCCAGCGCGAGGTCGGGTCCGAGGCGACCGGCCGCGACGCCGGGGTCCCGCACGGGCGTCACCGGCTCGGTCGTCCGCCGCTCCCACGCCGCGCCCCCGGCACCGGCCGGCCGGCGATAGACGAGAAAGCCGCCCGCCCCGGGCCCCCCGGGGACGTAGACGAGCACGGTGTCGGCCCTGGCCACGAGCCGCAGGGCCGGCGCCGCCTCCGGTGACTGCGCCATCGCACGGGGCCCCACGGCGAGCGCGCACGCGGCGGCGAGCCAGGCCAGCCCCGTCGCCCACCGTCGCGCGAACAGCGCCAGGCGCGTGGTCATGGCAGTTTGGTCGCCGGCAGGGTCACAGGGGCGGCGAGCTTGGACATCGCCGGCACCGAGAACGATGCCGAGTAGATCGTGCTCACGAGACCCGTGCCGTTCACCGACCGCACCTGGAGCCACAGTGTCGTACCGGTCGGCAGCGCCGTCGCGAAGGGCAGCGTGACCGCGCCGCCAGCGGCGGGCACCGCGCTCGAGACCCAGGGCTGGACGTCGGCGGACGTCTGTGAGCTGCCGACGGCCCACTGGACGGCGGCGAGGCCCGACTGCGGATCCGGGGTCGCGTTGACGGCGAGGCTGGGCACGCCGGACGTGACCGTCACGGACGCCGTCGGCATCGGGGGAGGCGACAGATCGTAGAGCACCGGCCCGGACGTCACGAAGCCGGACACCTCGCCCTGCCCGTTGATCGCCCGCACGTCGACCAGGTAGCTCTGGCCGTCCGCGACGCTGGCGGTCGCGACCGCCGCAGCGCCGACGCTGCCGGGCCAGTCCGTCGTCGTGCCGCTGGGCCAGTCGCGGACCAGCGCGCCCTGCGCCGTGCGGACGCGATACTGATAGCCCGCCACCTGCGTCTCGGGATCGGTGGCCGGCGTCGTGATCCGCACGGCGAGCTGCCCGGCGACCGCGCCGTCACCCGCGCAGATCACGGGGAGCGTGGGCGGCGTGGGATCGGCGATCCGGAACGGCCCGTAGCTCAGCACGCGGCTCAGCAGGCCGGCCGTGTTCTTCGCGACCAGCGTCACGTAGAACTGGTTCTGGAAGTCGAGCGGGGCGCCCGAAACCGTGACCGATGACGAGCGGGCGGAGGTCGAGCGCCAGGTCGGCGCATAGATCGTATCGCCAGGCTGGGTGCTGACGTCGTAGTAGTAGGCCTCGACACCCGACTCCGGATCGCTCGCGTCGGGCCGCGTCAGCTGGACCTGGGGCGTCGCCCCGGTCGCCGCCGGAGCGGTGGTCAGCGCCCCCGCCCACGCCACGGCAATCGCGGGCGGTGTGAGGGCGAGCGCCACCAGCGGCGTGCCCGGCAGCGACGGCTGCGGCACCGCGCACGCCGCGTACGTCGCCGCCGTCGCGGGCAGCACCTGGTAGAGGGTCAGCGGCATCGTGAGCGCCGCCCCCGTCGCGAACACCGGCGGCGTGGGATCATAGCGCAGCGGAATCGAGACCCCGGTGGCGCTCACGCCGCCCTGTCCGTTGGTGGCCCGCACCGCGACGTAGTACGGATAGCCCGGCACGAGACCGGCCTGATCGATGGTCGCGTCCGTGCGCCCGCCGGCGCCCGTGAACGGGCGCACCACCGGCGGCGGCGCGTTGTTCAGGACGGCGGCCGCCGACGCGAGCGTGACGCCGCCCTTGGTCGGGGGGGCCGAGCCGGTCGGTGTCGACCACAGCGCGTACTCGTAGAGACTGACGCCCGATTCGGGATCGTCCGCCGACCACTCGGCCGCGATGCGCGTGGGATCGCCCGTCCACGCGGTGTTCACGCCGAGCGAGTCCAGCCGTTGCGCGTAATCCGGCAGCGCTACGACGGGCGTCGAGGGCGGCGTATTGTCGGCCGCCAGGCCGGTGCCCCCGCTCACCGCGGCGGGAGCACTGCTGCCCGGCCGGAACGAGAGCGTGTACGACGTGCGGCCCGTGCCGAGGAACCCGGCGCCCCCGCGCGCGCCGACGGTCACGGTGTGGCTCACGCTCGTGGCGGCGGTGGCGTCGGGCGTGAAGCCGTAGCTCGCGACGGTGCCGCCGGTCCCGTTCGAGTACAGCGGCGTGCCCGACGGCGTGGCCGGATCCGCGTCGAGGATCTCGTACTCGTACACGCCGCTCGGGTGGTACGCCGACCATGCAATCGAGATCTGCGCGGTGTAGGGGCTCGTGCTCGTCGCGGTCACCTGGACGCCGTTCAGGCGCGGCACGGTGAGGTCCTGCGCGAGCTCGGCGCGGCGGCTCGCCAGCAGCGTGGTGTCGAGCAGATCGTTCGCCGTGGGGATCGACGGCTGGAGCACCTTGCCGGTCGTCGTCGTGCCGAGCGCGGCGAGCGTGCGCGTCGCGGCCGCGGCCGGGGCGCCGCTCTCGCGCGCCGCGAGGTACCGGTCGTACAGGTCGTACAGCGCGCCGGTCGCGTCCGCCTGCACCTGGTAGAGGCCCGCCAGCGATTGCGACAGCGCGGCGTGCGCGCTCCGGATCGTCGCGAGCCGCTGCGCGGCCCTGGTCTGGAGCGTGTCGAAGGCCGCTCCGGCCTGGGCGATTTCACCGCTCATCCCGGCGTCGGCGAGCTCGTACCACAGCTGCACGCCCGAGGTGTCGGCGTTCTTGGTCAGCGTGCTCCAGCGCTGATCCATCGTCGTCGCCTTGGAGTAGTCCGCCTGGAACTGGGATACCAGCGTGGGCTGGCCGGCGAAGATCGCCAGCAGCGAGAGCCGGTTCGTGACCAGCTGGTACAGGGCGCCGGTGTTGTTCGCGGCCTGGCCCGTGGCTTCCACCGCGGCCGTCTTCGCGGCGATCCAGCCGCCCGGTCCGGCGATGCTGCCCTGGTGCTGCCGCAGGGCGGTCAGCTGCTGCGTGAACCAGTCGCGGCGCTGGAGCAGGTAGTCGGCCTGGGCGGCGAACTGCCGCTCCGCCCCGGTCCCGATCGTCGCGTAGCGTCCGGCAAACACGGGCAGTGACCCCGAGTCGGAGGTGGTGGTGGCCGCCCGCACGGCGGCCAGCCCGGCCTCGAGCGACGCGATCTGCTGGCGGACCGCCAGGTCGGTCGCGGCGGCGAGCTGGCTCGCCTGCTGCGTCGTCGCGGCCTGCGCGGTCGCGGCGGCGGCATCCACGGCGAAGCCCGGACCGCTGACCGCCTGGCGGTAGGTGAGGGCGGCCATCGGGCCCGCCGCGCAGCAATACCCGGTCACCGCGGGGGTGGAGGCCGGGGCGGCGGCGTCCTGGGTCACCGGCGCTCCCGTGGAAGCGCTGGTGACGGGGCTGCCGGAGGGCAAGGCCGGATTGGCGGCGCCGGCGGCCAGCGTCTGGATGGACAGCCCGAGCGAGGCGATCCGGCCCGTGACCTGTGCCCGCTGCGCCTCGGCCCCGCTGAACAGGGCGTTGACGGAGTCGGTGACGGCGGCGATGGCCGTCGTGTCGCCGGGTGCCCCGTTCTGGCGCAGCAGGCCGACGTACCAGTTCTGGTAGGTCTTGATCGAGTCGGGGTCGGTGTAGGCGGCATAACCGTCCTCGGTCCCGAGCATGCCTCCGGCCGCGGCGGCGTACGCGAAGGTGGAATACCCCTGCAGGTTGGCGTACGCGGCAGCCAGCTCCTGCGCCGTGAGGCTCACGGCCGGCGGCGTGAGGTTCTGGGCCTGGGTGAGCGCGCCCTGCGCCTGGTCCTTCGCCGCGGTCATCTCGTTTGCGACGTTCTGCGCCGCGTTGATGGCGTCGATGATGGACGAGTCGACGCCCGTGCCGCCCGACACCTGGCCGTTCTGGAACTTCGCCCACACCCACCCGTCCCAGCTCTGGCCCACCACGGTGGCCTTGAGCTCCGCCGCGGCGAAGATGAAGGGCTGGCCCTGGATGATCAGCGCGCCCTCCAGCGTGCCCGTCACGCTGGCCAGGCCACCCAGGACCGACGCGTCCACCGCCAGCGACGTGAAGCCGCCCCACTGGCCGCTCGCGGCGAGCTCCCACACCGTCGCGTCGATCGTCCCGTCGATCGTCAGGATGGCCACGTTGTAGCTGGCCTTGATCTGCGACTTCACGTAGAAGCCCGGCGGCCCGACGAACAGGTCCGACGTGCCCTTCAGGAAGTCGATGATCGTGACCTGCGTCGTCCCGTAGATGCCCCAGTTCTGGTCGCTGTAGACGAAGAAGCTCAGCGGGCCGCCGCCGTTGATGACGCTCCCGTAGTTCACGGTGAAGTTCATGCTGCCTTCGGCGTAGGCCGTCTGCAGGCCGATGGCGAGGTGGTGGTCGCCGCTCAGCTGGCCGTTCTGGCCGAGGATCACGACCGTGCCGTCCATCAGCAGCTGCTGGTCCGTCACGGTGAGCAGCGACCGCCCGGAGATCACGCCCTGCAGGAAGGCCATGTCGCCGTAGAACATCAGCGCGAACTTCGCGTCGGCCGGCGGCGCGATCACGCGCTCGCCCGCGGACTGCGACACGCCCGCCGCGACGCGCACCATGTCGAGCCACTCCTGCCGGGGCCGCAGGAAGAAGCCGCCCCCGACGCCGTCGAGCCGCAGGTAGGGCGTGATGTTGATCTTGAGGCCGTCGACCTTGGCGAACATCCCGAACCGGTTGACCGTTCCGTCGCGCTCGATCGCCCCGACCAGCGCCGCCGGACCGTACCCCATGATGGATCCGGAGCCGGCGGCGAGGATCTCGAAGCCGTTCGGATTCTGGTCGTACTCGAAATCGGCGTGGAAATCGACTTCCTGGTCGACGTTCAGGTGCGCGTTCTGGATCAGCAGGTGGAAGCTCCGGTCCGCCGCGCGGTAGACGAGGAACTGGTCCACGCCGCCGCCGACCATGCTGTCGATCTCGAAGCTGCCGCCGAACGTGAGGTACGAGAGCACGCTCACCGTCTGGGCGGCCGCCGCGCCGGCCGAGCCCGCCGCTCCCGAGGTCGGGATGCCGCCGCCCTTGATCTGGATCGTGGTCGGGGTCGCGCTGTAGCCGAAGCCGGTGACCGACAGGGACACCACGTCGCCGACGCTGAAGGAGCCGCCGGTCACGCCCGACGGCGAGAATTGGATCTGCCCGGCCGACGTGATCACGAAGTCCTTGAAGCCCAGCGAGCCCGTGACCTCGTCCACCGCCAGGCCCAGGTTCCCCGAGAGCGAGACCGCGAACCCCGACTGCTGCGGCGGCATCGAGACGTTGGTCACGGTCAGCTTCACGACGTCGAAGTCGAACGTGAACTGGCCGGCGAGGCCGACGTTGCCCCACGTCACGCTGCCGTCGAATCCGATCTTCAACCCCGGCTGCACCGTGTTGCCCACGACGTCGCCGAGCTTGATGCGGTTGGCCTCGACGTTCTGGAGGTACACGTCGGTCACGATCTCGATCGCGCTGTTCTGTCGCAGGTTGGAGAAATCGAGGTCGAGGCCGAGGTAACGCAGGTGGATCGTCGCCAGCGAGCCGAGCTGGAGGTGCGTGGTGGACGAGCCCGTCAGGCTCGGCTGCTCGTTGATCAGCGCGAGGTTGGCACCGCCCGTCACCTGGCCGTTGGCGCTGATCGTGAAGTTCACCTTCTGCGGCCCGGCGCTGTTGAGCGGCTCGGGCAGCGTCACCGACAGGTCCGTGCGGAGCGCGTTGTTCTGGATCGTCAGCGCGTCCACCGTCAGCACGTCGGGCACCAGCGTGAGCGGCTTGGAGATCAGGCTGGCCGACGCGATGGACACCGAGCCGGTCGTGGAGACCGACAGGCCGTAGAAGCGGCTCGTGTTGCCCAGGAAGTCCACGGCGCCCGACAGCGTCAGCGTCACGGCGCCCTGCTGCACCCCGACCGCGATGGCCGGGTACACGGTGGTGCCGCCGGCGACCGAGTCGGCGAGGTGGAACGTCGCCCCGAACAGGTCGAACTGCTGCTGGTCGGCCCCCTGGATGGAGATGGTGGGGAACACCACCCCCTTGGTGCCGATCTGCAGCCCGGCGATCGTGACGGCGAGGCTCGGGCTGATCGTGGGCACCGTGAGCACGCCCGACAGGCGCACCTTGAATTCCTGGTCGTCGGCGGTGATCCGCAGCGCCGGCTCGTTGCCGACGGCCATCGGCTGGAACTGGGCCACGGCCAAGGGCAGCGTCACGGGCCCGCTCGTCGAGTCGAGCGAGAGCGTGAAGCCGCTCGGCGCGACCGAGCCGGTCCAACTGACCTTGGCGGGACCCTGCCCCGAGCTGAACAGTGCCGAGCTGACGTAGCCGCTCAGCGCGAACGACGTTCCGGCCGTGCCGCCGAACTTGAGGTCGGCTCCGGTCACCGCCACCTGCAGGGTGTCGCCGAGGAACGACTCGCTCACGAGCGGCGTGGCGGTGCCGCCGGGGCTCGAGGCGCCGAGCCGGACTTCGCCCGTCAGCCCGCTCGCCGAGATCGTCAGATTCGGGACGTCCACGTCCAGGCTGTCGAGCGACGCCGGCAGCGTGATCCGTCCGGCGAGCGTCAGGCCGTAGGTGGCGCCGCCACCCACCTTGCCCCAGGTGATGCCGCGGATCGCGAGCGGCAGGCCCAGCTGGTCGAGCGAGAAGAGCGGTGCGCCACCGGC
>Ga0335078_10000925_pt1 | contig 44611 bp, 47 predicted proteins | sample Lox_Sample_32_FD_206711 | JGI IMG/M metagenome (GOLD analysis project Ga0335078, IMG submission 206711) | Soil microbial communities from Loxahatchee National Wildlife Refuge, Florida, United States - Lox_Sample_3.2 | ecosystem: Environmental > Terrestrial > Soil > Wetlands | place: USA...
TTGCGTCAGGTGCCGGGCGTCGCCGAGGCGGTGGTGATCGCCGAGGAAAACCTTGCTTATCTCAAGGTCGATTCGAAATCCTACGACGCCGCCATGGCGGAATCGCTCGCCGGCGCGCGCTAGGTTGCCACGCGGCCGCTTTCACTTCGCCGCAGCCGCGCCCGAATTCGGTCCCCGAAGTTCCCTGCGCCGGCCACGACTCGCTGAAAGCATCCCCGCCGTTCGGTTCATATCCATCGGAGGGGTCCATGCGATTGTCCACGCTTCTCGGAAATTCGTTTGCTGTCCTGCTGATGTCGGCCGTAGTGGCCGCCGCCGCGACAAGTCCGGCGCCGGAGCAAGTTTCCGGCCCGATCAGCCACGAGAACCTGTCGGTCTATTTCGTGCACGGTCCATCGAAAGCCGGTCCGGTGCCGCTGACGCTTCAGGAGGCGCTGGCCAAAGGCGCGGTGCGGGTCAGCGAGACCGGCACCGTCAACACGCTGACGATCGAGAATTTCGGCGACGAGGCGGTCTTCGTGCAGGCCGGCGACGTGGTCAAAGGCGGCCGGCAGGATCGCACCTTGACCGTCAGCCTGCTGCTGCCGCCGAAATCCGGCCGCATCCCGATCGCCTCGTTCTGCGTCGAGCATGGGCGCTGGTCGCCGCGCGGCGCCGAGGACGCCAAAAGCTTCGCCAGCTCGGCGTCGACGGTGCCGTCGCGCGAGATGAAGCTCGCCATGCAGGCGCCGCTGCCGGCGGCGCCTGCCGGCGAAAGTGTCGGCCTGCGCCAGCAGAAGGTCTGGGCCGGTGTCGCGACCGCGCAGGAGCGGCTTGCCGCCGCGACTGGCGCCGACGTGCGTGCGCCGGCTTCGACGTCCAGTCTACAATTGGCGCTGGAGAACAAGAAACTTGCCGAGATGCGCGCGGCCTATGTGGCGGCGTTGAAAGCAGCCGGGGAGTCGCGCGACGACATCGTCGGCTATGTGTTCGCGGTCAACGGCAAGATCAACAGCGCGGAAGTCTACGAATCGAACGGCCTGTTCCGCAAAATGTGGCCGAAGCTGCTCGATGCCAGCGCCACCGAGGCGATCGCCAATCGTGGCGACGCCAAAGCAGCGCCGCCCGAGGCCAAGGCGGCGCACGCATTTCTCAATGCGCCCGCGGCGGCGCCGGCCAAGGAAACGCCGCTGAGCTTTGGCGTGAACCGCATCATGCGCGAAAGCGCCGAGGAGGTGATGTTCGAGACGGCGCACGCCGACGGCTTCGTGCACCGTAGCTATCTGGCGAAGTGACGTTTAAGAAATGGCGGCCGCCGAGCGCGGCCGCCATGCCATCCGGTTTACCGGCTTGCCCGACACCGGGTTCTTGTCTTCTCCCGCGTAGACAAAGCCGTGCTTCTCGTAGAAGCGGATGGCGCGGGCGTTGTCCTTGTTGACCAGCAACTCGAGCCCGCGCGGCGAGATGCGCTTGGCCTCGCCGAGCAGCATCAGCGCGACGGCTGAGCCCCAATGCTCGGGCGCCACCACGATCTGGTCGAGATACATCGTCTTGGGATCGACGGTGACGAAGCCGACGAGCACGCCGTCCCGTTCGGCCAGCATGATGCGAGCCGTCGGCACCAGCTCGTTGCGCCAGCGCGCCCGCCACCAATCGACGCGGGCGTTGAAATCGATCTGCGGGTAATGCTGCGCCCAGGTTCGCCGCCACAGCTCGATCGCCGCGTTCTCGTCGGCGGCGGAGTAGGGGCGTAGGGTCGCCTGTGCCGCCATGTCAGGCGCCCGTGCCCGCTTGGCGCCGAAGCTTGCGCACGACCATGACGACGGCCGCGCGGTCGCAAGGCGTTGCGCCGCAGGCGATGGCGCGGCTGCGCTCAAATGCCGTCAGATCGTAATGCGGGTGCGGCGTTCGCGGCGGCCCCTGATAGGACGAGCGGTGCAGGCCGACTATTCTGGCGAAGCGGTGCAATTCGTCGATGCTGTCGGCAAGAAGGTGGCACCAGTTGCGCCCTTGCCATCTCCAGATTGCGTCGTCGACATAGACTGCCATCGCCAGCGCGCTCACCGCTCCGTCAGCTTGAACTCGATGCGGCGGTTGCGGCGGTAGGCGTCCTCGGTAGTGCCGGTGTCGATCGGCTGGAATTCGCCGAAGCCGGCGGCGACCAGGCGCTGCGGCGCCACGCCCTTGCCGATCAGATACTGCACGACGGCGATGGCGCGCGCCGCCGACAGGTCCCAGTTCGACTTGAACTGGCCGCCGCTGATCGGGCGCACGTCGGTGTGGCCGTCGACGCGCAGCACCCAGGCGATATCGGTCGGGATCTGCTGTTCCAGCCCGGTCAGCAGCGGCGCGATCTTGTCGAGTTCGGCCTGCGCCTCCGGCTTGAGGTCGGCCTTGCCAGTGTCGAAGAACAACTCCGATTGCAGCACGAAACGGTCGCCGACGATGCGCACGTCGGGCCGGTTGCCGAGGATCTGCCGCAGCTTGCCGAAGAAGTCTGAGCGGTATTGCGACAACTCCTGCACCTTGTGCGCCAGCGCCAGATTGAGCCGCTGACCGAGATCGGCGATCTTGTTCTGCGACTCCTTGTCCTTCTGCTCGGCGGCATCGAGCGCGGTCTCGATGGCGGCCAACTGGCGGCGCAGCGCCGCGATCTGCTGGTTGAGGATCTCGACCTGCGCCAGCGCGCGTGAGGAGATCTTCTTCTCGCCCTCGAGCTGGCCGGTGAGCTCGCCGATCTTGCCCTGCGCCGCCGCCGTGCTGGCGCCGGCGCCCTCGGCGATGCCTTTGTATTTGTCGCGGTCGCTTTCGGCGCCGGCGAGCGAGGCGCGCAGCTGCGCGAGCTGGTCCTCGAGATCGGCCTTGCCGGTCTTCTCCATCGACAACAGCTCGGTGAGCTGGGCGATCTGCGCATTGAGCCGGGTGAGCGCGGTGTCTTTGCCGGCGACTTCCTGCTGCAGATAAAATTGCACCACCACGAACACGGTGAGGATGAAGATGATGCTGAGAATCAGCGTCGACAGCGCGTCGACGAATCCGGGCCAGTAGTTCATGCCGCTTTCGCCGCGGCGGGTGCGGGCAAGCGCCATGGTTATTTCCCCTTGCGCATGATCTTGTCCGAAAACCGGTTCCCACTTTTCGGGATCATGCGCTACCGGTCGACTTTCTCGCGCGCGATAATCTCCAAGAGCCGCTTGATCTCGCGCTGCTGGTCCGCCTGGCTGTCCACCCAGTCGCGGATCATCTGCTGTTCGGTGCGCATGTGCTGCACCAGGCCCTGGATCGCTTCCGCCAGATTGGACATGGCGTTGGTCGTGTTCTTGTTGGCGCCGCCCTCGTTGAGCGCTTCGCGCAAGCGGTCGATGGCCGAGCGCATTTCGCCGGTACCGCCGGCGGCGACGATCGGCTCGGCGGCCTGGTCGTAGACCGTGGTGGAGAGCCAGTCTTCCAATTCGGTGTAGAAGCGGTTCTGCGCCTGGCTCGATTGCAGGTCGAGGAAGCCGAGCACCAGCGATCCGGCGAGACCGAACAACGAGGACGAAAACGAAATCCCCATGCCGGAGAGCGGCGCGGCGAGGCCCTCGCGCAGCGAATCGAACATCGAGGCGGCGTCGCCGCCGGCTTTTAACCCCTGGATGACGCCGCCGACCGAGCCGACGGTCTCGATGAGGCCCCAGAATGTCCCGAGCAGGCCGAGGAACACCAGAAGTCCGGTCATGTAGCGCGAGATGTCGCGCGCCTCGTCGAGGCGGGTGGCGATCGAGTCGAGGATGCCGCGCATTAACTGCGCCGACATCGCCATGCGGCCGATGCGGCTGCCGAGGATTGCCGCCATCGGCGCCAGCAGCACCGGCGGCCGTTCGACGGCAAGGCCGGGATCGGCCAGGCGGAAATTGTTGACCCAGGAGATCTCGGGATAAAGGCGGATCACCTGGCGCAGCGACAGCACCATGCCGATCACCAGCACGAAGATGATCAGCGAGTTCAGGCCTGGATTGGCCATGAACGCCACCTCGATCTGCTTGTGCAGCAGGAAGGTGAGCAAGCCGCCGAGCACGATGAAGACCAGCATCCGCACCAGAAAGATGCGGGGCGACGACAATTTGAGCGGATCGAGTTCTTTTGCCATGGCTCGCGGTGCCGGCCGAGTCTTGCCGACTCACTATGACACAGACCCGTGACAGGGAAAAATATCGGGCCTCTGCGGCTCCCGGATTAACCGGTGGATTGAGTTGAAATTGCGTCACCTCGTCATTCCGGGACGCCGCGAAGCGGCGGGCCCGGAATGATGAGTTACCTGTCAGCCTCCTTGAGCACGCGCAAAAGCTCTTTCTGGACGATCTCGTTGCCGGCGACGATATGGCCCGTGCCGAACATGTCGGCGCCGCCGTCGCAATCGGATACGAAGCCGCCGGCTTCGCGCACCAGCAGGGAACCGGCCGCCATGTCCCAGGGCTTCAGGTTGCGCTCCCAGTAGCCGTCGAGGCGTCCGGCGGCGACCCAGGCGAGATCGAGGGCGGCGGCGCCGAAGCGGCGCAGCCCGGCGACTTGCGCCTGCACGGCCGCAGTCTCCCGGGTGCCGCGGACGAGATCGCCGCGGCCGATATGCGGCAAGCCGCAGGCAACGACCGCGTCGGCCAGCCGCTTGCGGCCGGCGACGCGGATGCGCTGCTCGTTCATGAACGCGCCCTTGCCCTTTTCGGCGATGAACATCTCTTCGCTGGCCGGATTGTAGACCAGGCCGGCAACGATGCTGTCCTCGCGCTCGAGCGCGATCGAGATGGCGAATTGCGGAATGCCGTGCAGGAAATTGGTGGTGCCGTCGAGCGGATCGACGATCCAGCGGTGCGACTTGTCGGCGCCTTCGCGGCTGCCGCCTTCCTCGCCGAGAAAGCCGTAGCCGGGCCGCGCCTTGCTGAGCTCCTGGTAGAGCGTCTCCTCGGCGCGGCGGTCGGCCGACGAGACGAAATTGGCCGGGCCCTTGAGCGAGACCTGCAGCTTCTCCAGTTCGCCGAAGTCGCGCTTGAGCGCGCGCGCGGTCTTGCGCGCGGCGGCGACCATCACATTGAGCAAAGCGGAGTGGTGCATGGCGCGTGGGGTCTGCCCGCGAAGGCGGGCGCCGTCAAGACCGCCCAATCGCCGTCATTCGGGGCGCGAGCCATAAGTGCATTTACGCGCGTGTTCGACGCGCTCTGGCGAGCGAACCCGGAATCCATATCCCCTGCGCCGGAATGACAAAAAACTACGACCGCGGCGGCAGGCCCGCCATCCACTTCTTGGCCGCTTTCTCGGCGGCGTCGCGCACCTGCTGCGGCTGCTGGGCGGCGAACGCGTCGAGATCGGGATCGCTGTCGCCCGCGGCCTTGGAAATGATGTGCCATTTAATCGCTTCGGTCGCGTCGGCCGGCAGACCGCGCCCGGCCATCAACACGCGCGCGAGGCGATCCTGGGCAATCGCGCTGCCGCGGCGCGCGGCAATGAGCAAGAGTCTGGCGGCAGCGGTCTCGTCCTTGGCGACGCCGGTGCCGTTGAATTCGGCGATGGCGTATTCGACCATGGCGTCGATATTGCCGGCGACGGAGGCAAGTCCCATCAGGCGCGCGGCCTTGGACAGGTCTTTGGGCACCCCGCGCCCTTCCTTGTACATGGTGGCGAGCGCGTATTGCGCTTCCGCATTACCGGCCTCGGCGGCCTGTTCGAACAATTGCGCGGCGCGCGCGAAATCCTGCGGGAATTGCTGGCCCTGCAAATAGAGCAGGCCGAGATCGTAGGCGGCGGCCGGATGGCCCAGTTTGGCGGCGGCGGCGAGCTGGCGCGCGGCTTCGTCCGCATTGCGCGGGCCGGCGCGGCCTTGCAGATTGAACATTGCCAGCGCGAACATGGCGTCGCGGTCGCCGTGCGCGGCGGCGAGCTTGTACCACTCCGCCGCCTTGTTGTCGTCTTGCGGCACGCCGAGGCCCTGCGAGTAGAGTTCGCCGAGCAGCGTCATGGCGGCGGGATCGTCTTGCTGCGCGCGCTTGGTGGCTTCGGTGAGCGCGGTCAGATAATGGCCGCGCTGGAACGCGCCGTAGGCAAGATCGGCTTTTGGGTTGTCGGCAGCAGCCACGGGCGGCGCCGGAGGCGCGGGCGGGGGTTTCTTCGTTTGCGCGAGGGCGGGCGCCGTCAACACGAGCGCGCACAGCGCGACGGCGCCGGCCCGCGCTTTCATGCCGCGCTCTCCGGCAAACGCAGCTCGGCGCTGGCGCGCACGATCTGCGCCGCGGTGGTTTGCGCATCGCGCCACAGCCAATCGCCGAGCGCGATGAAATCGGCGCCGGCTTTCACCAGTGGCGCCACCTCTTCGGTCGACGCTGCATAGGCGACGCAAGGAATCTCGAACACTTCGGCCCACCAGGCGACGCGCTCCTCGATCGATTCCAGGCTCGGCCGTTCGCCACCGGCAGCGGGCTCGCCGAACATCACATAATCGGCTCCCGCTTCGGCGGCGACCATGGCATCATGCCGCGTGGTCAGCCCGCCGACGCCGACGATGCGCTCCGGCTTGAGCCGCTCGATCGCATGGTCGAACGCCGCCGTTCCCGCGACATGCGCGCCGTCGGCGCCGCCGCGTGCAACGATATCGATGCGGCCGTCGATCAGCAGCGCCGCGCCCTTGTCCTGCACCAGGGGGCAAAGCATCTTGACGCGGTTGATCTGCGTGCGCTCGTCGGCCTCGGCGAGCCGCAGCAGCACGGCGGCGACGTCGCCTGCGCCCAAGGCGGCCGCAAGTGGCGCGGCAAACGCCTGCGCGTCGGCGATGGCCGGCGTCACCAGATAAAGGCGGGGCGCCGGGCGCGGTTCGGCCTGTTTGGGTCGCGATGCCATGGTCCTCGCATGGTAGCGCAATCGGGCAGAAAATTGACAAGCCGCGCCGCTACCGTGCGGCCGGCACGCAATAGACGCGCGACAACCCGCTCGATAGCATCGCGGATATGGCCATTGCGCAAAGGCCAACCGCAAGAACCGCTCAAGGAGAGATCATGCTCAAACGTCTGTCGCTGCTTGTTGTGTTTTGCCTTGGCGTCTGGCCTGCCACGGCAGCCGACTATCCGAGCCGCATCATCAAGATGGTGGTGCCGTTCGCGCCCGGCGGCGGCACCGACGTGCTCGGCCGCATCATCGCGCAGCGCCTGTCCGACAAATGGCATCAGCCCGTGGTGGTGGAAAACCAGCCGGGCGCTTCCGGTGGCATCGGCACCAAGGCCTTCGTCAAGGCGGAGCCGGACGGCTACACATTGCTGATGGCCTCGACCGGTGCGCTGATGGCGGCGTCCGCGGCGCTCGCGCCGCAAGGGGAATTCGACGTGACGAAATTCTTCGCGCCGATCACCGTGGTCGCGGCGCCGCCGTATCTCCTGGTGGTCAATCCCAACGTGCAGGCCAATTCGGTCGCCGACCTGATCAAGCTCGCGCGCGAGAAGCCGAAGGGGCTCACGTTCGGCTCGTCCGGCATTGGCGCGGCCTCGCATCTGTCGGGCGCGCTGTTCGAGAAGGACGCCAAGATCGAACTGCTGCATGTGCCCTACAAGGGCACCGGACCGGCGGTCACCGATCTCTTGGGCGGACGCATCGACATGATGTTCTCGCCCTCGACCACGGTGCAGGCCTTTGTTGCGGCCGGCAAGCTCAAGGCGCTCGGCACCACCGGCGCCAAACGCTCGAAATTCTTCCCCGACGTGCCGACGGTGGCCGAAGGCGGCTTGCCCGGCTACCAGTCGGTCGGCTGGTTCGGCCTCTTGGCCCCGGCGCATACGCCGAAAGAGGTCGTCGACAAGCTCAACAAGGCCGTGGTCGAGATCATGGGCGAGAAGGACGTGATCCACCACATGGCCAAGCTCGGCGCGGAACCGGAGCCACAGACGCCCGACGAGTTCGCCCGCTTCATCAACGCCGATGTGGCGAAATGGACGAGACTGGTGAAGGAGGAGAACATCGTCATCCCGGGAGCGGGGAAGTAGACGGGCTCCGCGGCTTTGGACAAGCGCGTCATGGATTGCAATATTTAATAATTGCAACTCGTCGGGGACGCTGGGCGATGAGCAAATTTGTCCAACTGCCGCCGCAAGATTACGACCTGCACGCCTTCGATAAATTTTCCGCAACGCGCGGCCATTTCGATCTCGACGATGCGCGCGCCATGATGTGGATGGCGCAGCTTTCCTATGAGACTGATGCCAATGCACTGCCGACGATTGCCGAGATCGGACCGAAATTCGGGTTCAAGCCGATTCCGCACTTCATTGGGACCGGAACCGCGATCGATACGCGCGCGATCGTCGGCGAGCGGCCCGACTGCACCGTGGTGGCCTTCGCCGGCACCGACCCGGCGCTGGCGGACAATTTGGTGACCGACGCGAAAGTCGAAATCACGGCTAACGACACGCACAAGGGTTTTCAGGAGGCGCTCAACGCGGTCTGGCGGCAGATCGAAGCGGCGATCCGGACAAGCCAGCGGCCGCTGTTCTTCACCGGCCACAGTCTCGGCGCGGCGCTGGCGGTGCTCGCCGCCGAGAAAGCGCATGACAACAACATGCCGTCGGCGGCGGTCTTTACTTACGGCATGCCGCGCACGGGCAGTGGGATTTTCGCCACCCGCTATAACGGGAAACTCGGTGACCGCACGTTCCGGCTGGTGCACGGCGGCGATATCGTTCCTTGCATTCCGGAAGTTCTTGTACGTCCGGCGCCATTGGCGACCATCATGGCCCAGCATGTCGGGTGCATGCTGAAATGCCCTTCCGGCGCCAAGTTCGACCGCAACGCGCCGCTGTCGGCCATGACATCCGACGATCCGAGGCTCGGTGCGGGCTTGCGGGAAAATGCCTTCAACAGCTTTACCGCGATGCTGTCGGGCAAATTCCTCTCGCAGGCCGGGCCGGGCCTTCTCGGCCCGCTATTCGGATTGCTGCCGCTGCCGGTGCGCGATCATCTGCCGGATCAATACCTGGAGGCGCTCACGCCGTAGCGCGCCGGCTCACTTCGGCATCGGGATCGGGCCCATGTCCTTAGGGATCTTGTAGCCCTTCTGCACGGCCGGGCGCGCGGCGATGGCCTCGTACCAGCGCCGCACGTTGGGATACTGCTTCATGTCGATGGTTTGCCATTCGAAGCGCGAGATCCACGGCCAGATCGCGATGTCGGCGATCGAATAGTCGTCGGCGACGAATGGGCGGCCTTCGAGCCGGGTGTTGAGCACCTTGTAGAGCCGGTGCGCTTCCTTGAGATAACGCTCCTCGGCGTAGGGCGCCTTGCCCGGATTATACTTCACGAAGTGATGCACTTGGCCGAGCATCGGTCCCGGACCGCCCATCTGCCACATCAGCCATTCGATGGTGCGGTAGCGCCCTTCGCCGGATTTCGGCATGAGCTTGCCGGTCTTGTCGGCGAGATAGATCAAGATCGCACCCGACTCCATCAGCGACAGATTGTTGTCGCGGTCGACGATCGCGGGGATGCGGTTGTTCGGCGCGATCTTGAGGAAGTCCGGCGCGAACTGCTCGTCCTTGGAAATGTCGATGGGATGCACGGTGTAGGGCAGGCCGAGCTCTTCCAGGGCGATGGAGATCTTGCGGCCATTGGGCGTGGTCCAGGTGTAGAGATCGATCACGGGAAGGTCCTTTGAATCGCCGGATGCAATAACGTGATGGCCGGGACGAGCCCGGCCATGACGCATTCTTTACCGAATTATTCGCCGCGGGTCACGCGGGTACACGCGAGTTTGATCAGGCCGCCTTCTTCTCCAGGTCGGCCTTCCATTGGCCGAGCGCGGCAAGGCCGTTCATTTTGGCGCGATGTGAAAATGCGCGCTGGGCGGCGGCGACGTTCTCAGCCCTACCGCGCCAGGTGGTCTGCGGCGCGTGCTGCAGCGCGCGGCCGTAGGAGAAGGTGAGCGCCCACGGCAGATGGCCGATCTTGTTCATGGCGTCGAGATGGGCGGTGGCCTCCTCGTCGCTTTGGCCGCCGGAGAGGAAGGCGATGCCCGGCACCGCGCCCGGCACGCATTCCTTGAGCATCTTCACCGTCTTCTCGGCGACTTCCTCGACGCCGGCGCGTTTGGCGTTCTTCTTGCCGGCGATCGCCATGTTCGGCTTGAGCACCATGCCCTCGAGCGCGACCTTGTTGTAATAGAGCTGCTGGAAGGTCTCCTTCAGCACCCATTCGGTGACCTTGACGCAATTGTCGATGTCGTGGTCGCCATCCATCAGCACTTCCGGTTCGACGATCGGCACAATCTGCGCCTGCTGGCAAAGCGCCGCGTAACGCGCCAGCACATGCGCATTGGCATAGACGCAGGTGTGGGTCGGGATGTGGGCGCCGATGTCGATCACCGCCCGCCATTTGGCGAAGCGCGCGCCCTGCTCGTAATATTTCGGCAGCCGGTCGGCGAGCTTGTCGAGGCCGATGGTGACGACCTCGCCCGGACAATTCGGCAGCGGCTTGGTGCCTTCGTCCACCTTGATGCCGGGGAGCGCGCCGGCCTTCTTGATCAGCTCGACCAGCGGCGTGCCGTCCTTGGCCTTTTGCCAGATCGTCTCGTCGTAGAGGATGACGCCGGAAATGTGCTTCATGCCTTCGGCTGAGCGGAACAGCATCTCGCGGTAGTCGCGGCGTGCATCCTCGGTCGACTCGACGCCGATGGCGTCGAAACGCTTCTTGATGGTGCCGGAGGATTCGTCGGCCGCCAGGATTCCCTTGCCCGGCGCGACCATCGCCAGCGCCACTTTGTTCAGTTCATCGAGATTCATCTTTCCCTCCATCATCCCCTCGCTCGCCCCGGATGGCATTCGGTCATTTCATGCGAAGCACTTCTACTCCCGGCAGTGCCTTGCCTTCCAGCCATTCGAGGAAGGCGCCGCCGGCGGTGGATACATAGCTCAGCCGGTCGACCACGCCGGCGACGTTGAGCGCCGCCACCGTGTCGCCACCGCCCGCTACGGACACAAGTTTCCCGGCCTCGGTGAGTTCCGCCGCGGCTTCCGCGACTTCCACCGTGCCGTTGTCGAACGGTTCCATTTCGAAGGCGCCGAACGGCCCGTTCCACACCAGCGTCTTGGCGCGGGCCAGCACCGAGACCACCTGCTCGACGCTGCGCGGGCCGATGTCGAGGATCATGTCCTTGTCGCCGACGCGGTCGACATCGACGGCGCGCGAGGGCGCATGCAGTTCGAATTTTTCCGCCACCACCACGTCGACCGGCAGCACGATCTCGCGCTTGGCGGCCTTGGCTTCATCCATGATCTTTTTCGCGGTGGAAACGAGGTCGCGCTCAACAAGGCTTTTCCCGACCGGCTTGTTGAGCGCGAGCAAAAACGTATTGGCCATGGCGCCGCCGATAATCAGCACATCGACTTTTTGCAGCAGATGGCCGAGCAGTTCGAGCTTGGTGGAGACTTTGGCGCCGCCGACGATGGCCGCGAGCGGTCGCTGCGGCTTGTCGAGCACTTTTTCGAAGGCTTCCAGTTCCGCCTGCAAAGTCCGCCCCGCATAGGCCGGCATGACATGGGCGAGCCCTTCGGTCGAAGCATGCGCGCGGTGCGACACCGAGAAGGCGTCGTTGACAAAAATGTCGCCGAGCTTGGCAAGCTGGGCGACGAAAGCGGGATCATCTTTCTCTTCGCCGGGATAGAAGCGGGTGTTCTCCAGGCAGACGATGTCGCCGTTCTTCATCGTCGCCACCGCGCGTTCGGCGGTTTCGCCGATGCAGTCGTCGACGAACTTCACCGGCCGCTTGATGGCGTGCGCCACCTCGGCGGCCACGGGTTTCAGCGAATTCTTCTGGTCGCGTCCCTTCGGGCGGCCGAAATGCGAGAGCAAGATCACCTTGGCGCCCTTGTCGGCGATTTCGGTGATCGCCGGGCCGAGGCGGTCGATGCGGGTGCCGTCGCTGACGATGCCGTTGTCCACCGGCACGTTGAGGTCGGCGCGCAGCAGCACGCGCTTGCCTTTGACGTCGACGTGATCGAGGGTGCGAAACGCGCTCATGACTCAATCCAGCGCGAGCGGTCTTAGACCAGCTTGCCCATCGCCACGGCGGTGTCCGCCATGCGGTTGGAAAAGCCCCATTCGTTGTCGTACCAGCTCATCACGCGCACCAGCGTGCCGTCCATCACCTTGGTCTGATCCATATGGAAGATGGAGGAGCGCGGATCGTGGTTGAAATCGAGCGACACGTTCGGCGCGTCGGTGAAGCCGAGGATGCCCTTGAGCTGCTGCTCGGCGGCGCGCTTGATGGCGCCGTTGATCTCGTCCTTGTTGGTTGCCTTCTTGGCGACGAACTTGAAATCGATCACCGAGACATTCGGCGTCGGCACGCGGATCGACACGCCATCGAGCTTGCCGTTGAGCTCCGGCAGCACCAGGCCGACGGCCTTGGCGGCGCCGGTCGAGGTCGGGATCATGTTCAGCGCGGCGGCGCGGGCGCGGTAGAGATCCTTGTGCAACGTGTCGAGCGTCGGCTGGTCGCCGGTATAGGAGTGGATCGTCGTCATGAAGCCCTTGTCGATGCCGACGGCATCGTTGAGCACCTTGGCGACCGGCGCCAGACAGTTGGTTGTGCAGGAGGCGTTGGAGACGACCTTGTGGTCCTTGGTCAGCTTCTCGTGGTTGACGCCGTAGACCACCGTGAGGTCGGCGCCGTCGGCCGGCGCCGAGACCAGCACGCGCTTTGCGCCGGCGGTCAGATGCGCCGAGGCCTTGTCCTTCGCCGTGAAGATGCCGGTGCATTCCAGGGCGATGTCGACACCGAGATCCTTCCACGGCAACGCGGTCGGGTCCTTAATGGCCGTCACCTTGATGGCGCCGTTGCCGACGCTGATGGTGTCGCCCTTGACCGTGACCTCGCCGGGGAAGCGGCCGTGCACCGAGTCGAAGCGTAGCAGGTGGGCGTTGGTTTCGACCGGTCCGAGATCGTTGATGCCAACGACCTCGATATCCTTGCGCTCGGCTTCGGCGATGGCGCGCAGGACGTTGCGGCCGATGCGGCCGAACCCATTGATGGCAACACGGACTGTCATTGACGTCGCTCCCGGCTTTTTCGATCTGTCATGGCCGAAATGGGCCACGACTTGTACTGATACAAATCAATTTTTCCCGAGTTTCCTTAACGCCGCTTCGGCGACCGCTTCGGGCGTAACGCCGAAGTGCTTGTAAAGGTCCTTATAGGGCGCGCTGGCGCCAAAACCGGTCATGCCCACGAAAGCGCCATCGGAACCGATGATGGCGTCCCAGCCCTGGCGCACGGCGGCTTCGACGCCGACCTTAACCTTGGCCTCGCCGATGACGGCCCGGCGCGCGGCCTCCGGCGCCTCCAGCAGCAGTTCGAAGCAGGGCACCGACACCACGCGCGCCGCAATGCCGCGGGCGGCCAGAAGCTTTTTCGCCTCCACAGCGATGGAGACTTCCGAGCCGGTGGCAAAGATCGATACCTCGGCTTTGCCCTCGGCCGCCGCGATCTCATATGCGCCGGCGGCGCAGCGGTTGCCGTTGAGGAAATTCTGGCTGAGCTGCGGCAGGTTCTGGCGGGTGAGCGCCAGGACGCTGGGACGGTTTTTCGCTTCCAGCGCAAGCTGCCAGCATTCGGCGGTCTCAACCGCGTCGCAGGGGCGGAACACGAGCAGATTGGGAATGGCGCGCAGGGCGGCGAGCTGCTCGACCGGCTGGTGCGTCGGGCCGTCTTCGCCGAGGCCGATCGAGTCATGCGTCATCACGTGGATGACGCGCTTGCCCATCAACGCCGCGAGACGGATCGCCGGCCGGCAGTAATCCGAGAACACCAGGAAGGTGCCGGAATAGGGAATGATGCCGCCATGCAGCGCCATGCCGTTCATGGCGGCGGCCATGCCATGCTCGCGCACGCCGTAATGGATGAAGCGGCCGGAATAATCGGCGGCCGACATCGCCTTCATCGACTTGGTGCGCGTGTTGTTGGAGCCGGTGAGGTCGGCGGAGCCGCCGATCATGTCCGGCACCGCCGGGATCAGGCTCTCCAACGCGAATTCGCAGGCAGTGCGGGTGGCGATGTCTTTCGGCGTGGCGGCAAGGCTCTCCTTCACCGCACGAACGGCGCCAGCAAAACCTGTCGGCAGATCGCCGGTCATGCGGCGTTCGAATTCGGCACGCTTTCCAGCGTCGAGGGCGGCGAGACGCTTGCCCCACTCGGCGTGCGCGGCCTTCGAGCGCTCGCCCGCCTTGCGCCACGCGGAGAGAATATCGGCGGGGATGTCGAACGGCGCGTGGCTCCAGCCAAGCTTCTCGCGCGCGCCTTTGATCTCGTCGGCGCCGAGCGGCGAGCCGTGCGAGGAGGCCTTGCCGGCCTTGGTCGGCGCACCGAAGCCGATGGTGGTCTTGCAGGCGATCAGCACGGGACGATCCGACGATTGCGCTTTCTCCAGCGCGGCGGCGATTGCCGCCGCATCGTGGCCGTCGACGCGCGCGGCGCTCCAGCCGGCGGCCTCGAAACGTTTCACCTGATCGACCGAGTCGGAAAGCGACAGCGCGCCGTCGATCGAGATGCCGTTGTCGTCGAACAGCACAATCAGTCTGTTGAGCTTGAGATGGCCGGCAAGCGCGATGGCTTCCTGGCTGATGCCTTCCATCAGGTCGCCGTCGGAGGCGATGACGTAAGTCTTGTGATCGACGAGATTGCCGAACTCGGCGGCCAGATGCCGCTCGGCGATCGCCATGCCGACCGCGTTGGCGAGACCCTGCCCGAGCGGGCCGGTGGTGGTCTCCACGCCGGGCGTGTGGCCGTATTCCGGATGGCCGGCGGTGATCGAGCCAAGCTGGCGGAAGCGCTTGATCTCGTCCAGCGTCATCGCGGGATAGCCGGTCAGATAAAGCAGCGCGTAAAGCAGCATCGAGCCGTGCCCGGCCGACAAGACGAAGCGATCGCGGTCGGGCCAGGCCGTATCGGCCGGATCGAATTTCAGGAAGCGCGTGAACAGGACGGTGGCGACGTCGGCCATGCCCATGGGCATGCCCGGGTGGCCGGATTTCGCCTGCTCGACGGCATCCATCGCCAGCGCGCGGATGGCATTGGCCATGGCGGCGTGGGCGACGGCAGGACTGGCGGCCGGTGGCTCGCGGCGCGCGGAAGGCGCCACGGCGGCCGTCGACGAGGCATTTGCACTCATGGAAATGGCCTATTTGCGTGCGGTGGATAGCATGTGAGGCCCTTGAGTCAATGTGACGGGGCAAGCGCCGGCCAGCCATGCACAGGCGCACGAAAACATCGGGGTAAATCGCGCGCCCGGCGTTGACGCGGCAATCGCGTACCACGTAAGGTTCTTCGCCTAAATCTTTGCCTCCGCAAGAGTTTTCGAGTGCGGATGACGGCGATGAGCGATCAAAGCGCGATCGATCAAGCGGTAAGGCGGCTGGCGCTGGCGCTCGATTCGCTCGACGCCGCGGTCGAGCGGCGGCAGCAGGCCGACCGCAGCGAGGAAGGGCTCGCCAGCCAGGTGCATGCGCTGGGCATCGATCGCACCAGGCTCGCCGAAGCGCTCGACAGCGAAACGGCGCGCTCGCACCACCTCGAATCGACCAACCGCGAGATCGCGCAGCGGCTGGATGCCGCCATCGCCAGCATCCAATCGGTGCTCGACGCCAATGAGTGACCTATGGCGCAAGTGAACGCGACGATTGCCGGCCGCCAGTTGCGCCTCGCCTGCGAGGATGGGCAGGAGGAACATTTGCAGGCATTGGCGCACGATCTCGACCAGCGCATCATCGACCTGCGCGCCAAGTTCGGCGAGATCGGCGACACGCGGCTCATGGTGATGGCGGCGCTGATGGTGGCCGACGAGCTCAGCGAGGCGGCGCGCAAGATCCGCCGGCTGGAGGAGGAGGCGACTGCGTTGCAGGACGCCCGCGTGGTCGCCGCCGACCGCGCCAAGGCCGCGTCCGATGCGGTGGTCAATGCCTTCAATTCGGCAGCCGAGCGCATCGAGGGCATCACCCGGAAGCTTAACGCCTCGCTCGGCAACGGCGTGGCGATCGGGTGACGTCGTGACGCGCGATGTTCAGGAGATCGACGCGCGCGTGCGTGCAAGTTTTGCCAAGCAGACGATCATGACGACGATTGGCGCCGAAGTCGCCGCCGTGCGTCCTGGCGAGGTCGAAATCGTGCTGCCCTTCTCCGAGAGCTTGCTGCAGCAGCACGGCTTCATCCACGGCGGCGTGGTGGCGACGATCGCCGATAGCGCCTGTGGCTACGCCGCGCTCACCGTGATGCCGCGCGAGGCGGCGGTGCTGACCACCGAATTCAAGCTGCATCTGCTGTCGCCGGCAAGAGGCGAGCGCTTTCGCGCGGTCGGGCGGGTGGTGCGTGGCGGCAAGAAGCTGGTGGTTTCGCTCGGCGAGGTCTTCGCCGAGCAGGGCGGCAGTTCCAAGCAGATTGCATTGATGACCACGACCATGATGGTGGTCGAGGGCGGCGCGGGTTTGCGCGATTGAGTGCTGCTGGCGCCGGACGCTTATAAGTCCTACATTGCCGGAGCGGGGCTGCGAGGCGCGTTAGGAGCAAATTCCCCGGGGCCTTACGATCCCTTAGGGAGCTGTCCCTGGCCGGGCTCGTGGGCTCGGTCATATGGCGCCCACCTACTTCTGTAGGTTCCCGGGATCACACTCCGACGGCCATCGCGGCTCCGCACTTTTCCTAACCGTCATTCCGGGGCGCGCGCAGCGCGAACCCGGAATCCAGAAACGCACACCGAGTCTGCGTCTGGATTCCGGGTCCGCCCGCTTTGCGGGCGTCCCGGAATGACTGATACATTTGCGGCATGACAGCGTTCGCGACCGCCTCGGACCAAAAAGCAACCCTCCGCGCCGCTGCCCTCGCCAAGCGCGACGCTCTGCCGGCGGCCGGGCGTCAGGCGGCGGCGGAGGCGATCGCGGCGCGCGGGATACCCATCGAGGTCACGCCCGGCATGATCGTCTCCGGCTTCATGCCGATGAAGACCGAGATCAATCCGCTGCCGCTGTTGCGCAAGCTGGCGGAAGCCGGCGCGCAGCTCGCGCTGCCGGCGATTGCCGGGCGCGGCAAGCCGCTGATCATGCGCGCCTGGAATTTCGGCACGCCGCTCAAAGCCGGGCAGTGGGGCATCCGCGAGCCTACCGTCGACGCGCCCGAGGTCGCGCCCGATATTCTGATCGTGCCGCTTGCCGCCTTCGACCGCGATGGCCACCGCATCGGCTATGGCGCCGGTTATTACGATATGACCATCAATGCTTTGCGCGCGAAGAAAAAGGTCATGGCCGTCGGTATTGCCTTCGCGGCGCAGGAAATCCCCCGGGTTCCAGCCACGGAACGCGACGCGCGCCTCGATCTCGTGCTAACGGAGCGCGAGGTGGTGGATTTTCGCGGCTAGCGCGCCAAGGACAATAATAAACATGCGTATTCTCTTTGTCGGCGATGTGGTGGGGCGGACCGGGCGCACGGCGGTGCTCGAGCGGCTGCCCGGCCTCGTCAAGAACTGGAAGCTCGACCTCGTCGTGGTCAACGGCGAGAACGCGGCCGGCGGCTTCGGCATCACCGAAGCGATTTACAACGAACTGGTCGACGCCGGAGCGGATGCCGTCACGCTCGGCAATCATGCCTGGGACCAGCGCGAGGCGCTGGTCTTCATCGAGCGCGCGCCGCGTTTGGTGCGTCCGGTCAATTACCCCAAGGGCACGCCCGGCCGCGGCGCCGCGCTGGTGGACACCAAGACCGGCAAGCGCGCGCTGATCATCAACGCCATGGGCCGCATCTTCATGGATGCGCTCGACGATCCCTTCGCCGCGGTCGAGCGCGAGCTCGCCGCCTGTCCGTTGAAAAGCGGCGCCGACGCCATCGTGCTCGACATGCATTGCGAGGCGACCAGCGAGAAGCAGTCGATGGGTTACTTCGTCGACGGCCGCGTTTCACTGATGGTCGGCACGCACACGCATTCGCCGACCGCCGACCACCGCATTATGCCGGGGCGCACCGCCTTCGTGTCCGATGTCGGCATGACCGGCGATTTCGACTCGGTCATCGGCATGACCAAGGACGAACCGCTCAACCGCTTCCTGCGCAAGATTTCGGGCGCGAAATTCGAACCGGCCTCGGGGCCCGCGACCTTGTGCGGCCTGGCGGTCGAAACCGACGACGCCACCGGGCTTGCATGCAAAGTCGGCGCCGTGCGGCTCGGCGGCGTGCTGGAGCAGGCGCGGCCGGGGTTCTGGGAGTAGAGTTTATTTTCACCGCCGCCCGGCCTATATAGCCGCCGGCATCAACCAAATTGCAGAGCGCGCGGACATGGCCGGTCATTCCCAATTCAAGAATATTATGCACCGCAAGGGGAAGCAGGACAAAGTCCGCTCCAAGTTGTTCGGCAAGCTCGCGCGCGAAATCACGGTGTCGGCCAAGACGGGTCTGCCCGATCCGGCGTTCAATCCGCGTCTACGCGCCGCCATCATCGCCGCCCGCGCCGAGAACATGCCGAAGGACAATATCGAGCGCGCGATCAAGAAGTCGCAAGGGTCCGAAGCGGAAAGCTACGATGAGATCCGTTACGAGGGTTACGGGCCGGGCGGCGTCGCCGTGATCGTCGAAGCGCTCACCGACAACCACAACCGCACCGCCGGCGAAGTGCGCGCGATCTTCACCAAGAACGGCGGCAACCTCGCCACCACGGGGGCGGTGTCGTTCATGTTCGATCATGTCGGCGTGGTGGAATACGATGCCAAGGTCGCCAGCGCCGACGCCATGCTGGAAGCCGCGATCGAGGCCGGCGCCGAGGACGTCGTCTCCAATGACGACGGTCACCAGATTCTGACCACCACCGACACGCTGCAAGAAGTCACCAAGGCGCTGGAGGCGAAATTCGGCGAGCCGCGCAAGTCGGCGCTGGTGTGGAAGCCGCAGAACACGGTCGCAGTCGACGATGAAGCCGGCGAGAAGTTGCTCAAGCTCATCGAGTCGCTCGACGAGAGCGACGACGTGCAGAACGTCTACGCCAATTTCGAGGTGTCGGACGCGCTGGTCCAGAGGGTGAGCGCTTAGCGCAGCGCGTCGAACACCGGCATGCTGACGATGCCGGCAAGCGCGATAATGACATAGGCGACTCGCCGGTACAGCATCTCGCTCGATCCGTGGAACGAATAGACGCCGAGCGCCATCGCCAGCGCGAATGGCAGCCCGAGCTGCACCGAGAGCGCGATCGTCTCGCCGGTGAACAGCGCGCTCCAGTAATACATCGCCATCGCCAGCACGGCCTGCGGCAGAAAATAGACCATGATATTGGCGCGCACGGTCGCCGCCTTGTTGGCGCCGCCGAGCCAGAAGATCAACAACGGCGGCGCGGCGATCTGCACGGCGCCGCCGCCGAACCCGGCCAGCGCGCCGGTGGCGAGCGAGGCCGGCACCGTCGGCTTGCCGTGATAGCGCCAGCCGGAGATCAGCGCGACGAGCGCGACCAGCACCAAAGCAACGATGAGCCAGCGCAGCAGGATGGCGTCGACATAGACCAGCGCCATCACGCCGAGCGGCAAGGCGATAAAACCGGCGAGCGACACCCAGGCGACTTCGCGCGGACTGCATTGCGGCGCGGCGTGCACCGTGAAGGGCAAGGAGCAGATCGTGTCGATCAGCAACAGCGTCGGCGCGGCAACCCGCGGCCCATACAGCGCCGAGATCAGCGGCATATAGATCAGCGCCGAGCCAAAGCCGGAAAAGCCGCGCACCAGTCCGGAGATCACGGCAATCGTCACGGCCGCGATAAAGCGGCCGTCATGCAAAAGCGTGGAAAACTCGGGGAAATGTGGCAACGGCTGCGGGTCCGGCTGGCCGTTCTGTTTATCAGGCGGCACCGGCGCGGGCGAGCGGGATAGCGGGCATCGCGCCCATTCCGCCTAGGCGGAACCCGGGCGCGGGGCTATCAACGGCAGCATGGGCGCGCAGGCGATTCGCATCCTCGGCATCGATCCCGGGCTCCGCCGCACCGGCTGGGGCCTGGTGGAAACGGTCGGCAACCGGCTGATTTACGTCGCCTGCGGCTCGCTGGAGACCAGCGAACGCGCCGACCTCGGCGAGCGCCTGGTGGTTATCCACGACGGGCTGGCCGAGGTGATCGCGCGCTATCGCCCCCACGAGGCGGCGGTAGAAGCGACCTTCGTCAACGCCAATGCAGTGGCGACGCTCAAGCTCGGCCAGGCGCGCGGCATCGCCATGCTGGTGCCGGCCAAGGCCGGCCTCCTGGTCGCCGAATACGCGCCCAATGTCGTCAAAAAAACGGTCGTCGGCGCCGGCCATGGCGAGAAGGCGCAGATCCGCATGATGATCGGTGTGCTGCTGCCGAAAGCCGAGCCGCAGTCGGAGGATGCCGCCGACGCGCTGGCGATCGCGGTGTGTCACGCGCATCATCGCAGCAGCGCGGTGCTAAAGAAGGCGGCGTCATGATCGGCAAGCTCAAGGGCATCGTCGACAGTTACGGCGCCGACTACGTCATCCTCGACGTCGGCGGCGTCGGTTATCAAGTGCATTGCTCGCCGCGCACGCTTGCTGCGCTGCCGGCGCAAGGCGAAGCCGCCACGCTGTCGATCGAAACTTACGTGCGCGAGGACCAGATCAAGCTGTTCGGCTTTGCCAGCGACGTCGAGCGCGAATGGTTCCGCCTGCTGCAGACGGTACAGGGCGTCGGCGCCAAGGTGGCGCTGTCGGTGCTCGGCACGCTGAAAGTCGGCGATCTCGCCTCCGCCGTCGCCATGCGCGACAAGGCGGCGGTGGCACGCGCGCCCGGCGTCGGCCCGAAGGTGGCCGAGCGCATCGTCACCGAACTCAAAGACAAGGCACCGGCTTACGCGAGCGTCGATCCGTCCGTGGTGCATCTCGCCGGGGCGCTCGACGAAAAGCGTGCGCCCAAACCGGTGATGGATGCGGTCTCCGCGCTGGTCAATCTCGGCTACGGCCAGCCGCAGGCTGCGGCGGCGATTGCCGCCGCCTCGCGCAACGCCGGTGAGAGTGCCGACACGGCGACTCTGATCCGGCAAGGCTTGAGGGAGTTGGCAAAATGAGCAGCCCGCGCCTCCTGGCCGCCGAACGCCGCGACGATGACGCCGATGCCTCGTTGCGCCCGCAGCGCTTGAGCGAATTCATCGGCCAGGAAAAAGCGCGCGCCAATCTCTCGGTATTCATCGAAGCCGCGCGGTCGCGCCAGGAAGCGCTCGACCACGTGCTGTTCGTCGGCCCGCCCGGCTTGGGCAAGACGACGCTGGCGCAGATCGTCGCGCGCGAGTTGGGCGTCAACTTCCGCGCCACCTCCGGTCCGGTGATCGCCAAGGCCGGCGACCTCGCCGCGCTGCTCACCAATCTCGAGCCGCGCGACGTCTTGTTCATCGACGAGATCCACCGGCTCAATCCGGCGGTCGAGGAAATCCTCTATCCGGCGATGGAGGATTTCCAGCTCGACCTCATCATCGGCGAGGGCCCGGCGGCGCGCTCGGTGAAGATCGATCTTTCGCCGTTCACGCTGATCGGCGCCACCACCCGCGCGGGTCTGCTCACCAATCCGCTGCGCGATCGTTTCGGCATTCCGGTGCGGCTCAATTTCTATTCCGAAGCCGAGCTCGAGCAGATCGTCAACCGCGGCGCGCGCGTGCTCGGCATCGGCATGACGGCGGACGGCGCCAACGAGATCGCGCGCCGCGCGCGCGGCACGCCGCGCATCGCCGGGCGGCTGCTGCGCCGGGTGCGCGACTTCGCCCACGTCGACGGCAATAAGGCGGTTGACCGCAAGATCGCCGACCGCGCGCTCGGCGAATTGGAAGTTGACGCCGCCGGCCTCGACGCCATGGACCGGCGCTACCTAAAGACCATCGCCGAGAGCTACGGCGGCGGGCCGGTCGGCGTCGATACGCTGGCGGCCGCCTTGAGCGAGCCGCGCGACGCCATCGAGGACATCATTGAGCCGTTCCTGATCCAGAAGGGCTTCATCCAGCGCACCCCGCGGGGCCGGCTGCTCACCTCGCACGCCTTCAAGCATCTCGGCCTCGCCGAACCCGCGCGCGACCAGAGCCAGTTCGGGTTGTTCGGCGGGGATGAGGAAGAATAGACTGCGTCATGCCCGGGCTTTTCCCGGCCATCCAGGTCTTGCTTGATTGCATCAAATGAGAAAGGCGTGGATGCCCGGCCAAGGCCGGGCATGACGGTTGAGGGGCTTGTGATGAACCATCTCGACGGCGAAATCCGCGACGGCAAGCACCATCAGCAGGTGCGCGTCTATTACGAGGACACGGATTTTTCCGGCGTCGTCTATCACGCCAGCTATCTGCGCTTCATGGAGCGCGGGCGCACCAATTATCTCCGGCTGGTCGGCGCCGACCACCGCGCGCTGTTCGAGCAGGCAAAAGCCGAAGCGCCGGGCTTTGCCTTCGTGGTCACGCACATGGCCATCGACTTCAAACGCCCGGCCTTCATGGACGACGTGCTCGACATCGTCACCGCGCCGGAGGAGGTGAAGGGCGCCTCCGTCATGCTGCTGCAGAAGGTCATGCGCGGCCACGAACTGCTGGTGCAGGCGCGGGTGCAGGTCGCCTTCGTCTCCGGCGGCCGCGCGCGCCCGATCCCCAAGCCGCTGCGCATCGCCATGAAGGCGGATCAGGAAGCGGGTGGCGGTCCGCCCGCGGCGTAATTATTGTCGGAACATGTCCGAGCTGTCCTTTGCCGTGTTCGAAACCGCGATTGGCGCCTGCGCCATCGTCTGGAGCGCGCGCGGCATTGCCGGCGTGCAGCTTCCGCAGGCGAACGAAGCGGCGACCCGGGCGCGCGTGTCGCGGCGATATCCAGGCGTGCGCGAAGCCGCGCCGCCGCCGGCGGTACGGGACGCCATCGACGGCGTGACGGCGCTCCTCCGCGGCGAGCGACGTGACCTCACGGCGATCGTCATCGATGACAGCGACATCCCAGCGTTCAACCGGCGGGTCTATGCCGTGGTACGTCAGATCCCGCCTGGCGCGACGATGACTTATGGCGAAGTTGCCGAGCGTTTGGGGGACAAGACGCTGGCGCGCGCGGTCGGCCAGGCCATGGGGGAGAACCCGACGCCGATCGTCATGCCTTGCCATCGCGTGCTCGCGGCGGGCGGCAAGACCGGCGGCTTTTCGGCGCCGGGCGGGGCGGTCACCAAACTGCAATTGCTCACCATCGAAGGCGCGCAGCCCGGCGGCCCGACGCTGTTCGCGCATCTGCCGCTGCAGGCGGCGGTCCGGCGGCGCGCCTGAAAGATCGAGACGCCGGCCGAGACTCATGTTAATGCCCTTCACATGAAATGGGGCAGGCACAGCGGGCCGCGCGGCTATCACCACGGCAATCTCAAGGAAGCCTTGGTGCGCGCGGCGCTCGATCTGATCGCGGAAAAGGGTCCGGCGGGTTTCACCTTCGCCGATGCCGCGCGCTGGGCCGGCGTCTCACCGGCGGCGCCCTACCGCCACTTCCGCGACCGCGACGAATTGCTCGCCGACGTCGCGCGGCGCGGCTTCGAGCAATTCAGCGCGGCGCTGGCGTCCGCCTGGGACGACGGCAAACCGGATCTGTTCAGCGCCTTCGACCGGCTCGGCAAGGCCTATCTCAATTTCGCCAAGCGCGAGCCGGCCTACTACTCGGCGATGTTCGAGGCCGGCGTGCCGCTCGATGCCGATCCGCAATTGCGCGAGGTCAGCGAACGCGCCTTCGCGGTGCTGCGCGCGGCGGCCGAAAAACTGGTGGCGCTGATGCCGGCCAAGGGGCGACCGCCGGCGCTGATGGTGGCGCTGCATGTCTGGAGCTTCACGCATGGCATCGCCTCGCTGTTTTCGCGCGGCGACGCGGCACGGCGGACCTTGCCGATGCCTCCGGAAGAGCTGCTGGAAGCGGCGATCTTGATCTATCTGCGCGGGCTCGGGCTGCCAGAGGGCGTCGCCACCGCGCGTTGAACGCCGTATCGCCCCGCCGCCCCCTCGCAACGGCGTAGACCCCTGCCTATGTGAGCTAATGTTAAGGGTCTTGACATCCCTTCGGCGCGATCCTACTAATGTAAATGTTATTTACATTCACGCACGCGAGGCCTAACCATGCCTATCACCGCGAAGCTTGATGAATTCGGCAAACCCGCCTGGATCGCGCTGATCGTCCTTGGCTTCATGGTCTGGTGGCCCTTAGGCCTCGTCGTCCTCGCCTTCACCATAGGGAGTGGAAGAATGGGATGCGGATATCACGGCGGGCACGACCGCTGGCAGCACAAGATGGAGCGCATGCAGCGCAAGATGGACTGGATGCGCGCGAAAATGGCTGGCGGGCCGTGGACCTCCGCGCCCACGAGCGGTAACCGCGCCTTCGACGAATACCGCAACGAGACGCTGCGGCGCCTGGAGGAAGAGCAAAAAGAGTTCCGCGAATTCCTCGACCGGCTGCGCTTCGCCAAGGACAAGACCGAGTTCGACGCCTTCATGGCCGAGCGCCGCAACCGGCCGGAGTCCCCGCCGCAGCAGAACTAATCCGCTACTGCCCGCGCGTTCTGTTGTTAAACGCGAAACGGCCGTCCGCTTTCCCCGAAGCGGCGGCCGTTGCCTTTTCGGCCGGCTCGCCGGTGCTCAAATCGAGCCCGGCCGGTAACCCGTCCTTAACTATAATCAGCGCTGTTTAGGGCCCTAAAGTCCGGTTCAGCGCCCAAGTTTGGCCAAGTTTCGCGAGGATTTCGTTCACCTGCCGGTGGCGGGACTACGGTTTTCGCGAAACGTTCGGTTTTCGGTTGAACGCGGGGGCGGTACACCGCGGCGCGCTCAACGTGGTCCGAGCATTGTGCGCCGCACCGGTTCCGACCGACTCGAGCCGGATCAAGCGGAAAGGACGTGCCCATGAATCCTGCCGAGGTGGCACAGTCGGTGCTCCCGCTCACGTCCTCCGACCTCTCGTTGTTTACCCTGTTCTGGCACGCCCATTGGATCGTCAAAGCGGTCATGATCGGGCTGCTGGTCTGCTCGGTCTGGGTGTGGGCGATCGCGATCGACAAGACCGTGCTCTATGCGCGTACCCGCCGCGCCATGGATCATTTCGAGCAGGCGTTCTGGTCCGGCCAGTCGCTGGAGGAGCTCTATCGCTCGCTGTCGGCGCGCCCCAACCATTCCATGGCGGCGCTGTTCGTGGCGGCGATGCGCGAATGGAAGCGCAGCTTCGAGGGCGCGCCGCGTTCCTTCGCCGGCCTACAGATGCGCATCGAGAAGGTGATGGAGGTAACCATCGCGCGCGAGGTGGAGCGGCTCGAGCGCCGCCTGCTGGTGCTTGCGACCGTCGGGTCGGCCGGCCCCTTTATCGGCCTGTTCGGTACCGTCTGGGGCATCATGACGAGCTTCCAGTCGATCGCCGCTTCGAAGAACACGTCGCTCGCGGTTGTCGCGCCCGGTATCGCGGAAGCGCTGTTTGCCACGGCAATCGGCCTCGTCGCCGCCATACCGGCGACTATTTTCTATAACAAGTTCGCTTCCGAGGTGAATAAACAGGCGCAGCGGCTGGAAGGCTTTGCCGACGAATTTGCCGCCATCCTGTCGCGCCAGATCGACGAACGCGGGTAGCGCATGATCCCGAAGAGCGGGCGCCGGTTTTCGGACAAGATCATGCGCCAGGGAAAATAGTCATGGCCGCCAATGCCGGCACGCCGGTCATCGGACGCAGGAAGCATCATCGCCAGAAGGTGATGAGCGAGATCAACGTCACGCCCATGGTGGACGTGATGCTGGTGCTGCTGATCATCTTCATGGTGTCGGCGCCTTTGCTCACGGTCGGGGTGCCGATCGATCTGCCGCAGAGCCAGGCCAAGAGCCTCGACCAGGACAAGGAGCCGCTCACCATCTCGGTTAATGAGAAAGGAGAGGTCTACCTGCAAAATGCCGAAATCAGCGTGGATGATCTGATCCCAAAGCTGCAGGCGGTGGCCGAAGCGCGGGGCGGCACCGAGGCGCGCGTCTATGTGCGCGGCGACAAGAAAGTGGATTACGGGACCATGATGAAGGTGATGGGGCGGCTGTCGGCGGCCGGTTTCCATCGGGTAGCCCTGGTGACCGAGTTCGAGCAGGGCTCGAAAGCACAGTAATGCAGATGCGCGTGGCGTCAGCGATCTCGACCGGCCTGCACGCGGCAGTGCTGCTGTGGGCGCTGGTGTCGTTTTCCGGCAAGACCTTCGAGGTCACGCCGGCGGAATCGCTGCCGGTCGATCTGGTGAGCGAGAAGGATTTCTCGCAAATGACCCAGGGCGTGAAAAAGGCGCCCAAGGTCGAGACGCCGAAGCCGCTGGTGGAAAAGAAGGACGATCCCAAACCGGTCGACGACCCGACGCCCAAGATCACCGAGAAACAAGAGGTCAAGGCGACGGCGGAAAAGACTCCGGAGCCGCAGCCGATGCCCAAGCCGGATCCGATCGCCGAGAAGCTCAAGAAGCAGGACGAGCACAAAGAGGCCAAGGAACAACCGCAGCCGCTGCCGCCGAAAAAGCCGGTTCACCAGCAGCCCAAGTTCGACGCCGACAAGATCGCCGCGCTGCTCGACAAGCGCGAGCCGCAGCGTAATGCCGCAACGGGCGCGGACCTCAATTCGATCATGTCGCTCGGCACCGCGCGCGGCTCCGCCGCCCAGCTCTCGCAATCGGAAATCGACGCGCTGCGCGCACGGCTGATGTCGCTGTGGAATCCGCCGGTCGGCGCGCAGGACGCCGATCAGTTCCAGGTCACCATCCGCATCCGCTTTAAGCGCGACGGCACGCTCGCGATCGGGCCGCAGGTCCTCACCAGCGGCCAAGGTGCCCGCTTCAACGCCATCCGCGACAGCGCCGTGCGCGCGGTGCTGATCGGCCAGCCCTTCACCATGCTGCGCCCCGAGCACTACGACACGTGGAAGGAAATGGACTTCACCTTCGACACCAAAGAAATGTTCAACAATCTGCCGGCGAGATGAGCCCGATCATGTCCGATAGCAACTTTCCCATGAACCGCCGCCGGTTGCTGGCCGGCGCCGGTGCCGGAGCGCTCGCCGCGCTCGCCAGCCGGCCGGCGGGCGCGATCATGCGGCTCGACATCACCCAGGGCAACGTGCAGCCGATGCCGATCGCGCTGCCCGATTTTCTGGCGGGCACCGGGTCGGAAAGCGACATTGCGCACAATGCCACCGCGGTCATCACCAACAATCTGCAGCGCAGCGGACTGTTCGCGCCGATCAATCCGCAGGCCTTCACCGAGAAGATCACCAACTCCGACGCGGTGCCGCGCTTCGCCGATTGGCGCGTGATCAACGCGCAGGCGCTGGTCACTGGCCGCATCACCCGGCAGCCGGACGGGCGGCTGAAAGCCGAATTCCGCCTGTGGGACGTGTTCTCGGGTCAGCAGCTCGACGGCAAGCAGTATTTCACCACGCCCGACAACTGGCGCCGTATCGCGCACATCATCTCCGACGCCATCTACGAGACGCTCACCGGCGAGAAGGGCTATTTCGACAGCCGCATCGTCTTCGTCGACGAGACCGGTCCGAAGGATCGGCGCGTCAAGCGTCTCGCCATCATGGATCAGGACGGTGCCGGCGTGCGCTATCTCACCCGCGGCGACGACCTGGTGCTCACGCCGCGTTTCAATCCGACCACGCAAGAGATCACCTATATGTCCTACGGGCAGGGCGATCCGCGCGTCTACCTGCTCAACATCGAGACCGGCCAGCGCGAGATCGTCGGCAATTTCCCCGGCATGACCTTCGCGCCGCGTTTCTCGCCCGACGGCCAGCGCGTGATCATGAGCCTGCAGCAGGGCAGCAACTCGAACCTGTTCGTGATGGATCTGCGCTCGAAACAGACCACGCGATTGACCGATACGCCGGCGATCGACACCGCGCCCTGCTATTCGCCGGACGGCAGGAGCATCTGTTTCGAAAGCGACCGCGGCGGCACCCAGCAGATCTACGTGATGCCGGCAAACGGCGGTCCAGCGCAGCGCATCAGCTTCGGCGAGGGTCACCACTCGACGCCGGTGTGGTCGCCGCGCGGCGACTACATCGCCTTCACCGGACAGGCGCGCGGCCAGTTCTCCATTGGTATCCTGAAACCGGACGGCTCTGGCGAGCGCGTACTCGTGGAAAGTTTCCACAACGAAGGCCCGACCTTCGCGCCGAACGGGCGGGTCTTGATGTATTTCAGCGATCCCGGCGCCGGCCCGTCGCTCTACACCATCGACATCACCGGCCGTAACCAGCTCAAAGTTCCGACGCCGAGCTATGCCTCGGATCCGGCCTGGTCGCCGCTGTTGTCATAAACGGACGCTTCCGGAAGGGCGGCATTTCGGAAAAGAACGGGCGCCGCCCAAAAGCGCCTTATTTTCACCCGCTCTTAACCATCAGAATAGGTTTACGCGGCGCGGACAATTTTAGGGGCCGCCAACAAGGTTCCATCAAGGTTGATGGAAGGTTCGCTTAACCACCATGCTGGTAGACGGTGAGGCTTGCTCCGGTCAGTGCATGCGTGTGAATGGAGGCACCGGAATGACCCGTATGAAGCAAATTTTCCGCGCGGTCCGGATCGTGGCCGTTCTGGGGGCAGCGCTTGCGATCTCGGCCTGCGCCAACAAGCCGGGCGATAACGCCCAGGCGAACGCGACCGGCATGGCGACGCCGGGCAGCCAGCAGGACTTCGTCGTCAATGTCGGCGATCGCGTGTTCTTCGAAACCGACTCGTCGGAGCTCTCGCCGCAGGCACGCGCGACGCTCGACAAGCAGGCGCAGTGGCTCAACAATTACAGCCAATACGGCCAGTTCACCATCGAAGGTCACGCCGACGAGCGCGGCACGCGCGAATACAACATCGCGCTCGGCGCCCGCCGCGCGCAGACCGTGCGCGATTACCTGATTTCGCGCGGCGTGGCGGCGAACCGCATGCGCACCATCTCTTACGGCAAGGAGCGGCCCGTCGCGCTGTGCGACGACATCTCCTGCTGGTCGCAAAACCGCCGTGCGGTGACGGTGCTCGGCGTCAGCTCGTAAGACGCTGGCGGCGCACGACTAAAAATTGTCATGCCCGGCCCTGCGCCGGGCATCGACGTTTTTGCGGGCATGATGTAAATGGCCGCGCCGGGCTGCAGTCACAATTTAGACGCAGGCCGTCGTATGCTAGGCGTATCGATCGCCGTCGGGCTGTGCATCTTATGAAGCGTTCACGACACCGAATTCGCATCGCGGCGCTCGCCGCGCTTGCCCTGCCGTGGTTCGCCGGCGCTGCGTTGGCGCAGCAATCGAACAGCGGCTTCCTCGACAACCTGTTCAATCGCGGCGAACAGGGGCAGCAGGGGGAAGGCGATCAGCGCCAGGCGCCGCCGCGCGTCGCGCAAAGCGATCCCGGCGACCTGTCGACGCGCATCGACCGTATCGAAGGCGCGCTGCGTCAGCTCACCGGCACCATCGAAGAGCTGCAGCATCAGAACCAGATGCTGCAGATGCAGCTCAAGCGCATGCAGGACGACAGCGAGTATCGCTTCCAGCAGCTCGGTTCGCGCGGCGGGCCGCCCCCTGGCGCACAGCCGCGCGCGGTTGCGCCGCCGGCCCCCGTCAACCCGCCGGGTGGGGCTCCCGGCCAGCGCTCCGATGCGTTCAACCCGGCGCTGAATCCCAATGCGCCCGGCGCACCGCGTGCGCTCGGCAACGAAGGGGCCGTCGCGCCGATCCAGAATGCTGACAATCCGGTCGGCGCTCCCGACGGCCGCACCCCCGGCGCCCCGCTCGATCTGTCGACGCTCGCCGGCAATCCGCCGCCGGCACAGCAGGCTGTGCCGATGGCCAATGCGGCGCCGACGCCGCCGGCGCAGCAACAATTGCCGCCGCCGCCGCTGCGCAATACCAGCGCCACCGGCACGCAACTCGCCACGCTGCCGCCTTCGGCGACGCCGAAGGATGAATTCGACATGGCCTATGGCTACGTGCTGCATAAGGACTACGCGCTGGCCGAGCAGGCCTTCCGCGATTTCCTGCGCAAGTATCCGGACGAGCGGCTGGTGCCGGATGCGCAATATTGGCTGGGCGAGAGTCTGTTCCAGCGCCAGCGTTATCGCGATGCGGCGGAATCGTTCCTGGCCGTGTCGACCAAGTTCGAGCACTCCGGCAAGGCGCCGGACGCGCTGTTGCGGCTCGGGCAGTCGCTCGCCGCGCTCAATCAGAAGGAAGCGGCCTGCGCGACGCTGGCCGAAGTCGGGCGCAAATTCCCGCGCGCCTCGGCGAGCGTGAAGCGCGGCGTCGCGCAGGAACAAAAGCGTGCGCACTGCTGAGACCGCGCCGGTATCGGCAGCGGAACTCACCTCGCTTTTTTCCGAACTCGATCGTTGTCCGGCTTTGGTACTCGCGGTGTCCGGCGGGCCCGACTCGACGGCGTTGATGCTGCTGGCCTCGCGCTGGCGCAATGCGCTGAAAGCAAAGCCGACGCTGATCGCGGTCACCGTCGATCATGGGCTGCGCGCCGAAGCCAAGCGCGAGGCGGCGGCGGTCGCGCGCCTCGCCCGCAAGCTCGGCATCGCGCACCGCACATTGCACTGGACTGGCCGCAAGCCGGCAGCCGGCTTGCAGGAGGCGGCGCGGGTGGCGCGTTACCGCCTGCTCGCCGAGGCCGCGCGCAAGGTCAAAGCGGCGTGCATCCTCACCGCGCATACGCGCGACGATCAGGCCGAGACCGTGCTGATCCGCATGTGCCGCGGCAGCGGCGTCTCCGGTTTGGGCGCGATGGCACGGCTGTCGACCGTCCCGGGCAACGCCGTGGGGCAGATCAGACTCGTCCGCCCGCTGCTCGATATTCCGAAGGCGCGGTTGGTGGCCACGTTGCGCGCCGCGAAAATCGGCTTCGCCGACGACCCCTCCAACCGCGATCCGCGCTTTACTCGGGCGCGGCTCCGCGGCCTGATGGGTGAACTCGCGCGCGAGGGTCTCGACAGCCGCAGGCTGGCCTTGCTGGCGCACCGGCTCAAGCGCGCGGACCAGGCGATCGAGGCCGTCGTCGACCATGCCGAAGCTGAACTGGTGCGGCCTTCCGCGGCTGTTGGCGCCCTGTCGATAGATGTGGCGGCCTATAGCGGATTACCCGCCGAGATTGCGCTGCGCCTGCTTGGCCGCGCGCTCGGGCGAGCCGGGACTGAGGGGCCGGTGGAGCTGGCCAAGTTAGAGGCGCTGAAAACAGCCCTCGATGCTGCCCAAATTGCCGGCAATGGGCGGTTTCGGCGCAGCCTGGCGGGGGCGATTGTGACCCTCGCCGGGCCCCGGATGACCGTGGAACGGGCGCCGCCACGCCGCGGAAAACCCTTAACCACGCATCGATCCGCTAACGCCAAGCCAAGGAAGTCACGCTAGAATATCTCAGATTCGAGCCCTTTCCATGCCGGGCCATGGTGCCTACATTGTGAACGGGATCGACGTGAAGTCGCCATGAAATTCGGCCATAAACAATCGATGGCCACAGCGCCCGACGCGGCGGGTAAGGACGCCTGATGAATGCCAATCTGCGCAATTTCGCCCTCTGGGTCATTATCGTCCTGTTGCTGCTCGCGCTGTTCACGCTGTTTCAGAACCCGGGTCAGCGCACTAGCGCGCAGGACGTCTCCTTCTCGCAGCTGTTGAGCGAGGTCGATCAAGGCCGCGTGCGCGATGTGGTGATTCAGGGGCCAGAGATTCGCGGCACCTTCGCCAACGGCACCAGCTTCCAGACTTACGCGCCGAGCGATCCCGGCCTGGTGCAGAAGCTTTACTCCAAGGGCGTCTCGATCACCGCGCGGCCGCCGTCTGACAACGTGCCGTGGTTCGTTTCACTCTTGGTCTCCTGGCTGCCCTTCATCGCGCTGATCGGCGTGTGGATCTTTTTGTCGCGGCAGATGCAAGGAGCCGGCGGCAAGGCGCTCGGCTTCGGCAAGTCGCGCGCGAAGCTGCTTGCGGAAGCGCATGGCCGCGTCACCTTCGAGGATGTCGCCGGCGTCGACGAGGCCAAGCAGGATTTGCAGGAGATCGTCGAATTCCTGCGCGATCCGGGAAAATTCCAGCGCCTGGGCGGACGCATTCCGCGCGGCGTCCTGCTGGTCGGCCCGCCGGGCACCGGCAAGACGCTGATCGCGCGCGCGGTCGCCGGCGAAGCCAACGTGCCGTTCTTCACCATCTCGGGCTCCGACTTCGTCGAGATGTTCGTCGGCGTCGGCGCTAGCCGCGTGCGCGACATGTTCGAGCAGGCGAAGAAGAACGCGCCCTGCATCATCTTCATCGACGAAATCGACGCGGTCGGCCGTCATCGCGGCGCCGGTCTCGGCGGCGGCAATGACGAGCGCGAGCAGACGCTCAACCAGTTGCTGGTCGAGATGGACGGCTTCGAGGCGAACGAAGGCATCATCCTGATCGCCGCTACCAACCGGCCCGACGTGCTCGATCCGGCGCTGCTGCGCCCCGGCCGCTTCGACCGTCAGGTCGTGGTGCCGAATCCGGACGTCGTCGGCCGCGAGAACATCTTGAAGGTGCACGTGCGCAAGGTGCCGCTGGCGCCCGACGTGAATCTGAAGACCACAGCGCGCGGCACGCCCGGCTTCTCCGGCGCCGACTTGGCCAATCTGGTCAACGAAGCCGCCTTGATGGCCGCGCGGCGCAACAAGCGCATGGTGACGCAAGCCGAGTTCGAGGACGCCAAGGACAAGGTGATGATGGGCGCCGAGCGCAAGTCGCTCGTCATGACCGACGAAGAGAAGATGCTGACCGCCTATCACGAAGGCGGCCACGCCATTGTCGCATTCAACGTCAAGGCGACCGACCCGGTGCACAAGGCGACCATCATTCCGCGCGGCCGCGCGCTCGGCATGGTCATGCAGCTGCCCGAGCGCGACAAGCTGTCGATGAGCCGCGAGCAGATGACGTCGCGCCTCGCCATCATGATGGGTGGACGCGTCGCCGAGGAAATGGTCTTTGGCAAGGAGAAGGTGACGAGCGGCGCCGCCTCCGACATCGAGCAGGCGACCAAGCTCGCCCGCCTGATGGTCACGCGCTGGGGTCTGTCCGACAAGCTCGGCACGGTCGCCTACGGCGAGAACCAGGACGAGGTGTTCCTCGGCTACCAGGTGTCGCGCCAGCAGAACATCTCGGAGGCGACCGCGCAGACGATCGACGCCGAGGTGCGCAAGCTGGTCGAGGCCGGCTATGCCGAGGCGACGCAGATCCTCAGTGACAAGCGCGCCGACCTCGAGGCCTTGGCCAAGGGCCTGCTCGAGTTCGAGACGCTGACCGGCGACGAGATCATCGACCTGCTGCAGGGCAAGCGCCCGGTGCGCGAATCGGTGATCGAGCCGGCGACGCCGCGCTCCTCCGCCGTGCCGCCGGCGGGCAAGCCGCGTCCGCGGCCGGAGCCGCCCTCGGGCGAGGTGGCGCCGCAACCGCAGGGCTGAACGCCAGCCTAGAAACCGACGCCCGCCGATTTGGCGGGCGTTTTCTTTTGCGCCGGCCGCAACTTATTCACAGGTTCCAGCTTCTTGATTTCGATCAATGCGCGCGTTCCCGAATGCGGTTTTATGGCACCATCTGTTCGGGTAACCGGGTCTTCCTGAAACGGATATGGTGGTCGGGGTGTATGCGTCCCGGCCACCTTGTTTTTTGATCCGACCCATGCCCCTGCAAAACCGCGTCGATCCGTTTGGCGGCTTGTTTGCCGAGCGCGCGCGCGGCTTGCTCATGGGCAATCGCGGCGGGCGTTTTCACGACCGGGAGCGCCGGCTCGGCGCGCGGCGCTGGGCGTCGAAGCGGTGGATCTGTTGCCGCCTGCAATTCAAGGACCGCCAGCGCAAGGTGTGGGGCGACGGCTATACCGAGCTGTTCTTTCTCGACGAGGTGACAGGCTTCGCCGCCGCTCACCGGCCTTGCTTCGAATGCCGACGTCGCGATGCCGAGCGTTTCGCCACGCTGTTTGCGCGCGGCGAGCCCATGCGCGCCGCCGCGATGGACGAGCGGCTGCATGGCGAGCGCCTCGACGGCAAAGCCAAACGGCTGCACCGGCGCATCATCGACACGCTGCCCGACGGCGCGATGATCGCGATTGGCGATGACGCTTTTGCCGTGCGCGGGCAAAGTCTGCTGCGCTGGACGCCGTCGGGCTATGTGGACGAGCGGCCGCGGCCGCGCGCCAGGCGAGTCGATGTGCTCACGCCGCCCTCCATCATCACCGTGCTTAAGCGCGGCTACCGGCCGTTCTGGCACCCGAGCGCCGGCTGAATTTTCAAGGCGGCTCGATCGGCGTTCCCGCCGGCTCGGCCGGGACGCGGCGAGACCAGGCGAACAGGACGATGGCCGACATGATCGCCAGCATGGTCGCCACCAGAGCGACGCAGGCCGGCCAGCCGCCGAGCGTCCAGGTCAAGCCGCCCAATGCGGCGCCGAAGCTGCCGCCGACATAGAAGCTTGTGACATAGAGTCCGACCGCCGAGGAGCGGCCGGCCTTGGCGGTGATGGTCACGTAGCCAGTGGAGATCGCCTGGCAGATCAGCCCGCAGCCGGCGCTCACCGCGAGTCCCAGAATAATCAGCGGCAGCGAGGGCAGGAGCGTGAGCGCAATGCCGACGGTCCATACGCCAAGAACCCGCAGCATGAAGCGCCGCCGCCCGAACCGCCCGACCGCCCAGCCGACCCACGGCGTGAGCACCGAGCCGGCGAGATAGACGACGAAGATCGCGCCGAGCGCGGTGGCCGAGAGATTGTAGGGCGCGGCGGCAAGATGAAAGCTGATGTAGGTGAAAGTGCAGATGAAATTGAACAGCACGCCGAAGCCGACCGCATAGGTCGCGAGCAACTGGCCATTGCGGAAATGCGCGAGCATCTGCCGCCCCGATGCCAAGAAGCCCGCCGAGCGCACGAACTTCCGCTCATGCGGCAGCAAGAAAATAGTCGCGATCGCGCCGGCAAAGGCGACGCCGCCGAGCGCCAGAAAGCCGGCGCGCCAGTTGACCAGGTCGGCGAGCAGACCGGTGATCAGCCGCCCGCTGAAGCCGCCGATGCTCGAGCCGGAACTGTAGATGCCGGCGGCCGTCGTCGCTTCGCGCGGCGGCCATTCGTCGCCGATATAGGCGACGGTGACGGCGAAGATCGGCGGCAGTACCAGCCCCTGCACCGCGCGCCAGAAGATGATCGCCTTGAGGCTCGTCGCCAATCCGACCATCACGGTCGGCACCACCAGCACGAACATCGCCGCGACGATGACCCGCTTGCGGCCGAGCACGTCGGCGATGGCGCCGGTGAACGGCGCGGTCACCGCGACCGCCAGCGTGCTGACGGTGATGATGGTGGAGACTTCGGCGGCCGTCGCGCCGAATTCCTGCGACAAGAGCGGCAAAATCGACTGCGGCGCATAGAGGTTGATGAAAGCGCAATAGCCGGTGAGCCCGACCGCCAACTGGCGCGCGGAAAACGTCGAGCGTGGCGCAGCGTTCATCGGGATCCCGGTCAGGAGCGCGTCAAGCGGCCGAAACTATCGGTTTTGCTGCGAGCGCCAAAGAGGAGGGGCGGCGGGGCTGCAGGTCGTCCCGTGCATGGCTTGGCTCACGTAACACCGAGCGCCAGCATGGCGCGGCGCAGCGTGTCGTCCGGCGAGCCGGACGCGTCGACAAGGGTCCAGTCCATCGCGCCAAGATCGTATTGCTCCTGCCGCCGCGCGACCGCCGTGTCGGCGTCGGAGGCATCGCCCGTCCGACTGCCAACGCGGGCGAGCCGCGTCGCGAGATCCGCGGTCAGAAACAGCCCGCGGAACTTGCCGTTCGGCGCGGCTTGCGCGGCCGCTGTCCGCTCGTTGGCTTGGCCAAATACCGCGTCCACGATCGCCGAGTGGCCGGCGGCGAGGACGCGCCGCGCTTTGTCGGCGAGCACGGCATAGACGCGGACGGTGACCTCGCCTGCGTAGGCTGTCTCCGGCAGGCGGTCGGTTTCGGCGATGCCAAACAGCGCCTTGCGTTCGCTGTCGCTGCGCAGAACCACCGCGCCCGGTTCGGGCGGAATATCGGCGGCGAGCGCACGCGCGAGCAGCGATTTGCCGGTGCCTGAGAGACCGCCCACCGCCAGCAACATCGGCGGCGGCGGCGTTATCAGCCTGCGGGCGAGCGCAAAGTAAGCGCGCGCGCTTTGCTCGATATCCGCGTTTACGCCGCTTCGCGCCCGCCGCTCCGCGGCGACCTTGGCGCGGATCGTCGCGCGCAGCGACAGGAACAGCGGCAGCGCGGCAAGCGCATCGAGATCGTCTAAGCGCCGCGTCTCGCTGAGATAGCGGTTGAGCACGATATTGGCGGCCCGCGGCAGTCCGCGCTCGATCAGGTCCATGAGCAGAAAGGCGAGATCGTAGAGCACGTCGCCGGTGGCGATCCTGGGATCGAACTCAATGGCGTCGAACAACACGGGCGCGCCATCGAGCAGGACGATATTGCCAAGATGCAAGTCGCCGTGACAGCGCGCCACCCGGCCGGCGCGTTCGCGGGCGATGAGCAGCGGCCGCACACGCGCGAAAGCGGCGCGCGTCGCTTGCGTCAACGCGTTCACGGCCTCCGAGGGAAGTTCGGATGCAGCGCTCAGCTCGGAGTCGTTTTGCGCAATCACTTCCTCGAGCTCATCGGCAAAGCCGGCCGCCTTGTCCACTGGCGCCGCCGCATGCGCGCGCGCCACCGCGCGGGCGAGCGCAGCGGCGAGCGTGCCGTCGATGCGGCCTTGCTCGGCGAGATGATCGAGCGTCTGCGTTTCATCGAAGCGCCGCATCTCCACCGCCCATTCCACCGGCTCGCCGTTGCCGCCGATGGCGAGCGTGCCATCCGGTTCACGCGTGATCGCGGCCACAGCGCGGTAGATCGCCGGCGCGAACGGCCGGTTGACGGCGATCTCCGCCGCGCACGCGGCCTTGCGCCGCTCAAGCGTCGAATAATCGAGAACCGGAAAGCGCACGGCACGCTTGATCTTGAGGGCGCGGTCGCCGGCCAGGAATACCGTCGCCGCGTGGGTATCGATTCGCGTCACCGGCGCGCCGCCGAAAGTTGTCGGGCGGCTCAGAAAATCGATTACCGCCTGCTGCGAATTCTCGGCCGGGCTCATCGCGTCCTCGCCACGACGGTACTATCGGTCCGGGCGAAGTCGCCGGACTGATCCAAATCAATACTTGCCTTGGCCCGATGCAGTCATCATGTCACAAATGCATGGACCCGCCTGAGGATGGAGATTGCCGTGACCACGCTGCCGCACACATTCAAGCGCATCAGGCTGAACCTGGCCCGCTCCAAGGAGTTTCCGCAGGGCTCAATCTACCATGGTTACGAATTCGTCGCGCCACTCGACGCGAAGGGCCATATCGACCTCGCGCTGTGGCGCGAGCACCGCGACCACTGCCGCGTGCGCCGGTTCTGGCAAGGCGAGGACGATGAGATCGGCTTCCTCGTGCACAAGCCGGGCGGACCGGAGCATGGGCGCTGGATGTTCGACTACAACCCGAACCGGGCCGATGACGACGAGAGCGGCTATCGCTTCGGTACCCATGCGTTCCGGCTGGGCGAATATGTCTCGGTGCGTGACGAGGACGGCGAGATGCATACTTACCGAGTCGCCTCGGTGGAACCGGCGACCTAAGCGGCGCGTTGTGTTGCAGCAAGCGGCGGGGCGGCGCTGGCAACATCGCTTCCCATGCGCGCCCTGACCGTCATTCCCGGAAAACCCAATACGATCAGTCTTGACGACGTCCCGGCACCGCCGCAAAGCGACGGCGCCGTGCTGGTGCGCGCCCTGGCGCTCGGCGTCTGCGGCACCGATCGCGAAATTATCGCCGGCCACTATGGCTGGGTGCCCAAGGGCGAAGCGCGCCTCATTATCGGCCATGAATCGCTCGGCCGCGTCGAGGAGGCGCCGGCCGGCAGCGGCGTCAGGCGCGGCGACCTCGTCGTCGGCATCGTGCGGCGGCCCGACCCGGTGCCCTGTCCGGCCTGCGCCGCTGGCGAATGGGACATGTGCCGCAACGGCCAGTACACCGAGCGCGGCATCAAAGAGCGCAACGGCTATGGCTCCGAGCAATTCCGCGTCGAGCCGGATTTCCTAATCGCCATCGATCCCGCGCTCGACGCGCTCGGCGTGCTGCTGGAGCCGGCAAGCGTGGTCGCAAAGGCCTGGGAGCAGGTGATGCGCATCGGCGCGCGCGGCGCCGTCTGGCAGCCGCGCGTCGCGCTCATCACCGGTGCCGGCCCCGTCGGTCTGCTGGCCGCGCTGATCGGCGCGCAGCGCGGGCTCGAGGTGCACGTGCTCGACCGCATGCGCGACGGCGTCAAACCGGATTTGGCGCGCGCGCTCGGCGCCGTCTATCACGTGGGCGACCTCGCTGGGCTCAAGCCGGACGTGGTGATCGAGTGCACCGGCGCCGGCGCGGTCGTGCTCGACGTTCTAAGGCGCACCGCGCCGGACGGCATCGTCTGCCTCGCCGGCGTGTCGTCGGGCGGCCACGCGATCAAGCTCGACATCGGCGGCCTCAACCGCGACATGGTGCTGGAAAATCATGTGGTGTTCGGCTCGGTCAACGCCAACCGGCGCCACTATCGCGCCGCCGCCGAGGCGCTGGCCAAGGCCGACAAAGAATGGCTCGCCCGCCTGATCACCCGCCGCGTGCCGCTGGCGCGCTGGCGCGAGGCGTTTGAGCAACGGCCCGGCGACATCAAAGTGATCGTCGATTTCAGCGAGGCTTAAGACACCATGGTCCTGCCCATCGAAGACTACGCGATGATCGGCGATCTCGGCACGGCCGCGCTGGTCGGCCGCGACGGCTCGATCGACTGGCTATGCTGGCCGCGCTTCGATTCGGATGCCTGCTTTGCCGCGCTGCTGGGAAAGCCGGAGCACGGCCGCGCGAAGGTTGCGCCGCGGGACGCCAATGCGCGCGTCACGCGGCGGTACCGGCCCAATACGCTGATTCTGGAGACCCGCTTCGAGACTGCCGAGGGGGCGGCAACGCTGATCGACTTCATGCCGCCGCGCGAAACGCATTCGCGGCTCGTACGCATGGTCGTGGGCGAACGCGGACGCGTGTCGTTTCGCGCCGAGCTCATCCTGCGCTTCGGCTACGGTGCGACCGTGCCCTGGGTGACGCGGATCGACGACAACTCGCTGCGCGCAATTGCCGGTCCCGACATGGTGGTGATGCACTCGTCGGTTCCCTCGCACGGAGAAGACCTCAAGACCGTCGCCGATTTCACGATCGGCTCCGGTGAAACGGCGTCGTTCATGTTGTCCTATGAACTGTCGCATCGGCCGGTGCCGGTGCAGGTCGACCCGCAGGAACGCCTGCGGGCGACGGAAGCCATGTGGACCACGTGGGTTGGCAATAACAACATCACGTGCCCGTGGGATGAGGCGGTGGTGCGCTCGCTGATCACGCTGAAGGCGCTCACTTACGCGCCGACCGGCGGCATGGCGGCGGCGCCGACAACCTCGCTGCCTGAATGCATCGGCGGCGCCCGCAACTGGGACTACCGCTTCTGCTGGCTGCGCGACGCCACCTTGACGCTGCTGGCGCTGATGAACGCCGGCTACTACCAGGAAGCGCGCATGTGGCGCGACTGGCTGCTGCGCGCGGCCGCCGGCAGCCCGCAGCAGATTCAGATCATGTACGGCATCCGTGGCGAGCGGCGGCTGACCGAATGGGAGGTCCCCTGGCTGCCGGGTTATGAAGGGTCGCGGCCGGTGCGCATCGGCAACGCCGCGCACAGCCAGCTCCAGCTCGATATTTTCGGCGAGGTGATGGATGCTCTGCACCAGGCGCGGCAGGGCGGGATCGGCGCCGCGGGCGTCGGCTGGGAGCTGCAACGGGAATTTCTCGTGCATCTGGAAAAGATTTGGCCCGACCGCGACGAAGGCATCTGGGAGGTCCGTGGCGGACGTGAGCACTTCACCTATTCCAAGGCCATGGCCTGGGTGGCTTTCGACCGGTCGATCAAGAGCGCCGAGAAGTACAACCTGCCTGGCCCGATCGAGTGCTGGCGTGAAATTCGCGAGCGTATCCACAACGACGTCTGCGCGCGCGGCTTCGACGACGAACTGTGCAGCTTTGTGCGCTCCTACGGATCGAAAGAGCTCGATGCCAGCCTGCTGCTGCTGCCGGCGATCGGATTTCTGCCGCCGCAGGACCCGCGCATCATTGGCACCATCGAGGCGATCGAACGCGGCCTCATGGCGGACGGCCTGGTGCGGCGGTACGACACCAAGACGTCGGATGACGGCCTGCCGCCGGGCGAGGGCATGTTCCTCGCCTGCAGCTTCTGGCTGGTCGACGCCTATGTGATGATCGGCCGCCGCGCCGACGCCGTGAGGCTGTTCGAGCGCCTGCTGTCGCTGCGCAACGATCTCGGTCTGCTGAGCGAGCAGTACGAGCCGCGCACACGCCGCCTGGTCGGCAACTTTCCGCAGGCTTTTTCACACCTCGCGCTGGTCAATAGCGCGAGCAATCTGTCGCATTCCGAGAAACCGGCGGAGCAGCGCTCCGAGCGTCCCGTCGCCAGCAAGCCGGCCATGCGCTCGCCCGCGGCTTAGCTCTATTGACCGGCGCGCCAGAGCCCGGGAGAGTGCGCCGCCCGCCGCAGACCAGGCGGCCTTCAAGGGAGGAGCGGCGATGCTCTTAGATGTACGAACCTACAAGTGTCTGCCCGGCCGCGTCCCCGCGCAGCTCGAGCTTTACAAGAAATACGGCTATCCGGTGCAGCTCCGCTATATGGGCGAACCGCTCTGCTATGCGGTGGCGGAAAGCGGCGAGCTGAACACCTACACCCACGTCTGGGTCTACGAGAGCGCCGCCGATCGCGAACAAAAGCGCGCCAAGATGGCGCAGGATCCGGACTGGAAAGTCTTCCTTGCCGAGAACGCCAAGGCCGGGAATATCATCGAGCAGAAGAACTGCCTGATGGTGCCGACGGCGTTCTCGCCGCCCATCCCTATGCCTAAGATTGTGAAATAGACCGGCTACGGCGGAGCAAGTCGATGCGTAGCAATGACGGCACACGGACCGGCGGCGAAATCCTGGTCGATCAGTTGGCGATCCACGGCGTGCGCCACGCCTTCTGCGTGCCGGGCGAAAGCTATTTGGCCGCGCTCGACGCCTTCCACGACAGCGAGATCGCGCTCACCGTGTGCCGGCACGAGAACGGCGCCGCCATGATGGCGGAGGCGGTCGGCAAGGTGACCGGCCGCCCGGGCATCTGCTTCGTCACGCGCGGGCCCGGTGCCACCAACGCCTCGGCCGGCATCCATATCGCGCGCCAGGATTCGACGCCGATGATCGTCTTTGTCGGCCAGGTCGGCCGCCATATGCGCGAGCGCGAGGCGTTCCAGGAGCTCGACTACCGCGCGGTGTTCGGGCCCAGCATCGCCAAATGGGCGACCGAGATCGACGATCCCGCGCGTATCCCGGAACTGGTCTCGCGCGCCTTCCATACCGCCTGTAACGGCCGCCCCGGGCCGGTGGTGATCGCCATCCCCGAGGACATGCTGGTCGAGCGCGCGTTGGTGCCGGACGCCGCACCCTTCGAGCCGGTGGAAACCTGGCCGGGCCTCGCCGACATGAGCCGGCTGCAGAAGCTGTTGTGGGCGGCCAAGCGTCCCATCGCGCTCATCGGCGGCAGCCGCTGGTCGGAACAAGCCTGCGCCGCGCTGATGCGCTTTGCCGAGCGCTTCGCGTTGCCGGTCGCCACCACCTTCCGCCGCGGCTATTTGTTCGACGCGCTGCATCCTTGCTACGCCGGCGACTTGGGGATCGGCCCCAACCCGAAACTGCTGGCGCGCGTGAAGAGCGCCGACCTGGTGCTGCTGATCGGCGGCCGCATGAGCGAGATGTCGTCGCAGAGCTATACGCTGTTCGATATCCCCGAACCGCAGATGAAGCTGGTGCACGTGCATCCGGGCGCGGAGGAGCTCGGCCGCGTCTATCACCCGGCGCTGGCCATCCAGGCGGCGCCGACCGCGTTCTGCTCGGCGCTGGAAGGTTTGCAGCCGCCAAACGAAATTCCGTGGACGATCGAGGCGGCCGCCGCGCATGCCGACTATCTCGGCTGGACGGAGAAGGCGACGCCGCAGCCGGGCGGCGTCAATCTCGGCGAGATCATGGTGTGGCTGCGCGAGAATTTGCCGCCCGAGGCAATCATCACCAACGGCGCCGGCAATTTCGCCGGCTGGATCCATCGCTTCTACCGCTTCCGCAAATACGCGACCCACATCGGACCGACCTCCGGCTCCATGGGCTATGGTTTCCCCGCCGCGCTCGCCATGAAAACGCTGCACCCGGAGCGGCCGGTCGTGTGCGTCGCCGGCGACGGCGATTTCCTGATGACGGGGCAGGATTTCGCGACCGCCGTGCAGTACAAATTGCCGGTGATCGTGGTGCTGGTCGACAACGGCCTCTACGGCACCATCCGCATGCACCAGGAGCGCGAATACCCCGGCCGCGTGGTCGCCACCGCGCTGCATAATCCGGATTTCGTCGCCTACGCGCTGGCGTTCGGCGGCTATGGCGCGCTGGTGGAGAAGACCGCCGATTTCCCGGCGGCCTTCGCGCAGGCGGTGGCCACCGGCAAGCCGTCGATCATCCATCTCAAGATCGACGCCGAAGCGGTTTCGGTCGGTGCATCGCTCACCGCCATCCGCGACAAGGCGCTCGCCGGGCATGGCGGCAAGCACGGGACGCATCGGACCTGAGATCTGTGCGGCTCCCGGTGTGAAGCGAAGAGCGGACAGCGAGCTTGCCTGCTGCCCCTGAATCATCGTTCACTCGTTGGATGCCCTATCGCCGCACCGAGAACGTGGTTCGCCGCCTGGCCGAGCGCGAGGAGGCGATCCTTGCGGCGGCGACCGCCATCGCCGGCGAAGGCGGCATGGCCGCGGTGCAGATCGCTTCGGTCGCCGCGCGCGCCGGCATCGCCGCGGGCACAATCTACCGTTACCTCCCGTCCAAGGCCGATCTGGTCGCCGAGCTCGTTGCCGCCGTTGCCGGCCGCGAGCTCTCGGCCATGAGGCAAGCCGCCGATGCGGCGCCCGGGCCTTTATCGGCGCTTGCCGCCGCCATCGCGACCTTCGCCGCGCGCGCGCTCAACGAGCGGCGGCTCGCCTGGGCGGTGATCGGCGAGCCCGTCGACGCGCGGGTGGACGCCATGCGTCTCGATTTCCGCCAGTCGCTCGCCGCGGAACTGGAGACGCGCATCAAGACCGCGATCGCGGGTGGCCACCTGCCCGAGCAGGACGCCGGCGTTGCCGCGCCGGCGATCGTCGGCGCGCTGATGGAAGGGCTGCTTGGGCCGCTGGCGGCGGAACCAGGCGATGCCGCCGCCGCGCGCGCCGCGGTGCAGACCGCGACGCTGCTCGCGCTGCGCGCGCTCGGCGTGGTCGATGCGCGGGCCCGCGGACTGGTGGCGCAATGCGTGCTGCCGGTGAAGATTTAGAGCAAGTCTTCCTTCGCCACTTCGTCGAGCGGGAGCGTCACCACCTTGACGCCGCGTTCGTCCGGATCGTCGGCCGCGTGGAAGCCAAGCTCGCCGCACATCTGCAACATGGTGCTATTTTCCGCCAGCACCTGGCCGCGCACGGTCTTCAGGCCCCTGTCCTTGGCGTAGGCGATCATGTGTCTCATCATCAGCCAGCCGAGACCGTGGCCTTTGAGCCGCGACCGCACGATGATCGCGAATTCCCCGCTCTGATCGCCGGGGTCGTTGTGCAGGCGCACCACGCCAAGCATTTTGCCGGTTGCTTCCTCGATGGCGACGGATGCCATCGCGTGCTGCGGATCGTAGTGGACGAGCTTGTCGATCAGTTCCGGGCTTACTTCGCGCATGGCGGCGAAATAGCGCAGGCGCAGATCCTCAGGCGTGATCTCGCTCAGGCAGTCCGGATAGAGCGCGGCGTCCTCCGGCTTGAGCGGCCGAAACAATACCGGCGTGCCGTCCCGCAATGTGAGATGGCGTACAACGTCCACAGCCGAAACTCCTGCCGTTCCGCGACGCGGAAACGCATATCCCGCCAGCCGCTCTGTGGCCAGCAATTATGAGTTCCGAACGCTTTGACGCTCGCCCGGAACGACAGAAAGTTCAAAGTTCAATGCGACATCAGGGCCGGCACCGTCATCGATTCGAGGAGGCCGCGGGTTACGCCGCCGAGGACGAATTCGCGCAAGCGCGAATGACCGTAGCCGCCCATCACGATCATGTCGGCGGACGAATCGGCCGCATAAGACAGGATCGTGGACGGCACGTCGATATCCGGCGAGGTAATCCGCTTGACGTCGACCTTCAGGCCGTGGCGGGCAAGATGTTGGCCGAGATCGGCGCCGGGAATTTCGTCGTTCTTGCCAGCCTTGTTGGCGACCATGACGATCTCCACCTGCCTGGCCTTTTGCAGGAACGGCATGGCGTCGGCGATGGCACGCGTGGCGGCACGGCTGCCGTCCCAACATACCATCACGCGGTCGAGCTTGAGGCCGGCCTTCTGGATATAGGGCACGAAGATCACCGGGCGACCGGATTCGAACAGGACGCCTTCGTCGACCACTTCGACCGGCGCTGATTTGTCGCGGTCGGGCTGACCGACGATGGCGAGATC
>Ga0335078_10000926_pt1 | contig 44606 bp, 40 predicted proteins | sample Lox_Sample_32_FD_206711 | JGI IMG/M metagenome (GOLD analysis project Ga0335078, IMG submission 206711) | Soil microbial communities from Loxahatchee National Wildlife Refuge, Florida, United States - Lox_Sample_3.2 | ecosystem: Environmental > Terrestrial > Soil > Wetlands | place: USA...
ATTGTCGCGGCGACGGCATCGTGAAACCCGGCCGGGGGCGGCTCGCCGGCGCCCGCACCACCCGGGGAAAGGGGTCCAGATGAGCATGATCACCCGTGCGGCGGTGTGCCGTGCGCCGGGGCGGCCGTGGGAGGTCACCGAGCTGGAACTGGACGAGCCGAAGGCCAACGAGGTCCGGATCAAGTTCTACGCGGCCGGGTTGTGCCACTCCGACGACCACCTCCAGAAGGGCGACGCACCGATGCGCATCCCCTTCGTGGGGGGGCACGAGGGCGCCGGCATCGTCGACGCGGTCGGGCCGGGCGTGACCCGGGTCAAGCTCGGCGACCACCTGGTGTGCTCGTTCATCCCGGCCTGCGGCTCGTGCCGCTACTGCTCGACGGGCCGGCAGAACCTGTGCGACGCGGGGAAGAACGCCGGCACCGGCATGTTCGAGGACGGGACGTTCCGCTTCCACCAAGGAGGCGAGGACTTCGGCGGGATGTGCGTGCTCGGCACGTTCTCCCAGTACACGGTGGTCTCCGAGTTCTCCTGCATCCCGATCCCGGACGATATCCCGTTCGACGTGGCCTCGCTCGTCGCCTGCGGAGTGCCGACCGGCTGGGGGTCGGCCGTGCATGCCGCCGGGGTGCGCCCCGGTCAGACCGTGGTGATCTACGGAGCCGGCGGCGTGGGCAGCAACGCGGTACAGGGCGCGGCGCTGTCGGGGGCCAAGAACGTGGTGGTGGTCGACCCGGTGGCGTTCAAGCGGGAGATGGCGGCGGTGTTCGGGGCCACGCACACGTTCGCGACCGCCAAGGAGGCGCAGGAGTTCGTGACCGAGACCACCTGGGGCGAGCTGGCCGATCACGCGATCATCACGGTCGGGATCCTGCACGACGAGGTCATCCACAACGCGATCAGCATCGTGGGCAAGACCGGCCAGGTCACGATCACCGCGGTCGGCGGTGGCTTCATCGACGAGAATCCCGGCATGCTCATCGGCTACCAGCGCCGGATCCAGGGCGCGATCTACGGCGCCTGCAACCCGCTCGTCGACGTGCCAAAGCTGCTGGGCCTGTACCGGTCGGGCGACCTGAAGCTGGATGAGCTGATCACCCAGAGGTACCGGCTAGAGGAGATCAACCAGGGCTACCAGGACATGCTGGACGGCAAGAATGTCCGCGGCGTGATCATCCACGAGCACGAGTAGGAGCCAGCACCGATGAGCATCACGACGCGCGCGGCGATCGCCCGCGGCCCGCACCTCGGCTGGGAGCTGGCCGACCTGCGGCTCGACGAGCCGAAGGCGCACGAGGTCCGGGTCCAGTTCCACGCGGCCGGCCTGTGCCACTCCGACAACCACATCACCAAGGGCGACGCGCGGCCGCGGTTCCCGGTCGTGGGCGGCCACGAGGGCGCCGGGATCGTCGAGTCCGTTGGGCCGGACGTGCGCCGGGTCAAGCCCGGTGACCGCCTGATCTGCTCCTATATCCCCGCGTGCGGGGCGTGCCGGCCGTGCGTGAGCGGGCACCAGAACATGTGCGTCAAGGGCCTGAACGCCGGCACCGGCATGTTCCTGGACGGCACGTTCCGGTTCCACCTCGGCGAGGAGGATCTCGGCGGCTTCTGCACACTCGGCACGTTCTCCCAGTACGCGGTGGTGTCGGAGTGGGCCTGCGTCCCGCTGCCCGCCGACGACATCCCGTGGGAGGTCGCCTGCCTGGTCGGCTGCGGCGTGCCGACCGGGTGGGGCTCGGCGGTGCACGCCGCCGGCGTGCGGGCCGGCGACACCGTGGTCGTGTTCGGGGCCGGCGGGGTGGGCAGCAACGCGGTCCAGGGCGCCCGGTACGCCGGGGCGAAGAACGTGGTCGTGGTGGACCCGGTGGCGTTCAAGCGGGACACGGCCACCGGCGTGTTCGGCGCCACCCACGCGTTCGCCACGGCCAAGGACGCGCACGAGTTCGTGGTCGAGACCACCTGGGGCCAGCTCGCCGATCACGTGATCCTGACGCCCTCGGTGGTGACCGAGGAGATGGTCAACGCCGCGGTGGCGATGACCGGCAAGGGCGGCAAGGTCACGATCACCGCCGTCGGCCACGCCGACGAGCACGCCGTCCACCTGCGCGCGGGGCTGCTGATCAGCTACCAGCGCCAGATCCGCGGCGCGCTGTTCGGCGACAGCAACCCGCTCTACGACATCCCCATGCTGCTCGGCCTGTACCGCTCCGGCGACCTCAAGCTCGACGAGCTGATCACCCGCCGCTACCGGCTCGACGAGATCAACCAGGCATACCAGGACCTCGAGGACGGCAAGAACATCCGCGGCGTGATCATCCACGATGTGTGAGGTAGCCGGCCGATGACACAGATGGTGCGCGCCGCGGTCCAGACCGGGCCGCGCAAGATCGAGCTGCGCGAGTTCCCGCGGCCGGCCACGGGGCCCGACGACGGGCTGCTGCGCGTGGAGGCCAACGGCATCTGCGGCAGCGACGTCGAGACCTACCGGGGCCACCTGGGCGGGCCGCGGCCGGCGTTCATCCCCGGCCACGAGCCGCTCGGCATCGTCGAGGAGGTCGGCGAGCGGGCGGCCGAGCGCTGGGGCGTGCAGCCCGGCGACCGGGTCGCGCTGGAGGTGATCGTCCCGTGCCGGGCCTGCGGGGACTGCCTGACCGGCCGGTACCAGTTCTGCCGCAACCGCAGGTACGGCCACGGGGTGACCGGCATCGACACCGTGCCCGCCCTGTGGGGCGGGCTGGCCGAGTACATGTACCTGTCCCCCACCTCCGTGCTGCACAAGGTGGACACGTCGCTGCCCGCCGAGCTGGCCGCCATGTACAACTCGCTCGGCGCGGGCGTGCGCTGGGCGTGCCACCTCGGCCAGGTACAGCTCGGCGACACGGTGCTGGTGCTCGGCGCCGGGCAGCGCGGCATCGCCGCGGTCGTCGCGGCCCGCGCCGCCGGGGCCGGCACGGTCATCATCACCGGGCTGGCCGCCGACGCGCACAAGCTCGCGGTGGCCCGCGAGTTCGGGGCCGACCACACGATCGTGGTCGACGGGGACACCGCGCAGGACACCGTGCAGCGGGTCGAGGAGATCACCGGCGGCGAGATGGCCGACGTCACCCTCGAGCTCACCCCGATGGCCGCGGGCCCGGTCGCCGACGCGATGGCCGCGACCCGGCGCGGCGGGCGGGTGGTGCTGGCCGGGCTCAAGGGCGGCCGCGAGATACCGCTGCGCACCGACGTGATCATCAACCGCGCGCTCACCGTCCGCGGGGCCTTCGGCGTGGACGCCAAGGGCATGGCGGACGCGATCGCGCTGATCGAGTCGCGCCGTTACCCGCTGGAGAAGATGCACACCCACACCTTCGGCCTGGACGACGCGGCGCTGGCCATCGAGACCCTCGGCGGCGAGGTACCGGGCGAGCGGGCCATCCACGTCTCGGTCCACCCCGCCGCCTGACCGCCTGACCGTTCGGAGGCCCGCCTTGCTGGTCGATGCCCACGCTCACGTGCTGCCCCGCGACTACCCGCCCGGCGCGCCGGAGTGCTTCCCCCGGATGGAGCCGGTCGACGGGAGCACCGACCGGACCCTGGTGTTCGGGGCGATGAAGTTCCGGGCCCGCGACGTGTTCTTCGCCGCGGAGCGGCGGCTCGAGGCGGCCGCGGCATCCGGCGTCGACGCCGAGGTGCTGACGCCGATGCCGCCGCTGCTGCGCTACGACCTGCCGGCCGCCGACGGCCTGGCGCTGGCCCGGCACGTCAACGAGTTCACCGCGCAGATGTGCTCAGCCGACCCGGCCCGGCTGATCGGGCTCGGCATGGCGGCGATGCAGGACCCGGACGCCGCCGCCGCCGAGCTGGCCGCGCTCGCCGGGCTGGGCCTGCGCGGGGTGGAGATCGCGTCCAGCATCCTGGACACCCCGATCGGCGACGAGCGGTTCCTGCCCTTCTTCGCCGAGGCCGAGCGGCTGGGCCTGGCCGTCTTCGTGCACGCGATGCCCTCGGCCTCCGTGCGCCTGCCCGCCGCCGCCCGGGGCACCTACGCGGTCGGGATGGAGGGCGCGCTGGCCGCCGCGTCCCTGGTCAGCGGGGGCACCGCGGCCAAGTGCCCGGGGCTGCGGATCTCGTTCAGCCACGGCGCCGGCGGGTACCCGCTGATGCTCCCCCGGGCTCAGTACTTCTGGAGCGGGGCCTGGAACGAGGAGCCCGTGGTGCCCGAGCGCGCGATCATGCATGACGACGGGCCATCCCCGGTCGAGTACGCCCGGCGGTTCTACTACGACTCGCTGGTGTTCGACCGGCGGGCGGTGCGGTATCTCATCGACCTGCTCGGCTCCGACCGGCTGCTGGTCGGCTCGGACTTCCCGGCCATGCCGCGCGAGGAGCCGGCCGGGCGCACGCTGCGCTCCATGAGCCTGCCCGAGGACGTCCTCGAGGACATCACCTGGAACAACGCGTTCCGGTGGCTCGGGATCAGCCCGCCGCGGTAAGCCCGGCGCTAACCCCGCCCGGCCGTGGCGGCCACGGACGCGCACCGCGGCTGCCGGCGGGCGGCGGCCGCCAGCCGCTGGCCGGGCTGCGGGGCCAGCACCCGGGTGATCGCCCCGGATGCGGCCGTGAGCATGTTCGCCAGCACCAGCGGCTGGGCCCGGTCGGCCTCGACCACCACGCTGATCGCGGCGGCCACCCCGCCGAACTGGTCGTAGACCGGCACCGCGACCACCAGGTCGGGCAGCGTGATCCGCCCCCGGGCGACCGCGTACCCCACCTGCCGGACCTGGGCCAGCTCGCGCAGCAGCTGGCTCGGGTCGGTGACGGTCAGCGGGGTGAACCGCTCCAGCGGGCCCTGCAGCACCCGCTCCTGCAGCTCATGATCGGCGAACGCGAGCAGGACCAGGCCGGTGCCGGTGGCGTGCATCGGCCAGCGGTCCCCCATCCGCCCGTTGGTCGGGTGCGTGGCCCAGGCCCGGATCGTCTCCACGTAGACGACCTCCACCCCATCGCGCACCCCCAGGTGCACGTTGCCCCGGGTCCGGTGATGCAGCTCATCCAGGTACGGGAATGCCGCCTCGCGCAGCCCCAGGCCCCGCGGCGACAGCGCCGCCAGCTCCAGCAGCCGCAGCCCGATCGAGTACCGCCCGCCCGCCCCCCGCTCCAGCGCCCCCCACCGCTCCAGCTCGCACACCAGCCGGTGCGCCGTGGACAAGCTCAGCCCCGCCCGCCGCGAGATCTCGCTCAGCGACAACGCCCGCTGCCGCGGCCCGAACGCATCCAGCACCGCCAGCAGCCGGCCCGCCGCGTTCGTCCGCGAGGTGCCCGTGCCCGGCTGCACCGGGGCATGGAAAGACTCCCGCATACTCGACCCCCTTGTCGACCGTGCCGTTACGGGTAGGCGTGCTGGCTGGGTCCTGCTGGGGTGCCGCCGGGTTCTCAGGCAACGCCGGGCGCCCTGCTAGTGATTCAGATCATGCTTACACGCGGGGGTTGGATCTGCAAGAAATGAGATGCAGACGTTGTAAACCCCCCGTAACCGGCCGTTCAGCTGGCGATGGCGGGCTGGCCCGGCCCGGCGGCCCGGCGGGCCGGGCGCCCGGGCGCGACAGGCGGCCGGGCGGGGCGCTTTTCCCTTTCGCCCGGCGGAAGCGGCATGGACGCCGGGCCGGCGCGTCCTCGAAGCTGGCGCTGTTATTGCTGGGGTCGGCTCACTGCCGCGCGGCCAGCCGGGTGGTCCCCCGAGGCCCGGCCCGGCCGGGCAGCGCGCGCCCCCCGGCATCAACGCCAATCCGTGGCAGGTGCATGCATAGCAGGAGCGTCGACGTGAGAGCTAGAGCAAATCAAAGACGTAGATTCATCCGGTCCGCCCCGATCATCGCGGCTGCGGCCGTGGCGGTCGTCCTGGCCGGCTGCGGGTCGTCGGGCACGAGCAGCGCGCCCTCCGCGTCATCGACGACGCCGCACAGCGGCGGATCGCTCACCGTGCTGGAGGGTTCCGGCTACGTCGGCAGCTGGCCGGGCCTCGACCCCGCCACCGACACCGACGGCGCGGCGAACCAGAGCTTCATGGACTCCATCTACGGCGAGCTGTTCGGGCTCAACAGCGCCGGGAAGATCGTCCCCGATCTCGCCACGGGCTACACGTTCTCGAACGGCGGCAAGACGATCAACATCACTCTGCGCCAGGGCGTTAAGTTCACCGACGGGACTCCGTTCAACGCCGCCGCGGTCGTGTACAACTGGAAGCGCGATCTCGCGGCGACCTGCACCTGCAAGCCGGTCTTCCTCGGCCCGCCGGTGATTACCCAGACCGGGCCCTACTCCGTTTCGCTCGCGCTCAGCTACGTCGACGCGCCCTTCATCAACGGCATTCAGGACGACGTGTTCAACTGGATCGCCTCGCCGACCGCCATCCAGACGATGGGCCCGACGGCGTTCGCCGCCAAGCCGGTCGGCGCCGGTCCGTTCACCGTCGTCAGCGATACCCCCGACTCGGAACTGGTCCTCAAGGCGAACCCGCACTACTGGCAAAAGGGCCTGCCCTACCTCAAGAACCTGACCTTCAAGTCCGTCGCGAGCGATGAGGCGGCTTACGAGGCGATGCTCGCGAACTCCGGCCAGGCCTACGAGGGAATGTCGACGCCTCAGCTCGTACCCTCGTTCAAGGCGCACTTCCAGGTGACCGCCGAGCCGTCCACGTCTCCCTACGACATTCAGCTGAATACCAAGGCCCCGCCGTTCAACAACATCCTGGCCCGGGAGGCGATCTACTACGCCACCGACGCCGCCGCGCTGGACTCGCACCTGTTCGGTGACACCTACCCGGTGACCGAGTCGTTCACCGCCAAGGCCGGCCTCTTCTACGAGCCGACCGTGCCGGGCTACATCGGCTACGACCTGGCGAAGGCCCAGGCGCTGGTCAAGCAGCTGGGCGGCCTCAGCTTCAGCCTGGACACCATCAGCGCCCCGACCGCCATCACCCTCAATGAGGGCCTGCAGCAGGAGTGGCAGGCCGCCGGGATGAAGGTCACCCTGCATTCCTACGACCTGACGGCGCTGATCGGCGTCTTCGTGTCCAAGAAGTGGCAGTCGTTCCTGCAGACGGCCGGCTCCTACGACCCGGGCACCGGTGTCGGGGTCGCCTTCCGGTTCGCCTCGACGTCCCCGTTCACCGGCGTCTACGACCCGCATGTCGACGCGCTGCTCAACGCCGCGGCCGGCACGGTGAACATGTCCGCCCGGGCGGCGGACTACGCCGCGCTGAACGCCTACATCGCCAAGGAGGCGTACGGGCCGTTCCTGTTCCCCATCGCCGGCTACAACATCGCTGCCCATGGCGTCGGCGGGCCCGGGCTGACCACCCCGATCCCGAGCGAGGTCGTGGATCCGGAGATCATGTGGCAGTACGTTTACAACAACAACGGATGAGGCACGAACTGCAGTCGCCATGAACACCTCGGTCACCGTCGGGCAGCCGGAGAGTTCCAGCGCGGAGCCGGGCGGCCAGGCGGGCGGTGCACCCCTGCACCGCCGCCTGGCCGGCTCGCCGGCCCTGCGCGTGACCGGTCGGCGCGTGCTCATCGCCATACCCGTGCTCTGGGGCGTGACGCTCCTGACGTTCGTCGTCCTGAACTCCCTGCCCGGCGACGCCGCCACGGCGCTGCTCGGGGCGAACGCCACTCCGGCCGAGGTGCGGGCGCTCAGCATAAAGCTGCACCTCAACGAGCCGTTCTGGGTCCGCTACGGGAACTGGCTCGGCGGCGCCCTGCACGGCAACCTCGGCACCTCCCTGTACAGCCACCTGCCGGTCACCTCGATCCTGGCGCAGCGCCTCCCGGTGACCATCGAACTGGTGGTGTACGCGCTGATCATCACCTTTGTGGTCTCGATCCCGCTGGCCATCCTGTCCGCGCGCCGACCGCGCGGCGTGGCCGACCGGACCAGCATGGTCCTGTCCATGGGCGGTCTGTCTGTCGCCCCGTACGTGCTGGCCCTGCTGCTGATCCTGGTCTTCGCCGATGACCTGCAGATTCTGCCCGCGCTCGGCTACCAGTCGATCGGCGCGGGGATCGGCGGGAACATCAAGGACCTGACGCTGGCGGCAGTGACGCTCGCGGTCCCGCTGACCGCGTTCTACACCAGGTTCCTGCGTGCCGACTTGCTCGAGCAGATGCAGTCCGAGGACTACACCGTCACGGCCCTGGCCAAGGGCCTCAGCCGGTGGCAGGTCCTCACCCGGCATGCGCTGCGGAATTCCTTCATCGGGCTGCTCACGGTCATCGGGCTCAACCTGGCCACGCTGATCGGGACGACGGTGATCGTGGAAGAGATCTTCGGGTTGCCCGGGATCGGCTACCAGCTGCTCCAGGCGATCGACAACCGGGACGTGCCGCTGGTCGAGGGCATCGTGCTCGTCTTCGCCGTCGTCGTCGTCCTCGTCAACCTCGCTACCGACCTGCTGTACGGTGTGCTCGACCCAAGGATCCGTCATGGCCGTTCCCGCAGCTGACGTCCTGTCGTCGGCGGTGCCGGCCGGCGACGCTACCACTGCGGGCCAGGTGTCCCGTACGACCAGGGTGCTGCGCTCACTCGAGATCACGGTCCCCGCCGCCGTGCTGCTCGTGCTGCTGTTCTTCTGCTTCATCTGGCCGCTGGTCTACCCCGTGCCGTCGCCGGTCAACGGGTCCGTCCTCAACGCCAGCCTTCCGCTGTGGTCGCCGGGTCACATCCTCGGCACCGACACGGTCGGCGACGATGTCATGTCCCGGATCCTCTACGGCGGGCGGGTGTCGTTCGAGGTCGCCTTCGCCGTGCAGGCCATCGGCCTGGTCATCGGAGGGCTCGCCGGCGTGATCGCCGGTTACGTGGGCGGGGCGGTGGAGGCCGTGGCCATGCGGGTGCTCGACGTGTTCATCGCCTTTCCCTCGCTCGTGCTGGTCCTCGCGATCGCCGACAGCCTCGGCCTCAGCGAGATGCACGTCATCTGGGCGCTTGCGGCCTTCAGCATCCCGGCGTTCGCCCGAGTCGCGAGAGCCGCCACGTTGCGGCTGCGGGACCAGCCCTTCGTGGTCGCGGCCCGGCTTGCCAGCGCCAGGACGTGGCGGATTCTCTTCGGTCACATCGTGCCCAACATCCTGCCGCAGCTGGTGACCTTCAGCCTGCTGGGCGCCGGCGTGGTCATGATCCTGGAGGGCGCGCTCGACTTCCTCGGCTACGGCATCCCGCCGCCCGCGCCGAGCTGGGGCAACATGATCTCAACCGGACAGCAGGTACTGTCCATCAGCCCGCGTTACGTCATCGTGCCGAGCATCTTCCTCATCGTGACCGTGGTCTCGCTGAACCTCATGGGCGACGGCCTGCGTGCCCGCTGGGGGGTGCGCTGATGGCCGGCCCGCTCGGGCAGCGAGTTCGCCGGCGGGCGGCGACGTCCGTGGCCGCATCGAGCGCGGCCAGCAACGGCCCAGCGCCATCGGGTGCTCCGTCTCCGGCCTTGCTTGACGTTTGTGACCTCCAGGTACGCTTCCGCTCGCGGGGCGCCGTCGTGCACGCCGTGCAGAGTGTCAGCTTCGCCGTCGAACCCGGCCAGACGCTGGCCATCATCGGCGAGTCCGGTTCCGGCAAGACCGTCAGCGCGTACGCGGTCATGGGCCTGCTGCCGCACTCGGCCCAGGTCTCCGGCTCGATCCGGTTCAAGGGCGTTCAGCTCGTCGGCCGCAGCGAGAAGGAGCTGCAGGAACACCGGGGCCGCAACGCCGCGATGATCTTCCAGGACCCGGAGCGGTCGCTGAACCCGACGATGCGGATCGGAACGCAGATCACCGAGGCGGTCCGGTGCCATCTCCCGGTCGACCGGAAGGAGGCCCACGAGCGCGCCGTCGAACTGCTCCGGATGGTGCGCCTCCCCGCGCCGGAACGGCGCTTTTACGAGTATCCGCACCAGCTTTCCGGTGGCATGCGCCAGCGCGTGGTCATCGCCATCGCGCTGGCCTGCCAGCCCGCGCTGCTGATCGCCGACGAGGCGACGACCGCGCTCGACGTCACGACGCAGGCTCAGATCATGGATCTCCTGCTGGACCTGCAACAGGAGCTCGGCACCGCGCTGCTGATGATCAGCCATGACCTCGCCCTCGCTGCGTCCTACGCCGAGGAGGTTGTCGTGATGTACGCGGGCCGGATCGTCGAGCGGGCCGCGGCCGCTGACCTGTTCGGCAACGTCCGGATGCCGTACACCCGCGCCCTGCTGGACGCCATCCCCCGCGCCGACCTGGAGCCGCATGTGCTCCTCCCGGTGATCGGCGGGCGTCCCCCTGACCTGTCCACCCTCCCGCCGGGCTGCTCGTTCGCGCCGCGCTGCCCCGATGCCCAGCAGGACTGCCGGCAGGACACGCCTCCGCTCGAGCAGCACGAGCTGCGTCACTGGTGGGCGTGCTGGCACCCGTGCGGAAAGGAGACGGCGTCGTGACCCCGGTGACCGAGGTCGGCAGCCCGGCGGCACCAGGCGACACTCTCCTCGAAGTCCGGCATCTGGTCCAGGAGTTCGTGCTCCGGGACTACGGCGGGGTGAAAGGCGGGGTGCTGCAGGCCGTGGCCGACGTGTCCTTCGACATGCGCGCCGGCGAGACGCTCGGCATCGTGGGCGAGACCGGATCGGGGAAGTCGACGCTGGCCCGGTCGGTGATCCAGGCGCCTCCCCCGAAGCAGGGCGCGGTGATCTTCCAGGGCAAAGACCTGGTGGGCCTGTCGCACCGGGCCATGAAGCCGGTGCGCCGTGACCTCCAGATGGTGTTCCAGGATCCGTTCACGTCCCTCGACCCGAAATGGACGGTCTCCCGGATCGTGGCGGAGCCGCTGGTCGCCTACGCGGCCGGCTCCCGGGCCGAGCGCCGCGAGCGCGTGAACTCGCTGCTCGACCTGGTGGGACTCGACCCCGCCGGCTACGGGAAGCGCCGCCCGCGGCAACTGTCCGGCGGGCAGGCGCAGCGGGTGGCGATCGCCCGGGCCCTGGTGCTCGAGCCCAAGCTGATCCTCTGCGACGAGCCGGTATCGTCCCTCGACGTCGTCGTGCAGGCGCAGGTGCTCAACCTGTTCGAGAGGCTACGCAGCGAGCTGGGCCTGTCGTACCTGTTCATCGCGCACGATCTCGCGATGGTCAAGCAGGTCAGCGACCGCGTGGCGGTCATGTACCTGGGGAAGCTGTGCGAGGTCGGCCCGGTGCGCGACATCTACCGCCAGCCGCTGCACCCCTACACGCTGGCCCTGCTGGAGTCCATCCCGAGCCCGGACCCCCCGGGCGGGAAGCGGGAACCCGGTCACGTGATCAGCGGGGAACCGCCGTCGCCGCTGAACCCGCCGAGCGGCTGCCGGTTCCGCACCCGCTGCCCGCGCGCCGCCGAGCGCTGCGCCGCCGAGGCACCGGAGCTTCGCGCGCTGGGCGCCGACGGGCATCTGGTGGCCTGTCACTTCCCGCTGTCCGGCGGCTCCCCCGCGCCAGCGCAGCCGCACGTCGAGCCCGCGGCGGTCAAGCGCTAAGGCCCGTCAGACGTTGAAGCCGAGCGCCCGCAGCTGCTCCCGGCCGTCCTCGGTGATCTTGTCGGGGCCCCACGGCGGCATCCAGACCCAGTTGATCCGGAAGTCGGCGACCAGCCCGTCCAGGGCCGAACGGGCCTGGTCCTCGATCACGTCAGTGAGCGGGCACGCCGCGCTGGTCAGCGTCATGTCGATGGTGGCGACCCGGTCCTCGGCCACCGTGACGCCGTAGACCAGGCCGAGGTCGACGACGTTCACGCCCAGCTCGGGGTCGACCACGTCCCGCAGCGCCTCGAGCACGTCCTCGGTATCCGGCGTGAGCTCGCTGGTCGTCCCGGGTGTATCGGTGGTCATGTCTGCTTCCCCTCTGCGACCCCGGCGCTGCCGAGCGCCTGGGCGGTCGCGTCCTTCCAGGCCATCCATCCGAGCAGGGCGCACTTGATCCGCGCCGGGTACTTGGACACGCCCTCGAACGCGACCGCGTCCCCGAGCAGGTCCTCGTCCGGGTCGGCCGCGCCGCGGGACTGCATCAGCTCGAGGAACGCGCCGCTGATGCCCATCGCCTCCCGCACGCTCTTGCCGATCAGCGCCTCGGTCATCACCGACGTGCTCGCCTGGCTGATCGAGCAGCCGAGCGCGTCGTAGGAGACGTCGGCCACGGCGGGCTCGCCGCCCGCGTCCTTGAGTGCCACCCGCAGCGTGACCTCGTCGCCGCACAGCGGGTTCACGTGATGCACCTGGGCGTCAAAGGGCTCCCGCAGGCCGCGGTTGTGCGGGTTGCGGTAGTGATCCAGGATCAGTTCCCGGTACATGGACTCGACTTCCATAACACCGCCTTCAACACGCGGCCGGCGGGGAGGTGTTCCCGCCGCAGGCCGCCCATCATGCCACCGCGAAGAAGCGCTGGGCCTGGCGAACCCCGTCGGCCAGCGCGTCCACCTCGTCGTGGGTGTTGTACACGTAGAAGGTGGCCCGCGTACTGGCCTGCACGCCGAGGGCCCGGTGCAGGGGCCAGGCGCAATGGTGGTTGGCCCGCACCGCGATGCCGAGCTCGTCGAGCAGCTGGCCCACGTCGTGCGGGTGAACCCCGTCGACCGTGAACGACACGGCGCCGCCGCGATCCCGGGTCGTCAGCGGGCCGAGCACCCGCACGCCGTCGAGGGCCGCCAGCGCGCCGAGCGCGTGCGCGGTCAGCGCCTCCTCGTGCGCGGCCACGCCGGGCATGCCGAGCGCGTCGAGGTAGTCGCAGGCGGCGGCGAGGCCGGCCGCCTGGGCGGCCGCCGGCACCCCGGCCTCGAACCGCTCCGGCGGCGGCAGGAAGGTCGAGCCTTCCATCCTGACCACCTCGATCATCGACCCGCCGGTGACGAACGGCGGCATGGCCTCGAGCAGCTCCCGCCGCCCCCACAGCACCCCGATCCCGGACGGGCCGAGCATCTTGTGCGCGGAGAACGCCAGGAAGTCCGCGCCGAGCGCGGCGACATCGACCGGGCGGTGCGGCACCGACTGCGCCCCGTCCGCCACCACCAGCGCGCCCCTTGCGTGCGCCAGCGCGGCGATCTGCCCGACCGGCGGGATCGTGCCGGTGACGTTGGACTGGTGGGTGACCGCGACGACCCTGGTCCGGTCGGTGATCAGCGCGTCGGCGCCGGACAGGTCGAGCCGTCCCTCGGGGGTCACGCCGAACCAGCGCAGCGTGGCTCCGGTGCGCTGGCACAGCTGCTGCCAGGGGACCAGGTTGGCGTGGTGCTCCATCTCGGTGACCAGCACCTCGTCGCCGGGCCCGACCCGGAACCGCGCCGCCTCCGGCCCGGCCGTCGCCGCGTTGCTCATCGCGTAGGCGACCAGGTTCAGCGCCTCGGTCGCGCTCTTGGTGAACACGACCTCGCCCGGGGCGGCGCCGATGAAGGCCGCCACCCGGGCCCGGGCGCTCTCGTAGGCGTCGGTCGCCTCCTCGCCGAGCAGGTGCGCGCCGCGGTGCGCCGCCGAGTTGTGGATCGTGTAGAAGTCGCGCTCGGCGTCGAGAACCTGCCGCGGCTTGTGCGAGGTCGCGCCGGAGTCCAGGTAGATCAGCGGCCGCCCGCCGCGCACGGCCCGGCCGAGGATCGGGAAGTCGGCCCGGATCCCGGCCACGTCCAGCGGCGGCGTGATCTCGCCGGCCGGCCCGGGGTGCCCCGTGGTGGTGGCGGAGGTCATGCCGGGGCGCCCGCCGTGAGGAACTTCTCGTAGCCCTCGGATTCCAGCACGTCGGCGAGCTCGGGGCCGCCTTCCTCCACGATCCGGCCGCCGACGAACACGTGCACGAAGTCGGGCCGCACGTAGCTCAGCAGCCGTGCGTAGTGCGTGATCAGCAGCACGCCGTGACCCCGCTCCTCGCGGAACCGGTTGATTCCCGCGGACACCACCTTCAGGGCGTCGATGTCCAGCCCCGAGTCGGTCTCGTCCAGGATCGCGATCTTCGGGTTCAGCAGCTGCATCTGCAGGATCTCGTGGCGCTTCTTCTCGCCGCCGGAGAATCCCTCGTTGAGGTTCCGCTCGGCGAAGCCCGGGTCGATCGACAGCGCGTCCATGCTGGCCCGCAGTTCCTTGACGAACGTGCGCAGCTTGGGCGCCTCACCGCGGACGGCGGTCACCGCGGTGCGCAGGAAGTTCGACACCGAGACGCCGGGCACCTCCACGGGGTACTGCATGGCCAGGAACAGGCCGGCCCGGGCTCTCGCGTCCACGCTCATCGCCAGCACGTCCTCGCCGTCCAGCGTGACGGTTCCCCGGGTGACCACGTACTTGGGGTGGCCGGCGATCGCGTAGGCGAGGGTGGACTTGCCGGAGCCGTTCGGGCCCATGATCGCGTGGGTCTGCCCGGCGGATACGGTCAGGTTGACGCCCCGCAGGATCTCCTGGCCAGCGCCGGAGGCCTCGGTCACGCTGACGTGCAGGTCACGGATCTCGAGCGTGGCCTGGGTGGGTGAATCGGCGTGGGTAGCCGCGGTTGCCATCATCTCTCCTGGTCTGGCAGCGAGACGTACACGTCTTCGCCATCGGTCTGCACCGGGTAGGTGGCCACCGGCCTGGTGGCCGGCGGCCCGGTGGGCTTGCCGGTGCGCAGGTCGAAGCAGGACCCGTGCAGCCAGCACTCCACCGTGTGGTCATAGATGTCGCCCTCGGACAGCGCGACCTCCTCGTGCGAGCACACGTCCCGCAGCGCGAACAGCTCGCCGCCGGCCCGGATGATCGCGACCGGCGTGTCCTGCACCTGCACCCCGAGTGCCCCGTCCTCGGGCACGTCGGCCAGGGCGCAGGCGCGCACGTAGTTCCCGGGCCCGGTCATGCGTCGCCCTCCGCCGGGCCTGCCAGCTCGGCCTCGATCGCCGCGGCGGCCCTGTCCCGCACCTCCGGCACCTCGATCTGCGCGATCAGCTGGCCGAAGAAGCCCCGGATGACCAGGCGCCTGGCCTCGGCGAACGGTATCCCGCGGGCCATCAGGTAGAACAGGTGATGGTCCTCGAGCCGCCCGCTGGCGCTGGCGTGCCCGGCCCCGACCACCTCGCCGGTCAGGATCTCCAGGTTCGGCACCGAGTCGACCCTGGTGCCGTCGGTCAGCACCAGGTTCCGGTTGTACTCGTAGGTGTCGGTGCCGGCCGCCTCCGCCCGGATGATCACGTCGCCGATCCACACCGCGTGCGCGTCCTCGCCCTGCAGGGCGCCCTTGTAACTGACCCGGCTGCGGCAGTTGCGCTCGGCGTGGTCGACGAACAGCCGGTGCTCCAGGTGCTGGCCGGCGTCGGCGAAGTACAGCCCGCGCAGGTCCGCGTCCCCGCCGGGCCCGCCGTAACGCACCGACGGCGCCAGCCGCACCACGCTCCCGCCCAGCGTGACCGCCGCGTGCGAGAGAAAGGCGTCCCGGCCCAGCCGGGCCTGGTGATGCGACAGGTGCACGGTATCGCGCGCCCAGTCCTGCAGGCTGACCACGGACAGCGCGGCCCCGTCGCCCACCATGAACTCGACATTGTCCGCATACGTGGCCGACCCGCCGTAATCCAGCACGACCACGGCCCGGGCGAGCGGTTCGACGTTGACCACGACGTGCCCGAACGCCGCCCCGGCCGCGTCCTCCCCCCGGACCGAGAGCCACGTCGGGACATTGCTTTCCGTCCCCCGGGCCACCGTCAGGATCACGGCCTCGTCAAACGACGCGAAAGCTCTCGCGCTCACCCGGTCGGCGGGTACCAGGGCGGCTCCGATCCGCGGGTCACCGTGCCGCGCGTGCTCGACGGTGACCGTCGGAGCGGGATCGGTCCGGACGCTGACCTTGCCCGGCGCCAGCTCCCCGTCGGCGTGCAGGCCGCGCAGCCGGCGCAGCGGCGTGAACCGCCACTCCTCCTCGCGGCCGGACGGCACGCCGAAATCTTCCGGGTCAAAGGACTGCCGTTCGTGCAGCCTCGATACGGGGGCGCCGGACTCGACCGCCCCCTGCAGCGCGGCCATCAGCCGACCGCTCCTTCCATCTGCAGCTCGATCAGCCGGTTCAGCTCGAGCGCGTACTCCATCGGCAGCTCGCGCGCGATCGGCTCGACGAAGCCGCGGACGATCGTGGCCATCGCCTCGTCCTCGGACATGCCCCGGCTCATCAGGTAGAACAGCTGGTCCTCGGAGATCTTCGACACCGTGGCCTCGTGGCCCATTTCCACGTCGTCCTCGCGGACGTCCACGTAGGGGTAGGTGTCGGAGCGGCTGACCGTGTCCACCAGCAGCGCGTCGCACTTCACCGTGGACCTGGAGTGGGCCGCGCCCTCCTGCACCTGGACCAGGCCGCGGTAGGAGGTCCGGCCGCCTGCCCGGGCCACGGACTTGGACACGATCTGAGACGAGGTGTTCGGCGCGCAGTGCACCATCTTCGCCCCGGCGTCCTGGTGCTGCCCGGTCCCGGCGAAGGCCACCGACAGCGTCTCGCCCCGGGCGTGCTCGCCCATCAGGTAGACCGCCGGGTACTTCATCGTGACCTTGGAGCCGATGTTCCCGTCGATCCACTCCATCGTGGCGCCCTCCTGCGCCACGGCCCGCTTGGTGACCAGGTTGTACACGTTGGCCGACCAGTTCTGGATCGTGGTGTAGCGGCAGCGGGCGCCCTTCTTCACGATGATCTCCACCACCGCGGAGTGCAGCGAGTCGGACGAGTAGATCGGGGCGGTGCAGCCCTCGACGTAGTGCACGTAGGCGTCCTCGTCGACGATGATCAGGGTGCGCTCGAACTGGCCCATGTTCTCGGTGTTGATCCGGAAGTAGGCCTGCAGCGGGATCTCCACCTGCACGCCCTTCGGCACGTAGATGAACGACCCGCCGCTCCACACCGCCGTGTTCAGCGAGGCGAACTTGTTGTCGCCGACCGGGATCACGCTCGCGAAGTACTCCCGGAACAAGTCCGGGTGCTCCCGCAGGCCCGTGTCGGTGTCCAGGAAGATGACGCCCTTCTCCTCGAGATCGGCCCGGATCTTGTGGTAGACGACCTCGGACTCGTACTGCGCGGCGACGCCGGCGATCAGGCGCTGCTTCTCCGCCTCGGGGATGCCGAGCTTGTCGTAGGTGTTCTTGATGTCGGCCGGCAGCTCGTCCCAGCTGGCCGCCTGCTTCTCGGTGGACCGGACGAAGTACTTGATGTGGTCGAAGTCGATGCCGGACAGGTCCGAGCCCCAGGCCGGCAGCGGCTTGCGCCGGAACAGCTTCAGGCCCTTCAGCCGCAGGTCCAGCATCCACGGCGGCTCGTTCTTCTTGGCCGATATATCGCGGACGACCTCCTCGGACAGGCCGCGGCGCGCGGCCGCGCCGGCGGCGTCGGAGTCGGCCCATCCGAACTTGTAACGCTCCAGCCCCTCGAGCTCGGGGCGTGCGGTCGTGGTCATGCGGAGATGCCTCCGGCCTGTGTTGGTGTGTCGCTGGTGGTCGGGTCGCTAGTCGGGTCGGTGATCGGGTTGCGTGCGGGATGCACGAGCGACGGCGCGGTCACATGCGTGGTGCAGATCCCGTCGCCGCGGGAGATCGTGGCCAGGCGCTGCACCGGGGTGCCGAGCAGCCGCCCGAACGCCTCGGTCTCGGCCTCGCACAGCTGCGGGAACTCGGCCGCCACGTGCGCGACCGGGCAGTGGTGCTGGCACAGTTCCGCGCCCCCGCCCACCTCCCCATCCCGCTTCACCCCGTCCCCCTGCACGGCCGCCGGGGCGGCGCTCGCCGAGGCCGCGTAGCCGTCGGCCGACAGCGCCTCGGCCAGGGCCTGGACCCGGAGCGCGGCGGGCGCCGCGTCGACCACCGGGCGGTACCGGCTCTCCAGGTCCGAGATCTTCCGGCGGGCGAACTCCGCCACCGCGCCGGGCCCGGCCGTCTCGGCCAGGAAGCGCAGCGCGCTGGTGGCCAGGTCGTCGTAGGCGTGCTCGAACGCGCTGCGGCCCGCGTCGGTGATCGCGAACAGCCGGGCCGGGCGGCCCCGCCCCCGGTTGCCGTAGCAGCGCGCCTCCCTGGCCTCGATCATCCCGTCGGCCAGCAGGTTGTCCAGGTGGCGGCGGATCGCGGCCGGGGTCACTCCCAGCCTGCCGCTCAGCCCCGCCGCGGTGGCCGGGCCGTGCTCCAGGATCAGCCGCGCGATCCTGGCCCGGGTGCCCCGTTCGGCCGGGGAGTGCCCGGTCGTAGGCTGGTCGTGCGCGGGCTGGCGGGGATCAGGCTGGCCGGGACCGGGCCGGCACGGCGCAGCGCTCACCGCGGCACCTGCCGAGGTGCCGGCCACCGCGTCGCCTAGTCCCACGTTTTTCACAACATCATTGTGGCGTAAATAGTTCCGCGACCGCAAACCGGCCCCGCTCATGGGGCCGGGCGGCCGGCCCAGGCGCCCCGGACCAGCCGGGCCAAAGGCCGACCCGCCGGGCTAGAGGCCGAGCCGGCGGGACAGGTCCGAGGCGAGCACCGCCTTCGGGTCCAGGGCGGCGCGCAGCTTCCTGAACTCGGCCAGCCGCGGGTACATCCGGGCCAGCATGTCCGCGGGGACCCGCGAGTCCTTGGCCAGGTAGACCCGGCCGCCGGCCCCCGCGACCAGGTCGTCGAGGCCGGCGAGCAGCCCGGCCAGCCCCGGGGTGCGGGCCGGGAAGTCGAGCGCGAGCGTCCAGCCGGCCATCGGGAACGAGAGCGGCCCCGGGTCGCCCTCGCCGAACCGCTTGAGCACGGTCACGAACGAGGGCGCCCGCGCCGCGGCGACCAGCCCGAACGACCGGCGCACGGCCGCCTCCTGGCCGAACGGCACGACGTACTGGTACTGCCGGAATCCGCCCGGGCCGTAGACGCGGTTCCAGTTCCTGATCCCGTCCAGCGGGTGGAAGAACTTCCCGATCGTCTGCAGCTCCCCCCGGCGCAGCCGGGGCGCCTTGCGGTACCACGCCTCGTTGGCCAGCGCGACCGTGTACCGGTTGACCAGCCCGGGCGGGCATCCGGCCGGCACGCCCAGCCGCGCCCCGGGCCGGAACGTGAACGGATCGGCCCGGTCGCCCGGGGGCAGGTCGGAAGGCTCGGCGAAGTCGCCGCTGGTGATCACCGACCGGCCCAGGCCGGCCCCTCGGGCCAGGCTGTCCGACCAGGCCACCGTGTAGCCGTAGGCCCGGTCGTGCTCGGCCAGCACGGCCATGGTCTCGTCGATGTCCGCCGTGCGCACGGTGTCCACCCGCAGCCGCGACGTGGCGACCCGCTTCAGCTGGACGGCGGCCCGCAGGATGAGCCCGGTCAGGCCCATGCCGCCCGCGGTGGCCCAGAACAGCGCCGGGTCGGCGTGGCTGGTGACCGTGCGCAGCTCGCCGCTGGGCAGCAGCAGGTCGAACGACCGCACGTGCCGGGCGAAACTGCCTGCCACGTGGTGGTTCTTGCCGTGCACGTCGGCCGCGATGGCGCCGCCCACGGTGACCTGCCGGGTCCCCGGGGACACCGGGACGAACCAGCCGGCCGGCAGTCCGGCGACCATCAGCTGCTCCAGGCTGACGCCGGCCTCGCAGGCCGCCAGCCCGGTCTTCGGGTCCAGCCCGGTGATCCGGTTCATCCGGGCGGTCGAGATCACCAGGCCGCCCGCGCACTGCGCCGCGTTGTTGTAGCTGCGGCCGAGGCCGCGGGCGATCGCGCCGCGGGACGCGGCGTGCAGCACGGCGGCGGCGTCGGGGGGGGGGGGGGGCGGCGGCCCCCCCCCCCCCCGGGGGGGCCCGCCGCGCCCCGCGACGCCGACGAGGGCGCCACCCGGCCCCAGCCGGTCAGCGTGACGGTGCGGCTCGTCATGGCGCTCGGCTCCTTCGGTCGGTGCCGCGGACGGGACGGCATGCCCAGTTAACTCGCCCCCGCCGCGCGCCGCGGCCGGTTGCGCCCGCGCGAGGGGCGCACGGGCGAACTTGCCGGGCGGCGTGCGTGGTGATATGTCCACATCGTGAGGTGAAGCCAGTGATGACAGACGCGCCGCGCCCGCCGCTGGCCGCGCTCGCCGACCCCGGGGTGCGGCCGGATCCCTACCCGGTCCTGGCCCGCCTGCGCGAGGCGTCACCGTTCGCCGAGGCGGGCGGGGCGCTGGTCGTGACCGGCCGGCACGAGGAGTGCTCGGCGATCCTGCGCGACCCGCGGGCCAGCAGCGAGCGGAACCGGTCCCTGCTGTCCCCGCCCGGGCTGAGCGAGCAGCGCGGGCCCTCGTTCCTGTCGCTGGACCCCCCGGATCACACCCGGCTGCGGCGGCTGGTCAGCCAGGCATTCGCGCCGCGGGTGATCGCCCGGCTCGCGCCCAGGATCGGCGAGATCTGCCGCGTCCTGCTGACCGCCGCCGGGCCGGACGGCGCGGCCGGGCAGATCGAGGTGGTGAGCCAGCTGGCCTACCCGCTGCCGGTCCGGATCATCTGCGAGCTGCTCGGGGTCCCGCCCGCCGACCACGCACGGTTCGCCGGCTGGTCGGCCAGCCTGGCCCACTCGCTGCAGCCGCGGTTCACCGGGCCCGACCCGGGCCTGGCGGCCCGCGCCGAGCAGGCCCGGGCCGAGTTCGCCGCCTACTTCCTGGAGCTGATCGCCGCCCGCCGGGCCCGTCCCGGCGACGACCTGCTGTCCGGGCTGATCCGCGCCGAGGAGGACGGCCAGCGGCTGTCCGAGCCGGAGCTGATCGCCACCTGCGTGCTGCTGCTGGTGGCCGGGCACGAGACCACCGTGGGCCTGATCTCCAACGCGGTCCTGGCCCTGCTGCGCCACCCGGACCAGCTCGCGGCGCTGCGGGCCGACCCGGGACTGGCCGCGGGCGCCGTCGAGGAGACGCTGCGCTACGACGCGCCGGTGCAGATCACCGGGCGGGTGGCGCGCGGGGGCCTGCGGGTCGGCGACCTCGGCGTGGCCGACGGCGCGGTGCTGATGCTGCTGCTCGCGGCGGCCGGGCGCGATCCCGCGGTCTTCACCGACCCGGACCGGTTCGACATCCGCCGCCCCCCCGGCCCGCACCTGGCCTTCGCCGCCGGGCCGCACTACTGCCTCGGCGCGGCGCTGGCCCGGCTGGAGGGCGCGATCGCGCTGCGGGAGTTCGCGGCCCGGGTGGCCGGGCCCGAGCTTGACCCGGCGGGCCTGGCCTACAAGCCGAACCTCAACCTGCGCGGGCCCGAGCGGCTGGTGGTGCGGTTCGCCGGCATCAAGCCTTAGGCTGCCGCGCCCTAGGGTGCCGGGCCCTAGGGTGCCGCGGCGGTCGCGCCCGACACCGCGGGCGGCTCGCTGAAGCTCAGCGGGTGGTGGCAGGCGGCCAGGTGGCCCTGGCCGCCGTGCAGCACCAGCGGCGGCTCCTGCGTGGTGCAGATCTCCGTGGCGTACCGGCAGCGCGGGTGGAACCGGCACCCCGACGGCGGGCTGACCGGGCTGGGCACATCGCCCTGCAGCACGATCTGCTCGCGGCGGGCGGACAGGTCGGGGTCGGGCAGCGGCACGGCCGACAGCAGGGCCTCGGTGTAGGGGTGGACAGGCCGCCGGTACAGCTCCTCGGCGGGCGAGACCTCGACGATCTTCCCCAGGTACATGACCGCGATCCGGTCCGAGATGTGCCGCACCACGCCCAGGTCGTGGGCGATGAACAGGTACGTAAGCGAGAGCTCGTCCTGCAGGTCGTCCAGCAGGTTGATCACCTGGGCGCGGATCGAGACGTCCAGGGCGGACACCGGCTCGTCGGCGATGATCAGCTTGGGGTGCAGCGCGATGGCCCGGGCCACCCCGATCCGCTGCCGCTGGCCGCCGGAGAACTCGTGCGGGTAGCGGTTGACGTGCTCGGGCGACAGGCCCACCAGTTCCAGCAGCTCCCGCACCCGGTTCTTGATCTTCGTGCGGTCCCCGTAATCGTGGATGCGCAGCGGGTCGGAGATGATCGCTCCCACCCGCTTGCGCGGGTTCAGCGAGGCGTACGGGTCCTGGAACACCATCTGCAGCTCGCGCCGGACCGGGCGGAGCTGACGCCGGGACAGACCGGAGATGTCACGGCCCTCGAAGGTGATCGAGCCGGCGGTCAGGTCGTACAGGCGGGCGATGCACCGGGCCAGGGTCGACTTGCCGCACCCGGACTCCCCGACCAGGCCCAGCGTCTCCCCGGTGCGCACCTCGAGGCTGACGTCGTCCACCGCGTGCACCCGCGCCACCTCGCGCTGCAGGATCCCCTTGCGGATCGGGAAGTACTTCTTGACATGCTCGGCCCGGACGAGCATCTCGCCATCCCAGGTCGCGGTCGCCGTGGTCCCCCCGCTCGCCGCCGGCTCGCTCACCGTGTCTCCTCGGTCAGTTCGGGCTCGGCCGTCAGCTCGCCCTGCCCGGCCAGTTCGGGATGGATGGCGGTCTCGCGCAGGTCCCTCTTCCGCGTCACGTCGAGGTGACAGGCGTCCAGGTGGCCGTTGAAGAGCCGGTCCGCGAGCACCGGGACCTCGGCGCACCGGTCGAACCGGTAAGGGCAGCGGGGCCCGAACGCGCACCCCTGCGGCAGGTCGATAAGGGACGGCGGCATGCCCTTGATGGCCGTCAGCCGCGGCGGCCGGGGCCGGTCCAGCCGCGCGATCGACCCGAGCAGGCCCCACGTGTACGGGTGCTCGGCGTCGTAGAAGACGTCACGCAGGGTGCCCTGCTCGACCACCCGCCCGGCGTACATCACCGCCACCCGGTCCGCGATGTCGGCCACCACGCCCATATCGTGGGTGATCAGCACGACCGCGGTGCCGAAGTCGTCCCGGAGCTTCTTGATCAGCTCCAGGATCTGCGCCTGGATCGTCACGTCCAGCGCGGTGGTTGGCTCGTCGGCGATCAGCAGATCGGGGTTGCAGGAGATCGCCATCGCGATCATCACCCGCTGCCGCATGCCGCCGGAGAACTGGTGCGGGTAGTCGTCCACCCGCTCCTGAGCGTGCGGGATGCCCACCGCCCGCAGCAGGTCGACCGCCCGGCCGTGCGCCGCCTTGGCGGAGACCTTCTCGTGCGCCCGGATCTGCTCGGCGATCTGCCAGCCGACCCGGTAGACCGGGTTGAGGGAGGTCATCGGGTCCTGGAAGATCATGGCGATCCCCGTGCCGCGGATCTCGCGGATCTGCTCCTGGCTCAGCTTCATCAGGTCGCGGCCCTTGTAGAGCACCTGGCCCTCGACGCGCATGTTCGGGTCGTTGATCAGCCGCATCACCGACATCATCGTCACGCTCTTGCCCGAGCCCGACTCGCCCACGATGCCGAGCGTCTCGCGCTCCGCGACCTCCAGGGAGACGCCGTCCACGGCCTTGACGGTTCCGTCCTCCGTGCGGAACGACACCTTGAGGTTGCGCACCTCCAGCAGCGGCTCCGCCATCAGGTCGGCCGCACCCTCGGGTCGAGCCAGGCGTAGGCGATGTCCACCAGCGCGTTGGCCAGCACGATGAAGAACGCCCCGAACACCACCACGGCCATGATCGTGGGGAGGTCGAGGCTCTGAAAGGCCTCATAGGTGAGGAACCCGACGCCGTGGATGCCGAACACCACCTCGGTAATGATCGCCCCGCCGGCGACCAGCGCGCCGAAGTCGAGCCCGAACAGGCTCACGAACGTGATCATGGAGTTGCGCAGCGTGTGCCGGACCACGACGCGCGGCTCGCGCAGCCCCTTGGCCCGGGCGGTGCGCACGAAGTCCTCGTTCTGGACCTCGAGCAGGTTGGCCCGCAGCACGCGGGCATAGAAGCCGATGTACAGGATCGACAGCGTGATCCAGGGAATGATCAGCCCTTTGAACCACAGGGAGGGGCTCGTCGCGAATGATGTGTACCCGAGCGGCGGCACCCAGCTGAACAGGAAACTGTTATGCAGGCTCCCCTGGCTGACGTAGTTGGCCAGCGTGCCCACCCACACGACCGGTGCGGAGATGCCGATCAGCGCCAGGATCATCAGCACCGGGTCGACCCAGGTGCCGCGCAGCAGAGCCGCGGCGATCCCCATGGCGATGGCCAGCACCACCCAGAGCACCGCGGCGCCGAACACCAGCGACAGGGTGGCCGGCGCCGCGGCGGCGATCTCCGGCACCACCAGCAGGCCCTGGTTCGAGTACGACACCAGGCTGCGGGTGACGAAAAGCTGCTTCATCATCAGGAGGTACTGGATCGGGAGCGGCCGGTTGAGCCCGAAACTGGCCCGGATCTCGGCCAGGGTCTGCGGGCTGGGACTCCGGCCGGCGAGCGCGCGGGCCGGGTCGACGCCCGGGGTCTTGAAGAAGATCAAGAAGGTCAGCGCACTGATCACGAACATGACCAGCACGGTCCACGCCAGCCGGCGGACGATGAAGGTCAGCACCGGTGCCCGCTCCCCGCCGGGTTGGCGGCCACTAGCCCTCCACCCGCAGCTTGGCGCGCGGGTCGAGCGCGTCCCTGACCCCGTCCCCCAGCACGTTCAGGGCCAGCACGGTGAGCACGATCATGATTCCGGGCGCGAGCGACACCCACGGCCGGGTGTAGAGCAGGTCCTCGCCGTCGCTGATGATCGTGCCCCAGCTGACGTTGGGCGGCTGCACCCCGATGGACAGGAAGGACAGCGCCACCTCGGTCAGGATCGTGGTGGCGACCATCAGCGGCAGCAGCACGATCACGGTAGAGACCACGTTCGGCAGGACCTCCGAGAAGACCAGCCGCGCATTGGTCGCCCCGCTGGCGATGGCCGCCTCCACGAACTCCTTCTGGACCACCGAGAGCACCTGACCGCGGACCGGGCGGTAGACGTATGGCAGGTAGATGAACGCGATAACGACCGTAGGCAGCCAGAGGCTGGTGGCGCTGACGTGCACCGGCCCGAACTGGAAGCCGTTGGAGTGCGTAAGCAGCTCGGTCGAGATCGAGAAGAGCAGCAGGAACACGGGGAAGGCCCATATGACGTCCATGATCCGGGACAGGATCGAGTCCGTGACCCCGCCGAAGAAGCCGGCGATGAGCGCGATCACGGTGGCGACCACGCAGCAGATCACCGCCGAGCCGATGCCGATCAGCAGCGAGCTGCGCCCGCCGTACAAGATCAGCGAGGCCACGTCCCGGCCGAGGTTGTCGGCGCCGAGGAAGTAGTGGTGCGGGTCCCAGGTGGGGCCGATCGGGGTCTCGCCGAGCTTCAGCGTCCCACCGCCCTGCTGCATCACCGGCACGACCTTGCCGTTGATGACCGTGGTGCCGTTCAGGTTCGGCGCCAGCGGGTTCACGTGGGCCACGTAGTTCGCGTACAGCGGTGCCGCCAGGCACACCACCACGATCAGCAGGAACAGCCCGAGCGCCGCCACCGCGAGGCGGTTGCGCCGCAACCGCCTCGCGGCCAGCGCCCACGGGTTGCGGCCGACGATCTCCGGCCGCGAACCCGCCTCTACCGCGGCTGGCTCAACCGGATCGAGCAGCGTTGCCATCGGCGGTCCCCCGGCTGTGGCCTATGACAGCCACAGCTGGTCGATCAGGATGTACCACTGCGGGTTCCACTTGTAGCCGTGCACGTCGCTGGACAGGAAGTCGATCTGCTTGGGGTTGTACAGGTCGACCCACGGCGCCGCGTTGGTGTCCTCGTGGTCGATCTGCGTCCACAGCTTGGCGGCGCCGGCCGGGTCGGTGGCCTCCATCGACTCGGCCTGGCTGATCTGCGCCTGGGTGGCCTTGTCGCAGTAGGCGGCGATGTTCGGGCTGGCGTCGCTGTTCGGGTGGATGGTGTTGCAGCCGAGCAGCACGTTCAGGAAGTCCGACTGTGCCGGGTAGTCCTGGTACCAGGCCGACCAGCCCACGTTCCACTTGGCGGAGTTCGCCGAGTTCTGCACGAACGGGTACTGGACGCTGGCGGCCAGCAACTGCGCGGAGGCCTTGTAGCCGATCGAGTCCAGGTCGGAGACCATCTGCTCGACCAGGGCCTTGCCGACCTGGTCGTTGGTGCCGTCGACCACGACCTTCATCCCGGCCGTGCCGGACTGCTGCACCAGTTGCTTGGCCTTGGCCACGTTCGGTCCCGACCAGACGGTCTGCGGTCCGGTGGTATACGGGCAGTAGGGCACGTACGAGGGGTAGTTCGGCGGCAGGATCTGGCAGGCCGGGACGGCCAGCGACGGGCCGCCCGCGATCTTGACGTACGCCGTGCGGTTGGCCGCGTAGTTGATGGCCTGGCGGGCCTTCACGTTGTTGAACGGCGGCGTCCTGGTGTTGAGGGCCATGTACCAGTCGGCGGTGAGCGTGTTCACGTGCACCTGGCCCGCGTACTTCGCGCTGTTGAGCTGGGAGAGCTGGTCGGACGGGATCTGGTCGCCGTCGAACACCTCGTTGGCCTCGCCGTTCTGCACCGCGGTCACCTCGTCGGAGACCTGCAGGCCGTACTTCTCGATGATCTCGTTGGGGTAGCCGGCCGGCTGGGCCGCCGCGCTCCACACCTTGAAGTACGGGTTGCGGACCAGCACCGCCTCGGTGTTCGGGTTGTACGACTTCCACATGTACGGCCCGGTGCCCGGCGGCACGTTGTTGCCGAGCAGCTTCAGCGAGGTGTCGGACGGCACCGCGAAGGCGAACGGCAGCGCCAGCTGGTCCATGAGCTCAGGGTCGGGCGCGGTCAGGTTGATGGTCAGCGTGTAGGCGGAGTCGTTGGCGATCACGCCCTGGCTGAGGTTGCACCCCTTGGTCGAGCACGCGCTGGCGCCGACGATGTCGGAGTAGAACGACGTGGGCCCGGGCACCGTGAACTGCCGCTCGAACGTGGTCACGAAGTCGCTCGGCTTGAGCACCTGGCCGTTGGAGAACTTGATCCCGTGGCGGATGTGGAAGACGTAGGTCTTGCCGCCGTTCGTCGGGGTCGGGATCGAGGTAGCCAGGTCGGGCACGATCTTGGTCCCGGCGAGGCCGTTCTCCTTCGCGAAGGTCGTCAGGCCGTCATGGGTGTCGATCAGCAGCTGCCACTCCTGCAGCGTGTAGTTCTGCGCCGGGTCGGCGACGCCGAAGCTGGAGTTGGCCAGGATCGTGAACGTGCCGCCCGCCTTCGCGGCGGCGGACGACGAGGCGGCAGGCGTGGATGACCCGCTGCTGCCGCAACCCGCGAGGGCCAAGGCGGCGACGCCCAGGGCCGCGCCGGACCATCGCAGCGGATGGCGCGCCACACGGCGCGCCGCAGTGGTGTGCATAGAGCGCACAAACCTCATCTGACGCCTCCCTGGTCGGGTCTGGCCTGAAGCCTCACGTTTGCGGAGGATCATATGCTCGGCGGGCAGGGCGTACGAGGTGGGAATAGGTAACGCTTTGGGATCAAAAAGTATCTGAGCTTGGCTTATATCATGCCCGGCCTGCCCCTCTGGACCGCCCCGCCGGACCCGTCCTGCCTCCCGGGCCCGCCCCGCCGGGGCCGTCCTGGGCGATCAGGTCAGGAAGCCGCGGAGCAGGGCGGCGGTGCCGTCCAGGTGCTCGGCCACGGCGTGCCGGGCCCGGTCCGCGTCCCCGGCCAGGATCGCGGTCACGATCGCGGCGTGCTGGCCGGCCGTGTTGTCGATGTTGCGCTGCAGCACCGGGATCGCGTTCAGCAGATCGTTCAGCCGCACCCGGGCGTCGGTGCAGGCCGCGGTGAGCAAGGCGGAGCCGGTGAGCTCGGCGATGCACAGGTGGAACAGCGTGTCCAGCCGCCGGTAGTCCTGCGGGCAGGCGGCGTTCACCTCGGCCAGCCGGGCCAGCAGCGCCCGCGCGGCATCCGGCCGCGCCGAGGAGCGCGCGATGAGGTGCGCCAGCACGTCGGCCGCGCCCGCCTCGACCGCGAGCCGGAACGTCAGCGCGTCGGCGAGCTTGTCGCCGTCCTCGCGGGCCATCCGGCGCAGCTCGCCCCGGTCGGGCGCGGGCGGCGTGGCGGTCACGAACGTGCCGCCGGCCCGGCCGCGGCGCGACTCCACGTATCCCGCCTGCTGGAGTTCCTTGATCGCCTCCCGGAGGGTCAGCCTGCTGATGCCGAGCTGGGCGGCGAGGTCGCGCTCCGCCGGGAACCGCTCGCCCGGCCCGATGAACCCGAGCTTGATGACGGTCAGCAGCCGCTCGACGGTCTCCTCGAACTTGTTGCTCTCGCGCACCGGCCGCAGCAGCGCGCCCAGGTCCGGACCGCCGCTGGTCATAACGGCCCCCGGGGCGCGCGCCCCCGGCACGCGGGTCCCCCCCCGACCCACGTGCCGGTGCCCACGGGACGCGTGTGGTGAATCTGGTCCGGGGTCTTGAACATTCCCAGGCGCCCGTTCATCATTGGTTCGATATTGAACCATTAAACCCGGGCGCCGACCAGTGGCAAGACGGCTACACCGCAGAACCCCTGATCCGAGGAGCACGCCGTGGCGATCAACGAGCAAGCAGCGCCGCTGAGCAGCGACGAAGAGGAACTCCACCGCCTCGGCTACGCCCAGGAGCTGCGCAGGCGGATGTCGGGGTTCTCGAACTTCGCCGTGTCGTTCACGATCATCTCGATCCTGTCCGGCTGCATGACGCTCTACGGCTACGGCATGGCCACCGGCGGCCCGGTGGCCATCGTCTGGGGCTGGCCGCTGGTCGGCATCATGACGCTGATGGTCGGGCTGGCGATGGCCGAGGTCTGCTCCAGCTTCCCGACCGCGGGCGGCCTGTACTACTGGGCGGCCAAGCTCGCCAAGGAGGGCCGGGGCGCGGCGTGGTCCTGGTTCACCGGCTGGTTCAACTTCCTCGGCCAGGTCGCGATCACCGCGGGCATCGACTTCGGCGCGGCCTTCTTCATCAATGCCTGGCTGAACCTGGTGTTCGGGACGCCCACCTACCGCTGGGTGACCATCCTGATCTACGCCGGCGTGCTGCTGGTGCACGGGCTGCTGAACCAGTTCGGCATCCGGCTGGTCGCGCTGCTGAACGACATCAGCGTGTGGTGGCACATCCTCGGCGTGCTGCTCATCGTCGCCCTGCTGGCCATCGTGCCCGCGCACCACCAGTCGGCCAGCTTCGTGTTCACCCACATCACCAACCTGACCGGCTGGCACAGCACCATCTACGTGCTCGCGCTCGGCCTGCTGCTGGCCCAGTACACCTTCACCGGCTACGACGCCTCGGCCCACCTGACCGAGGAGACCCACAACGCGTCCACCCGGGGACCGCGCGGCATCGTGATGTCGATCCTGGTATCGCTGTTCGCCGGCTGGATCCTGCTGATCGGGATCACGTTCGCCATCCAGCACTACAGCGCCGAGGTGGCCTCGGCCACGGGCGAGCCGCCGGTGCAGATCTTCATCGACGCCCTCGGCGCGACCACCGCCAAGCTGCTGCTGCTGGTCGTGATCGGGGCCCAGTTGTTCTGCGGCATGTCGTCGGTGACGGCGAACTCGCGGATGATCTACGCGTTCTCCCGGGACGGGGCCCTGCCCGGCTCGTCGATCTGGCACCGGGTGAACAAGCGGACCAGGACGCCGACCAACGCGATCTGGCTGGCGGCCGTCGGGGCGTTGATCCTGGGCCTGCCCTACCTGGTCAACACCACGTCCTACGCCGCGGTGACCTCGATCGCCACCATCGGCCTCTACGTCGCCTACGTGTCGCCCACCTTCCTGCGGCTGCGCCAGGGCGCCAACTTCAAGCGCGGGCCGTGGCACCTGGGCTCGTGGAGCTACCTGGTCGGGTGGATCGCGGTGATCTGGGTGGTGTTCATCACGATCCTGTTCATGCTGCCCACGGTGAGCCCGATCACCGTCAGCAACTTCAACTACACCGTGGTCGCGGTGGTGGCCGTCATCGGCTTCGCCGGCATCTACTGGCTCGTGTCCGCGCGCAAGTGGTTCAAAGGCCCGCGGGTCCAGGGCACCCCGGAAGAGCTCGCGGCCATCGAGCGCGAGCTGTCCACGTGATCGCCGCCGGCCCGGCCCGCTCGCCCGCCTGACCTGGCGGCGGGCCCGGCCCGCTCGCCCGCCTAACCTGATGGGATGTCAATGCCGACGAAGTACCGGGGCCCCGGGCCGCAGCGCCGCGAGCGCGGCATGCTGACCCTGGAGCGCCTCAGGGTCGAGGCCAGCGAGGACAAGATGGACACCGTGGTGCTGGCCTTCACCGACATGCAGGGCCGGCTGCAGGGCAAGCGGCTGTCGGCGGAGTTCTTCCTCGACGAGGTGGCCCAGCACTACTCCGAGGGCTGCAACTACCTGCTCGCGGTGGACGTGGAGATGAACACCGTGGACGGGTACGCGATGTCGTCCTGGGACCGCGGCTACGGTGACTTCGTCCTGGCGCCAGACATGGCCACGCTGCGCAGGGTCCCCTGGCACCCGGGCACGGCCCTGGTCATCGCCGACCTGACCTGGCTGGACGGCACGCCGGTGGTGGCCTCGCCGCGGCAGATACTCAAGGCCCAGGAACAGCGGCTGGCCGAGCGCGGCTGGACCGCGATGGTCGGCACCGAGCTGGAGTTCATCGTCTACGCCGACTCCTATGAGCAGGCCGCGGCCAAGGCCTACCGCGACCTGATCCCGGCGAACCAGTACAACGTGGACTACTCGATCCTGGGCACCTCCCGGATCGAGCCGCTGCTGCGCCGGATCAGGAACCAGATGGCCGGGGCCGGCATGTATGTCGAGTCGGCCAAGGGCGAGTGCAACCTGGGCCAGCACGAGATCGCGTTCCGGTACGCGGACGCGGTCGCCACCTGCGACAACCACTCGATCTACAAGACCGGCGCCAAGGAGATCGCGGCCCAGGACGGGGCCAGCATCACGTTCATGGCCAAGCCGAACGCCCGCGAGGGCAACTCCTGCCACATCCACCTGTCCGTCCGCGCCGGGGACGGCGCGCCGGTCATGGCGGGCGACGGCCCCTTCGGCCTGTCCAAGCTCGGCGAGCATTTCCTGGCCGGCCAGCTCGCCGCGCTGCGGGAGCTCACGCTGTTCTACGCGCCGAACATCAACTCCTACAAGCGCTACGTGCCGGGCAGCTTCGCCCCCACCTCGGTCCGCTGGGGCCCGGACAACCGGACCTGCGCGCTGCGGCTGGTCGGGCACGGCGCCTCGCTCCGGGTCGAGAACCGCGTCCCCGGCGGGGACGTTAACCCCTACCTGGCTGTCGCCGCGATCATCGCGGCCGGCCTGCACGGCATCGAGAACGAGCTGCCGCTGGAGCCGGCCGTGGAGGGGAACGCCTACCTCGACACCGCCACCCGGGTCCCGCACACCCTGCGCGACGCGCTCGAGCTGTGGGGCAAGAGCGACCTGGCCCGCCAGGCGTTCGGCGCGGAGGTGGTGGAGCACTACGCCAACTATGCCGGCGTCGAGCTGGCCGCCTACGACGCCGCGGTGACCGACTGGGAGCTGCAGCGCTGCTTCGAGCGCCTCTAGCGCCGCGGGCTCGCCCGGCGCGCCCGCGCCCGATGACGATGTGAGGGGAACCCACACATGCCGCAGTTCACGGTGCTGAACCCCGCCACCGAACAGCCGGTCACCACGCTGACGCAGGCCGACGCCGCGGCGGCCGACGCCGCGATCGCCCGCGCGGCCGCGGCCCAGCAGGGCTGGCGCGCCGTGGCGCCCGGGGACCGGGCCGGCCTGCTGCGGCGCTTCGCCGCCGCCGTGGACGCGCACACCGATGAGCTGGCCAGCCTGGAGGTGGCCGGGTCCGGTCATCCCCTCGGCCAGGCCCGCTGGGAGGCCGGGCACGTGCGTGACGTGCTCCTGTACTACTCCGCCACGCCCGAGCGCCTGATCGGCCAGCAGATCCCGGTGCCCGGCGGCCTGAACGTCACCTTCCGCGAGCCGGTCGGAGTGGTCGGCCTGATCGTGCCGTGGAACTTCCCCATGCCGATCTTCTCCTGGGGCATGGCACCCGCGCTCGCGGCCGGGAACACGGTGGTGGCCAAGCCGGCCGAGCTGACCCCGCTGACCGCGATCCGGATCGGCGAGCTCGCGCTCGAGGCGGGGCTGCCCGAGGGCGTGCTGCAGGTGCTGCCCGGCAAGGGCAGCGTGATCGGCCAGCGGCTGGTCGACCACCCGGACGTCCGCAAGATCGTCTTCACCGGGTCCACGGAGGTCGGCCGCCAGGTGATGGCCGGCTGCGCCCGGCACGTCAAGCGGGTCACGCTCGAGCTCGGCGGCAAGAGCGCCAACATCGTGTTCGCCGATGCCGACCTGGAGCGGGCCGCGGCGACCGCGCCGTACGCGGTCTTCGACAACGCCGGCCAGGACTGCTGCGCCCGGTCCCGGATCCTGGTGCAGCGCTCGGCGCTCGACCGGTTCATGGCCCTGTTCGAGCCGGCGGTCAAGAAGGTCGCGGTCGGCGACCCGGCCTCGCCCGGCACCGAGATGGGCCCGCTGATCTCGGCGGCGCACCGGGAGCACGTCGCGTCCTACGTGCCCGACGGCGCGCCGGTCGCGTTCCGGGGCAGCGCCCCCGGAGGTCCCGGGTTCTGGTTCCCGCCGACCGTGCTCGCGCCGGTCAGCGCCGACGACCCCGCCTACACCGAGGAGGTCTTCGGGCCGGTGGTCACCGTCACGCCGTTCGCGGACGAGGCCGAAGCGGTCGCGATCGCCAACGACACGCCGTACGGCCTGTCCGGGTCGATCTGGACCTCTGACGTCGGCCGGGCGATCCGGGTCGCGCGGGCGGTGGAGAGCGGGAACCTGTCGGTGAACTCGCACTCGTCGGTGCGCTACTGGACCCCGTTCGGCGGGTTCAAGCAGTCCGGCCTCGGCCGTGAGCTGGGCCCGGACGCGCCGGACGCGTTCACCGAGACCAAGAACGTCTTCATCGCCACCGAATGAGCATGAGCGAAAGGAAGCCAGGCATGCAGCGGTTGCAGGACCGGGTCGCGGTCATCACCGGGGCGGGCAGCGGCATCGGCCTGGCCAGCGCGCGCAGGCTCGCGGCCGAAGGGGCCACGGTCGTGGCCGTCGACATCGACGAGGCGGCGGGCAAGGCGGCCGCGGCGGAAACCGGCGGCACCTTCATCGCGGCCGACGTGTCCAGCGAGGACGAAGTGCAGCGGCTGTACGAGACGGTGGCCGCCCAGCACGGGCGCGTGGACGTCGCGTTCAATAACGCGGGCATCTCCCCGCCGGAGGACGACTCGATCCTGTCGACCGGCCTGGAGGCCTGGCGCCGCGTCCAGGAGGTCAACCTGACCTCGGTGTACCTGTGCTGCAAGCACGTGATCCCGCACATGCAGCGCCAGGGCAAGGGCTCGATCATCAACACCGCGTCGTTCGTCGCCGTGCTCGGCGCCGCTACCTCGCAGATCTCCTACACCGCGTCCAAGGGCGGGGTGCTGGCCATGACCCGCGAGCTCGGGGTGCAGTTCGCCCGGCAGGGCATCCGGGTCAACGCCCTGTGCCCGGGCCCGGTGAACACCCCGCTGCTGCGCGAGCTTTTCGCCAAGGATCCCGAGCGCGCGGCCCGGCGGCTGGTGCACGTCCCGCTCGGCCGGTTCGCCGAGCCGGAGGAGATCGCCGCCGCGGTAGCATTCCTCGCCAGCGACGACGCGTCGTTCATCACGGCGTCGCAGTTCCTGGTCGACGGCGGCATCGCCGGCGCCTATGTGACACCCTTGTCCTGAACCTCTCCCGGAACAGAAGGGCCTTGCGAGATCATGATGCCTGAGCGGATGCCAGGATCATGCCGCGTCTGGCTGCATGACAGACGCGCCGTGCGGGCATTCTGTGGTGAAGCCGGGGGTCCATGTCATGGCTAACAGCGCGAGCGCCCCGCTGATCGGGATCAGCGCCTACTGCGAGCAGGCCCGCTGGGGCGTCTGGGAGATGCAGGCCATGGTGCTGCCGCGCCGTTACGCCGACCGGGTCGCTTCGGCCGGCGGGATCCCGGTCCTGCTGCCACCGGTGCCCGGCGTCGAGGATTCGGTCGCCCGGCTGGACGGGCTGATGCTGTCCGGCGGCGGGGACATCGACCCCGCCCGTTACCGCGCCGAGCCCGTGCCGCAGACCGGCAGCGTGCGCCAGGAGCGCGACACCGCGGAGTTCGCGCTGTTCGCCGCGGCGATGGCGCGGCGGCTCCCGGTGCTCGGGATCTGCCGCGGCCTGCAGGTCATCAACGTGGCCCGGGGCGGCAGCCTGCACCAGCACCTGCCCGACGTGGTCGGCCACGACGGTCACGCCCCGGTGCCCGGGACCTTCGGCTCGCACCCGGTGCACGTCGCGCCCGCGAGCAAGCTCGGCGCGATCCTGGGCCACGAGGAGGTCGACGTGCCGATCTCCACGCCGACCCACCATCACCAGGCGGTCGACCAGCTGGGCGAAGGGCTGACCGCCACCGCCTGGGCCACGGACGGCACGGTGGAGGCCTTCGAGCTCGGCGCCGGCGACTCGTTCGTGCTGGCCGTCCAGTGGCACCCGGAGGCCGGCGACGACCCGAGCCTGTTCCGGGCGCTGGTCGCCGCCGCGCGGGACCGGGCGGCCGCCCCCGCCCCCGCCTGACCACCCGCAGCGCAAGCCCCGGTCCCAGCCCGCTCGTCCGCCCGCGCGTGGCAGGCTGGAAGGCAGTGATCACGACCATTTGTCGCGACGCGGCGGTAATGTCGCCCCCGTGCGCGACGACGAGGCCGAGGCTCAGGCCTATACGTGGAACTGGTTCGCTCTGCACGCTGGCCAGCGCCTGCAGCTGGTGAATTTCTGGCTCATCGCCATCGCCTTTCTGGCCACGGCCTTCGTGCAGGCGGTCTCGTCTCATCTGGTCGCCGTGGCGGTGGGCGTATCCCTGACCGGGTCGGTGGCAAGTCTTGCCTTCACGCGGCTGGACCACCGCACTCGGCAGCTTGTTCAGGCGGGCGAGTCCGCTCTGCGCCACCTGGAGGCCTGCCGCACTGCCAGTGGCATGGGGGACGTCCTTGAGCTCGTCAGGATTTCTCAGCAGGCTCAGGTCTCGAGGCTGGACTCCTACCGGGTAGTCATTCAGGGCATGCAGCTTCTGGTCGCCACGATGTTCGCCCTCGCCGGGTTGTACGCGCTGATATCCGCCTAGGTGTCGTCGGCTCGCGTCGGCGGCAGCTTCTCTGCGGGGACCGGTCGCCGGTTACGAGGGCGGCGCACCTCGTAACCAAGGGCGAGCGCCGTTGACAGTATCGCGACGACAACATTCCGGTCGATGTCCTTATCCGCCTCGCTGAGCTGCGCATACGGCACGAGGGAGGGATGCTGCTTCGCGAGGTAGTCGACGTGCGGTCCATAGCTCCAGCCATCCGCCAGGCGGGTCGCGGCCCACGCATCATGGGCGTTCTCGGCCAGGATCTCTACGAGTGGTCTCAGCTCCCCCCGCAGCTGGACGGCGGAGGTGTCGATCGGCTCAGGGCAGTACCGAGCCTCGCCCGGGCCGTCGCTCACGTCGGGGTCCCGGCACGAGGCGGACGGGGCCAGGAGAGGCGGATGAGCTGGATCGCGACGGCCGCAGCCGTGGCTGAGGCCGCGACCTTCCAAGTCTCGCGCATCTGTGTCTGTTCGGACACCCCCGACCTTGGGCCAGATCGAGATTCTGGCGGCCGGGGCAGGTCAGAGATGCCGCGGATCATGCCAAAGCTCACCGCTCGTTGCATCTCCCTGGCGTCCTGGATGGCCGCCGCCGCGCCGGCACCCTCCATCTCGACCGCTATCACCCCCGGCCGGTGACTCATGATGCTGGCGAAGAACTGGTCCGCCGGGTCATCAACCACCTTGTCCCCCGAGGCAACGCTGCCTATCACGATCCTCGGCGACAGATGCTTCACCGCGGCCGGGAGGTCGAGCTGGCGGTACCAATCGGGGTATCGCGCGGCCAACGTGCTGGCCGCAGAGGTCAGCGCGGCGTCCGTCGGGCTGTCCAGATCGGCCCTTGGCTGGAAGCCTCCGTCGATCTTGCCGTACTCGTAAGCATAGATGCGGTCGGCCACGACCACATCCGCGAGCTGCAGAGCGTGCAGCCCGCCCGCTATACCGACCACTAGGACGCAACGCGGGCTGAATGCCTGAAGCGTGTTCTTGGTTGCGACGACGGCGTTGTTGGTTCCGGGCCGCGACTTGGCCAGGGCGACGGTGTACGGAGTCGGCGACCGGGGCGCGTCAACGTGCCCGACAACCCAGGCGTGCGCGTTGTCCAGCGTCGGCGAGCCGATGACCGGGCGTACCCGCTTCAGCAGGCCATAGACAGCCTCATACTCCTCCTCCAGGATCGTGATGATCGCGATATCCACAACGGCCTGGCCGGCTGGGATCGGGCCGGTGTCGTCGGTGGTTGCGGTTGTCCTTCGACCGGTACCGGCCGCGAGCACCTCATCGAGGCGGCTGACCACGAGCGGGACCCGCTCGGCCGTCGGCACGTCCCGCAAGTCCAGGCCCTGGTAGGGAATCTCGGGGCCGTTCTCGTGGCCGTCCAAGAGAACCGGCACCATGGTGATCAGGCCTGCCTCCGCCAGCCTGGCGGCGGTCTCGTATTCCTTGCGGCAGTACGCACGGTTCCAGTAGGAGCCGTCGATGAGCGGCAGGAAGACCTTGCTCGCCCTGACCATCCGATCGAGCTGGTGGGTCCACCGCTCGCCCAGGCCGATCTGGTTCTTGAACCGGTAGTGGAAGAACGGGATGTTCTCCAGCGGCAGGGCCAGGGCTAGTTCCTGCGCCAGGTCGTTGACCGTGCTGGCATTGCTCACGAATACCGGCAGCGTGTCCCGGCCAAGGCTGCGGAAGTAGCGGTGCCCGTCGTCGGGGTCCATCAGCTCGGTCCGGTCCATAGTCGCCAGGGATATCTGCTGCCGTACCTTCGCCTCGAATTCCTCGAGGCTGTCCCAGTAGGTCACGAGCTCGTCGGCGGATGTGGCGCGGCGCAGCGGGGCGCTTCCGAGGAGCCGCTCGGGCCGGATCGGATCTGGGCCGCGGTGCGCGTACTTGAGCAGCGGCGTACCTCGCCCGAGCAGGAAGTCCCCGATCTGGGACGCTCGGTCATCGTTGAGATCGACGATGACGTAGTCGCAGCCGTCCGCGTTCTCCGCGAGCTGCCAGGGATCATCCACGGCGACGGTCAGGTCGATTGCAGCGTCGCCTGCCGCATCAAGCGCGCTCTCCACGATCGCGCGACGCGCCTGCGCCCCGGGCAGCCTCCTGTCGGTACTGCTGGCCAGGGCCATACCCACCCGCCCTTGCCGGAACCGGCGGCCAGCCATGCGGCCAGACGTCCGGGCATGGAAGTAGGCCAGTTCCCGCCGCAAGTCCTCCGTGCAGCGCTCCAGGGCGAAGACATCGAACTCCAGCCCGACCGTGCCCGGTGCCTCGAAGTGACGGGGCGTGACTCGCTTATCCCGCAGCACGAGCCGCGGCTGGTGGACCTGAACGGCGAGCCCGTACTCATAAAGGATGAACGGCGAGCACTGGTACCGCGCCTCCTCCTTCCGGAACGTCACGACCGCCACGAATCCGACACTGCGAGCCATCATCAGCTCCAGCGTTGTCGTGTCGAGCGCAGTTGATCCGGGGTCTACGGTGAAGGAGAAGCCGGCGTGATAGAACGCCCGCCAGAAAAACTCGTTGACGTCGCGGTCCTCGCGCCGGTAACTGTGGCTGAAGTACACCGGGACGCGGGACACGCGCGCCTCCTCCCCACTCGGTGCGTTGGTTCGCCGACTGTCTGACGACAGTAGTGCTGCGCCCGCATTAGACGCACGCTAACGTCTGACCTGTTACCCCGCCGTGCGCTGGATAGGCCGATAACCGAGTTCCCGTGACGATGACTATATTCCTTTCGGCCTTTCGGTTCATCCCGCTGAAAGCTGAGTGACGCTTTGCGGTGACGTTAAGTGACCGCTACTTCGGGGCTAGTGATCCGTCCATTACCTCGGTTATGCGTTCATCGCGCCGCGCGGCGGCACGGCAGGCGAGACGGGACAGTCCCGCGGCGAGGTTCCGTCAGGAATCTGGTGCAGCCAGCTCGCGCAGTAGCCGGGGCAGCTCGAGCGGGCGAATGGCTCGTCCAGCGCTTCGAGGTCGGCCGCGCTGAGCCCGCGGTAGCCGCCGGCGTCCTGGCCGTGGCTCGGCGAGCCTGCCCGGCATGGGAGACTTTGTGCCGTGACCGAAGCGCAGCAGGTCCCCGCGGGAGTCGACCCGTCGACGCCGACGCCGGCCCGGATGTACGACTACTTCCTGGGCGGTACCAACAACTTCGAGGTCGACAGGCAACTGGGCGAGCGGCTCCGCAGCCTGGTGCCCGAGGTCAGCGACTCGGCCTGGGCCAACCGGGCGTTCCACCAGCGCGCCGCCCGGTGGATCGCCGGCCGCGGGATCCGGCAGTTCATCGACATCGGAGCCGGGCTGCCCACCCAGGGCAACACTCACGACCTGGTGCAGCAGGCCGCGCCTGGCACCCGGGTCGTGTACGTGGACAACGACCCGATGGTGCTGGCGCACGGCCGGGTGCTGCTCGGCGACTCGGCCAACACCACCATCGTGATGGCTGACCTCCGCGACCCGGACAGCGTGCTGGGCCATCCGGACCTGCTGGCCCTCGTCGACCTGCGCGAGCCGGTCGGCCTGCTGCTCACCGGCGTCATGTACTTCGTCGCGGACGAGTCCGACCCCTGGGACCTGGTGACCAGGTACGCCGACGCGATCGCGCCAGGCAGCTATGTCGCGCTGTCCCACCTCACCGCCGACAGCAAGCCACCGCGGGCGGTGCAGGCCGGGCACGAGGTCTACGCCAGGGCCACCGAGAACATCCACTTCCGGTCGCGCGCCGAGGTCGAGCGGTTCTTCGCGGGGCTCGAGCTGGTGCCTCCCTACGAGGGCGCCGCGGCGGAGGTCACCCACGTGGGCCTGTGGGGCGCCGAGGACCCGGAACTGGCCGACACCGACGACTCGCGCTGGCTCTACTGCGGGGTGGCGCTGCGGCCGTGACCAGGAGATGACCGCGGGCCGGGCCCTGGCCGCCCGATACCCGTAGACTCGCGTGCGTGTGTTCCGCTCCGGCCGTCGAGATCTCCGGTCTGGTCAAGCACTACGGGCGCACCATCGCGGTGGCTGGCCTGTCGCTGCGGGCCGAGCGGTCGCAGGTGACCGCGATCCTGGGCCCCAACGGCGCCGGGAAGACGACCACGATCGAGATCTGCGAGGGCTACCGGCGGCCGGACGAGGGCACCGTGCGGGTGCTGGGCCTGGACCCGGCGCGGGACGGGCAGGCGCTGCGGCCGAAGGTCGGCGTCATGCTGCAGTCCGGCGGCATCCCGACCACGGCCCGGGCCGGAGAGTACCTGCGCGTGATGGCCAGCTTCCACGCCAGCCCGATCGACCCGGCCTTGCTGCTCGACCGCCTCGGCCTCACCGGAAGCGCTCGCACCCCGTTCCGTCGGCTGTCCGGGGGCCAGCAGCAGCGGCTGTCGCTCGCCGCGGCCGTGATCGGCCGCCCCGAGCTGATCTTCCTCGACGAGCCCACGGCCGGGCTCGATCCCCAGGCCCGGCACGCGACCTGGAGCCTGATCAGCTCGCTGCGGGAGTCCGGCGCGGCGGTCATCCTGACCACGCACTACATGGAGGAGGCCGAGCGCCTCGCCGACCGGGTCGCGGTGGTGGACCATGGCTGCCTGGTCGCGGAGGGCACCCCGGCCGAGCTGACCGGGACGGCCGGGCAGCTCAGGTTCCGGGCCGAGCCCGGCCTGGACACCGACAGCCTGCTCGCCGCGCTGCCGCCGGGCAGCGCCGCCAAGGAGTCCCCGGCGGGCTACTACGTGGTCGAGGTGCACGACCGGGTCGACCCCCGGCTGCTCGCCGCGGTTACCGCGTGGTGCGCCGAGCACGGCGTGCTGGCGCAGAGCCTGCGGATCGAGAACCGGACGCTCGAAGACGTGTTCCTCGAGCTGACCGGGCGGGAGCTGCGCTCGTGACCGACACCACGGCGGCCTGGCCCGCCCCCGCCCCGGGAGCGGCACCGCTGCCGCGAATGATCAGCGCGCAGGCCGGCCTCGAGCTGCGGACGCTGCTGCGCAACGGCGAACAGCTGGTGCTGACACTGGTCATCCCGGTGCTGCTGCTCGTCGCGTTCAGCCAGGAGAACCTGGTCAGCTACGGGCCCGGTCCCCGGATCGACTTCCTCGCGCCGGGCATCCTGGCCCTGGCCGTGCTGTCCACCGCGTTCACCAGCCAGGCGATCGGGACCGGGTTCGAGCGCCGGTACGGCGTGCTCAAGCGGCTGGGCGCGACGCCGCTGTCGCGCCGCGGGCTGATCGCCGCGAAAACGGTCACCGTGCTGGCCATCGAGGCGCTGCAGTCGGTGCTGATCGTGGTGGTGGCGCTGGCGCTGGGCTGGGGCCCGCACGGCGGGGCCGCGGCGGTCGTGTGGTCGGTGCTGCTGATGGCGGCGGGGACGGCGGCGTTCAGCGGGCTCGCCCTGCTGATGGCCGGCACGCTCCGGGCCGAGGCCACGCTGGCCGCCGCGAACCTGTTGTACCTGGTGCTGCTCGGGGTCGGCGGCGTGCTGTTCCCGCTGACGAAGTTCCCGGCCGGGGCGCGGCCGGTGCTGCGGCTGCTGCCGTCCGGCGCCCTCTCCGACGGGCTGCATTCGGTGCTGCAGTACGGCGGCGGCCTGCCCGTGCGTGACCTGCTGGTTCTCGTCGTCTGGGCCGCGGCCGGGATCGCGCTCGCGGTGCGGTTCTTCCGCTGGGAGTAGCGGGAGCCCGCGGTCACTGCCACCCGATCTCCGTTGCTCCGGCGTCCGGCCGGGGCTATGCGCGCGGTGCCGCCGTCGGCACTGGTGGTCACCGGCATCCTGTCGGTCCAGATCGGCGCGGGGCTGGCCGGGCGGATGTTCGGCCAGGTGACGCCCGCGGTGATGACGGGGCTGCGGCTGTGGACGTCCGCGGCGCTGATGGCCGGGTTCGGCGCCAGGGGGCTGGCCAGGTCGGTCGGCGGCCTGGTACGGACACGGGCCTGGGGAGACGCCGCGATCGCGGGCGCGTTCGGCCTGACGCTGGGCATCATGAACTTCTCGATCTACCAGTCGTTCGCGCGGATCCCGCTCGGCATCGCGGTCACCATCGAGTTCCTCGGGCCGCTGGCCGTGGCGGTGGCCTCGTCGCGGCGGCTGATCGACCTGCTCTGGGTCGGCCTGGCCGGAGCGGGCGTCGCCCTGCTCAGCAACGGCGGGACCAGCCTGGCCGGGCCCGGCGCCCGGCATGGGGCCGGCGCCGCCGGGTCGGCCGGGGTCGCGGTGACCGGCCTGGCGTTCGCGCTGGTCGCGGCAGCCGGATGGGCCGCCTACATCATGCTCAGCGCGGCCACGGGGCGGCGCTTCGGCGGGTCGTCCGGCCTGGTGATCGCCATGGTGGTGGCCGCGGTCGTGGTCACGCCCGCCGCGGCGGTTTCGGGCCCGGCCGGCCACGGCTCGCTGCTGCGGCCCGAAGTGATCGGCATCGGCGCGGCGGTCGGGCTGCTCTCGTCGGTCATCCCCTACCGGCTCGAGCTCGAGACGCTGCGCCGGATCCCGGCGCGGATCTTCGGCATCTGGATGAGCCTGGAGCCCGCCGTCGCCGCCCTGGTGGGCCTGCTGCTGCTCAGCGAGTCGCTGGCGCCCCGGGAGTGGGCGGCGATCGGCTGCGTGATCGTGGCCTGCGCGGGCGCGGCGCGGGGCCGGCGGGAGGAGCACGGGGCACCGCCGGAGGCGGCGGACGTGATGCCTCCGCCGCCGGGCCCGTAGCGCCGGCCGGCCCGGGCGGCAGCGGCCCGGGCTGGTCTCGGGACGGCCCGTGCGGGACACTCTTACGATGGATCCCGTGCCTGGTCACCTCGCCGCCCGCCAGGGCGCCCCGGCGCCGCGGCCTGGCCTGCCCGGATACGCCCGCCGGCTGGCCGGCGCGGTGCTCGCGCCGTCGCCGGCGACGATGCGGCGGATCGCGCTGGCGGGCATCGTGGCCTCGGCCGGGATCATCATGACCGGTGCCGGAGTCCGGCTGAGCGAGTCCGGGCTCGGCTGCCCGGACTGGCCCCGGTGCACCGCCACCAGCATCGTCGCCAGCGGCACCACCGGCGACCCGCTCATTCACCGCTGGGTCGAGTTCGGGAACCGGCTGGTGACCGTCGCGATCTTCGTGGTCGCGATCCTCGTCTGCGTCGCCGCGTGGCGGTACCGGCCGGGCGGCGCCCGACGCAAGGACCTGGTCTGGCTCGCGGCGGCCCAGCCGCTCGGCATCCTGGCCCAGGCCGTCCTGGGCGGGATCGTGGTGCTGACCAAGCTCGACCCGGTCTGGGTCAGCGTGCACTTCCTGCTCTCCATGGCGCTGGTTGCCGCCACGGTCGCCCTTTACGTCCGGTGCGCCGAGGGGACCGGCCCGGCCCGCCCGCTGGTCGCGCGGGAGGTCCGGCTGCTCGCGCTGGGCGCGGTGGGGGTGCTCGGCCTGATGCTCGCCGCGGGCACGGTGGTCACCGGAACCGGGCCGCTGGCCGGAGCCGGCGACATCCCCCGCTTCCACCTGCCGCTCAGCGGCGTCACCCAGCTGCACGCCGATATCGGGTGGCTGCTGGGCGGCCTGGTGATCGCGCTGGTGCTCGGGCTCCGGCTGGCCGGGGCGCCGCGGCAGGCGGTGCGGCTGGGCTGGCTGCTGCTGGGCCTGATCGGCGCGCAGGGCGCGATCGGCTACGCGCAGTACTTCAGCGGGCTGCCCGCGGGCCTGGTCTGGCTGCACGTCACCGGCTCGGTGGTGATCTGGGTCACCGCGCTGCTGCTGCTGTTCTCGCTCCGCGACCGGGGCCCGGTGGTGGTGACCGAGCCGGCCGCGGGGGGGCGGGCCATGGCGAACGGGCCCGCGGGCGGTGACGGCGCCGCGGCCGCCGCGCGGGCCGCCAGCGCGCCGCCCGGGGCGATGCCGGCGGATGCCCCGCGCCGGTAACGGCCAGCACCCGGGCCGCGCCCCCGGGGACGGCGCGGCGGCCCAGGTGATCAGCGCGGTCGACCGCTGGCGGTCCGGCCGGGCCGCCGTCCTGGTCGTCGCCATCGACGGGCACGGCGCCGCGGGCAAGTCCACGATCGCGGACGCCGTGGCGGCGGCGACCGGGGCCGCGCTCGTCCACACCGATGACTTCTTCCGGTCCCCGCCCGGCCTGGACGGGGGTGGCGGGCAGGGGACGGTCGCGGGCGGGCAGGCGCTGGCGCGGTACTACGACTGGCGCCGGCTGCGGGCCGAGGCGCTCGTGCCGCTGCGGGCCGGGCGCGGCGCGGCGTTCCGGCGGTTCGACTGGGCCCGCGGCCACGGGCTGGACGGCCCGGTACGGGTCGCGCCCGGCCCGCTGATCCTGGTGGAGGGGGTGTTCTCGGCCGCGGCCGAGCTATCCGACCTGGTCGACCGGTCGGTGCTCGTCGACACCCCGGAACCCGAGCGGCTGCGGCGGCTGCGCCGCCGGATTGCCCCCGAGGAGTGGGACGATGACTGGCTGATCGCCGAGCTGGCCTACTTCGGGCAGGCCCGCCCGCCCGCGTCGTTCGACCTCGTCGTGCCGGGCACGAACCCGCCCGCACAGGTGTCAGCGCGGTAACATAAACGCAAATCACACGGGAGCTCGGGCTGACCGGGCTGAGAGGGTGGCTGGCCGCACGGCCCGGCGCCACCGACCGTCTGAACCTGACCGGGTAATGCCGGCGTAGGGAGGCCAGCGATGACGCCCAAGCGGCAACGACAGCACTGGATCGCGCTGCTGGCCGGCGCGGCGGCCGTCACGGCCCTGGCGGCCTGCTCCGCCTCTCCCGCGCCCGCCGGGACGGGCCCGGCCGGCGGGCCGCCGCTGCGGGGCGGCACCGCGTATTTCGCCGAGCAGCCGCTGACCCCGCCGACGTACATCTTCCCGCTGGTCTCGGGCCAGTACTTCACCATCGCCAATACCAACGACCTGCAGACCCTGCTCTACCTCCCGCTGTACTGGTACGGGGACCGGGGGAACCCCGCGATCGACTACCCGCTCTCGGTCGGCAACCCCCCGGTCTACAGCGACGGCAACCGGGTGGTGACCCTCACGCTCAAGCACTACGCCTGGTCCGACGGTGAGCCGGTGAGCGCCCGCGACGTCGGCTTCTGGATCAACCTGCTCAAGGCCAACAAGGCGCACTGGGCGAACTACGTGCCGGGCGGGTTCCCGGACAACGTGGTGTCCTGGCAGGCACTCGGTCCCACGACCGTGCGGCTCCGCCTGAACGCCAGCTACAACCCGTCCTGGTTCACCGACAACGAGCTATCCCAGATCACGCCGCTGCCGATCGCCTGGGACCGGACGTCGCTGACCGCGCCGCCCCCGTCGCCCGCGGCCGCGAACCTGCCCGACACCACCACGCCGGGCGCGACGGCGGTGTACAACTTCCTGAACGCCCAGGCCACCACGGTCGCCGCCTACGCGTCGAGCCCGGTCTGGTCGGTGGTGGACGGGCCGTGGAAGCTCACCAGCCTGACCAGCGACGGCACCGCCACCTTCGTGCCCAACCGGGGCTACTCCGGCCCGGACAAACCGCACCTGGCCCGGTTCGTCGAGCTCCCGTTCACATCCGCGGCCGCCGAGTTCTCCGTGCTGCGGGCCGGCCCGGCGGCCGGCGGCCCGGGCACCTCCGGGCAGCAGATCTCGGTGGGCTACGTGCCCGACAACGACCTGCCGCAGCAGCCCGCCCTGCGGGCCCAGGGCTACCAGCTGA